>Ga0116219_10000291_pt1 | contig 53332 bp, 41 predicted proteins | sample Sb_taG_4_FD_91019 | JGI IMG/M metagenome (GOLD analysis project Ga0116219, IMG submission 91019) | Peat soil microbial communities from Weissenstadt, Germany - Sb_50d_6_BS metaG | ecosystem: Environmental > Terrestrial > Soil > Wetlands > Peat | place: Germany: Weissenstadt | collected 2010-09-21 | reverse complement strand
TGCGGCGTCAATCCGCCCTTCTTGCAGATCCTTTTTGAGCGTTTCGATGGCATCCATGCCCGAGCGATGCTACCCAATCCAGCCAGCCTTGAAAATACCGGCTTCACAAATTAGACAGCTACCTATCTCACGCAATTTCGCCCGCATTCTGGCGAATGCGGCTACCAATCCAGGTCACGCCTTCGCTCAATGACGGTGCGTAATCTGCCTGATAGTATTAGCTTCCAACCTAGCCGGACGGCTTGAAAAGGCGTCCCGCAAAGCTCAGCAATCAAGCATGGTGGAATGGGCGGTATAATGGAATTCCAGGATTGGGGCGGCCTCTTCTCATAAATAGGCCAGCCGAGTCTCAAAACGCTTTGTCTGAAATGTGGCCAGGGGCGAGGTTGTCTGAATGGGAGATGCCCTGCTTACCCGTGCCAGCTTGCTCGCCCGGCTCGGCGATCCGCAGGACAGCGCGGCCTGGAAGCAATTCGTCGAGTTGTACGGCAGGCTGGTGTACGGCTTCGCGCGCCAGCGCGGCCTCCAAGATGCGGACGCGGCGGACCTTACCCAGGAGGTATTCCTTGCGGTATCCCAGGGAGCGAGCCGCTTCAAGTACGACCCCAAGCAAGGGACCTTTCGAGGTTGGCTCTTCGGCCTGACGCGCAACAAAATCGCCAAGTTCTTGCAGCGGCGCCGCTACCAACCAGTCGGCAGCGGCGACACCAACGCCAATCGCCGGCTCGAGGAACAACCCGACGCCGAGCCCGATCCTAAAGGAATCTGGGAAGAGGAATACCAAAAGCAGCTCTTCCGCCTGGCGGCGGCACAGATTCGTGATAATTTCACAGATTCCACCTGGCAGGCGTTCTGGGCGACGGCGGTGGAAGCCAAGTCCGGGGCGACGGTCGCCCGTGACCTGGGCCTGTCCGTGGGCGCCGTCTACGTGGCCAGGAGCCGCGTGCTCGCGCGCCTGGCCGAGCAAATCCAGCAAATGCAGCCGGAGTGATCTCGCAAGTGTGGTGCTGATCATGACACGATCTTCTACATGTCCGCCGACGGACCGCTTGCGGGAGCTGTTGACCGGAGCGCCTGCTGCCGACGAACAAGCTGAGTTAATCGCCCATCTTGATGAATGTGAAGCCTGTCAGGCTGCCCTGGAAAAGCTGGCGGGGGCAGACCCCGTCCTCCTGAACGCCGCCGTCGCCTTGCAGCGCACCGAATTTACGGACGAGCCCAGCTTGCGGCGTGTGCTCGACGACCTCGAAATGGACTCCACCCTGAGCATCCAGTACCGTCCGCAGCACCGGGAAGCATGGCTGAAATCGATGCTGCGGCCGGTGGATTCGCTCGAGATGCTCGGCCAGCTTGACAAGTACGATGTCACGGAGCTGCTCGGCCAGGGAGGCATGGGACTGGTCCTCAAGGGGTTCGAGCCCGCGTTGAAGCGCTCGGTGGCCATCAAGGTCCTGGCGCCGGAGCTTGCCAGCGACCGGGTGGCCCGGCAGCGGTTCGCGCGCGAGGCTCAAGCCGCGGCAGCCGTACGGCACGAGAATGTCATCACCATCCACGCCGTTAGCGAATCGAACGGCCTTCCCTACCTGGTCATGGAATACGTGGCGGGAGGATCGCTGCAGGACTATCTGGACCTTCATGGCCCGGCCCCCTGGCAAGTGATCGCCCGCCTGGGTGCAGAGATCGCCGCCGGCTTGGCGGCCGCACATGCCCGCGGATTAATCCATCGCGACATCAAGCCCTCGAACATTCTCTTGATGAGCGAGCCCGCGCCTGCGGCCCTGGGGCATGCCAAAATCAGCGATTTTGGAGTCGCCCGCGTCGCGGATGAATCACGTTTGACGCGCACCGGCATCGTTCCCGGCACGCCCATGTACATGGCGCCGGAACAGGCGCTCAACGAAGCACTCGACGAACGGGCCGACCTGTTCAGCCTGGGCAGCGTGCTCTACGCGCTCTGCACCGGCCATGAACCGTTCCCCGGCACGAGCCCGATGGCGGTGCTCCGTCAAGTCTGCGAAGCGATTCCTCGGCCGATCCGGGAGTTCAATCAAGACATCCCCGACTGGCTGGTAGCGATCGTCGAACGCCTCCACGCCAAAAAGCCAGCCAAACGGTTCGCCACGGCAGCCGAAGTCGAAGAGTTGCTGCGCTACAACCTGGAGCATCCCGACCAACCGCGCATGGTGCCTCGTGCTAGGTCGAGCGAATCACTCTTGGATAGACGGCGCGTCTTACTGATAGGTGGTTTGGTTTTGCTGCTGGCAAGCGGGTTCCTTTTCTCGGAGTCACGGCACTGGACGAACCTGCTCGGCTCGACGCTCTTCCGCAATGGGCATGAGAATCTTGTGCCTCTCAGGGCCGCCCTGCTCGGGCATGGGGGCCCCGTATTGTCGGTGGCGTTCGCCCCCGACGGCGCGACCGTTGTTACGGGGTGTGACGATGGCAAGGTGCGCTCCTGGGATGCTGCAACCGGCCAAGAAAAAGGTTCGCTGCTGACGGAAAAGGCCGCCATCTACTCACTGGCATACGCTCACTCGGGGAGGTTCCTGGTATGCGGCAGCGGTGACGACACGCTGCACTTTTGGGAACCCCCTGGCACTCACCAGACAATGCAGCCCTTGAAGGTGGTCGGCCCCCCACGTCGAAGTGCCATCTCGCCCGATGACAGCACCGTAGCGGTGGGGAGCAGCGATCAGGACGTGAATCTGTGGGGCCTGGCCTCGCGAACGAAAAAGACACTCCCGGGACACCATGGGACCATCTGGGCGATTGTTTTTGCGCCGAACGGCAAACTCCTTGCGGCGGGAGACGGCAGCGGCGACATCCGCCTTTGGGACCCAACCACCTCCGAAGAGCGCGGCATCCTGGTAGGCGATCCTTTAGGTATGCGCGCACTGGCCTTCTCGCCGGATAGCCTCACCCTCGCCTCGGCAGGAACCGGGGACAAGGATGTCAAGTTATGGGATGTAGTCAGCCGCAAGCAAACTGGTTTGCTGAACGTCAACGGCAACGGCGTCACAAGCATGGCCTTCTCGCCAGATGGCCGCTTCCTGGCCACCGGCTCCCGCGAAGGAGTCGCAAGGCTTTGGGATGTAAACACTCAAGCAGTTCTTGCCACTTGGGACGCCCACAAGGGCATCGTCTACGGGGTGGCTTTCAGTCCGGACGGCTGGACTATTGCAACCGCCGGCGAAGATCGCCAGGGAAAACTCTGGGACCTCAAGCGCGTGGCGGACACTCCTCCCTAACTACCTCGTCCTGAGAATCCGCAGGGTTCTATTCGACGTAAAGGCCTGTCTTTTAGTCAGTTGCATCATCTGCACCCTGGATTTGTCGCCCTGCCTGTAAGGTTTTGCTCGCGAACCGACAATACTCAGTCGGAACGAAGCCCGCTTATGCATCCTCCAAAATGCATGCAACGAAGCAAGATTGTGGAGTTGCAATCGACCGGCCAGGTACGGGTTGTTTTTGTGCCTAAGTTGTTAGGTAGGAAATAAATAGGCAGTTTACTATGCCTGCGCGAGAATCGAATGAACTTCATTCGCCCAACGTACAGAAAGCAGAGAGCGCTCTTCACGAATTGATTCGGACGCTGGGGTTGTTGGTGCGCGTGCAACAAACCTACTTTGCCCGGTTTGGGCTGAGCGGCTCTCAGTGGGGGTTGCTGCGCAACCTTCAGCGAGCTGAAGAGGAGGGTCTGAAGGGCCTCCGTCTGACAGACCTGAGCGAGAGACTGCTCATCCGACCACCTAGCGTTACCGGGCTGGTTGATCGGCTGGAGCGCGCCGGTCTGGTGGTGCGCGAGGGCTCACGGACCGACCTGCGGGCCAAACAGGTCGCCCTCACACCCAAGGGCCGCGAACTGGTGCAACACGCCATGGACGTGCAAGAAACCCAGTTCGATGCCGGCCTGGGTGTGTTAAGCCAGGCGGAGGTGACGGAATTCCATCGACTGCTTAGCCGCTTCCGCCAACACCTGGAAACACTGCTAGCGCGCGGGAACGGCAACTACCTCAGCTGACAGACTGCCGTGCACCAGGCCTGGCGAGCGGAAGCGCGCCCACCTGGGCGAGCTAAATGACCCTGCGAGATTCGGCAGTAGGTCAGGTTTCCAACCTGACCGGACAGATTGGGAAATCTGTCCTACGCCGCTGCCGAATCAAGCACGGTGAAATAGGCAGCACGGAGTCCGCCCGAGGTTCATTGCGTGTAACGCTAAAGAGCCCTACAATGCGTCTTTCATGTGCTTACGCACGGCGAACGCTCATTGACCCGCGGAACTCGAGAGTTCAGATTCCCGAGAAGGGCAGACCATGGACCTGATCAAGCTCGAGGAGATTTATAAGACCTATCACCTGGGCGAACTTGACGTGCCGGTCCTGAAAGGCGTCTCGCTCACGATCGAGCGCGGTGAGCTGGTCGCGCTGATGGGGGTGTCGGGCTCCGGCAAGACTACACTCATGAACCTCCTTGGCTGTCTCGACCGGCCCAGCTCTGGTCGCTATTGCCTGGACGGTGAGCACATCGAGACGATGACCGCGGACCAACGTGCCATCATCCGCAATCGCAAGATCGGCTTCGTCTTCCAAAACTTCAACCTGCTGCCGCGCACCAGCGCGCTTGAAAATGTCATGATGCCGCTCTCGTATACCGCCGATGAGCTAAGCGAGCGCGAATGGTCGCGCAGGGCGAAGGCCTTGCTCGAACGCGTCGGATTGGGAGATCGGCTGGACCATGAGCCCTCGCAGCTCTCCGGCGGTCAGCAACAGCGCGTGGCCATTGCGCGTGCGCTGGTAAACAATCCGCCCCTAGTCCTCGCGGACGAGCCTACCGGCGCCCTCGATTCAAGCACGACCGAAGAAATCCTTCATCTCTTCCAAAAGCTCAATGCGGAAGAAGGGATCACGATCATCATCGTGACCCACGATGGGAATGTGGCCGCCCACACCAAACGCGTTGTCCGCATCAAAGACGGTTTGATCGAAGGCGAGGGGGAAGCTGCCCACGTGCAGATCGCGGCCAACGGACATGCTCATGCTGTCACGAATGGATCTTCCGCCGGGGAGAAAGGCCCGCCTACTGCTCCCATCCCGCAACAATCGACTGCTCCCATCCCGCAACAATCGACGCAAGTTTCATAAGCAAACAGATCCAGCTGCGAGTCAGCGCTACTCTTTCTCGGCGCGGGAGCCGTTGCACTCTTGGCGGCATTTGAGGACCTGGGCGTCCTTGAGCCGCTGCCTTTCATACATGCCTGCCGAAATGTCGCTGGGCGAAACGGCACGCTCGAAATAAATCCACAGTACCCGCGAGTACCGGAACACGGCCGGCATGAATGGGAGATAGAGGATCACGGCCACAAGAGCCAGCGGCATGCTGTTCCACCCCGGGAGCAGCAGATACGCCGCCACGTAAAACGCGATAAGGATGCCCGACGACAGGAAATAACTGAAATACATCGCGCCCAGAAAATAGCCTTCCTCGCGCTCGTAGATCAACCCGCAGACGGGGCAGGGGTCGTTCATGGCGAAATGGCCACGAAAGATCCGGCCCGTTCGGCAGCGTGGGCAGCGTAGCCGGGCCATTGCCCAGAGTGCTTGCTGCAAGCGCTTGATTTTGCCGGCGATCGCTTCCGTGGTTGGCATCGCTTCCCTCCTCAGTTTCACGCCTAGTGCGCCAATTTTCGGCCGTCAGCTGCCTCGATTACTGTCGTGTGCAGAACTCGAACCAATCGATCAGGTGGCAGCTAAAGTTTCCGAGCGCTGCTCACTTGCACCAACATCCATATTCTAAGGACTGAATGACCAGAGTGGCGCTGGACCGTTGCGCCTCGGCGGGAACGGTCGCTCACGGCCGCCTGATCTGGGCGGACATCTAAGCAAAAGTGGTCTGCAATGGCTGGCTGGTTCATATTGTAAGCGCGAGGCGAACCCTTGGCCGGCACACCGACTCATGAGACCCGGTCCTTCGTAAGACCGTTCGAGTTGGCTGCCGATCCGATTCAAAAGACGGAGCAAGTGCGATGGCCACGAACACGCAAGCAATCGAGAACCTATGCATTAACACGATTCGGACGCTGTCGATCGATGCCGTCCAGAAGGCGAACTCGGGCCATCCGGGCATGCCTCTCGGGGCCGCGACGATGGCCTACGTGCTCTGGACGCGTCATCTGCGCTACAATCCGCACAATCCGCAATGGCCGGACCGCGATCGCTTCGTCTTGTCGGCCGGTCACGGAAGCATGTTGCTCTACAGCATGTTGTTTCTGACCGGCTACGAGCTGTCCCTGGACGACCTTCAACATTTTCGCCAGTGGGGCAGCCGGACACCTGGTCATCCGGAGAATGGCCACACGCCGGGAGTTGAGGTCACGACCGGGCCGCTCGGGCAAGGCCTAGCAAACAGCGTCGGCCTGGCAATGGCGGAACGATGGTTGGCGGCCACGTATAACCGGCCCGGACACGAAGTGGTCAATCATTACACCTACGCCATCGCCAGTGACGGGGACATCATGGAGGGCGTTGCCGCGGAGGCGGCGTCGCTCGCGGGCCACCTGAAACTGGGCCGCCTGATCGTGCTCTACGACGCCAATTTGATCACACTTTCAGCCACGACAAACGTGACGTTCGATGAAGATGTCGGCAAGCGCTTCGAGGCGTACGGCTGGCATGTGCAGCATATCGACGGGATGGACGTGCGGGCCGTGGATGACGCGCTCGCCGCCGCCCGCGCCGTGCAGGATAAGCCTTCGCTCATCGTGGCGCGGACGCACATTGGCTACGGCAGCCCGAACAAACATGACACCTTCGAGGCGCACGGCGAACCGCTCGGGGTGGAAGAAGTACGTTTGACAAAGCGCACTCTCGGTTGGCCTGAAGATCGCAGCTTCTACCTGCCCGAGGACGCGCTTCAAGAATTCCGCAAGGGAGTGAAACGGGGAGAGGAACTGGAAGCTGCCTGGAAAGAACGCATGAATGGCTATCGCTCGGCTCATGCAGCTTCGTGCAAGGAATTTGAACGCGATCTGGCCGGGGACCTGCCCGAAGGGTGGCAAGCCAAGTTGCCGATATTTACGCCGAAAGACGGCGACATGGCCACGCGCGATGCCGGCGGCAAGGCGCTGACCGCCCTGGCCGCAGTGATTCCCAATCTGATCGGCGGCTCGGGCGACCTTGATCCGTCGACGCGCACGAAACTGAAAGGGCTGGGCGATTTCGAGAGTCCGTTGCAACCTCAGGAAGGCCAGCAACCGCCGACGCAAGGTGCTTCAGGCGGTGTTTGGTCCTACGCGGGCCGGAACATCCATTTCGGCATTCGCGAGCACGCCATGGCTTCCGCCCTGAACGGCCTGGCGCTGCACGGCGGAATTATTCCCTTCGGAGCCACCTTCTTGACGTTTTCAGATTACATGCGCCCCGGCATTCGGCTTGCCGCATTGAGCCATGCAAGAGTGATTTATGTCTGGACGCATGACAGCATTGCCCTGGGAGAAGACGGGCCGACACACCAGCCCGTGGAGCATCTTGCCAGCCTGCGTACCATTCCGAATCTTATCATTCTGAGGCCGGCCGACGCGACAGAAACAACCGAGGCCTGGCGCATCGCAATCCAGCATCGGACAGGCCCCGTGGGACTCATTCTCACGCGCCAGAAGCTGCCCACCTTGGATCGCACGACGCTGGCGCCCGCAGCCGGCGTGGCGCAAGGCGGCTATGTCCTGTCCGAGACAAAAGGCGCAGCGCCGGAATTGATCCTCATTGCCACCGGTTCAGAAGTGTCGCTCGCGCTGGAGGCGCACCAGCGGCTCGTGAAGGAGGGAGTTCGCAGCCGGATGGTGTCCATGCCCTCGTGGGAACTGTTCGAAGCCCAGCCGCGGAGTTACCGCGATGCCGTGCTGCCGCCTGCTGTGGTTGCGCGGGTAAGCGTTGAAGCTGCCTCTCCATTCGGCTGGGAACGCTATGTCGGACTCTCGGGCGCGATCATCGGCGTCAACAAATTCGGCGCCTCTGCACCCGGCCCCACGGTGATGAAGGAATATGGCTTCACGGTGGAGCACGTCATCGAGGTGGCGAAGTCTGTGCTGACAAAAACGCGCACAGGGTAGGGAAATCGCCAGCGCTGGAAGATTCGTGCCAGTAACCCTTTGCTTGGATGCCACGGCCTTGAGCCGTGGTACTTCACGTTGGTTTCTACCTGGCAAAGCCCTCGATCAAGTTCGAGGATGCCACGGCTTTGAGCCGTGGTCCCTCACGCTGGTTTCTACTTACCTGCAATTGGTCTGTTGCTGAGTTGGCCTTGCGATGGACGGTAGAAACCAACGTGATCGACCACGGCACAAGGCCGTGGCATCTATGAGGCAGAGCGTCTTCCATTGGTAGAAGCCAACGTGAATAACCACGGCTCAGGGCCGTGGCATCGCAATTGCGCTACCGGCGAAGGGTAGAAATCAGCGTGATCGACCACGGCACGAGGCCGCGGTATTAAGTAATGGGACAAACCAGAATTCAGGCGAAATGCAACTCTTCTCCGTTCAGCTTGAATGGCCCACTCTATCGTTGTCCTGGAATCCGCTCCCTGGGAGAAACACCTCGGGGGCGCGTTCGTCGCTTCGCTCAGAGTCTGGCACCCAGCTTATTCCCGCAGTTGAACTGCGCTTGGCTAATTAGCCTGCCTTCGCTGTCGACCTGCACGTACAAAAAGGGTCTTCAGATTGATCTGCAGACCTGGCAGGACCGATCCCCCGCTGAGTGATCCATCGGGGCCCACGGCGGTTTTTTTGGTAGCGGACGTGTGCACATCGGCACTCTGCGTCTTCGGATCGATCAGCCACACCAGACGCACACCGACCGCAAAATATTCTCTCAGTTTGCGGCGCATTTCTTCCTTGGTATTGCTCTCACTTAGCACCTCTATTGCCAGGTCGGGCACCAAATCAGGGATCGGTTCGGCCGGCAACTCCCGGTCGGGAAGCTTGTCCCAGGAGACGAAACAAACGTCGGGGATCCGGACCAGATGGGGGAGAAGCCGCAGAGTAGCATCGGCGCCGTAAACGATGCCAAGGTCGTGCTCCTCCAAAAAATTCTCTAGGAAATGGCCGAGCACGATCGCCAGGCGGGATTCGTATTGCCCCATCGCTTTCTCCACCAGCACCCCTTCCACAAGCTCGCAGAGCCGGTTTTCGTGGGCCTCGACATCGAGCACATCCTGCTCGGTGGCGGTTCCAGGAGCAGGACGGAAGCGCACGCGCTCGGGGGGAATATTGCCCAGCCGCTTGAGAAGATCCGCGATGGTGCGTACCGAAGCAGGAGGAGCAGCCAATTGTGTCATTTCTGATGTTCTCGCTTTCAGGACGCCGTCATTATTCATCCGGATGAAGAAAGAAGCAAGGCGACGGCCCAAAACAATTACGGAATGAAGCCCCATCTGCTCCGGATCAAGAAAAGAGAAAAGCCCCTGGCCAGCTCAAGATTGACCAGGGGCAATCGCTTTACAAAGACCACCGCTCAATGCCGATTGGCCGGATGAATGCGGTCAAGAGATGTCTTCATCCGGCTGTGGCATCTGGGGAATCTCGCCGGAGGGCGCACATTCATTTCTTGGCGGCCTTGCGATACTCTTCCAGACGCTTCTTCAACCCCTCATCCCTTTCCAGGTCAGTTCCCTTGGCCTGTTCGACAGCCCTCTCCTGGAGTTCGACTGCCTTGCTGAAGTCGCCGTTGGCGGCGTAGGCCTTGGCAAGCGTATTGGCAATTGCTGCATGTTTTTTCTTGGTCAACTCATCGGCCTTTTGGGCGGCTTCAATCGCCAATTTGATCAGTTTGGAATTTGGCTTGGCATCATCCTCTCCCACGATGGTCCAGGCCATATTGTTGAGTCCTTGCGGTTCATCCTTGAGCAAGGAATCAACCAGGTGCCGGCCATACTTCTCGGTCTGCTCATCATTGGGTGCCTTGGCGAGCAGAACACTGAACAGTTGGGTGCCAAGCTCGGCTTCAGCCTCGGGATCCGCAGCGATGGCCTTTTCCAGGGCCGCCGTTGCCGATTTGATGTCACCGGTACCGCTGGACTTTGCTATGGCCTCTCTTGCTGCAACGACCAACCGCTTCTTTTCTCTCTCCTTCTTGAAATCCGCAGCAGCGACTTTGAGGTCCCAATTGCCGGCAATCACCTGATCTAGAGGCTTCTCCAATTCCGTGGGGTGGCCTATCCAGGCGACCTTGCCATCGCCATTGACGATGAACGCTGTCGGAATTCCTTCTTGCTGGGCCGCGTCCATCCAATTCTTGGCCATCTTGCCCTGGTTAGCTTCGGCGCCCGCCGGCACATCGTCGATGGCCACGACGTAATCCATCTTCTCGCCCATCTCTTTCACGAACGGCTTGACCTCCTCGGGCTTCCGTTCGTAGACACTCACGCCCACGAATTTGACATCCTTGTGCTTCTTTTGCAATTCGGTCAGATGAGGAATGGTCGCACGACATGGGGGACACCAGGTCGCCCAGAACTCCACCACGTAGATCTTGTCCTTGTCAAATTGCTTGACCGGCTCTCCCTTGACAAACTCCTTCACCTGGAGCTTGGGCGCGGCGTCGCCGACGTTTAGCTCCTTGTCTGCCGCTCCTGCTGAGGAATAACTCAGCAGTACGGCCGCAATCCATAGACCCCTCTGTAGCATGACTGCCTTCCTTTCCTTGTGAATCAGAACGCGTGAATTGTTCCCAAAATAACATGGAGATGCTTCGATTGCCAGGAGGCGGGAACGTGTTAGAAAACGAAGCCGGGCGCCTCGCCAATGTAGACGCTTACCACGCTGATTTTGCTCAATCATCGCCCCGGCTTAGACCGAGCGACGTAGGATCATGCAGCGCTTGCCTGCGGGTCACCCACGCCGTATGCTCGATCCAAGTTTGCCAATCCAATGCATCCTGCCGGAAGACGGCCTTGTGCTTTCGGCCTGGCTTCTATCAAGGGTCCTACCATGAAAACGGCGTACTGGATATTGCCACTGCTTCTGAGCCTTGGCCTGGGATCGACTCCTCCTGGCCGTGCCGACTGGAGTCCAGCCCAGGGCCCCTTGATGACGCGCTGGGCCAAAGACGTGTCGCCCGGGCGCGTCCTGCAGGAATACCCCCGACCACAGCTGGTGCGCAAGGATTGGCTGAACCTCAATGGACTTTGGCAGATGGCCTTCGCCAAGGAAGGGGAAGCGCCTCCGCTTGGAAAGGAGCTTGGCGGGCAGATTCTCGTGCCGTTCGCCGTCCAGTCGGCACTATCGGGGGTCATGAAACACACGGAACGGCTCTGGTATCGCCGCAGCTTCACGGTCCCCAAGTCATGGGCTGGGCAGCGTGTGCTGCTACACTTCGGAGCGGTCGATTGGAGAGCATCTGTGTGGGTGAACGGCAAGAAGCTGCTCGTCCACCGCGGCGGCTACGATCCATTCGAGCTGGACATTACCGAAGCATTGAAGGGCACGGGCGAACAGGAACTGGTCGTCGGCGCCTGGGACCCCACCGACGCCGGCACGCAACCGCGCGGCAAGCAAGTGATCAAGCCCGGCGGAATCTACTACACCCCAACCACGGGAATCTGGCAGACCGTTTGGTTGGAGCCGGTGCCCGAGACGAGTATCGCCTCGCTCCGAATCGTACCCGATCTGGATGCGGGCCAGGTCAAGCTCCAGGTCCAGATCCGCGGCGATTCGAAGAACACGACGTTCCGTGCCACGGTCCTGGATCAGAACCGACCGGCTGGTTCAGCTTCTGGCGCTGGCAACGCCTGGAGCGCCATTCCTATTGCCAACGTCAAGCAATGGTCTCCGGAGTCGCCCTTTTTGTACGATCTGCACGTTGAGCTACTGAGGGGAGCTCAATCGGAGGACCGGATCGACAGCTATTTCGGCATGCGCAAGATCACTGTAGGGAAAGACAACAAGGGTGTTACCCGGTTGCTGTTGAACGGCAAACCATTGTTCCAGGTGGGCCCGCTCGACCAGGGCTTTTGGCCGGACGGCCTGTACACGGCACCCACGGACGAGGCGCTCCGCTACGACATCGAGATCACCAAGAAACTCGGCTTCCTGATGACGCGTAAGCACGTCAAGGTTGAGCCCGACCGCTGGTATTACTGGTGTGATCGCCTCGGGCTTCTTGTCTGGCAAGACATGCCCAGCGGCGACAAGGGCGTTGCGCCGGGCAAAGGCGAAATTACGCGTTCTCCCGCCTCGGCGCTGCAATACGAGACCGAATTGAAAGCGATGCTGGCCGCTTTGCACAACCATCCGTCCATCATCATGTGGGTGGTCTTCAATGAAGGCTGGGGGCAATTCGACACGTCGCGGATTACCCGCCTGACCAAGGATCTCGATCCCACGCGATTGGTTGACTGCGCCAGCGGTTGGAACGACATGAAGGTCGGAGACGTGCATGACATTCACGTCTATCCCGGTCCTGGCGCGCCGGAGCCCGAGCAGAACCGCGCGGGAGTGCTCGGCGAGTTCGGCGGTCTCGGTTTCGGCGTCGAGGGACACACGTGGTCCAAAAAGACCTGGGGTTACGCGGGCACACGCAGCCGGGAAGAATTGACCTCCAAGTATGAGCGGCTTCTGCAGAGGGTGTGGCAGCTCAAGGCGACGCATGGCTTAAGCGCGGCCGTGTACACGCAAATTACCGACGTGGAGACAGAAGGCAACGGCCTGCTGACCTATGATCGCGCGGTCATCAAGGTCGATCCCAAGCGAACCGCACGCGCCAACCGGGGCGATTTTTCGCAGGTTCCCCAGGCAGTTGTCCTCGTTCCCACCTCGCAAGAGAAGGCCCAGCAATGGCGCTACGAGCTGGAAAAGCCGCCTGCTGGCTGGTTCAAGACCGATTTCGAGGACGCAGCCTGGCGCGAAGCTCCAGGCGGTTTCGGCACCAAGGGCACGCCTGGTGCCGTCGTTCGCACCGAGTGGAAGACCGACAATATTTGGATCCGGCGCAACATCACTCTGCCGGAAAGTGTCCTTGGCGATGTGCGTCTCTCGATCCACCACGATGAAGACGCGGAAGTGTACTTGAACGGAGTGCTGGCCGCGAAACTGACCGGATACACCACGGATTACGAGGACGTGCCCATTTCTCCGGATGCGCGCGCCGCCCTCAAGCCTGGTCGCAACCTGATTGCCATCCACTGCCTGCAGACCACGGGCGGTCAGTATATCGATGCGGGCCTGGTCGAATTCAAGAGGCCGCGTCGATCCAAAGAGTAGGGAAGGAGCCGCCCGGCGAAGAGCTAGGCCATGATGCCCTTCACAACCTTGCCGTGGACGTCGGTGAGTCGGAAATCGCGGCCCTGGAACTTGAACGTCAAGCGTGTGTGCTCGATGCCGAGGAGATTCAAGATCGTTGCATTGAGATCATACACCTCGACAGGGTCGCGGACGATGTTGTACGAGAAATCGTCCGTCTCGCCGTAGGTTATACCGGCCTTGATGCCGCCGCCGGCCAGCCAGACTGTGTAGCAGCGCGGGTGGTGGTCGCGACCGTAATTGTCCGCGGTCAACGTGCCCTGGGAATAAACGGTCCGTCCAAACTCACCGCCCCATATCACGAGCGTGTCGCGCAGCAAACCGCGTTGCTTCAGGTCCTGGATCAGCGCCGCCGAGGCCTGGTCCGTGTCCCGGCATTGGCCGCGAATCTGCTTGGGAAGGTTGCCGTGCTGGTCCCAGCCCATGTGATAAAGCTGAATGAAACGGACGCCACGCTCGGCCAGCCGGCGTGCAAGGAGGCAATTGGCCGCATAAGTGCCGGGCTTGCCTGCTTCGGGGCCGTACATCTTGAGGATATGCTTCGGCTCCTGGGAGAAATCGGTGAGGTTGGGGACGGAGCTTTGCATGCGATAGGCCAGCTCATACTGGGCAATGCGCGTGAGGATTTCCGGGTCGCCCGTTTCCTCGTGCCGGAGCTGATTTAACTCGCTGAGGTCGTCCAGCATGTGCCGGCGGGTCTGCGCATTGCAGCCGGCGGGGTTGGCCAGGTAGAGCACCGGCTCTTTGCCGCCGCGGAGCTTCACGCCCTGGTATTTCGTAGGAAGGAAGCCGCTCCCCCAGAGCCGGTCGTAGAGCGGCTGATCCGCAGGATTGCCCGTGCCGCGCGAGACGAGCACGACGAACGCAGGCAGGTCCTTGCTCGGACTGCCGAGGCCATAGGCGACCCACGCACCCATGCTGGGGCGGCCGGCAAGCTGCGAGCCGGTCTGACAGAAGGTAATGGCAGGGTCATGGTTGATCGCTTCCGTCTGCATGGATTTGATCAGGCAGATCTCATCCGCAATCTTCGCTGTGTGCGGGAGCAGCTCGCTCAACCATGCTCCTGATTTACCATGCCGGGCAAACGAGAATAGGGAAGGGGCCACCGGGAAGCTTTTCTGCCCGGAAGTCATGGTGGTGATCCGTTGCCCCATGCGCACAGAATCCGGCAACTCGATGCCGCGTTTTGCGTTCAGCGCCGGCTTGTAGTCGAACAGGTCCAACTGCGAAGGCGCACCAGACTGATGGAGGAAAATCACGCGCTGGGCCTTGGGAGCAAAGTGGGGCAGGCCAGGTAAACCACCGAGCGCAGCCGCGGAACCCGGACCAGCGGCCTGAGCCATGTCGCGTTGGAGTAGCGAGCCAAGCGCCAGCGCCCCCATGCTGAAGCCCGAGCGGGCCAGGAACAGCCGGCGATTGAGAGTTTGCACGACCTTCAGTTCGTTCACGGTCGTTCTCCGTCATTCTTTGGTGATGGTTTCGTCCAGGTTCAAAATGATGCCGGCCACTGCGGTATAAGCGGCCAACTGCGTGGCAGCGAGCCGGCCGTCAACTGGACTCTCACCTTCGTGGATCAAGAGCCGGGCATCTTCAGGATGGGCCTTATAGGTCTTCTCGTAGCGAGCCAATCCGCGTACCAGAATAGTAAGCTCGGCTGGACTGGGCAAACGAGCAGTGGCTCTGCGGAAGGCGAAGGCAAGGCGCTCGTTAGCGGAATTGCCACCCTGTGTGAGCATCAGGTGAGCGAGCTCGCGGGCGGCTTCGACGTAGGTAACGTCGTTCAGAAGCTCCAGCGCTTGCAGCGGAGTGTTCGTGCGTGAGCGCTTCACCTGGCAAACTTCCCGGCTTGGTGCATCGAAGGTCGCCATCGCCGGATGAGGCACCGTGCGCTTGCGGTAGATGTACAAACTGCGGCGATAGAGATTGGGCCCTTTATCCTGGACGTACTTTCCCTCGCCCGCGCCGCCGGCCAGGTCGTCCCACAGCCCAGCCGGCTGGTAAGGCTTGATGGATGGACCGCCTGTCTTCTCGGACAGCAGGCCGCTTATTGCCAGTGCATTGTCGCGTATCACCTCCGCGGGCAAGCGAAAGCGTGGGCCACGCGACAACAGCCGGTTATCGGGATCGCGCTGCAACAGGGCCGGCCCAGCCCGAGAAGACTGCCGATAGGTGGCGCTGGTCACAATTAGCTTCTGCATCGCCTTGATGTTCCAGCCGCTGCGAACGAATTCGGTAGCCAGCCAGTCGAGCAACTCCGGCTGGGCGGGCGGCTCACCTTGTACCCCGAAATTCTCCGTAGTTTTCACGAGGCCCAGCCCAAAGTAGCGCTGCCAGAAGCGATTCACCGCGACGCGGGCCGTCAGCGGATTGGCTGGGTCAACTAGCCATTCGGCCAGTCCCAAGCGATTCCGCGGCAGCGCGGCCGACATGGGCGTTAGGCAAGCCGGAACGCCCGGTTCGACCTTCTGATTCTTGTCGGGCATTTCATAGCGGCCGCGCCTTAGGACATAAGTGTCGCGCGGCTTCTGCATGTCCTCCATAACCATGACGGTCGGAATCTGCTTTTCGAAGTCGGCTTTCTCCTTGCGAAGTTTGTCTGCCTTCTGCTTGGCCTGCAGCCAGGCGGTTGCGTAGCTCTTGCGAAAGACCTGGGTCAGGATTTCCCGTTGATCTCTGCTGCGCTTCGCCTCGGTCGTGTGCACGGCCCGTGACAAGGGTTGGGACGCAAGATTCAGAACCTCACTCGCGGTAAGAACCCGGCGATAGAACCGCACATCCGCCAGTTCACCTTTCAGGGCCAGAGAGACCGACCGCTTACCCAGCCGCAGCGGTTGGGCAGTAGCGATCGTGTCGGTCAGATGGTCCTTGTTGGCGTCAAGTTTCAGGGGCCGTCCGTCAAGGCAAACCTGGATACGTGCTGCTTTGCTGGAGCCGTCGTAAGTAAGAACAACGTGCGACCAGGCGTCTCGTGGCAGCGGTTCCCGGCTCGTCACCTTGATCGCGTTTTCAGGCCAAGTATGAACGAAATGGGCTTCGATCTTGTTGCCGGCCGCGATGAGTAGATCGACGCCGCGATAAGCGGCCTGCTCGTCCATCTTGCTGTAAATGGCTCCTTCGCCCTGCGGCTTCACCCACACGCTGCAGGAAACGGGCTCGCTGCGTTCCCATTGAAAGTTCTGGCCGGCGTCCACGAACGAATTCTCATGACCGTCGAGCCGCAGCGCTTTGCCAAGTGGACTGTCTTCGAACGTCGGTTTTTGCTTGCCGCGATAAACCGCTTCAATCGAATTCCGGTCTACTGCCTCCATGGCAAGCGTTCCGTTGAGTGAGATGCGCAGCGTGGGTTTACCCGGCTCCGGCGGCGGCGGTTTGGTTTGTTGCTCCTGTTCCCAGCGCCGCTGCTGCTCCGGCAAGGCCGCCTCCTGCGCGCGCACCGATTTGTCGGCCTCGGCTATCTCGGCATCGAATCGTTTGAGCCGTTCCCTCTCTCCCGAACTTGCGTAAGCAACCAGCGGTGGCACATTACCGCGCTGCTCTGTGTACACACCTTTTTCATTGATGCTGTTGAAGAACGCATAAAACGAATAGAACTCTTTTTGCGAGATGGGATCGTACTTGTGATCATGACAACGGGCACAGCCCATCGTCAGCCCGAGAAAGACAGCTGCGGTCGTCTCGACGCGGTCGACGCCGTTTTCCACGCGCCACTCCTCGTCGATCGATCCCGCCTCCGTGACCGTTCGATTATTGCGATTGAAACCGGACGCAATCCTTTGCGGCAGGGTCGCCCCGGGCAATAGGTCGCCCGCGAGTTGCTCCACGACGAAGCGATCGAAGGGAAGGTTGCGGTTATAAGCGTCGATCACCCAGTCACGCCAGGGCCACATGGTGCGTGCAAAATCGTTTTGATAGCCGTTCGTGTCGGCATAGCGGGCGTCGTCCAGCCAGTCCAGCGCCATGCGCTCGCCAAAGCGTGGCGAGTCCAACAAGCGGTCAACCAACTTCTCGAACGCATTGGGTGAATGGTCCGCAAGAAAGGCTTCGATTTCACGAACGGTTGGCGGGAGTCCGGTCAAGTCGAGCGTGACGCGGCGAATGAGCGTCTCCTTGCGCGCTTGCTGCGACGGCGCCAAGCCTTCCTTCTCCAGCTGTGCGAGCGCGAAGAAGTCTATCGGATTCCTGGTCCAGCCCGTTCTTTTCACAGCGGGCAAGTTCGGCCGCACCGGCGCTTCGTAAGCCCAGTGCTTGCCCCAGGTCGCGCCCTGGTCGATCCAGCGGCGCAGGGTTTCCTTCTGGCCGGCAGTTAGCTTCCGATTCGCCTTCGGGGGCGGCATGCCACCGTCGCCGGCTTGAGCAAAAATCCGCCGCACCAGTTCGCTGGAAGCGCTCTTGCCCGGTACGAGAACCTTCAGGATCCCCTCGTGAGTATCGAGCCGCAGCTTGGCTTTACGCGCCTTCTCGTCCGGGCCGTGACACTGGAAGCAATTCTCGGCAAAGATCGGCAGCACGTCGCGACTAAAGTGGAGCGGCGTATTCGACGGCTCGGCCTGACTCTTGCCCGCAGCCGCGGTCGCGGCCACGATCGCCAGGATTCCAACGACGGTCTGACGTTTCACGATGCTTTCTCCGCGCTGATGCTGACCATTTCGGTTCAAGATAGAGACTTGGAGGCCTCTCCGACTACGCCTCCAGGACTATTTGGCAGGACAGTAAAGGTTCGAAGCGGCGCATTCGACTGGCAGCTGAGTATCCGGTGATGCCACAAGAAATCTCGGCGCCAGCGCAACTGGAAGGCGTACTTCATCATAGCGGCGCAGACCGCAGTCTTCCGCAATTTACTCTTGCACGCCTATGGCGATTATTGTAAATACGTCGCCACAAGACAAAGTCTCCGGATGCTGCTCGCCCCATTCGTGAGCATAATCCAGAGGCGGCAGAACACGGCCAGCAATTCTCTTCGATACTGGGCGGACCGAACTGGCGTTCGGGATCCCACGGATGGGATACCTCCGCCAGGGACGGGGCAAAACAAATTATCCGGTCATTCGACCGTGTTCCCGACGGCACCGCAAGCACTTCTCAGATCCTTCGACCCGGAAACTGATTTTGTCCGAGACTATTCCGCCGTTGGAGAGTCCGGATCGCGTTGCCATCACATCAGGAAGGCTGAACACTTGCGGTTGAGCGCAAGATCCAATCCGCATTTCTTTCCGCCGCGCGCTATCATAATCAGAAAAATCGCCCCCAGGTGATTGACCCCTGCTCTCGAGGCGCGCACAATAGCTAAAAGTCCTTCCCGCATTCGCCTCCTTATCCCCACGACCGCAAGGGAGTTGGCTGATGAGTTCCCTCAGTAGGCGCGATTTTCTGCATGATTCCGCAGCGCTCGCCGCGGCTCTCACTGGCGCGGGCATGCTCGGCAGCAACTTGTCTGCGGCCGACACCAAAGCCACTAAGGCTAAAAAAGGAGACGCGAACGATAAGCTCCACGTTGCGGTCGTCGGCGTTCATGGCCGAGGCATGGAGCACGTGCAGTCTCTGGCGGGCAAGCACAACTGCGTAGTCACGACGATCTGCGATGCCGACGAAGCCGTCATCGGACGGGCCATGAAACATGTGGAAAAAGTCCAGGGCAAGGCTCCGAAGTTCGAGCAGGACTTGCGCCGCGTGATGGACGACAAGTCGATCGACATCATCTCCACCGCTACTCCCAATCATTGGCATGCTCTGGTGGCAATCTGGGCGATGCAGAGCGGCAAGGACGTCTATGTGGAAAAACCGGTCAGCCACAACGTCAGCGAAGGCAGGCGCATCGTCGAGACAGCCCGCAAATACAACAAGATCTGCCAGACCGGAACCCAAAGCCGCAGTTCCACCGGCCTGAAGGAAGCGATGGCCTTTCTCCACGCAGGCAAGCTCGGCAAGGTGCGCGTGGCCCGTGGCCTCTGCTACAAGCCGCGCGGCAGCATCGGCAAGGTGAGCGGCCCGCAGCAGGTCCCTTCAACCGTGAACTACGACCTCTGGTGCGGCCCGGCCCCAATGAAACCGCTCATGCGGAAGAACCTGCACTACGATTGGCACTGGATCTGGGATTACGGCAACGGCGACCTTGGCAATCAAGGCATCCACGAAATGGATAAGGCGCGCTGGGGCCTTGGCGTGGGCGAGCTGCCGCAGTCTGTTGTCAGCGTGGGCGGCCGTTTTGGGTATGTGGATGACGGCCAAACCGCCAACACCCAGATTTGCGTGTTCGATTACGGCGAAAACCAGTTGATCTTTGAAGTGCGCGGTCTGAAGACCGATCCGCTACGGGGCGCCAAAGTAGGCAACATCTTCCATTGCGAGGAAGGCATCCTCGTCGTCCCAAATTATTCCAGCGCCATTGCCTTTGCGCCGGATGGCAAAGAGATTCAACGGTTCAAAGGGGGCGGAGATCACTTTGGCAACTTCGTCGAGGCCGTCCGCACGCGGGAACGATCGCATCTCAATGCCGATATTCTGGAGGGCCACCTCTCGAGCGCTTTGTGCCACCTGGGCAACATCAGCTACCGGCTCGGCTCGCCGCAGCCTTTCATCAAGCATTCCAAGGCGTTCGGCGACGACAAGGAAGCATACGAGACTTTTGCCCGTATGGAGGAGCACCTCAGCACCAATAAGATCCCGTTGGACAGCGCTACCTATCAGGTCGGTCGCAGGCTGAAGATTAATCCAAAAACCGAATCTTTCGAAAATGATTCAGAAGCGGATCTTCAGTTAACCAGAGAATACCGGCAGCCCTATGTGGTGCCGGCTAAGGTCTAGCATTAAGCAGAAACCGCGCGGTAATGCGTGCTCAAAAGGCTGTGGGACGAATTATCAGCATAGGAAACTATCTGGAAGGTCGACCTGCTAGATCAGATCAAGTCGTCGCTTGGTCATGCGTGCGCGGTTGCACTGCGAACATACGCCACGGATGATGAACGTGCGGCCGTGGGTTTGGAAGTTATGTTCCTGGCAAACTTCGCGGATGATCGTGTCGAGCGCGTGGCTCTGAAACTCGATCACCTTGCCGCATTCCTGGCAATACATGTGTTCGTGCTGCGGATAACCGTAATCGTGCTCATAAAACATGCGCGGCCCTAGCTCGAGCCGGCGCAGGAGCCCGGCATCCACAAGCTTGGCAAGAGTGCGATACACCGTGGCCCGGCTCACCTGAAAGCCCGCTTTCTTCATCTCATCGATCAGCTGCTCCGCATCGAAATGATTGTGTTGAGCGAAGATGAACAGCACCATGTCGCGCTGCTGTCCGGTGTAGCGTTGCGGCTTGGGGCGGCTGGCCAGGTATTCCCGGAACTTGTTCTCCGGGCTCTGGGATACTTCCACCGCGGCAAATTGCACGACGCACTCTCCTTCACCGAAACGTTCAGCTCGGCGGGTGAGCTAGAAGCTAGATTAACAATAGTGATTCTTGCTATCTATTATAAGACTGGTGTCGGACTTGCCAATGACATGCGGTTGCCGACTCCGAGAGAGGTCTCGTGTCTGCGTTACTCCAGGTCAAGTATCCGAAGCATGCCTTCCAGAGCAGCTTCCCACTTCTCGGGCGTCTCGTAGACCCCTCCAGCGATCTCACGCCGTACGCGCTTGACGAGTTCCCAGCGAATCCCGGACGAAGCGCCTGATTGTCCGGCGAACTGTGATTCCGGGTCCTGCTCGGGGCCTTGATCCATTGAATTCGGCGGAGAGCCCGAGCCCTTGCTCGCCGCGATCTCATTCCAGTTCCGCGTTGTGCGTGAAACGGGACCTTCCAGACAATCCGGACCATGTCTGTACATGTCGGTCTTCCCTCCTGTGGCCGTGAATCGTGCGTGGGGCACTGCCGTTCCCGAAGACGGGTCTATCATATCGCTTGCGGTCAGGCAGAATCAACCCTTGGGGGTCGCCCAGATAGGATTACGCGACCTGATTCGTGACGGGTTATGAGGATTCCGCAGGGTCTTGAAAAATCATCCAGACGCTTGCCAGCACCGGCCCCCGGCCGGTGGCTACGAGTGTGCAGGTCGGCTCCACGCCTGTAAGCCTGGTTAAAGCGGGGAGACTTTGCCTGCCGGGGAAGAGCTGCCGACCTGTTCAGCTGCTCACCTCCCTGGTACTACTTTCTCTATCGTCGCGCGCAGCCGCAAGATTTAGGCAATTTCGCATCAGAAGTGGCACGGCGTTGGCGTCGCAACGCCTTGCGGACGCTTTGAGCGCGGGATGCTCGCTCCTTCGGTAGCGGCGATAGCACGGGACAGGCGCCGTTTCCCACTCGCAGCGTGGGCAGCAATCCCCTCTGTTACAAGGATAACGGCGTTTCTGCCCGTTGTACGTGTTTAGGAGCAGTGGGAGCGGTGGGAATTGCGCTCGCAAAACTTGACCATTCGCAGAACGTTTCCCCGTTCGCCGCGCGACATGCATGTCAATTCGTCCATGAGCGTGCGCATCAAGTATATGCCGCGGCCGCCAAAGCGCAGCTCACTCGGATCGAGGTAAGGAACGGCTGTGAGGTCGAAGGGCTCGCCTTCGTCCACGATGCGAATTTCGACGCGATCAGACGCTAGAAGACAATGAATCTGAAAATAAGACTCGGGGCAGTTGCGATGCGCATGCCGGATCACGTTGCTGATGGCCTCGTGCACGGCAATGATGAGCGCGTTTGTTGCACCAGGGTCTATCCCACCTTCCGTGCAGAGTGCTTCGACCGCCGCACGCGCCGCCGGCAAGACGCGGAAATCACTGGGTAATGACAGGGTCACTGGAAGACCATACACAGCCGCCTCCAGCTGTCGCGTCCAGTGGAACTGAGGTCCAAGATAGATGCTGCACGCTCTTCCGGCCTGGCCTAGCTTTGGTATGCCGTCCGAATTATAGATGGTGTCCGAGTTTCCAACAAGTTGCATTGCTACTGCGTGCGTGCAGGTGCAGGTGCAGATGCTACCGCTAGCAGGATCCCTAAACCTGTTCCGTTCGGAATCTTGCGGGGGCTGCTTTGGGTACGCTCGGGCAAGTGGCTCGTATGGTGTCCTTAGCCGGACAGTTGCGGTGCATCGTCCTGGATTGGTAGCTTTCGGCCGTCACGATGACGCGCGGAGCATGGATCGACGGCGAGCAGTAGACCAGGAGGGCTGGTGAGGCGGTTGAGCGCGCGTCCGGCTGTTTCCTCGGGAATCTTCAGGAACATGCCCCTGCCCAGGAATCCTATGCCGACAAGGCCGGCAAACAGGCTTGCGATCCAGAGAAGCCGATAGCGAACCAGGATCGAGATGGAGGCAAGCACGATGCCAATCTGGAATGCCGCGATGCCCAGGGCGTAGTAGTGGTGCTTCTGAAACTCGTGCTCGCTCTCCTGCTCCTTCTTTCTTGCCTCCTTTTCGGAATCGGCTTTCTGAGATTCGTACTTGCGCACCTGTTGCTCAAACGTCTCGAGAGTGTGCTGGATTTTCGCCAGATCCGCCGGCCCTTGCGCCACCGCCAGGGCCCTTACGATTTCCTTACCGACTTCGTACACGTGGCCCTTGGTGCTTTTCGATTGATAGTAGGACCACTGATCCGTGGCCTGCGTTTGATGGATGATGGCCTGATTGGCCTCGTGACCGGACAGGAGCGAACCAAATGCCGCAAAAACGGCCAGAATGGCGGCCGTAATGGCGGAGACCATCGTCGTCTGCCAATTTGCCTCTGGAGAGGGGTGTTCCGCGTGATGGTGATGGTGATGCTCGACGGAACGCTCGACCCACTCCTGGGGCTCGGGACCTTCCTCCATGATATGACCTCCCAGAAAATCAAAGAGAAGGGAAAACGCCGTCTCCCGGCTGGATACGACGGGAATCTGCCGTCGCGCTGAGCCGGGAACATCGAGCATCGGTCAAGCCGGAAGCGCCTCAGCTATTTGCTCTGAGCGGGAGCGGCCTGGGCATTTTTCAGGTACTTATCGAAGAATGCCATAGCGTGCTTCTTGGCGTCGTTGGAATCCTCGCCAGTGAAGCCGTGCCCCTGTCCAGGGTACAATTTGATTTCATAGGTCGCATGCTTGTTCTTGAGGAGACTTTCCAGCTTATGGGCTTCCTCGACGGAGACGCTCTTGTCGTCTTCGCCGTGCAAGATCAGCGTCGGCGGCATCTTCTGCACCATGGCAGCCAGAGGACCTGGGTAGCCGCCAAAGTATTCGACAACTGCGCCGAAGCGAGGATCGCGAGCCGCCGTGGCAAGCGACAGGAATGAACCCAGGGAAAAACCGAGCAAGCCGATCTTCTTGTCATCAACATTCGGCTGTTTCTCGACATAGGTCGCGGCGTCTTGCAAGGTTTTCATCCAGGTGAGGAAATTCATGCGGATGATCTTATCGTTGCTCGTCTTTGTCTCAGTACGATCGAAGTAGTGGACGACGAATGCCACATAACCAGCGCCAGCCAAGTCCTGCGCGTATTTTTTGTATGCTTCGGCATGTTCATTGAGACCGCCGGCTCCGTGCACAATGATGACGGCGGGCAATTTTGGCTTGGCATCATTGTTCGGTTGGCTGCTCTGCGCATAGCGATCGACCGCGATGGTCTTTCCGCCACTTTCAAACGAACCGGCCGACTCCTTGACATCGCTACCTAGCGCGACCGAGGACATCGCTAACGGTACCAGAGCGACGGCCAAAAGTCGCCAAGAGCCTTTCCAGACAGGTTCTGTTCGTGCTTCCATTGGTGCCTCTCTTAATGAAGTGCTTTGTGGAACAGTTCGAACGACAAGCGTCCAGATGAGTGTGGGTTTCAATTCCAGTTCATTTCCTACCGAACTCGTGCCGGACGTGCAAGGGTCTGCCGGATAGTCTCGGCTGCTCTCTCGGCCTGGGCAGTCGATACGTCAAGATGCGTGCAGGCCCGCATTACGTAGGGACCTGCCGCCTGCACAAGCACGTTGCTCCGCTTGAGGAGGGCCGCAACCTCTTTGGCGGTGCCGAGTCCCGGATCTACCTCGAACCAGACCAGATTTGTTTCAACCTCTGGTGGGTCGAGCCGGAGACAAGGCGTGTCGGCGATGGCTTGACTGATGATCCGGGCGTTGCGATGGTCCTCCGCCAGCCGGTCGACGTGATGATCGAGAGCATATAACGCAGCGGCCGCAACGACACCGGCCTGGCGCATGCCGCCGCCCAGCAGCTTGCGAATCCGCTTGGCCCTGGTCACGAATTCACGCGAACCGGCCAAGGCCGACCCCAGCGGCGCGCCGAGCCCCTTGCTGAAGCAGACCGAAACACTATCGAAATGGCCCGCCCATTCTCGCGCTGCTGTCCCCGTGGCGACGACGGCGTTCCAGAGGCGTGCACCGTCCAGGTGCAGCTTCAGGCCATGCTGCTGGCACCAGCTGCGGATCGCCTGGATTTTCTCCAGGGGATAGATCCTGCCGCCGCCGCGGTTGTGGGTGTTTTCCAGGCAGACCAGACTCGTGTGAACCAGGTGGTCGTCGTTGGCTCGGATTTTCCCTTCGAGCTGGGTGACATCCAGAATGCCGTAATCTCCCTCGATGGTACGGCACATGACCCCGCTGAGGACCGCGGGGCCGCCGGTCTCGAAATTGTAGACGTGACAGGTGACCTCGCAGAGCAACTCGTCACCAGGTTGTGTGTGGGCCTTGATACAAATCTGGTTCGACATGGTACCCGAAGGCACGAACAAGGCCGCCTCTTTGCCCAGTAGCGCCGCCAACCGCTCCTGGAGCAGATTCACGGTCGGATCTTCGCCGAACACATCGTCGCCAAGTTCCGCGCCCTGCATGGCATCCAGCATGGCGCGTGTGGGCCTGGTCACCGTGTCGCTGCGCAGGTCGATACAAGTTTGCAGCATGTCGAATCCTTTGTCGGCAACTCCAAGACAAGTTGACTGACTGGGGTGCTTGGAAAAGGGCTACCCTTCGGACTTTGCCGCGGCCGGCTTTTGTCGATTCTCCAGATACCAGCGGTTGTCGACCTTGCGCAGGAAAACCTGCCGATCCTTAACATCCTTCAGGCGTGCGCTCGCACTAGTATCGTTGACTTCCCACTCACCTTCTTTGAGAAAGCGCCCCAGTTCCTTCGCGGTCCCAGGCTCGTTGGCCAGTTTGGCCGCCGTCTCATGCACAAGCTCCGCGAAATCTCCGCCGTAGAGGCTCTTGACGCGCTTGTCCACAAATGCCGGATCCGTGAGCTGGGCGAGCAGGTAGTCAATCCGCTTGTTATCAATGGTTGCCAGCACGGAGGCCAGGGCTTCCTTGGGCGTTGCCTGGGGATAGAGTCTCAAGTTAGCGGGAGTGCCGTAACGGCGCGTGGCGTCGTTATCTTGAATGGCCAAGGCACTGGTACCCACGGCCACTGCCATGCCAATCGCAAGCAATGATCGGTTGCGCATGCGAGGAACTCCGTTCTTGGTCGATGTCATCGCGGCCGGGGCCGGAGCGTGGAAAACCTACGATCAGTGTCCTTCCACGTTCGCGCCCAAGCACATGGGGTCCATTGCTTTTAGCACGGACCGCACCGGCCTGCAATGCCATGCCATACCAGAAGGGAAAACGCTCTGGATCTTGGTGCCCGCACGACAGATTGACAGTTTGCATCCTTCGGTGAAGTATAATGGGAGCATGCCTGGAAATTCTTTCGGCGAGCTATTTCGAGTCACGACGGCCGGGGTCAGTCATGGTCCCGGCTATATGGCCATCATCGACGGTTGTCCGCCCGGGCTGCCGTTGAGCGTGGATGATTTATTGCCGGACCTGCGACGGCGGCGGCCCGGACAGTCCAAGATCGTGACACAGCGGCAAGAGGAAGACACGCCGGAAATATGGTCGGGTGTCTTCGAAGGCAAGACGGACGGCACGTCAATCGGCATCTTGTTCCACAACACAGATCAACGCAGCCAGGACTACGGCGATATTCAGAATAAGTATCGTCCCGGCCACGCCGATTTCACGTTCGACGCCAAGTACGGCATTCGCGACTACCGCGGCGGCGGCCGCTCCAGCGCTCGCGAGACCCTCTGCCGGGTTGCCGCGGGTGCGATCGCCAAGAAACTCCTGGCCCAGCAGGGCATCCGCATCCTTGGGTATGTCAAGCAAGTGGGCACCGTCGCTGCCGACGTCCCCGATCCGACGCAAATAACTTTGGAACAGGTGGAGGCGAGTCCCGTCCGTTGCCCCGAGGAAGCTGCGGCAAAGCAGATGATCGCGCTCATCGAAGAAGTCCGCAAGGAACAAGACTCTATCGGCGGTATTTGCGAGCTCGTGGCTACGGGAATCCCAGCAGGTCTGGGCGAGCCCGTTTTCGACAAATTGAAGGCGGATCTGGCCAAAGGATTACTGTCGCTGCCGGCGGTCATGGCATTCGAATATGGGGCAGGATTTGCCGTCGCGACAGCGCGGGGAAGCCGCAATAACGATTCCTTCATTCGCAAGCAAACGGGAAAAATCGGCACGGAAACCAACCGTCACGGCGGCATGCTCGGCGGCATCAGCAGCGGCGAGCCGATTGTCTGTCGCGTGGCTCTGAAGCCAACCAGCAGTCTGCCGCAAATGCAAAGGACCGTGACCCGCGCCGGCGAGCCAACCGAGATCGCAACCCGCGGCCGGCACGATCCATGCCTGCTGCCGCGTTTTGTGCCCATGGGCGAAGCAATGGTGGCCCTGGTGTTGGCCGATCACTGCCTGCGCTGGCGGGCGCAGTGCGGCGAGAAAAGTGCCAAATAATCACTTTTCTACAGTGTTGGCTCCAACCGCCTGCGCAATTCATCTGCCACGGCCGCGATCGGCACACGCCACTGCTGCGTCGTATCCCGATCGCGCATCGTCACGGTATCGTCCTGTAATGATTGGCCATCAATGGTGACGCAATAGGGTGTCCCAGCTTCATCCTGGCGGCGATAACGCCGGCCGATGGCCCCCTTATCGTCGTAAAAGACGTTCCAGGATCCTTTCAACTGTCGATAGAGTGCATGAGCCTTCGCGGGCATGCCTTCCTTGTTGACCAAGGGCAACACCGCAGCTTTCACCGGAGCCAACCTTGGATGAAAGCGCAGTACCGTACGTGCCTCGCCGCCAATCTCATCCTCGGCGTAGGCTTCGCAGAGAACCGCGAGGGCAAAACGATCGGCCCCGGCCGAAGGTTCGATGACATGCGGCATGAATCGATACGGCTCCTTCGACTTGGCCTCTTGAGCAGCTTTCGCGTCAGGATATTTGCTTTTGTCGCGCTCCCATAATTGTTCGTCGAAATAACTCAAGTCCTTGCCGCTGAACTTGGCATGCTGCGTGAGGTCGTAGGCGCCGCGGTGCGCGACCCCCTCCAATTCCTGCGGCTCCTCCGAGAATGGGAACAAATACTCGATGTCGGTCGTGCCAATTGAGTAATGGGCCAATTCCTCCTTGCCTTGTTCGCGTGGGCGAAGCCGCTCGGATTGAATCCCAAGTTGCGTGTACCAGCGAATGCGCACGTCGCGCCAGTACTGATACCACTTCATCGATTCATCGGGATGACAGAAGAACTCGATTTCCATCTGTTCAAATTCGCGACTTCGAAAAATGTAGTTGCGCGGATTGATCTCGTTGCGGAATGCCTTGCCAATCTGTGCGATCCCGAACGGCAATTTGAGTCGCGTACTATCGAGGACATTGCGGAAGTTGACGAAGATTCCTTGAGCCGTTTCAGGCCTCAGATAAGCAACGGACGAGTCGTCTTGAACCGCACCAACCCACGTCTTGAACATCAGGTTGAATGAACGAGGCTCGGTGAGTTCGCCCTCATCACCGCAATCGGGACAAGGGAGCTTCCACCTTCTGGGCACATCAAGGGGCGTTTGGTGGGTGACGAACTCTAAGCTTGGACGGAGCTTCTTTTTCTCAACAAGCCTTTTATGCATCGCTTGCAAGATCGAGAAGGCTTCGTTCGTATCATTCGCTTCGCAGGACAGGGTCTTGGTAGGCGTCCAGCTGTCCTTCATGAGTGGGCCTTGGAATTCCAGCATAGGAATTGGCCCCTCAGTGAGGAAATAACAGAACACCTTGTCCGCGCGAAAACGCTTGCGGCATTTCTTGCAATCCAGCATCTGGTCAGCAAATCCCCCCAAATGTCCGCTGGCTTCCCACACCTTGGGGTTCATGATGATCGAGCAATCAACTCCGACCATCGCTATATCTTCCCCGCCGGGTGCAAGCGGCGGATTGCGCACCATGTCATTCCACCAAGCTTCCTTGATGTTCCGCTTCAATTCCACTCCCAACGGTCCATAGTCCCAGAAGCCACTGATGCCGCCGTAGATTTCGCTCGACTGAAAAATGAACCCACGTCTCCTGCACAGCGCCACCAGCTTTTCCATGTCCATCGCACACACCTTGAGCAAATAACAGCTTGGCAATTTTGCCGATATTATGAGATCCAGTGCCGCTTGACGATCCCCACGGCGCCCACTTCCACCCGCAAGGGATCGCGCTTCACCTCGGGCACCAAATGGAATGCATCCACCTGCGCGGCGGCCAGGATGTCCTCATGATAACCGAGGCTCCGCAACTTGGCCCCTCCCTTGCCGAGTTCCAAAGCGCCCTGCAAAACTCGGCCGTGATGCTCGAAGCAGTCCCACGCCAGCCGGGCGCTGTCGTTCAGCCGGCGCTCACCCTGCTCGCACAAAAAATCGACCAGTGCCCCGGCCAGCAGCGAATCTTCAAGGGAGACCTCGCCTTCCGTTCCGGCGCAAAGGATATGAAGAGGACGCGCGTCCTGGCGTATTTGTTCACAAATGGCACTGTAATTGACGAAGGCAGCCAGAAGAACGCGTTCCGCCGCGGCCGCTCGCAGGATGGCGCGCGTGCCGTTGGTAGTGGTCATCACCAATGTTGCTCCCCGGCAGAGCGCTGGAGTATACGCGCCTGGCGAATTCCCGAGGTCAAACCCGGGAATAGGAAGACCCTCGCGCTCGCCGCCCAGCAAGGCTCGGCCAATGCGCATCTGGCCGGCCAGCTCGCGTGCTTCCTCGACTTCCGCGCAGGGCCGCACGTTCGTGCAGCCAGCCGCCAGGGCATGAACGATCGTCGTAGTCGCGCGCAACACATCAATGACGACGGCCAGGCTGCCGGTCAAGCATTCCTGATTCGTCAAATTCGGCAAGAGGTGTACGCTGACCTCCCTGTCGGCTGGCATCACCTTCTCCCGCTGCGGTCGGAGGGGTTTACGGACCATTGCGGCCGCCGCCATTCTGGACAAAATCAACCGCGGCCACAATATCTTCTAGACCCGCCATCGCGCCGACGCCCACGTCCCCACACGCCAAGCGCTTGCTGACGGGGGGGACGATCCTCAGGTTCCGGCTGCCACGATTGATCCAATCTATTAACTCCTCCGGATCGCTTCCGCGAGGGGGCGAGCCCGCGCCGGCATCAGCGCCCAACTGCGAGAGATGCCGCGCGGTAATAGCGTGCTCCCACATCAGCGTATTCATCGCCGGCGCGAGGATGACGGGCCGCGCGGGATCCCAGGCTCGCCAAACGCAGGTGAGACAGTTGTCGGAAAGGCCGACGGCAAGCTTGGCCAGAGTATTGGCATCCAGAGGGGCAATGAGTAGCACATCGGCCCAGCGGCGCAGCTCAATGTGAAGGACTTCATCCGCGCGCTCATAGCGTCTCCCCTCGGGGAGCCCGGGCCACTCGTCTTCATCCAGGATCACCGCTTCACGATTGCGCGTGGGCGCTTCCGTACCAACCGGATCCAGGGCGAGCGGGTCGAAAAAGTAACGGGAGGAGCGCGTAGCCACGACCTTCACTGCATAGCCGGCCATCTTGAGCTCGGCATACAACGCTGGGGTACGCAGAGCGGCCACCGATCCAGTCACGCCGAGCAATATATTAGCCATGCTTGCGCTCCGCGTACAAGCTTTCTATTTCAGCAAGGAGGCGCGGGGCCAAATCCGCGCGCGTCACGCGCTCATACCGGCAATCGAGCGGTCCGAGCAAGGCCCAGCTTCCCGAATCTTCCAGCGTATTCGCCACCATGAGGTCGGCGCGCGACGTCTGGCGTGAACGCTCGGCTATGTCGAGCAACGCTGTCTCGCTGATCCCCGCCTCCAGCTTGAATTTCACAAGAATTCCCGGAAAGCTCCAAGCGCTGCGGACGCGGTCGATCAACTTGGGTGTCCGCACCAAGCGAATCCATAATTCCGGTTCAGTGCTTTTGACTTTGGCGGCCGCCTTGTCGATAAGGGCCGGTCCTTCCGCGGCGCTGCTCTGCCATACGCCACTCTGGGGCACAAATCGCGTCTGGGGAGCAGGCGCGAAGATGCCGGCGGCCCGGTAATCGCTCACGGCAGCGCAGTGGATCAAGACATCAAACCTGCCGTGCAGCAGTTGCTCCTGCAGGGATCGTTCGAGGTCGTCGAACGAGCGATACGCGCTTACCGTCCAGCGTTCCGCCTGGGCTGAAGCTGGCCCACCCAGGTGACTTACCAATTCAGGATGGGAAGTCAGCAACGTCACTGCATGGCCGCCCCTGAGGCACTCCAGAGCGATGCTAGTGCCCGTGCGCCCTGTGAAAACGTTGGTGATACAGCGGACGCGATCGATCGGGACGACGGTATTGCCTGCGGTGACCAGAATGTTCATGGACAGGTACTGCCAAGGTCAGCGGCAAGTTGCCGCACTGGGATTCCCCTTAGATTCGTCGGTTGCCTGACGAATTATCCCGTACTGCTGCACGACGCGGCCACATGTTCGCCTGGTACGCCGAGAGTGCGCCGAAAGTACGCCGTTCAGCGGGCATTTGTGGCGAAATTGCAGAAGCGCGCAAGCAGTGCGACTTCAAGCTTCGCACTAGCGACAACGACATTAAGAGGCAAACAAAACGCATTTTCGGTCACAAGGAAGGTACTCCAGAAACAGATCATCGCGGGAGCCCGTGCAGGACAATGCAGGACGCCGCTGGCCTTCGTACCATGCCCCAGTGCGGTCATGTCGGGCAGGACTCCCGGCGTCCCGAACATTCAATTGTAGATCGAGCATGGCGCATGAGAAACTGCAACCGGGGAGTTTTGTGCCCCCAGCAACGGCCAAGCCGCGGGATAAAGGCCGACGAAGGGAATGACGGCCCCGGTGGCGGCGTGCGCTGCGACTCTGGGTGGGCATGCGAGCGACAGGCCCTAATCTGGCCCGCGCATGTGCCGTTCGGATGGCTCCCTCCTGAAGGAAGGCACTACGGCTCCTTCCACGAGGTCACGAGATGCGTGCGCAGGGCTTGATTCCCGAGATGAGCCGCCGCGGCAGCGCCCACACCTGCTTCTACGGGAGAATTGGGTGTCTTCCGGTTGCGCACGCACTCGATCCAGTTGGTCAGGTGCAGTAATTCGCCGTCCGGCTTATCGTAGAAGTCCTGGCCGCGCTTTCCGGTTCCGAGTACCCACTCTTCGTATTTGCCACGATTGCGCTCGGGATGGATCTCGTAACGGCCGCGGTCCAGGTAGAGCGTGGCGTCGGTGCCCATGAATTCCAGCATCGCCCCGTTGCGTGCGTTGCAGAACGTGCCTTCGAAATAGACCTGGAAGTCTTTCGGGTAAGTCAGCAAGGCCTGGACGGTATCGGGAGTCTCCCAGAGTCCCTTGCTCTGGTAATTGTCCCCGATAGCGGTTGCCTGAAGCGGGTGATCGACATCGAGGAACCAGTGGACGACGTCGATGTAATGCACCATCAAATCGGTAAGGATGCCGCCGCCGAAATCCCAAAACCAGCGCCAGTTGCGGAAGCGGTACTCATGAAAGGGCTGCGCAGGCGCATTGCCCAGAAACGTTTTCCAGTCGACGGTCTTGGGATCGACAGCCGTTGGCCCAGCTCGAAAGCGGTCCGCGTTACGGTTCCAGGTGAGATGCACCTTGTGGATCTTACCTAGCCGGCCTGCTTGCACCAGTTCGCGGGCCTTCTGAAATTGCGGCATACTGCGCTGCTGCGTGCCAACCTGCACGATCCGGCCATGCTTGTTTTTGGCGTCCACGACCGACTGGCCTTCTTCCAGGTTGTGCGTGAGCGGCTTCTCCACGTACACGTCCTTGCCGGCCGCGCATGCGGCCACGGTCAATGGCACATGCCAGTGGTCGGGAGCCCCTATGAGCACGGCATCAATGTCCTTGCGATCCAGAACTTCCTGGTAGTGCTTCGTGGCGAATGCCTGCGGGTCGGCAAGCTTACGGCCGAGTTCGAGATTAACGTCGTAGATGTCGCACACCGCCGCCATGCGGACGTTGGGCACTGTCGCCAGCGATTTCATCAGGGCCCGGCAACGTCCCCCTGTGCCTATCATTCCAACGCGAATTGCCTCATTAGCTCCGAGAGCATTCGCGGCGGGAACGCCAAATGCCGTCAGTCCTGCCGTGGCGGATGCAGTTGCTTGTAGAAATGTCCGTCGTGTGAGGGATTCTTTGAGAGTCACGAGAACAGCTCCCCCGAGTGGATGTTGAAAACCTTGGCCCTGGCCACGATCTTACACCTCTGCCGGTCCTGCCGGCAAAGAATATCGAATACAGGAACGGGACTTACGTCTAGATCCGGCTGGTTTTGACGAGCTGATTTTGATATGTGCGCTTGACTTTGGATCGCCGCAAGCTGCATGCCAGGGTCCCTGCACACCCGTGTTGCGGTTTGATGCTTGAAAAGTTAAGATTAAAAATCTGCTCTGGAAGGGCGGCACGCGAGCGGCAGCGATAGTTCTCCCCTCGCCCCGGTACTCCGGGGCGAGGGGTCGGGGGCGAGGGGAGATTATTACCTGCCGCTCGCCTAACGCCGACTCCATGGGCAGCAGAGAGGCATGGCAATTTCTTCAAGGCGCGGTACCTAACCAGAAGGCGTTGATCCCTCCAGGTCCCCCGAGCACTTCTCAAGCAGGAGAGCATAGACTCATGTTAAGGAACCAGCGGTTACTCCAGGCAAAACGCAGTGTCGCCGTGCTGGCAGCAGTTGTAGGCCTGCTCTTGATAGCGGCGCCGGCGTTTGCCGATCCGGTTCCCGGAAAGCTGGACCGCCTGGTCATCGAGCTCGTTTGCGATCTTCTTCATCGCAAGCACCTTACCAAGCCAGACCTGGACGAGCAGCTTTCCAAGCGGCTATTCCACAAATTCATCAAGGATCTGGATCCCGCCAAACTGTATTTCACCAAGGAAGATGTCGAGGAACTGAAGAAATCCGAGACCGAACTTGGCACAATGCTGCAGCGCAACGACATCAGTTTTGCCTACGATGTCTACAAGCGCCTTGTCACCCGGATCGAGCAGCGTTTGAAACTCGTTGAAGAACTGCTCAAAGAACCGCAGGATTTCACGGTCAAGGAGTATTTGTCGACGGACTACGACGCTATCGATCACCCGAAAACGGACGCGGAGATCCGGGAGCGCTGGCGCAAAAGGATCAAGTACGACTTGTTGCTGCAACGCCTGGGGCAGAAGCCGGTGCCTGATGCCGAGGCCAAGAAGCAGCGCCTTGAGCAGAAGCCGGTGGCTGATGCCGAAGCCAAGCAGAAAGTACTGAGCCGCTATCAGGGCCTGTTGAAGCGCTGGAAGCAGGTGGACAACTACGACCTTATGGAGATGTACCTGTCGGATCTGACCGCCAGTGTCGACCCGCACTCCTCATACATGTCGCCGACCACCCTTGCTGATTTCGACATCGCGATGCACTTGCACCTGGAGGGCATCGGCGCCTTGCTGCATTCGGACAACGGCCAGACCATTGTCAGCGAAATCATCCCGGGCGGCGCTGCGGCGGCGGACCACCGCCTAAAGGTCAACGACAAGATCATTGGCGTCGCTCAGGGCGACGGAAAATTTGTCGACGTCATCGACTGGAAGCTGACTGAGGTGGTCAAGATCATTCGCGGCCCGAAGGGCACGAAGGTCCAGTTGAAGGTGATTCCCGCCGACAAGATTGAACCCGCGATCTATGCCTACACCCGCCAGAAAATAGAGCTCAAGGAGCAGGCGGCCCGCTCCGAGATCATGGAACAAGGCAAGAAGCCGGACGGCACGCCGTACAAGATCGGCATCATCGATCTGCCTTCCTTTTATGCGGACAGCCCGTCTGCAAAGGGCAGCAAGGAGGGGTTTGTCAGCGCTACCGAAGACGTGCGCAAGCTCCTCAAGGAATTCGAGAGCAAGGGAGTCGACGGGGTTGTCCTCGATCTGCGCAGGAACGGCGGCGGCGCCCTGAGCGAGGCGCTATCGCTGACCGGGCTCTTCATCGATCAAGGACCCGTCGTGCAAGTAAAGAAAGGTGTGAATGGCGAGGTAGAGGTCAGCAACGACCCCGAAAAAGGCATGGTCTATGCCGGGCCGCTCATTGTCCTCGTTAGCCGTTTTAGTGCCAGTGCTTCGGAAATCCTGGCCGGCGCATTGCAGGACTATGGGCGTTCGCTCACCGTCGGCGACAAGGGAACCCATGGCAAGGGGACCGTGCAGGCTGTCGCTGATCTGGGTAGTTACGTCCGGAGCAAAGAACCGGTACATCTTGGGGCGCTGAAGCTGACCATTGACCAGTTTTACCGCGTCAACGGCGACAGTACGCAAAACCAGGGTGTGAAGTCGGACATCGTCATCCCTTCTCTTACAGAGGTACTGGCCACCGGCGAGAAAGACCTGGAAAACGCCTTGGCCTTTGATCACGTGAATCCTGTGAGCCACGAGGAGCTGGGGATGGTGCCGGAGCAGTTGAAAACCGCCCTGCGGACCCGATCCGCCCAGCGCGTGAAAGATTCGGCGGATTTTGCCAAGCTCCAGAAGGAGATTGAGACGGTCAAGGACCAGCGGGCACGCAAGATGATCCCACTGAACGAGCAAGAACTTCGTACCCAGTTCCCAAAGGACAAAAAGGATAGTAAAAAGGGTGCGAGCCAAGCGGATGAAGATCTGGACGATTTGCTTCCTCCGGAATCGACCTCGGGCGACGGCACGCCATTCAAATTCGCACGGAACTTCATAAACACCGAGGTCCTTCACATCATGGAGGACCTGTTGCAGGGTAAGAAAACGCAGCCGTAGGTCTTTGCTTGTGCTAGACAGGACGCGAAAACGCGGAGGTCATTGCCATCGGGCTCTGACCTCCGCGTTTCGCATCCAGGAAGAGCGTTTTCGCGTTCAACGGAGAGCGTGCGCGATCATCGGACGCTGTGGCGAGGAAGGGAAAAGAAAAGCGGCGAAAAAGCGCCGCAGTCCAAAGAAGTCACTTTTGGAGTGCGGCGCTTTTCCGCCGCTTTTGTTTTCTCTATTTTGCAAGGACCTCAGCAGTCAAGGAAATGATGGCAAGCAGCGAAAAAAATCTTGGGATCTTCAGTGGCTTGCGAGCGTTCGTCGGGGGCATCGGCTTTGTTGTGAGTACTCCCTCAGTTTGGGGATACGCCGCAGTTCCGTTGGCGATGGTCATGGTCCTGACCTGCGGCCTGGGCTTTCTTGGCGTCTGGGGAGCGATGCGTGCGAGCGATGCGATCTTCGCCTCATCCGACGGTCTCTGGGCACACCTGGGATCCTGGCTAACCACGGCGGTGCTTGCCTTGGCCGGGATCATCGCAGCTATCGTATTGGCCATCTGCCTGGCTCAGCCATTCTCTTGCTTTGCCCTCGAGGCAATTGCCAGTGCACGCGAAAAGTCCCTGACGGGTCATTCAGCGCCGCTCCCGGGCATCTTCGAATCGGCAGTTCGAGGAATGCAAATCGCGATCGTTACACTCGCCGTGGCCGTCCTGGCGTTCGGGGGTCTATTCTTGATCAGCTTCTTCTTCCCGCCGGCCCTCGTGGTCACGGTGCCGCTGAAGTTTCTCGTGTACGCCTGGCTGCTCGCCTGGACCTTCCTGGATTATCCATTGGCAATCCAGCGCCTGGGCGTACTGGCACGGATTCGGTGGGTGATGCGTCATTTCGATGCCTTCTGCGCATTCGGCCTTGCCTGGGCCGCGCTTGCCATCGTGCCCGGCGTGGTGTTGCTCCTCCTGCCCATGGGTGTGGCGGGAGCAACTCAAATGGTTGTCGAAGCGGATGCCGGCACGGCGAAACGAGAAGATCCTCCCACGCCTTGATTTTGCCAAACGAAGCTGTCAGAATGCCTCCTCGCTATTACTCGGGGAGGACGACGATGCCCTTCTCTATCTCAGCAAGAAGACTTTCATCTCGCGCTCGGGAGACTTGGCTGCTCGCACGCGCGCTGCTCGCGTCCTACGAGCTTCACGATTGGTCCTTCGCCTTCAATCGCCGTAAGAGTCAGATGGGTCTCTGCATTTACGATGACAGGGTGATTGCTTTGTCCGTGCATTTTGTGGAGCTGAATGATGACGACGCGATTCGCGATACCCTGTTGCACGAGATCGCCCATGCATTGACGGGTCCAGGGCATGGGCACGATGAGGTTTGGAAGCGCAAATGCCTCGAGGTGGGGGCGACACCCGAGCGTTTGTGCTTTGATGTGCAGATGCCGCAAGGACGCTGGCAGGCCACTTGCGGCTGCTGTGGGATGCTCCACCATCGCCATCGCGAGCCCAAACACAAGGTCGGCTGGCATTGCCGGCATTGCGGCAGGGAACGCGGCAAGCTCATCTGGGAGCTGACCCCACCTCGCGCCAACTTGTAGCCTCTGTCGGCTTCGAAGCCGTTCACCTTATCCAACCCGCGTTGCTTCACTTCGATCAGCGGCTTCATTGCTATATCGCCGTGCTTGATTCGGCAGCGGCGTAGGACAGATTTCCCAATCTGTCCGGTCAGGTTGGAAACCTGACCTACTGCCGAATCCCGTACGGTCATTTAGCGCCAGTTTATGATTCGGAAGATTCCTTCGTGACGCTTGACCCTATCGGGCAATGACAACAGGCGGTCGCGGTAAACGCTCAGGAGCAAGCCGGTGGTGAAAAGCAATCCGCCGCCCACGGTGATGGAGAGGGCCACCGTATTCAAACGGCTCCAGGGCACGAAGATCAGGAGGAGGAGAAAGTAGAGCGCCGTGAGAACCGCTCCGGTCAGGGTGGTGGATTTGAGTTCGAAGATGATGCCGGTCACCAGCAGCAAGACGCTGACAGCCAGGAAGCCCGTTTCGTCGAGGAAAATGAATTCGGTGTGCCAGCGGTCCAGAATGACGGCAACGACCAGCGGGACGCCTGCAAGGAGGCTGCCGAGAAGGAGACTAGCCGACACGATGTCGTTGGGCTTTTCCTGCTCTCGGTACCAACCGACGTGGCCGACAACAAGCAGGGCCAGGCCGGCGGCCACGCCGAAGATCTCGAACTTTTGAAAGACGGTCAGCGTGCTGAGGGCCTGGATTGCCAGGAAGGTGAGCAAGCCCTGAAGCACAGTCGTGGCCACGTACCACCGCCGCCAGTCCTTATTACGCACCGCGGCGACGGCGCACAGACTAATGAGGGCAAGCGTGCAACAGACGGCGACGAACGACCAGTGCACGTTCCTGGATGCGAGCCGGCTCAAGCCCATGAAGAGGGCTGCAACAATGGAGAGCGAGAGCAGGGCATTCGCGCTTTGAAAGATGCCATTCGCGAGCGTCGCCGAAGCTGAGCGTTCCAGTGAGGCCCAGCGATGAGCAAGGAGTAGGAGAAGGCCGACCACTGCAAATAGTAGCGCGTAGGTTTCGCCCTCGACCCCGGCGTAGGTGAGCAGTTGCCAGACCGCGGCGCAGGCCAGGGCCGCACCCACTTGCAGCGCCGCTACTTGCCTTTGCCAAGCCACGGTTAGCCCGCAGAAAAGGGCAGCTTCTGCGAAGAGCCAGGCCAGCAGCAGGTTTAGCTGCTGCTGTTCCTTGATGGACGTGAATCCTTCCAGGATGCCTAAGCTGTTGCATAAGAGGACGACGCAAATGGCAGCATAACTTACGCACAGGAGTGGCTTTTCCTCGGCCCGGCCACGGTAAAGGCGGGACGCCGTCAGATACGCAATCGGCACCAGCGCGAGCAGCGGAGCACTGTTTTGCCAGCGCGTCATGTCCATGACGGCTAAAAGTGCAACGGCGCCAATCATCGTGGCGGCGGCGGCAGCGAAGAAGAGGAGCCACGACAGCACTGGCTGGGCAATGCGGTTGATGTGGGCACCAAGCCGGCAGGAGACTGCCGTCAGGAAGATAGCACCAATGTATATCCACGTAGGAGGCGCTGATGCCCATACAGTCTTGAAGTCCGCCCCTACAGCCTTGGCGAGAACGACCAAGCCGAGCGCGAGCGGCAAGATACCGAGAAATAGACCGAGTATCGGGAATGCCCGGGTCAGCTGGTATTTCCGGGTTGCGGGGGTCAGCGCCAGGTTCACGAGTAGGCCAGTCCCTGCCAGCACGGCCATCATCACATCCATGCTGACGTGCAGTTGCAGGATCTCCAGCAGCAATACTTCTGCCCAGAGCAAGGTGCCGGCTGCCAGATACAGGTAAATCCCCACCCGCCGCACCACCACGTCCGAATAGAGGTAGGGATAGGTGCCAGAGAGGACCAAGCACAGAGCCAGGATCTGCCCCCAGGTCTTGGTGACTATCGGCGTACGCCCGGCATGCCACTGGTCGTAAAAGATTCTGAAAATGGGCTGATACAGCCAGTCCGAGGCGACCTGAGCGCCAAGGACCAGGACCAGCCCGCCGGCCAACAGTGCGTGTCCCGACCAGAAAAATGCCAGGCCGAACCGCTTTCGCGTGAATGGTCCCGCGCCGGCGGGGAATGCGCGCTCAGTGTGCAGCGCCAGAAGGCCCAGGGCGACCAAGAGGGTGGAAGGCGATGCAATCTCCCAGAACTTCTGCGGAGAGGGCGGCAAGTCCGCTAAGATCAGCAGACCCGTCAAGGCGATCCCGCCGGTGAAAACGTACACAAAAAGCTCGTCGCGCAGCACGACGGCGGAGGCGGCGTACAAAGCCGAGATGACGAGCGCCGCGATCCAAAGATGACCGTCGATGGTCATCAAAGCATGAGCATGGTAATACCAAAGGTTGAGCGGCATCACCAGGCAGGCAAGGAGCGTTAGCGCGCGGCCGGCAACCTGATAGCGAGTGCGGCGCAGCATGCTCCAGCCGCCAACCAAGAGAGAGGCGTTGCCAAGCCCCATGGTCGCGGCGATGACCGGAGGCGTAAAGTATTTATTGACCCAGAGCAAAATGATAAGGCCCGCCACCATCAACGCCCCACCAAGGCCCAGGAGCCATTGGATATTGCGCGGTTCGAGAAAGATCTCCAAAATGTGCCGGCGCGGCCGCCACGGTGCAACGGGCAGAACCTCCTGAATCAGGCCATCGTCTGGTGTTGTCATGTCCAGGCACCTCGGGAGGGAAGGATAGAATTACAGAGAGAATTCGTGCTTGTCCGGGGCCAGCCTCGAGGCAAGCACAGGTTGCAGGAATGCTCCTATCTAGTAGGCGAGCCAGTGACTGGAATATAATGCCGCTAACGCAGTTTCCGGGTTACTTGCCTTGCGTTAGCCATCGCGCCTGAATCAGGTTTTTGGGAAGCGCCGAGGCGAGAGTAAGAAGAAGAGTAGGATTAGGAAGATGAGTAGGAGCAAGATTAAGAAGAAGATTAAGAGGTACAATTGAGACGGTTAACATCATGCTCTTACTCCTGCTCATAATCCTCTTCCTAATCTTCTTCTTAATCTTTCTCTTCATTTCCCATGACTAGTTCACTTGAGGCAAAGCCTCGCTAGGCATAAACCCTCGCAGCGCCGTCATCTTTTCCGAACGTTTCTTGGTGGTACGTTCTGAAAAACAGACAAACAGAGAAGAAGCCAATGCCGGCAGACGTACAGCAAGGATCATGGGTTGTGAGCGCGGGTAGCGGCGATACAATCGGCGACCTGCTCGCACTTGCCCGGGAGGGCGACCGAGGGGCGCTGGACCGTCTATTCGCCATTTGCCGAAACTATGTGACGATTGCCGCAAGGACCCAGGTCGAGAGCTGGTTGCAGGCCAAATTCGACCCCTCCGACCTGGTGCAGCAAACTCTCCTGGAGGCCTATCGAGGATTTGGCGGATTTCACGGCGCCACGGCTGGCGAGTGGATGGTTTGGCTCCGGCGCATACTGGCCCGCAACGCCACGGATCTCGCCCGCCATTATGGCTGCACGGAAAAGCGCCAGGTGCGCCGCGAGTCTCCGCTGCGCAATCCCTTTGGCGATCAGAGGTCGGGGGATCTTCGCGAACCTGTAGACCATGGCGACTCGCCAAGCCAGTTGTTATTGCAACATGAGAGAGAACTCCTCCTGGCAGATGCCCTGGCGCGCCTCGACCCCGACCACCGCGAAGTCATCCTGCTGCGCAATTTGCAAGGGCTGCCGTTCGATGAGGTAGCTCAGCGCATGGAACGCTCGCGGCCGGCAGCCCAGATGCTCTGGATGCGAGCGATCCAGAAGCTGCAGACCTTATTGAGCGACAGCGCGACAGGAAAGCTAACATGAAGGCTGAGCCGCAGGCGGCGGAAATCGCTGGAGAACATGAGGCCATCGCGGTGCTGGATGTCTACATCGATAAGTTGCGCGCCGGCAATGCGCCGGACAAAGCGGCAATTCTCAAAAGCCATCCGGAGCTGGCGCCCGTCCTGGGGTGCCTGGATGACCTCCAGTTTCTGGCGCAGTCCGTGACCGTGGGATCGGGATCGCCTCCCATGCATGCGGACGATGCAGATGCCCCAACCATGCGGCCCACGGACGATCCAGGCCCGCCGACCCCGCCCTTCGAGCATTCATCCCCTCCCACGGAATTCGGCGACTACGAGCTTCTGGGTACACTGGGCCGGGGCGGCATGGGCATCGTCTACAAGGCCAGGCAGAAAAGCCTCAACCGCCTGGTGGCTATCAAGATGATCTTGTCGAGTCAATTGGCCACCGAAGAGGAAATTCACCGCTTCCATGCCGAGTCACGGGCCGCAGCGGGGCTGCGTCACCCGCATATTCTGCAGATTCACGAAGCCGGATGCCTCCTTGGGCAGCACTACTTCTCCATGCAATTCGTCGAGGGCAACGACCTTGCCCATAGGTGCAGGCAACGCCCATTCAGCCCTGAGGAGAGCGCCCACTGCATTCTGGCAGTGACGCGGGCGGTGGCCTATCTGCACGAGCGCGACATCGTGCACCGGGACCTCAAACCTTCGAACATCCTTCTCGACGATACTGGGTGGCCCTACGTCACCGACTTCGGCCTCGTGAAAATGCTAACAGGCAGCAACCATGCCACCAGTACCGGCGCCATCGTCGGCACGCCGAGCTACATGGCCCCCGAGCAAGCGGCCGGGCGCAATGCGGAAGTTGGGCCGCTCAGCGATGTTTACAGCCTGGGAGCAATCCTTTATGAGTTGCTCACGGGTCGGCCGCCCTTTAGCGAGGCATCCCCATTCGACACGCTGGTCCAGGTATTGGAAGGGGAGCCCGCACTGCCCCGTACGTTGAATCCCAAAGTGCCCCGTGAATTGGAGCTGATTTGCCTGAAGGCGATGGCCAAGTCACCGGAAAGGCGCTATCAGTCGGCGGCCGCCTTGGCTGATGACCTGGATAGGTTCCTTCGCGGAGATAGTGTAAGCGCTCGCCCACAGAGTCTGCGGCAAAAGGTTGCAAGATGGGCGCGGCAGGAGCCAGGATTGGCATCGCGACTCGTCGTCCTGGCGGCCGGAAGTCTTATTGCCCAGGTCTACTACCAGTTGAGTCATCCGGTCTCCTTGCTCATCCACTCGGCTATCATGGGCATCCTGGCCGTCTGGGCGCTCGTATCTCTGGTTTGCCAGGCCATGATTCGCCGAAATTTGTGGCCTGATCGAGCGCGTCTAGCCTGGCTGGCGACCGACGGCTTGTTGTTGACGACCGCCCTGGTCGTCGACGAAGCATTCCACAGCCCGCTGGTGCTCATTTTTGGCGTTTACATCGTCGCGTCCGGCCTCTGGTTTCGGACGGGGCTGGTGTGGTTTACTACTGCGGTCGCCGCCTGCGGCTACACGGTGTTGCTCTTGTTTGGGCTCGCCAACCACGATCTTGGAGAAAGCCCGCAGCATCACCTCATCGCCATGATCACGTTGATCCTGCTTGGGCTGATGGTGGCATCCCAGGTGCGGCGCGTCCGTGCCCTGAGCAGGTATTACGATCATCGTCCGTTGCCCTGAGACATTGCTTGCGAAAACTTCGACACTTCGGCACAAAATGCCAGGATAATCCAGGCGGTTTATCACGTCGACGGCCGGCCGAATGCACGCAACTCTCATTGCAAACTAAGTCGGGATTGAATATTAGATGGGACTGCGTGGCTGCGAAGACATGCCCGGCACGGGCGCATGTCCGCGCTGGCTGCGCCCGCGGGCATCCGTCTCTCATTCATGCAGGAGTGCCGTCATGTTCTGCCGTATGCGTTATCTCGGTTTCCTAGCACTGGCGCTGTGCGGCCTGGCATTCGCTTCTGCTACAGCCGGGGAGCCATTTCGTTTCCCCGAGGGAAAGTACGGGAAAGGGGAATTGAAATACCGAAACGGCATTCCCGTGCTGATCGTCGAGGGGACGCCGCAGGAAATTGGGGAACAGGTCGGAACGCTGGCGGTGAAGCCTTCCCATCGTGTTACAACCTATCCGAAGGAAATCCTTGCCGCGCTGACGACGCCGGTTGTTGCCAAAGTGCTGTGGCCGATCGTGGTGAGGGAAGGGCATGGCCTTCTCGCCAATTTCCCGGCGGACTACCGCGTCGAGTTGGAAGCGATCATCAAGTCGAGTGGTCAGGACCGGGAACTTCTGGAGGTCGGCAACACCATGTTCGACCTGAAAGGGCTGCTCGGCGGACTTTTCGGATGTTCTGCCCTCGTCGTGCAGGCGGATCGAAGCGCCACGGGCCAACCGATCTTTGGCCGCAACATGGATTACTGCTCTCTCGGCTACCTACAACAGTACACATTGGTAACCGTATACCGGCCGCAAGGTAAACATGCGTATACCGCCATAGGCTATGCTGGCCTGGTTGGGTGTATTTCCGGTATCAATGACGCCGGGCTCGCTCTGACGATCCTGGAAACCACGGGCGCTCCCGCCAGCGAAGGTCCGACGTTCGATCCACAGGCAATGCCCTATGCGCTTTGCTATCGCCGGCTCCTTGAGGAATGCACGTCCGTGAAAGAAGCGGAATCCATGTTGCGCAGCATGAAACGGTCGACAACCACAAACCTGACATTGTGCGATAAAAGCGACAGCGCGGTCTTCGAGATCACGCCGAGTCGATTAGTGGTGCGTCGGCCCGAGAAGAGCATCAGCATTTGCACGAACCACTTCTGTTCGGTCGAACTTAAGCTTCCCAAGCCGAGGAACTTGTTCACAACACTAGATCGGTTCGACAAATTGGAAAGGGTTTGCTCAGTGACCGAGAAGCTGGGAGTCGAGGACGTCCATCATTTTCTCGATGAGGTGAACCAGGGGGAGCTGACGCTGCAAACCATGGTTTTCGAGCCCGCATCACTTAAACTTCACCTGGCCGTCGCGGCTGGCAAATCGCCTTCGTCCGCGCAACCCCTGAAGCATCTGGACCTGAGCCCGCTTTTCAAAAACGAACGAGCACGACGCTGAGAGCCGGCGGGGCGGCTGCTATCGGTTCGCAACGATCGAGAGGCCGCCTGTTACGAGTTGCCGCCTGCCGGCACGGGAGGATCCTAGGCGATGTCCTGCGCTGCGGCGCGGAGGAGATCGCGCAAAAGGATTGTCTCTGAGAGGTTATCAACATCGTTGCAACGTTCCCATTCCGTCCAAACGTACTCGAGAGTCACTGAGCCGCTGTAGGCCGTTTGCTTCATCACAGCCAGCACGCGCGCGTAGTCGATAGTGTTCGCCTTCATGGCTGTCTGCAGTCTCCCGGTGCTCGCACCGCGCGCATGAAAATGGCTGGCGTGGCTGATGAGGCCTTCAATCGCGCGATCGGGAATTCCTTGTCGCGTGAAGTGGGTGTAGTCCAACGTAAGCGTCAATCCGGGCGTGTTTTTCACAAGCTTCTCGGCCAACTCGGGTAACGGGGCAATCGATCCAACATGGGCCTCCACGGAGAATGTGATGCCGGCTGCGCAGGCTCGCTCGCAGCGCCAGGCCAATTCGTCGGAGCAGCGCGCGAACGAAACTGCATGGTCCTCGCCGTCAAAATGAGCGCCCGGCAAGGCCGTGACATGGCGACATTCGCAGGCCGCAGCAAATTCCAGAGTCTTCTCGAACATTTCACGGGCCCGTCGGCGGCGTGTCGCGTCAGGATGATTGATCGCCAAAGAGAAGAAATCGGGTGCCGTCTGCAGAAAGATGTCGGTCGCTAGCAAACCCCGGTCGCCCAACTTGCCGGCCAATGCGCGCGCGGATTCGCCAGGCTTCTTGAACATTTGCGACGGCTGCAAATGGGAGCGCCCTTCGAAAAGGCCGATGTCGACCCCCTTCACGTCGAGCATCCCGATCAAGTCGAGGACGTGGTCGTGGGGCAAAAGCGGAAAGGTGAAATCGGCGCAGGCCAAATTGAGATTCACGGTCGAACTCTCCGGGATAGGGCTATGCTAACGCCAGTGCCAAACTATTCTATTAGTCCAGTAGAAGGCGATTTCCCTCTTCTTTATGATCTCAAGAAGCCCTGGGAGTGCGCAAAGGCGGCCTGAGGCGATAACATGAAAGGTTTTTGTGCACGCAGCCTGGATTTTCCCTTGCAATGGGCGGCGTTCCCCAGGAAGCTGATTTGCCGATTTTGCGAAAAAACGATCAGGCTTAATTGTGGGGGCGAATCATGGCTCTTGGCAAGGCATATCTTGATGACGTGGTATTCAGTTTCCGCAAACAGAAGGAACTGGCGGAGAAGGCATTTCACCAGATCGATTCCGATGAGGACTTCTTCAGGAAACCTGCCGAACACTCCAACAGCATCGCCCTGATCATCAAGCACCTGGCGGGAAATCTAGCCTCCCGCTGGACTGACTTTTTGACGACCGACGGCGAAAAACTCACCAGGGATCGCGACAGCGAATTCGTGATTGGCCCCGAGGATTCGCGAGCAAATCTGCTGGCCGCCTGGGAGGCGGGCTGGGCTGCTCTTTTCCGGACATTGCAAGGGCTCAACGAAGGTGATCTTAACCGGTCCGTAACCATTCGCGGGGAGCCGCATTCGGTCCTTCAGGCCATAAACCGCGCGCTGACGCATGCATCCTATCACGCCGGCCAGATTACCTACCTGTCGCGCATGCTAAAGACGGAAGGTTGGAACTGGATTACCATTCCTCCCGGCCAAAGCGGCAAATTCAAGGCTGCGAGGGGAGAGTACCTGAAATAGAATGGGAGTCTGGCGTTGCGCTCGGGCAAGAAGGGAGTCAAACTTTAAGCATTGCCCGCTTTTTATGAAGTATGCTTGCCTACCAGCACAGGAATTCCGTAGGCAGAGCCTCAAATCACAATTTGGTTGAAGCAATGCGAAGATCCCTTTTGGGTGCCTCAGCTCTCAGTCTCGCCGCCTTGTTCACAACCTCCTTTACCCCTGCCAGCGACGCGCAGGATGCTGCGCCCGCGAAAGGCAAGGCTCAAACGCGTCGTTACGCGGTGTTCCACATCGAGAACTCCACCAGCGACCTTACCATTCGCTATCGAGTGCGTTGGGCCCCGAATGGCGAGTGGGGGCAAGAGGTCGCCCTCCAGCCAGGGCAATGGTTCAATCATCAGTGGACATTTGATCTCTCTGTCGCAAAATCGGCACCCACGCCGGAGATTCGCTACGCCACTGGGATCACCCGCCTGCGCAACTTGGCTTCCTACGGGCTCGTCGCCTACGTCAGCCAGACCGAGTTCAAGAACGGGAAGAGATATTCCTTCGCGAAGAAAACCGACGATCGTGGTGAGGATTACGTTGAATTGCTCAAGTGGACTCGTGCCGAAGAAGAAGCTTTTGACCTCTACACGAAAGGACTCGAACAGTACAAGGCAGGGGATAATGGACCTGCGATTGAGAACTTCACCAAAGCGATCAAGGCATATCCGGAGCATGCCGAGTCGTACAATTTCAGAGGCTTGGCAAATACTCAAATCGGCGAGTATGACCAGGCGATTGCCGACTACACGGAAGCCATCCGGCTGAAGCCTCGTTACCATTTGCCTTACAACAACCGGGGCTATTCGTGGAAGAACAAGCAAGAATACGACAAGGCACTTGCAGATTTCGCCGCGGCCCTGCGCATCGACCCGGATTATGTGTTCTCCTACAATGGGCGCGGTGAAGCATACATTGGCAAGAAACAATACGATCTGGCAATCGCGGAATGCACCAAGGCGATCCAGCTGAATCCGAAATATCTTCTCGCGTACAATACGCGCGGCCTCGCTTATTTCAGAAAAGGCGACAGCGCACATGCCCTGCCAGACTTTTCTGAGGCCATTCGGCTCAATCCTCAATATGCACCTGGCTACAACAACCGAGGGGCGACCTATTTTCTCAAAGCCGATTACGACGCCTGCATCGAGGATTGCACCAAGGCAATCGAGCTGAATCCAAAATTTGGCCGCGCCTATTGGTGGAGAAGCAGGGCCTTCGCAGCCAAAGGCCAGGATGCCTCGGCCAATGCCGATTATGATCGAGCTCTGAGCCTCGACCTTACTTTGCAGCGCACGCGTGAATCGGTAATCTCCTCCTCGAAATACAGGCCGACTGAGGCTGCGATTTCGACAGATGCCATCGCCGCCCTGAGGGCCTTCAAACTCGGTAGCACGCTTACACCGCAGCGCCTCCTGGAACTCAATAATCTCCCCAACATCGAACCACTCGACAAGCCGGCGGCAAAGCTACCGGCAGAAGTCGCGGCACTCATTAAGACAGAAAGGCTCAAACACGACGCGCTCGAGCAAGAAATGGTCGCCGCGGCCGATAAGGTATTGACCGCGGCGCTCCAGACTCCGGAGCAGAGGAAGGCGGCGGGCATACGATTGCAATGGCTGTTTGGCCCAGTCACGTCTCCCTATAAACGTGAAAACTCTGTTGATGACCTCGGAGGGCTGCGCCTCGTTGGTCACCTGGAACTGGTAGACGGACGGCAGGTTAACATGATCTTCCCTGTTACCTACCAGGCCTCCAAGAAAGCCGATGAAAGCAAGGGAGGACTCGTCCTCCTTTGGGGAGGCGACAATTGTCGCGTCGAAGCCCAGCTGTTCACGACCGGTGAAGTCCGTTCGGATTTTGCCTACCAGTCTTTCAGCATCGATTCCGAAAAAGAGACCATTCTGATGGAGCCAAAGTATTATCTGAATGAAGTGAATGGTACGCTGATTAATAAGTACATCACGTCCAAGGCGCTCGGAACGAGTTGCATGGATTGTCACGCGAACGGCCCAAATCTGAAGAAGGACGATCTGCAGCTAATGAAAGAAGCGAATTTTCAGGCGATGCGGGGATTCACGAGGTTCCTGGATCAAGCAGAGCATTTAGGGGCCAACCGAACGGAAGTGCGCGAGTTGAAAAAACAAATGACCGAAAATCCGGGATCGCTAATCCCACTCGAAAGCTATCGCAAAGCAAACGAAGAGTACTGGGTGCAGCACTACGTGGAGTTCGCCAGAAGGCGTGAATTGACGCGCAAGTAGAGTGCCGAAGGCACCATGGCTCAACGCGAACCCTTTTTAGCCGCATTTCCAAGCCGCCTTGACGTGTCCCAAGCCCTCCACAACGAAAGTAACGCTGAATGGATGTGGCAGAGCCAAGCCCGTGATTGCTTTACTCGTGCCTTTCGATGTAAAATGCCGATTCGTTCTCAAGACAGCTCATGTGCGCGAATTGACTTGGAATGCGGGAGCCAAGGAGGCTCAACATGGTCAATGTCAGAGGCTCAAAACCACAGGGTAAGCCATCCAGATCGCTTGCATTCTCCTTTGAAGCGCTGGAAGATCGCTGGCTTCCGAGCGGGACATCGATCCTGACGATTCTGCCTGCAGCTCCTGAAAGTTCGGTCCCAGCACTTGTTCGAAGTGAGGATTCCCGAGAACTTCGAATCGTTGCACCCGCATCTAGCCTTCAAGAAGTCGGCAGGAACTTTATCGGTCAGGCGTTGACTTCACCCATCGGGACGGGCTGGGATCTCTTCGGCTATCCCGTGCCTGAAGCGCAAAGGATCATGGTGGACCACCAGGTTCTGCCGAGCGAGTTTACCCACGATCCCGCGAACGGCGTGCTCGGCATGTCTGCCGATGCGTTTGGTTCAACGGGGGAAATTGTCGATGCTGGCCTCCCGCCGCAGGCTGGAACGGTTGTAATTAAGGGAGCAGATTTCGCCGCGCCTGCGCTGTCTCTGCCATGGCAGGTCGATGATCATGCCCTCCGGGCAACGGCGGCTCTACCAAGAGAGATCGAGACATCCGGATCTTTGGCCGCGCCGAGAGCCCCGGCTTCGACGAGAGTTGTGCCGCCTTCCGATCCCGAGAGCCTACCGGCACGTCCAGCGTTCCAACTCCGTGCAGCAGACGTTGTGCCTCCAATCGTTAGCCCAACGCCGCAGTTGAGCAACGATTCCCTTTCCCAAAGAAGCGTAAGCGACGGCATAGCTCGCCCGGACGACCGCGGAGCACTGTCGCCGTTATTCAATACGCAACGAGGTCCAGACTTTGCGGGCGCAGCACAAGGTAGCGGTGAAGGCGCCGCGACATCATCCCCGCGCGCTGCCGTTGAAGCTGAAAGGAGCCTTCCAGCTACTCCCAATCCTCTGAGCGGCTGGCTCCGCTCCAACGAGTCTTCGCGCAGCATGCCGGACGACTTGGTGCCTCCCTCTCCCGAACTTGCCGGCGTCCTCGGCAACATCGCCTCGACCGACCTTACGGCTCTGGAGCGCGGCTTGCAACAGTTCCTCGCTGAGCTGGATGCTGTCGGCGGAGCGGCAATCCGCAAGACGGCCGGCTTTGGCTGGTCAAAGACTTTCGTAACTGCTGCCGCTTTCGGCATTGTCGCGTTGGAAATGGCCCGGCGGCGTCTGCAGCGGGCTTTCCCGGAAGTCGTCGCCCTCGTCACCCATGAAGACTTGACGTGGAGTTGGCTGCCCAATGACCCCGGGCTCCCAGAGGATAAGGAATTGTGAGCAGACCAGCGCTGGACGATCTCCTGGAGAGGCTCTGCCAGGGTGACATGGAAGCTGCAGAACAAGTGTTCGTGGCTTACGAGCCGTACCTTCGCCAAGTCGTGCGCCGGCTCTTCCCGGCACGTTTGCGCACACGATTCGATTCGATTGACATTGTGCAATCCGCCTGGCGAGACCTCCTGGAGGGCTTCCGCGAGGCAGACTGGCGCTTCACCACGTCCGCGCAGCTCCAGGCATTTCTTGTCAAAGTGACCCGGAACCGTTTCATCGACCGCTGCCGGCAGCACAGCCCCGCGCTCGACCGCGAGGAGCCTCTGGGTGATGCGGACGTTGCCTGCTTCTTGCCTAGCTTGGAAGCGCGGCCCAGTGAGACGGCCCAGGCCGAGGAGCTATGGCAGCGGATGCTCGCCCTCTGCCCACCGGAACATCACAATCTTTTGCGGCTGAAGCGCGACGGTGTCCCCGTATCGGAAATTGCAGAACGTACGGGCCTTCATATCGGCAGCGTTCGACGTGTTTTGCGGACACTCGCTCTGGAGTTGGCTCGAACCCGGAGCGCATGACGCAGGTCGCCCGCCCAATTGCCAAGAGTAGTCATGGATTCCTCGGATGTTGCCCACCCCGCCAATCGGTTGATCAACCCTGATGACGGGGATGGTACCGAAGCGCTTGAAGTGCCTGTTGCGCTTGCGGGACGCTTGGCCATCGAAATGCGTGCATGCTGGGGACGCGGCGAACAGACGCCGGCCGAAGAGTTTTTTGCGCGCTATCCCGAGCTTCGACAGCAACCCACGGCAGCCATCGAGATCATCTACGAAGAGATCCTCCTCCGCCAGGAACGGGGCCAGAAGGATATTTGGCCGGATTTCTTCTCGCGGTTCCCCGAGTGGCATGATCACTTGCAGGCGCTCCAGGACTGCCACCAACTTCTGGATTCTCCTAGCGTGGCTCCGCAGTTTCCAGCCATTGGGGAATCCCTGGGTGAGTATCGTGTGCTGGCCGAGCTTGGCCGTGGCTCCCTGGGCCGGGTCTTCCTTGCGACTCAGCCAGCCTTGGCGAACCGCCTGGTCGTTCTCAAGTTGACTCCTCAGGCAGGTCGTGAACATCTTTCTCTCGCTCGGCTCCAGCACACCAACATCGTTCCACTCTACGCCGCACGCGACGACCGCGCCCGGCACCTTCGCTTATTGTGCATGCCATACTTTGGGGGCGCTCCGTTATCAGAGGTCCTGCGCGTGCTGGCGCCGATTCCGTTCAGCCAACGCACCGGCAAGCATCTACTGGACGCCGTGGATCAAATCCAGGCCGCCCACCCCGTACCCGATTGCGGAGCCAGTGCTTCCCGAAGGATCTTGGCCCGGGCCACCTATGTCCAGGCCATCTGCTGGATCGCAGCCGGCTGCGCGGACGCGCTCCAATATGCACACGAGCGAGGTCTCTTGCATCTGGATTTGAAACCATCAAACGTGCTGATCGCTGCCGACGGACAGCCGATGCTACTGGACTTCCACCTGGCCCGCGAGCCTGTCCTGCCAAACAAACCGCTGCCTAGCCGCCTGGGTGGGACCCCGGCCTATATGGCCCCTGAACAGCGGGCTGCCGCGGAGGCTGTGGCTCGAGGCGGCCCTGTGCGCGATGCTGTCGATGCTGGGGCTGATCTATACAGCCTCGGGGTGTTGTTGTACGAGGCACTGGGCGGAACTGTGCCAGTCAGCCCGGCCAGTTCCAAGCCGTTGCACCTCATCACTGCAAACATAAGCGTAGGGCTATCGGACATTATTGCTCGTTGCCTGTCGCCTCGCTCAGCAGACCGATACCCAAACGCCGCCGAGCTGGCAGCCGACCTGCGCAGACAAATCACCGATCGCCCGTTGCGGGGAATACGCAACCGCAGCATGTTGGAGCGCTGGCGAAAGTGGCGCAGGCGGCAGCCGGCGGCCTTTTATTTCCTCCTCATGTTAGCGCTCACGACGCTGGCGACCGGGGCTCTGGCGGTAGGCACTTGGTCCCACATCAGGCACAGAATTGCTGAAGCAGAATTGGCCCTCGCCGAAGGCAAGAAGCAGTGGCAGGACAGCCACCATTTTGAGGAGGCCGAGGCGAGCTTGCGGCATGGCTTGACCTTGCTGGAAGGTTTACCATTCACCCGCGATCTCACCGAGCAACTTCAGGACCAGATCGATAAGGTCGCCATGGCCAGTGCAGCTGCCCACAAAGAGTGGCTCGTTAAAGAACTGCATGGACTGACCGAGCAGTTGCGAGTCTTATTTGGCATGGACCTTCCTCCCACTTCTCACCTAAGCGCTCTTATCAAAAATTGTCGAGAATTGTGGGAAAGGCGCAATGCGATCCAGGCATCTCTGAGCCCTGGCAAAGGTGGCGAAGCAACCGCAGACCTGGTGGAATTGGCGGTCCTTTGGTCCGATCTGCGCGTTCGATCCGCGGTTTCTGCCGAGGCTCCGACAGCCTGTCGCGAAGCGTTGCGGACGTTGGACGAGGCACGCACGTTCTTCGGACCCAGTGCGGTGTTCAATTTGGAGCAGGCCAGATATCGACGAGCACTCGGGGTGCCACTGGCGCTGCCTTCGCAGGGGCCATCGCCAATTCCGCGGACCATTTGGGAACGCTATGCTTTGGGACGATCCTATTTTCGTTGCGGCGATCTGCTGCGAGCGGAGCAGGAATTAAAACAGGCGTTGGGTTCTCAACCGCAGGATTGCTGGTTGAATTACTATTACGGCCTATGCGCCTTCGGCCTTCATCGCTACGAAGACGCTGCTATTGCCTTCAGCGTCTGCATTGGAGCGGCGCCAAACCTCGCCGGGATGTATTACAACCGGGCACTGACATTTTCGGAACTCGGGAAGACGGAACTGGCGAGCCGCGATTATGACCGGGCCCTGGATCTCGACCCTGGCCTGACTGCGGCTGCACTGAACCGAGGCATGTTGCGCTTGCAGGAGAAACGCTTCGCGGAGGCGATTAGCGACCTCGAGCGTGCCTTGAGCTTGGGAGCGCCGCCAGGCACCGTTTCTTATGATCTCGCGCTGATCGCGCTTGCTCAGGACAAGCGCAGCCAAGCGATCGCCTATCTTCACCGCGCGTTGGAGCGTGCCCCCAATCACCGGCAGGCCCGGCTGCTCCTTGAAAGCCTCGAGAAGCCAGCGCAGAAATAAGTCACTGCGAATTTCATAAAAACCGCGCTCACTTTTGGTCTTGTTTCCCGTTCTGTATTAAGAGACGGCGCAACCGGGGGATCTCGGGCGCATGAAATGGCCATGAATTGGCGGGCTGTGCTCTTGGCGCTGGACCGCAGATAGGAAAGGACTCCGACATGTTGGTCCTCAGTCGCAAGGTAGGCGAAAGCATCCTGATTGGCGATCAAGTGGTTGTCACCGTGATTGCGAGCCGCGGCGATGAGGTCAGGCTTGGGATCGCGGCACCGAAATCGATCAACATCTTGCGAGAGGAAATGACTTGCAGCTATGCGGAGGGAGCGCCGGTGCTATCTTCAGCGGTGCCCGTGTCACGGTTGAGTATTACTCAGCAATGTGGCTTTGAGCGTGCACCGGAGCGGGTAACAAAGAGACCTCCGTCAACTGCGAGCATCGACGAAGAGGGCTTCGGTTGTGCCTAGGATGGGCACAACCGAAGAAGTTTCGTTGTTGTCTCTCCCTCAACAAGATTTCGCCCAGAACTGCCATTCCATCCAACTCTTTCCCCCAACTTCATCGGACGGCGGTCGATGAAACTCCGCGTTGCGATAAAGTCCACGACTGCCCACCTCGATGCTGAGAGCACGGCCAGAGCCAGAGGCCGCAAGCCAAGCGCGATTCGTGAGTCTTTCCGCACGCAGCAACAAGCACGGTGCAGGTGGTATCTACCGCGGATTCCGCGCTAACCCATGTTTAACAGGTGCTGAAGGCCCAACTGGCGTTCGCCCTGATTTTTCCGCATCGCAGACCTCCATTTCGCAAAACACATAGTGACAATATCAGCTGCGTTCTCCTGGGATT
>Ga0116219_10000288_pt1 | contig 53600 bp, 46 predicted proteins | sample Sb_taG_4_FD_91019 | JGI IMG/M metagenome (GOLD analysis project Ga0116219, IMG submission 91019) | Peat soil microbial communities from Weissenstadt, Germany - Sb_50d_6_BS metaG | ecosystem: Environmental > Terrestrial > Soil > Wetlands > Peat | place: Germany: Weissenstadt | collected 2010-09-21 | reverse complement strand
GGAACGGGAGCGCTTGGAACGGGAGCGCTTGGAACGGGAGCGCTTGGAACGGGAGCGCTTGGAACGGGAGCGCTTGGAACGGGAGCGCTTGGAACGGGTCTGCTTGGAACGGGTCTGCTTGGAACGGCAGCGCCTGGAATTAGTGAGATGAGCAATCGTGTCGTTGGGAGGGGGGCATGACGCTTCCCTGGCGCGCGAAGGCAATCGTCGTGTTCGCCTTGGCGGGGGGACTCGTCACCCTCGCCTTTGCCACCAGGGACCTGGTGGCGCACGGCTTGCCCGGACACGACCAGCTGACCATCACGGCCGTGTTCGGCGTGCTGGTCCTTACGAGCTGGCTGTGGCCTCTCATCATCTACGTCGGAGACCAGTCAGAGGCCGTTCACTTCGACGAGGCCCTCTTCGTGGTGCTCATGTTGCTCGTCCCCGCGAGCACGACAGTGGTCGTGTTCGCGCTTGCGACGGTCGTAGCGCAGGCCATTCGCCGCAGGCCTCTCGTCAAGTCTGCATTCAACTTCGGTCAGGTGCTCCTGTCGGCGGGTGCTGGGCTCGGCGTCTTCATGCTCCTCGACCATGGCAGCAGCATCACTCTGGCCGACCTGGGGGCTTCAGTCGTCGCGGCTGCCGTCTACTTCATCGTCAACAGCACCGCTGTCCACGGCATCATGGCAGCAACCGGAGTCCCGTGGAGGCAGGCTGCGCTCGACGGAATTGGCATCCGGATCGTGTTCGTGTCGTCGGGGATCGCGATAGCCCTCGGTACCGCTCTGGTCGTGTCCCTACATCTTTGGGCACTGCCCCTTGCGGTCGTCCCATTGCTCATCCTGCGTCAGGTGCTCGTGGGGCACTTCGAGGCACGGCACGACCGAGCCAGGTTCAAGGCGCTCTACGAAGCCGCAACGGGTATCAACCGCTCGATGGGGACGCGGGACGTCGAGACCGCCATCACCGAGTCGGCTCGCGAGCTTCTTCGATGCTCGGACGCGGCGCTCACAGAAAATCTCGGCCAAGACGACGAGCACAGACACCACAACGCGTTGCACTCCTCTTTGGTCGTGCCCGACCGGCGCCTGGCGCTCTCGGTCGAAGGTCGGAGCCGGACCGAGCCATTCGATCGCATCGATCAAGACGTGCTCGACGCGCTCGCAGCGGTGGGTAGTGCGGCTCTGACTAACGCAGCCCTCTACGAGGAAAGCCGCGTCCAGCGCCGCCGGCTCTCGGCCATAACTTCCAGCCTCGGCGAGGGAGTTTGCGCGGTGAGCCGGACGGGTTTGATCACGTTCATCAACCCCGCAGCTTCGGCGATGCTCGGGCGTGAGGTCATCAACGACTTCAGCCAGCACGAGCTCGCAGCGGGCCTCGACGTCGGGCCCCGCGCTCCGAGCTTCATCCTCGCTCCGGCAATGCGAGCAATGGCCAACCGCGACACCATCACGAGCTACGACACCAGGTTCCAGCGCGCCGACGGCACCTTCTTCCACGTGGCGTTCACTGTCTCGCCGATCTTCGACAACGACGAGTCCGGAACCCACTCCGCGCCCGACGATCGAGAACGCGAGAGCTCGCCGAGCGGGGCCGTGCTCGTCTTTCGTGACATCACAGAGAGAAAAGTGTTCGAGGAGCAGCTCGCTCGTCATGCATTCCACGATGCGTTGACCGGCTTGCCGAACCGGCGTCTCTTCCTGGACCATCTCGAACATGCGCTCAGGCGCTCCAAGCGCAGCAACGAGCAGCACGCTGTGTTGTTCGCCGACGTCGACAGGTTCAAGATGATCAACGACGGACTGGGCCACCACGCGGGCGACCAGTTGTTGATCGCGATCGGAGAGAGAGTCCGCGCTGCACTGCGTCCCGGAGACGTGCTTGCCCGCTTCGGGGGAGACGAGTTCACCGTGCTGTTGGAAGGGGTCGAGTCCCTCGAGGATCCGGTTGCCGTGGCGCAGCGCATCCTCGACAGGGTGCGCGATCCCATCTCCCTGTCGGACGGGCACGAGGTCGTGGCGGCCGTGAGCATCGGCATCGCCATCACCTCACCCGAAAAGACGCGCGACGACGTTCTCCACGATGCCGACGTGGCGATGTACCAGGCAAAGGCCCGAGGGCGAGGCGGGCACTACGAGGTGTTCGACATCGAGGCCATGGGTGTGCGCTCCGCCGAGCGGATCGAGCTCGAGGCGGCACTGCGACGGGCACTCCAAAGCGACGAGCTCGAGGTCCATTATCAGCCTCTGTTCTCGATCGCGGATCGCAACGTGGTCGGCACCGAGGCTTTGGTGCGCTGGAACCATCCGACGCGCGGGCTTCTCGGCCCGAACGAGTTCATCGCCCTTGCCGAGGACACAGGGCTGATCCTCCCTCTCGGACGGATCGTGCTGGAGCAGGCCTGTCGTCAGGCGAAGCTGTGGAAAGAACGCTTCGGCGTGAAGCTGTCGATGGGCGTGAACCTGTCGGCTCGACAGTTCCAACAGGCGGGCCTCGTCGAGGAGCTCGAGGAAGTCCTGAGGTTGACGGGGGTCGATCCATCGCAGCTCCTCTTGGAGATCACAGAGAGCCTGGCGGTGGACAGAGTCGAGCGCACCATCGAGATCCTCCTGCGGATCAAGGCCCTCGGTTGCCAGGTGGCCATCGACGACTTCGGCACCGGCTACTCGGCCCTCGGCTATCTGGCCGACTTCCCGATCGACGTGGTGAAGGTGGACCGGAGTTTCGTGGACGGCGTCGACGTCGACCCGGTCAAGTCAGCCATAGTGTCGGCGGTCGTCACCCTTTCGAAGGCGATCGGCACCACCACCGTCGTCGAGGGAGTCGAGACCGCTGAGCAGCTCGAGCACCTGCACTCTCTCGGCTGCCAGGTCGCTCAGGGCTACCACTTCGCTCGGCCCTGCACCGCGGAGGGTTTCGAGGAGCTGCTCGGCGCCGTCTCCTCGGTTTCGTACTCGGACCGAGACGACCTCGCTTCGGCTCGCTGAGGAGCACTTTCTCCAAGCCTCGTCCAGGGCTATGGTCTCGCGGCCCTTGATGCCGACTCGGCTGGCCAACCATCCCGGCCATCGCGCAGAACGCTGCCCGTAGGCCCGGAGCACCGAAGGAGCCCCCATGAGAGGTCACAAGATCCTCCTCGCCACCATCTCACTCGGGCTGCTGGCGACGGCCTGCAGCTCGAGCCCGAGCGGTTCTTCCTCACCTTCGATCACGATCGGTTCGACCAACTTCTCCGAGCAGGTGATCGTGGCAAACCTCTACGCAGACGTCCTGCAACACGCCGGGATCCACACGACGCTGCGGGCGAACCTTGGCACGCGCGAAGCCGTCGAGCCGGCGCTCGCTGCGGGTCAGCTAGACCTCTATCCCGACTATGCGGGGACGCTTCTGCTCTTCCTGAACCAGAACGACACTTCCGCTGCGACTCAAACCTCGACAGCCATCCCTGCCCTGAAGCAGCTGCTCGGTTCCAAAGGGGCGACGGTGCTCAACCCGGCCCCGGCGATCGACACCAACGTCTTCGCGGTCCTGCCTTCCACCGCGAGCAAGTACCACCTGACGACGCTTTCGAGCCTCGCATCGGTCGCTTCGCAGCTCACGCTCGGGGCGCCCCCCGAATGCCCGCAGCGCCCGACGTGCCTTCTGGGTCTCGAGAGCCTCTACGGCATCCATTTCAAGGCGTTCACATCGACGGACGAAGCAGGTCCCATCACCGTCGCCGACTTGAAGAACGGCACGGTGCAGGTGGCCGAGCTCTTCTCGAGCGACGGCAACGTGGTCGAGAACGGCTTCGTTCAGCTCATCGACAACAAGCACCTCCAGCCCGCCGACTATCTCATACCGGTGATACGCAGGTCGGTCGACACTCCGGCCGTCGCCGCGGCCCTTAACGCCATGTCGGCGAAGCTCACCACTCAGCAACTGTCGGAGCTGAACATCAAAGTCACGGTCGACCACGACTCCCCGTCGTCGGTCGCCTCGCAGTGGCTGAGAAGTGAGCACCTGATCTAGGCAGAGGCTCCCTCGACCACGCGCACCGTGGTCGCATCGGATCCCACGCCACGATGGCGCGCGCCGCGCAGACTCGTACGCAACCCGGCCGGAGTGACGGCTCGCGCCGCAGCCGCCAGCAACAGGTCCGTCAGCAGCGCGAGAACCGCCACGAGCAGCGCGCCGCTGAAGGTCTCGACCGCATCCTGCGTAGCCAGTCCGGCGAATATATAGGTCCCGAGGTCGCTGAATCCGACGTAGGCGGCGAGCGTGGCGGTGGCGATGACCTCGACGGCGGCAGTGCGCACACCCGCCATCACAAGAGGGAGCGCGAGTGGAAGCTCAACTCGGAAGAGCACCTGAGTTCCCGTCATGCCCATGGCGAAAGCGGCAGATCTCACCTCAGGGTCCACCGATCGGACCCCGACGTAGGCATTCGTGAGTACCGGAGGGACCGCAAGTGCAAAGAGCGCAATGAGCGAAACGACGAAGCCGCCCGCCTTGAGACGAGCGAACACCGGCTGGATTGCAAGCAGCGTGAGAAGCGCCACAGAAGGAACTGCGCGTGCCGCGTTCGCCGCGTTCACGACTACGAACCCGCCTCTGCCGCGGTGGCCGAGCAGTGAGCCGATCCCGACGCCCACGATCGCCGCCGCAGCGACGGCGGCCGCGGAAAGCTCCACCTGATGTCCCACTCTTTCGAGGATCCCGCTCGAACCACTCCAGTTGGATGCCGTCGTGAAGAAATGCGCGACGTGGGACAGAAAGCTCATGCGGCCACCGCTTGCTGGGCCTTGCGCCTGGATCGGAGCCAGGGGACTCCGACCCGCTCGACTCCGACCCATAGTGCGTCTGCCAACCCCGCCAGGAGAACGGACAGGACGAGACCCACGACGATAGGCGTGTTGAAGTCGTCGCTGAAGCCTTGGATGATGAGCTGGCCGAGGCCGCCTTGGCCGATGAAGGCTGTCACCGTGACGAGGCCGACGACCGTCACTGTCGCCACTCGAAGCCCCGCGAGAATCGACGGGAGCGCCAGAGGAAGGTCGACTCGCAGGAGTTCCCCGAGTTGCGTGTAACCCATGCCCCGCGCCGCTTCACGCACCTCCTCTGGTACAGCGTCAAGGCCGGCGATCGTGTTGCGAACGAGGATCAGAAGCGTGTAGCCGACCAAAGCGATCTCTGCGGTGGTGATCGAGAAGAAACCCGTAAGGGGTTGGACCAATGCGAACAAGGCGATCGAGGGAATCACGTAGAGGACCCCTGTCGCCGCGACGAGGGGTGACCGCAAGAACCTCCATTTCCAAGCCATGACTGCGAGCGGCAAAGCGATCGCGAAGCCCACGCCGACCGAGATGCCGGTCAGCTCCGCATGCTGGGCCAGAGCGGAGCCGATGGCTCCGATGTTCGAGGTCACCCAGCTCCACTGCAGCAACGGGCCCGCCGAAGCGAACAGGTTCACCGCCGGGACCCTATCGTTCTGCGTGTCAAGAGGCGGGATCGGTAGCGTTGGGTGTCACGGGAGGTCGCGCATGATCCGCTTCGAGGCAGTCTCCAAGCGCTACGGCGACGGCGCTTATGCCGTGGAGAACCTCGACCTCGAGGTGGAGGAAGGAGAGTTGTGCGTGCTCGTGGGGCCCTCCGGCGGCGGGAAGACGACCATCTTGAAGATGGTGAACCGTCTGGTCGAGCCCACCTCGGGACGAGTGCTGGTGGATGGGCGAGACGCCGCGAAGACCGACCGCGTCGAGCTACGTCGCCGAACGGGGTACGTGATCCAGCAGCCTGGCCTCTTCCCGCACTTGAAGGTTGCCGACAACGTTGCGTCTGTTCCGCATCTTCTCGGGTGGGACAAAGCCCGCACGAGGCAGAGGGTCAACGAGCTCCTCGAGCTCGTAGGGCTCGATCCCGCTGAATACGCCAATCGATATCCCCACGAGCTCTCCGGTGGCCAGGCACAGCGCGTGGGGGTGGCGCGCGCCCTCGCCGGGGACCCACCGGTGCTGTTGATGGACGAACCATTCGGCGCCGTCGACCCGATCGCGCGCGAGCGCCTGCAGCAGGAGTTCCTTCATCTCCAGGGACAGCTGCACAAGACCGTGATCTTCGTTACCCATGACGTCGACGAGGCCGTGACGCTCGGCGATCGGATCGCGGTGCTCTCCGAGGGCGGAGTGCTGCAGCAGTACGACACGCCCGCCGAGGTGCTCGGGCGCCCAGCAACGGGGTTCGTCGCCGACTTCGTGGGAGCCGACCGTGGCTTGCGAAGACTCGCGGTGACGGCGATCGAGCTCGCCGATCTCCACACCCCGACCGTCGTCTCTCCCGACCTGACGATGGCCGAGGCTCGCGCGAAGGTGGGCTCATCCGATGGTCGCTGGGCGGTGGTGGTCGACGGCGACGGCCGCCTGCTCGGTTGGGTGGAGCCGAGTCGGCAAGGCGATGGGGAGCGGGTCTCAGACAGTGAACCGGTCGCGAAGCACACGAGAAGGCTCGAGGCCTGGATCCCCCTCGACGCGTCGCTGAAGACTGCGTTCGCCGAGATGCTCCAGCACGACGCCGCGTGGGTGGCCGTGCTCGACGGAGATCGTTACGTCGGAATCCTCACACCCGAAGCCCTGCACGCAGCGCTTCGCAGATCCGTGGGGGGCGACCCGGACCCTGCATGAGCAGAGGACGCCCACGCGACCCGATTCGCCCTCCCGAAATCAGTGGATGTTGAAGGCCGCGGCGATGACCAGACCCGTGACGAGAAGTGAACCCGCACGACGAGTGTGGACGAAGGCGATCGCCGCGAACCAAAGCGGCCACACCGGAAAGCCGGCCGGAGGGCTGTCGGGCCGCGGCCTTCCCAGCGCCCCCCATGCCTGCACGAGCTTCGGCAGGGCGAGCACACAGAGCACCGCCGGCCAGGGCAGCGCCCGCACAGCCGCCGCGACGGCCACGACCACGTAGAAGCTCGCCATCATCCCCTTCGTGGCGGCCCGGGCGCGAGCTTCGCCGAGGAGAACCGGAAGTGTCTTGATCCCCAGCTCCTCGTCGTAGGGTGCCTTGTCGATGTGCTTCCCCATAAGAACAGCGGTGCACAGGAGCCCGTAGGGAACAGAGGCGACCACGACCTGCCAAGGGATGCGCCCGACAGCCGAGAAGTAGGTGCCGCAAACCATGAGCGGTCCCCATACGGCGAACACGTCGAGCTCTCCGAGCCCCCTCTTCTTCAGCCGAAGCGGAGGTGCCGTGTAGGCGAAGCTCAACAGGAAACCGCCGAGCGCGAAGCCGAGAACGATCGGTCCCCTGAAGACGACGAGCACGATCAAGATCCCGAGATCGATCGCGTTCACCACCAAAGCAGCGGTCGCGAGCCCCGAGCGACCGATCATCCCCGAGAGGACGGGATGCGGCGCGTACAGGGCCCTCGGATAGGAAGCGGTGTCGGCTCCGACCTCTGTGTCGAACAAGTCGTTCATCAGGTTGTTCGCTACGTGCGCGAGGACGATTCCTGCGAAGGCGAGCACCAGAAGACCTGGCCGAAAACCACGTGCGTGCACGGCGAGAAGGGTGGCGATGGCGCCGGCCACCAAGGTCATCGGAAGCACCGCCGCACGCGTGAGGACGAGCCATTTCGACACGACGTCGAGGCGACGGCCGCTCGGAGGGTTCACGGTCCGAAGGACCTCGCGCCACGCCCCGAGAAGCGACTGAGGGCGCTGTTCGGAGTGTGCCGGGGGGGGTTCGACCGTTTCTCTCTGCAACGCCCCGCTGGTGCTCGGGCCCGAGACCACCTCTTCGGACGAGTAGGGGGCGGCTTCGCTCACCCGGCTGATCGTACTCAGGGGCGACGAACGTCGACGAGTCGGCTGAGACGGGGACAGGCGCTTCGCCTCCGCAATGATCGGACCCTATGACACAAAGAGTTCACCGCAGGTGAGCGTCCCCGAGACCGTTCTTCCCGCGTAAACCGATCGACTGGTCCTTGGCGCGCCACGCCCCGGGACCGAAACGCGGAGGACCCCATGACGGCCCACACGTGGCGCTCCAAAGGGGAGGACGGAACCCGGCGGATGCGTTCGATGACGAGGCGATCGTTCCTCAGAGCCTCCGCAGCGTTCGGAACCGCCGGAGCTGCCGGATTGGCCCTGCGTCCATCGCACGCGCGGCTCATCGAGGCGGCGCTCAGCTCCGACCAGGCTCCCACCGGGAGCCTCTCGGACATCGAGCACATCGTCATCCTGATGCAGGAGAACCGCTCGTTCGACCACTACTTCGGGACGCTCTCCGGGGTGCGCGGATTCTCGGACACCGGCGTCGCAACCCAATTGATCGACGGGTCGGTCCACAAGGTGTTCGACCAGTTGGGTCCGACCGGCTTCCAAGTCGACGGCGCGCCCTACCTGCAGCCGTTCGAGTTGATGAGCAACTTCCCGACCGAGAACGGTGAGACCACCAACGACATAACCCACGACTGGGGGCCGCAGCACTTCTCATGGAACTCGGGTGCCATGGACCAATTTCTGAAAGCCCATCTCGCGACCGATGGCTCGAAGAACGGCTTCCTCACGATGGGATATTTCACCCGCGATGACTTGCCCTTCTACCACGCCCTCGCAGACGCATTCACGATCTGCGACGCGTACCACTGCTCCGTCCTCGGGCCGACCGACCCGAATCGCCTCATGTTCATGTCGGGCTCCATAGGGTCCGACGGAAAGCAGGGCGGGCCGATCATGGTCACATACACGAACCCGCTTCCGTACTTCGGCTCGCTCGACTGGCTCACGTTCCCGGAGGTCCTGACCGAATCAGGTGTCAGCTGGAAGGTGTACCAGGACCCGACGGCGCCGGTGCTGTTCAACGTGCTCCCGTTCTTCAAGAACTACGTCTCGCCCTCGACCTCCCGGGACGCCCAGGTGGCAGCCAACGGCCTTCTGCCCCAGTACCCGGCTGAGTTCATAGCGGACGTTGCGGCGGGCATACTCCCCTCGGTCTCGTGGATCATGCCGCCGTTGTACTCCTGCGAGCACCCCGCTGCTCCCCCCGAGTATGGCGAGTGGCTCGTCGCCCAGATCCTTCAGACCCTCGTCTCGAAGCCTGACGTCTGGGCCAAGACCGTCTTCCTCGTCGTCTACGACGAGAACGGTGGCTGGTTCGACCACGTCCCCCCGCCGACTCCGGGGCCCATGATCCTGTCGAAGTCCGACATACCGACGTCGGACGACCTCGTAGGCGAGTACATAACGGCCCCGCAGTTGCCTTCGCCGGGAAAGTACAGCATCGACGGTGAGAACCTGAGCATCTACGGCCCGATGGGGCTCGGGTTCCGCACTCCGTGTCTCGTCATCTCGCCGTTCTCGCGAGGCGGCTACTTGTGCTCCGAGACGTTCGACCACATATCGCTGTTCAAACTCATCTCGACGCGCTTCGGCGTCCCGGTGCCGAACGTCTCGAAGTGGAGACTCGACACTGTGGGAGACATGACGGCGGCGCTGGCCCTCACGATGCCCCCGAACACCTCGGTGCCGCCGCTGCCTGCCACATCTCTCACCGACCCCGAAGTCGCAGCACAAGCGGTGTTGAACGCTCTGGCTGGGACCTTCGACGAGGCACCTCTCGACTACCCACCCCCCACGAAGAACTCAGGAGTGCCGGCTCAGGAGACGAGTCCGAACCGCACTCGCCTCCCGCTCGTCGGGATCGCCACGCCGCCGATCGGGACGCCAGCCGGAGCGGGCGCTGCTCAAGCCGGATCGGCACAGGGGAGCGGCTCGTCTTCGAACCAGTCCGGTTCCTCGGGATCGGGCGGCTCTTCGATGGGATCGGGACCGAGGGCCACGGGAGGCGCCGGCGCCACAGCGAGCTCCGGCTCCCCGGGACCCTCCTATTCGGCATCATCGGGTCACGGATCGAGGAGCGGGCGCAGACCGGCCACGGGCTCGAACAAGCGCGCTATTTCGAGATCGAGTGGTTCAGGAGGCGACGACGCTGGACTGATCGTGGGCATCGCCGGCGGCGCTGTCGCCCTAGGGCTGGCACTGGTCGCAGGCGCGCGCCGACTTCTTCCGTTCGGCACGAAGTCCGAGTCGGCTTCCGGATCGTCGCAGGGCTCAGGAGACTTGTAAGCGACTCTCCGGGCTACTCCTGCGACCGGATGTTCTCTGTGTTCACCCCAGTTCACTCACAAGGAGGGGCACCGCATCGTGCCAGTCGGCCACGATGCCCACGTCCGCCCACTCGAATACGGGCGCCTCGGGATCGCTGTTTATCGCAAGCACGGTTCCAGCGCTCCGCGAGCCCACCATGTGGTTGAACTTCCCCGAGATCCCGATCGCGACATAGACAGCCGGATCGACGCTGTGGCCTGTGATGCCCACCTGTCGCGCACGGGGTAGCCAGCCGTTGTCCGTGACCTTTCGTGAAGCCGCGAGCTCGGCGTCTAAGACCTTGAGCAGCGGGTCCAAGGAGGCGTACTCATCGGCGGGCACACCGGCACCCACGGCCACCACTGCGCGCGCCGACAGCAGAGCCTCCACCTCGTCGTCGCGCTCGGATCCTGTGACACGTATTCGTCCGCGCGGGGTCCCTTCGATCGATCCCACCGGGATGTCCGGCGCCTCCGGCATCACTTGGCGCGGCGCGCGAAGCGAGAGCACCCCCGGGCGAACGGTGGCCATCTGAACCTCGGAACTCGCAGTGATGGCAGCGACGAGCCGTCCACCGAAAGCCGGCTTCCAGGCCACCAGCCGCCCTCCTTCGACCCCGAAGCCCACCGCATCCCCGGTGAGCCCGGCCCCAAGGCGCGCAGCAGCACGTCCCGCGACCTCGCGACCCCACAACGTCCCGGGAGCCAGGACTCCCCACGGTCGTACCGACTCACACCAGCGCGCGAGAGCTTCCGAGATGTCCTCCTCCACCTGAACGCCGTCGATGCTCGCCGCTTCGTCTGCGCCCCACGCGGCGAGCTCGCTCGCATCGGGAAGCTCGGGTCCCACGGCTACGACCATCCCCCCGATGCTCCTCGCGAGGTGCACGGCTTCTCCCATGAGCTCGCGCGCGACCCTTGCCCGCCCGGGCTCGATCACGACAGCGACTATCTGGCCGTCAGGAGAGCGTTCAGGAGCAGGCCCCACCACGTCCACGGCCGGCTCTGCACCGGTTGCGTGGGGGCTGTCGTCACCGCGAAGCCGCCGTTCGATCGCGCCCGACTCTCGAAGGAGGCGTACCGCCTCCGCGACCTGTTCGGGCACGCTTCCCGAAAGGACCAGGCGCCGGCGCTCGATCTCCATCGCGCGGATCGCCCCAACGACCGTCGGGCTTCCCGCGGCCCCCCAGGGACCGGGACCCAGATCCGCGGCAGGTAGCGCTGTTATGCGCTCGGCAGGGACCTCGGCGCGCTGGGGCACCGGCACCTTGCACGGTTCCGTCAGTCTCTCTGCAACCGACAGCACGACGGGGAGAGACACCTCCAGCGTCCTCCATCCGTCGTCGAGCTCGCATCGCGCGCTCGCGACGTCGTCGGTGATCGCAAGCTCCCGCACGCCCGCCGCAAACGGAAGATCGAGGAGCTGGGCGACCTCCGGTCCGACCTGTCCAGTGTCGGCGTCGATGGAATTGCGCCCGGCGAGTACCAGGTCCCAGGGGCCGCTCGCTGCGAGCGCTGCTGCAAGGGCCCTGGCGGTCGCGAGCGTGTCGGACCCGGCAAAGGCAAGGTCCGACACGAGAACTCCCTCGTCCGCACCCCACGCGACCGCTTCGCGCAGGACATCCTCCGCTGAAGGTGGCCCGAGAGTGAACACCACGCACCTACCGCCCGCAATGCGCGCGAGCTCGACGCCCTTGGACACTGCGCGCCGGCAGTACGCGTTCATCTCGAGCTCGATCCCCTCGCGCTGTAGCCGCCCTCCTTCGCCAAGCGTCATGTCCTCGACGCGCGGAACTTGCTTCACGAGCACTGCGATGTTCACCGCGGCCTCCACGGTCGGCACTGCGCATCAGACCCCTGGTCTGTGCCAGCGTCGCCGAGCGTATCGTCGCCCCAGGCTCAGCCTGGATCTGCACTCGGTTCACTCAAAGTGACAGAAATCGCCACTGTACCGATTAGTAGGCGCCAACCTGCCAAAAGACCCGTCGCCAGAAGGGCTTTGCGCACTTCAGCGCGCTGTCGCCATTGCCGATGATTCAAAGGACGAAGGGAGGCCCCAGATGACACTCGGCGAACGGTGTGACGAGATCGTGCGATTGATCGACGAGACACTGAGTGGCCTCGCGAGCGACGTCGATGGCGCGAGCGTCCGGTCCCTCGCGTCAGAGGCGACCGAATCCGAGTTCCCCGACGACGAGCTCGGCCGCGTTCTCGCCTACGAGCGCCTCTGCGAAGTCGGGCACAGCCGCCCGGTCGCCGTCGCCGGCTGAACAGCCCTGTCTGAGGCACACCGGCCCAGGAGTCCTGAGGACATCCAGCCCCACCGCTGACTCCAAGCTGCTTCACAGAAAACCCACAGGGTCGGCTGCAACAATCTCCCCAGGAGGCCGATCCAATGGTGCAGAAGGCGATTACCAGCTCGTCCCTCGACAGCCCCTCCCCGTCTGCCCCCTCTGGGGCGTCTGCCCTCGGTAACGGGGCGCCGGCTCGAATCCTGGTCGTCGACGACGAGCAGAGCATCACCGACCTTCTCTCGATGGCGCTGCGATACGAGGGAATGGAGGTGCAGGTCGCGAACCTCGGCCGGCAGGCCCTCGAGGCAGTGACGTCCTTCCGCCCACACCTGATCGTGCTCGACGTGATGCTCCCGGACCTGAGTGGGTTCGATGTGCTCCAGCGCATGAGCAGGGACGGGATCGGGGGCCGCGTGCCGGTGCTGTTCCTCACGGCTCGCGACACTCTCGACGACAAGCTCCGGGGTTTCACTCTCGGCGGCGACGATTACATGACGAAGCCCTTCAGCGTGGAGGAGCTGATCGTGCGAGTCCGCGCGATCCTGCGAAGGGCACACGGAAGCGGCGACGGAGGGCGGCTTCAGGTCGCAGACCTCCGCCTCGACGAGGAGAGCCACGAGGTATTCAGGGGGAACACGTCCATAGAGCTCACCCCCACCGAGTTCAAACTCCTGCACTACTTGCTGTTGAACGCGGGAAGAGTCGTCTCGAAGTCACAGATCCTCGACCGAGTCTGGAACTACGACTTCGACGGGAACGCGAACGTGGTCGAGATCTACATCAGCTACTTGCGAAAGAAGATCGACTCCATCGGTCCCCCGCTCATCCACACCGTGCGGGGTGTGGGCTACAGCATCCGGCGGCCGCCCGAGCAGCAATGACCCTCAGGCTTCGCCTGCTGCTCGTCCTCGTCGGGATTGTTGCGGTGGGGCTGGTGCTGGCCGACGTGGTCACGTTCACATCCCTGCGCTCGTATCTCTACTCGCAGGTCGACCAGCAACTCCAAGCCGCACCTGTACCCGTGGCGCAAGCCCTCAGGGACTGCCTCAACGAGCAGCAGGGTCTCGCTCCCTTCTTCCAGCCGCAGGCCGGCTCCAACTGCCAGCTGCGGATCGAGTCAGGTCAGATCCCCTCGGGCACCTACGGGCAGTTGCGCGACACCAACGGGAACGTGCTCATCAGCGCGTGTTTCTTCACGGGCACCCACCCGTCCTCCCCTCACCTGCCGGCGTCGTTGCCGGTGTCCTCGACCGGGACTGGAGCCCAGGTCTTCTCGGTCACCGGCACCGGCTGTGAAGCCACCTCGTATCACGGGATCGCGGTGTCGGGTGTCTCGACGACTACCGGTCCGGTAGTCGTCGTCGTCGCTGTGCCACTAGCTGCAGTCGATCACACTCTCCACCGCTTGTTCCTCATCGAGGTGCTCGTCACCCTCGGCGTCCTGGCGGCGCTCGGGGCCCTCGCCTGGTGGATCGTCCGGCGGGGGCTTCGTCCTCTCGACGAGATGACCGCGACTGCGGGCGCGATCGCCGCCGGCGACCTTTCGCGTCGCGTTTCGGACACCGATCCGAATACCGAGGTCGGAAAGCTCGGGACGGCGTTGAACACGATGCTCTCAGAGATCGAGCAGGCCTTCAGCGCACGCGCTGCCTCCGAGGAACGGCTGCGCCGATTCCTCGCCGACGCCTCGCACGAGCTGCGGACACCTCTCACCTCGATTCGCGGCTACGCGGAGATGTTCGACCGAGGCGCCAGGGACCGCCCGGCGGACCTCGCCACCTCGATGCGCCACATCCGAGAGGATGCGAACCGGATGAGCGGGCTCGTCGACGATCTCCTCCTGCTCGCAAGGCTCGACCGGCAGCGGCCGCTCGCGCACGACCGCGTCGACCTTGCTCAGGTGACTGCCGACGCCGTCGACGCGGCTCGCAGGAGCGCGCCCGAGCGCGCTATCAGCCTCGAGGCGCCCGGGGATGCATGGGTGTTCGGGGACTCGGACCGCCTGCGGCAGGTGATCGACAACCTTCTCGGCAACGCCATTCGCCACACTCCCGACGCCACGCCTGTGGAGGTGCGCCTTCACTGCGAGAGAGGGTTCGCCCACCTCGAGGTGACCGACCACGGGCCCGGTATCCCTGCCGAGGAGCACGAGAGGATCTTCGAGCCGTTCCACAGAGCGGACCCCTCTCGTGCTCGGTCCTCTGGAGGGGTTGGGCTCGGACTCGCGATCGTCTCTGCGATAGTCCGTGCCCATGGCGGGCAGGTTGGTGTGATCTCCAACGGCTCGGGGGGAGCGACTTTCTGGGTCGACGTCCCTCGCCCTGCCGAAGGCCCAATGCCCACAGCCGGCGAAGTAGGAGCCGGCGCCGCGAACGCGCAGGCCGACGGACGTGTCGACAGTCCCGACGAGACGATCTCACTCGGCGGGCGCGGACCCGCCGAGGACGCCAAGTCCTCGAGCGAGCCTTGAACAGCCCGAGGCCCTGCTACTGGCTGAGCGAGTAGAACTCGGGCGAGCCGATGATCCCCGACACGACAGCCTCGTACGGCACACCCTTCGCGAGCTGACTGCTCCAGGTCGAGAGCCCACCTGCGTCGATAGGACGATCGAGCAGCGCGAGGTAGCTGACTCCGAGCAGGTCGCCGATGGACTCGTTCGACTCGAGGATCCCGAGCGCGACAGCGCTTCGGCTCGCGCCGGCTGCCAGCTGTGACTGCCAGAACGAAAGACCGCCGGCATCAGAGGCGCGACCCAGGAGGAGGTTGTAGAGGGCATTCACGAAACCGCCGTTGGTACCCCCGGCGTTTGTGTAGAACTCCGCTGACCCGAGTATCCCGGCATACACCTGCTGATCACTCGCACCGTTGTTCATCGCGTTGGTCCACAGCGACAGACCCCCAGGATCGGATGCCCGGCCCAGGAGGTCCTCGTAGAGGTAGTTGACGAAGTCGCTGCGGTACTCGCCGGAGGTGGCGATGTCGTACGCCACCTGGGAACGAGACACACCTTGACCCAGAAGCCCGAGGAAAGTGGAGCTGCCGGTCGAGTCGGGCAGACGACCGAGCAAGTAGTCGTATGCGTGGCACAGCCATCCCGCATTGCCCGAGTTCCCCGCACAGTCGGTGGTCGTGTTGCCGCCGATCGAAGAGGCCGGGTCGATCGTGATCGAGCTTCCCGTGTTGGCATCGATGCCACCGATCGCACCGCCGGAGTTACCGGTAATGGTCGTCGACTGCAGTGTCATGGCACCGCCGGGCAACACCGGGGCTCCAACGGGGTTGATGCCCACGTCGATGATCGCGCCGCCAGAGCCCGACGCGGTGTTGTTCTCGATCTGGACCTGGCTGACCGAGAGCACCCCACCGCTCGGCGCCCCGACGGCTGCGCCGAGGTTCAGGTTTGCGATCCCCCCGCCGAAGCCCGGGTTCCCACTGCCGTCGGTCGCGGCGGTGTTCGAGTTCACCTGCGTCGTGCTGATGCTCATCGTGCCGTGATTCAGGATCCCGGCACCGAACGAGCCGGGGGCGCTGTTCCCGTTGATCTGGCTGCCGGTGATGGTCGCGTTCGCCCCGTTGGCTACGCCCCCGGCTCCGGCCATCGGGCCACCGGTGGCGGTGTTGTTGTTCACCTGGGTGTTGGTGATGACGAGCGTCGCGCTCCCCGCGGCGCCGCCATTGCCGCTACCGCTCGCGATACCTCCGCCACCACCGGCGGAGTTGTTGTTGTTCACCTGGCTGTTGGTGAGGGTCGCGGTGCCGGCGTGGTTCAAGATGCCACCCCCGCCACTGCTGAGGGCGGTGTTGCTGTTCACCTGGCTGTTGGAGAGGGTGAGCGTGCCGATCGGCCCGACCTGATTCGGGTTGAGGACCCCACTGGCGATCCCCCCTCCGCCCATCGACGCGGTGTTCCCGGTCACCAGAGTCTGTGTGAGGGTCACCGAACCCTCTGCATTGAGTATCCCGCCACCGAAGCTGCTGTTGCCGCCACTGATCGTAAGGCCTTGAAGCGTGAGGCTCCCGTTGGGAGCATCCACCTCGAAGATGCGGAAGTTCGTGTTGTTACCCGAGATAGTGGTGGAGTTCCCGACGATGGAGATGGCACTCGTGATGACGGGCAGCCCGTTGAGGCCACGCGCTCCCTGGCCGGTCGCTGTCCCGTTGTTCGAAGCGGTGAGGGAGTAAGTGCAGCTCGAGGCGAGGTTGATCGTCCCGCCCCCGCCGCTGTTGGCTGCGGAGATAGCCGAGATGAGCCCTGCGGCGCCGCCGCCTGTCCCGCTGCACGGCACGGTCGTGGTGGTCCCGTCCGCGACAGCCTCGGCTGCCGGGATCATAAGGAGGACCAGCAGCCCAGCACCGATCCCTATTGCACCTTTCGCCAACGCCGACGTCTTCATCGGTTTCCTCCCACGTCCGTGCTCCCGCGCCCCGTGCGCCCCCACGGACTGCGGCGTTGCAAGGCAAGAATCTCGCGCACTCGGGTGCCCTTTGCAATGGGTTTTGCTGGGCAAGATTGTCCATTGACAATTCTGTGGGACGTTTGGGACACCCGGCAGCCCGGTTCCACCTGGACTTTCTTCGTCCTCGAAGGAGACGAGTCAGACCCGTGCCATGTTGGTGAAACGGGTGTGGTGGTCCACGAAGGCGAGCTCCACGACCCCCGTCGGGCCGTTGCGGTGCTTGGAGATGATTACCTCGGCCTTTCCACGGTCCTGGGAGTCGGGGTTGTAGATCTCGTCGCGGTAGATGAAAAGAACGACGTCTGCGTCCTGCTCGATCGAGTTGTGCACCACGATCCCGTTCGCCAGGAAGTTGTGGTGCTCGAACACCGTGGCGTCGTAGACGGGTTCTTCGCCTCGTTCCTCGATGGCGACGATCTCGTCCCAGGCGACATCCGGCCGATCAGTCTCGACGTCCGATTCGCGCGCGACCTTGACACGCGTCAGGGTGCGGATGCCCGAGGACTGGTCCGACGAATGGCGGAGTCGAAGGTGGATTCCGTGGTGGCGCGACGGTCCCATGACGCTGCGCGCCCCGGACAGGCCGATGGCAGTCAGGAACCGAAGTTGGTCCGCTGTTCGATCGACGTGCACCTGGTGCATCGGGCGGTAGGACCCGCTGGTCGACGAAGAGATGCGTGCAGTGATACCGAAGCGAAGCAGAAGCATCTGGATGTCCTCTGCCAGCCTGCGACTACTCGAGCCGTGGAGGAAGCGCTGTTCCCTCTTCGGAACCTCCATTCGGATATGGCCGTCGGTCGCCCAAAGGTGACGCAGGAACATCGCCACCTGATGGTCACCGAGCCCGAAGACGGCGCGGGGGACGTACTTCTCGTAGCTCTTTCGGCCCCTCAGCCCGAGTGCCTCGAGCCACTCGCTCATCGGGTCGAGCTTTCCCCTGCCGGCTCGGGATGGGGACTGCAGAAGGACGTGGGACAAACGCCCGTCGGTGATCCTTCTCGGTGTCACGGCGAAATGCGCGGCGGCCTCTTCGACGGTCCGCAGGTTCACCGCATCGGTGCTCGTGTACTTGACCGACTGGTGGTCGACGAAGCACCCGTCGCCTATCAAGTGGGCGAGCATCACCACTTCTGCGTCGGGCCAGCTGATCTCCCTCTCGGGCCCTGGCAGGGCGCCAGGAACGGCGAGCTGGTCGCCGACACAGAGATCCTCCAAGGCCGACCAGCCCCGGGGAGTCCGGAACTTGTGATTGGCGCTCGCCTTCACCTTTCTTCCCGACGAGAGTCGCATCTCGAACACGGTCTTGATGCCGCTCGCGAAAGCGTGAGACATGGTGGCCTTGACCAGGTTCATTCGATCATCGAGAGCCCACACGGGGACGTTGCGCGCTCCGGTCCGCTCCAGCTCGGCCATGGTGACGGACGCCCCTGTGTCTGCACGGGTCACCTTGGTGTCCCCTGTCACGCAGCCGGACTCCCTCAGGTCGGCGAGCACCGGGCGCTTGTCCTGGCGCATCTCGAGGTTTCGCGAGAGCTGGGAAAGTGCGATCACAGGGATGTCGAGCTCACGCGCGAGGACCTTCAGACCTCGGCTTATCTCGGAAACCTCCACTTGGCGGTTCTCGGCCCTGCTCCTCGAGTGCCCCGTCATGAGCTGCAGGTAGTCGATGACGACGAGGCCGAGTCCCTCGCGGGCCTTGAGCCGGCGAGCCTTCGCTCGTATGTCCATGATCGTGACGTTCGGGTTGTCGTCGAGGTAGATCGGGGCGTCGCCAAGCCGGCCGATGGCAGAAGAGATCTTGGGCCAATCGGCCTCGAGCAACCTGCCGTTTCGCATCCTGATCGCGTCCACGCGCGCCTCCGAGCAAAGCATTCGCTGCGTGAGCTCGAGATGGCTCATCTCCAGCGAGAACATGAGCACCGGGACGCGCGCGTGGACCGCTGCATGGTTCACGACCCCGAGCGCCAGGGATGTGTTGTGGGTCGGGATCATCGAACGACCAGCGAGAAAGAGATGCGAGGTCGAGTTCACCGCGATGCACCGGACCGGCAGGGACGGAACCGGCTCGATGGCCACAACTGCACGGCGGGTGTGCCTGCCATGGCGACGCGTGCTCACCGTGGCGGCAAGCTGCAGCGCCTTGCGAGGAAGCCGGAAGACCGGGTCCCGCGGCGACCAGCGGCACCGCCACGCAACTGCGCGCCTTCCGTCAGGAAGCATCACCTCCTTGCGCCGAACTCGCGACGGCTTGTGTCCCAGGGAACACGCAAGTTCCCTCACCTGTTCGAGCAGCTCACGGTTGGCAAGGCAGATCTCGACGGTGCCGTTGCTGTTGGTAACGCCGCCGTCGGTATCCATGAGACCCTGAAGGAGTGAAAGGCGCTGCTTGACCGACGCCCGCAGATAGCGCTGTGGGACGTGCTTTCTTGCACCTCTCAGCAACCCAACCTCTTGAAGTTCTCTCGCAAGCACCCTGAGCGGCCCCGAGTAGCCCTGCCATGCCCCGGTTCCAGGCACCGGCGTCGTCGCCCATTGGAGCGCGTGGCGTTTGGTCAAGGAGTAACCCAGCGACTCGAAGTGCGAGACGAAGTGTGGGGCGTCTTCGTCGGCGATCGTCATTGCAGAAGTCGTGGTGGTCCCGTCGCCCAGCCAACACCCCAACACATAGGGATCGACGGGAAGCACGGCATCGGGCGCCTCGAGAGCGCCCGTCAGGGGGATGTACCAGTTCGGCCGGTCGCCGCGGCGGGCCCGCAGCCCCTCCCCACGCATTTCCTCAGTTGTCACGACCCGCGGGAGGCAACAGCGCGACGACTGGTCCCTGGCCAGACCGGGATGGGCCGGAGGGTCCTGGGCTAGGAGGTTCGAGCGTGTCCGGTAGGACTTCCAAGCCGGAAAGTCGTACGCGAACCATTGGTGCTCGGAATCGGCGATCAGTTCCGAACCATCGTCGAACTTGACCGAGTAGCACTGACGGCCGAGGAACACAGGGGATACGTAGTCGACTCGACAACCCTCGCCCTTCTCGTCGTAGACCTCGTCACCAACTGCAACCGTGCCCATCGTCGTCCAGCCGGAAGGCGTCGGAAGCGGGGTGTCGAGCGCAAGGGCCTTACCCATGCTGGGCCTGGCCCCTATTACGACGAGGTTCGATCTTTGGAAGCCCGCAAGGCGTTCGTCGAGGTCGACGAATCCCGAGGGCACCCCGGTCACTGTCTCCCCGCGCTCGACGAGGGCTTCGAGGTGGTCGAGACTCTGGGCGAGAAGGTCGCGCAACGGCGACATGGTGTCGACGATCCGTCGCTGGGCGACGTCGAAGACCATCGCCTCTGCACGGTCGACCGCCTCTGCGACGTCCTCGGGGACGCTGTAGCCGAGCTCGGCGATCTCCCCTGCCACCCCCACGAGCCTCCTCAACAAGGAGTGCTCCTCGACGATCCGTGCATAGTGGGAGGCGTTGGCCGTCGAAGGGGTGTTCACCTGGAGGGACAGGAGCACCGAGGGTTCCCCGATCGCCTCGAGCGCTCCGGAGCGGCGCAGCTCGTCGGCGACCGTCACGGGGTCGGACGGCTCACCTCTGGTGTACAGAGAGCAGATCGCGTCGAAGATGTGGGCGTGGGCCGGCTTGTAGAAGTCCTCCGCCCGGCAGCACTCGACAGCTGCTGCGATCGCGTCGCGTGACAACAGCATGGCCCCTAACAAGGACTCTTCGGCGTCGAGGTCGTGAGGCGGGACCCGCGCTCCGACGGTTTGCAGGTGCCGGACGCGCGCGCCTTCGAAGGGTTGGGTCATGATCACCTAACCATCGCCTATCGGCCCTGCGGAGAACGAGAGGCGCAACCTGGGGAAATCAGGCCAGATACGGGGGGCGATCCTGTGGACTACGTGCGCGAGGGGGCAGGCGTACTGGGGATAACTCGACACGCCCCGGCGATGACCTGGCCCTCTCACGGCCAGTACTCAACCAGCCGCCTGTAACGCTCAGGAAGACCAACTTGAACCTTCCTATCTGCACCACGTGCCCGGTTCGTCGGTCGAGATGCTCGTCCATGTAGCGGTCACCAGGTCACCTCCGCAACGCCAGGCGTTCGCCCCTCGCCCCGAGCACGGCGAGCGACAGGCCGAGAACTCCCACGTCGCGCAGGACCAGGTCCGACAGTCCTCCTGTTGCGACCAGAGAGATCACGATCTCCACGAGCAACGCCGACGCGATCAGCGCCGAGAGACGCTGTGCCACTCCTGCGACTAGGGCGACCGCGAGCACTAGCAGGACCCACCCGTGGGCCAGCACGAGCAGCTCTGCGACGTGCGAACTCGGCGAGACCATCGGCACGTAACCCGTCCAGAGGCCCGGCGTGACCAGCTCGTGATACCCGAACCACCCGAGAACGAGTCCCAGGAGGATCCTTCCCGCAGTGGGTGCCCAGCCTTCGGTCAACGCCACGGCCCGTGACACGAGTCCCTTTATGAGTCCTTCGGTCACGGGGAGCTCGCTGCGAGCCGCCAAGACATCTGTGCGGGCCGTTCTTTCGTCACGCGCGACTACCCCTTTGGACGGCGGTCGGTGGCGGGAACGAGCCGGCGATCGGCCGCCGACCTGACGAGCGACGCCCTTCGTACCGCCGGGGCCCGTTGCACGGCGTGTCGCTGAGTCTGTCTGCGTCATTGCACGATCCGCCCGCTCGAGTCGGTGACCACAACACCGTCGTCGCCGGAGTCGTACTCGGAATCACCCGAGTCGTCACCGAAGCTCGCTTCGATGAAGTACACCTTGTCGGTGCTCGGATACGTGGAGGTCTGAGCCCCCTGAGCACCACCTGCGGTGGAGACCGAGACGGCCATCGTGCCGTTCGCAGCGGGAGTGACGCTTACCCTGAAGCCTGCTGTCGCGAGGTGCGCCTGACTGCTCTGTGGACCGGGGTACAGCTCGTAGGCGTAGGAGGCGTACTGCGTCGACGAAAGAAGGGGACCGAGCTTCTGGCTCGAGGCGTTGGGCGACGAAGCCGTGCTGGAGCCCGAAGACGCCGAGGAGCCCGTCGGTGAACCGGACGGAGCGGTCGTGGTCGCCGGGCCGGACGAATTTCGAGCAGAGGATGTCTGCACCTTGGCCGCCTTGGCCGGCGGTGTGAGCGAGGACGCCCCGGCCACCAGCATGCCCCGGCCGTAGCCGTGCAAGGCGAGACCCAGACCCACGAGACCTGTCACACCCAACAGGCCAAAGCCCGCGGGACCTATTCGTTCGTTTCCTAAGCGCATACTGACATCATCGTCAGTTGCACCTGACGGGAATGTGAAAACGCGCTGTGAAAAGCGTGAGCGAGTTTCGCCTTAACGATCTGTTCAGGTTGGCGCGTCGCCGGTCGACGCGTCTGCGAACGACCAAACGTCGTTCAGCTGTCGGCCACTACCTCCACGGTGAGCTCCACCTGCACGTCGGAGTGGAGCCCGACGGGGACGACGTGTGTACCGAGGGACTTGATCGGCTCGGTGAGGTGGATCTTTCGCCGGTCTACGACCGCCCCCTTCTGGGCCGCGACGGCCTCTGCGATGTCGGAGGCCGTGACCGAGCCGAACAGACGACCCTCCGTCCCCGCCTTGGCCTTCACGACCAGGTTCGCACCGGCCAGCACCTCCGCCACGGTCTGGGCGGCTTCGCGGTCCTTTGCGTCGCGAAGGTCGCGTGCACGTCGCATGGTGGTCGCCTGCCGTTCGGTCCCGGCAGTCGCCACGAGAGCCCGGCCGGTAGGAAACAGGTAATTGCGCGCGAACCCTTTTGCGACTTCGACGACGTCCCCTCGCTTGCCGACACCGTCCACGTCACTTCGAAGCAGGACCTTCATCACGCACCGTTCCCGGTGACGTCACCCGCTGACGCGCCGTTGCCCGCGACCGCCTCGCGCGCCGAGAGCTCGGATGCTTCTGCCTCGGCGCCGTCACCGGACGCCGCCTCGGACGCCAATGCAGGGACCTCCGAGAGCTCTCCGTCGTCGCCCTCCAGATCGGCGCCATAGGCGAGATCCGTCTCCTCGTCCTCGACGGCTTGGACCTCGTCCGCATCGATGCCCGGTGCAGCTTCAGGGACCCCAGTCGCGCTCGGCATGCCTCCACGCTCGGGTCGGTCCGGTCGTCCTCGACCGCGTCCACCGGCGCGCTCGGTCGTGGTGCGTTGCGTATAGGGCAGTAGGACGAGCTCGCGCGCGGTCTTGATCGCGAGAGCCACTTCACGCTGGTGCTGTGTGCAGTTGCCGGTGACGCGACGGGCACGGATCTTGCCGCGGTCGCTCATGTACTTGCGCAGCATGCCGACGTCCTTGTAGTCGACCCACTCCACCTTGTCCCGACACAGCGCGCAGGGCTTCTTCTTGGTCCGGCGTCCGGCGTCCTTGGGGGCCCGCCGGGTGGTCCTTTCGTTGCCACGTGCCATCTAGAAGGGCTCCTCGTCGTATCCGTAGCCGCCTTGCGGTCCGGCCGCAGCGGGTGCCGGAGCCGGCTGGCGCGACCCTCCGGGGGCCTCGGACCCGGGCCCGCGCCGCTCGTTCTTCGTCACCTGTGCTGTCGCCCACCTGAGGCTCGGCCCGATCTCGTCGGCGACGACCTCGATCTTCGATCGCTTGTCCCCGTCCGCGGTCTCCCACGAACGCTGCTCGAGCCTCCCGGTCACCAGGACCCTGGAGCCCTTGGCCAGGCTCTCGGCGGCGTTCTCGGCCATCTCCCGCCAGCAGACGACGTCGAAGAAGCTGGTCGCCTCCTCCCACTCCTGGGTCTGGCGGTTCTGCCATCTGCGGTTGACCGCGAGCCCGAAGGTGGCTGTCGCCTGACCCGAGGGAGTGAACCTGAGCTCGGGGTCGCGGGTGATGTTGCCGACCAGGACCACGTTGTTGCCGTTGGACATTTCCCCTCCGCTCTCGCTCAGCCGGCCGCAGCGCTCTTGGCACGTGCGGGCGACGCAGGTCGCGCACGCGCCGCGACCTTCTCGGGCAGCCGCACGATCTTATGGCGAAGCACTTCGTCCAGGAGCATGAGAAAACGGTCGAGCTCGGCCACGGTCTTCGGTTCGGCACCGAATTCGACCAGCACGTAATAGCCCTCGCGTCGGTGGTTGACCTCGTAGGCGAGAGTACGCCTGCCCCATCGGTCGACGGTCCCCGGGCTCCCGTTGTTCGCCCGGATCAATTCGAGCACCCGCTCGACGAAGGACTCGATGACCGAGTCCTCCAGATCGGGGGCGAAGATGATCAACGTCTCGTAAGGCCGCACCTGCGGCTCACCTCCCTCCGGACCCGGGGCCGTTTGCTCCGGGGCCCTGCGCGGGCGACTCTCGCGAGCCGGATGCAGGGCAGGGTAACTGCGACGAGCCGGCCCTCGGACCGGACCTCGACCTCAAGATGTTAGCTGACGGGCCGGACGCCCCGGTCAGGCGTGGTAGCTCTCGGCGTCGGACGGGAAGGCTCCCGAGCGCACGTCCGCCCCCCATGCCCTCACCGCTTCCTCGGCCACCTGCGCGAGCTGCGCGTAGCGGCGGACGAACTTGGGGGGCTTCGAGACGTTCAGGCCGAGAAGGTCGTGGAAGACGAGCACCTGACCGTCGCAGGACGGGCCGGCTCCGATTCCTATGGTCGGCACGTCGATCTCGGCAGTCACTCGGGCTGCGACGACATCCGGGACACCTTCGAGAACGATCGCGAAACACCCCGCAGCCACGAGAGCCTTCGCGTCCTGCAGCAGCGACTCCGCAGCCGTCTGCTCCTTCGCCTGCACCTTGTAGCCCCCCATGGTGTGCACAGACTGGGGAGTGAGTCCCAGATGGCCCATCACCGGGATCTCCGCGGCGAGAAGCGCCTCCACCATGGGCAGGCGCGACCTGCCACCTTCCAGCTTCACCGCTTCGGCTCCGGCTCGTACCAGCTTGGCGGCGTTTCGCACGGTGTCCTCGGCCGACAGGTGGTAACTGAGCCAAGGCATGTCACCCACGACCAGAGCACGCGGGTGCGCCCGGCCGACCGCCGCCACGTGGTGCGCCATGACGGCCGTGTCGACCTGGAGCGTGTCCTCGTGACCGAGGACGTTGTCGGCGACCGAGTCCCCGACGAGGATCATGTCGACGCCCGCGGCGTCGCAGATGCGAGCCCCGGGGGTGTCGTACGCGGTGAGCATGACGATGGGCTCGGCTCCACGCTCGCGCTTTCGCCCGCGCACCATCGGGACAGTGACCTTTGCGGCCGCGACTACTTCAGCCATGTCAGGCCTCCTTGCCGTCCAGCGCTCCTCGGCTGCCGGCGGCTTTGGGACCGGGTTCCGGTCAATCGTACCGCCGTGCCGTCTGGCCGGACACCCGGCCCACACCTTCGCGAGCGTCGAGCGCAGCCTGTGCCCGTAGCCTGAAAGAAGTGGCGCGCGCTCCGCAGGTCGTCGACTACCGAGGGACCTTCGGGCTCGAGGCGGCTCCGGAGGAGGTGTGGCGAGCAATCGAGCACTCCGACCACTTTCAGTCCTGGTGGGGCTGGCTGGAGGAGTTCCGTCTCGAAGGTGGCGGTCTGGTCGACGGGGCGGTGCTGCACGGCGTCGTCTCCCCGCCTCTTCCGTACCGGATGCGCCTGCGCGTGGAGCTCGACAGGTGCGAGCGGCCTCAGAGCATCGACGCCACCGTCCACGGGGACCTCGAGGGCTGGGCTCGCCTCGTGCTCGAACCCGACGGGTCAGGCACCCGCGCCGAGGTCCGTTGGACGATCGAGATGATGCAGAGGCCGATGCGGCTCGCCGCGCGCCTTGCACGGCCCGTCCTGGAGTGGGGTCACGACCGAGTCGTGGAGATCACGGTGGCGAGCTTTCGAAGGCAGCTCCACCGAGCCTTGAACGACGAGACCTGACGCTTCGAGCGGGTGTTTCCTAGGTGAGGCGGGCGACCGCCAGCGCGCCCGAGAGCAGCACCACTCCCCACGACAGACTTCGCAAGGCGCGCTCGAGAGGAACGAGCAGCGTCGCCTTCTCGATCGGCTGCGCCGAGCCGTCGGCCATGTACATCGAACCGGCGACGGCCGCCGCCGATCGGCGAACGAGGCGCGCCGGGGTGCTCAGACTGCGCTGTGCGTACGAAAGTGCGAACGCGCCCCCTGCGGCAAGTAGGGGAGCCAGCCGCATGGTCGAGGTCTGAGCGACATAACCACACAACAAAGGAAACGAGCCCCAGGTCGCGGCAAATCCCACGTCGGTGTGCACCACTCCCCCGAAGAGCTCGGCGTTGTAGGCGACGACAAGGACAGGACCGATCACGATGAAGGGAACCAGCGCCACTCCCGCCTTCGCAACGCCGACGATCCCGAGCGCGACGGCGCCGGCGAGCCCGGCGGCGATCACCCCTACGAGGACAGACGAGGGAATCGTCGTGCGAAGCGGGCGGCCGTGCAGCTCGTCGAGCGCGTGAGCAGCCAGCCCGACCGCCAGGAAGAACGCGAGCACGCTGGCGACGAGGCGCGAGACGCTCGGGTGCGGCGCCAGCGAGGCTCCGATCACCACGTAGGAAAGGTGCCAGGCGGTGTACGGCGGGTGCAGCAGGGTCCACCAGTCGCGCCAGCCGGCGCCCCCTCTTGCGTAATAGGCAGGGAGCGCGTCCTCACTCACGACGGCGCCTCCCCCACATGACGAGACCCCCTCCTAGGCTCATCCTGCGGACCTGCACGTCCTCCATGCCGGCGTCGCGCCAGGCCTCGACGGTCCAGGCGACCGGGTAACGGCGGTAGTGGCGCGAGATGTTCGGTCCGAGGAAACGACCGACCTCGAACCATTCGCGCCCTCCGCTCAGAAGCCCACCGACCGGAAGGACCGCCCGCGTGTACACCCACCACGCAGCGCGCCAGATCGCCCTCTCGGGTAGCAGGAAGTCGAGGCTGGCGACCGCGCCTCCTGGTTTGACCACCCGCGCCAGCTCGGCCAGTGTCGAAGCAGGGTCGCCGACGTAACGCAGAAGGTACGTGAACGTGAGAGCGTCGAAGGTCGAGCTCGCAAAAGGAAGCCTCTCGGCGTTTCCCACACTGAGGGCGATGCGCCGGGACTCCCCCGCTCTCGCCACGTTCTGCTTTCCCCGCTGCAGCATTGCCTCGGTCAAGTCCACGCCCACGACGCGCCCACCGTTTCGCGATGCGAGCTGCAGCGCCACACCTGCGGTTCCCGTCGCGACGTCGCAGATCAGCGCCGGCGAGTCCACGCAGGCCTGGTCGACCATGGCGCGTCGCCACCTCCCGTTCTGCCCGAACGAGAGCAATTCGGCGAGACGGTCGTATCGGTCGGGCAGGGGCGTGAAGAGGTGCTGCGCGAACCTCTGCGGAGCCATCTCGCCCGACGGCGCACGATCCACCGTGCGACAATCCCACAGATGAGCCTGCAACGACAGGCCGACTGCTTCGACGTGGCCGTGGTGGGGGCGGGGCCCGCAGGCTCGGTGGCAGCCCTCGTGCTCGCCCGCGGGGGCGCTCGGGTGGCCCTCGTCGACAAGGCCAGGTTCCCCCGGGACAAGGCCTGCGGGGACCTGATCGGTCCGCGAGGTGTGAAGGTCCTCGACGACCTCGGCATTCGCTCCCGGGTCGCCGACGCCAAAGCCCCGAGTCTCGGGGACATGCTCGTCGTCGGCCCGACGGGCAAGCGCGTCCGGCTTCCCTCTGTACCCGGAGTCGACTACCCGGGCTGTGCGCTCGCGATCCCCAGGCATGTACTCGACGAAGCGCTTCGCACGTGCGCGCTGGACGAAGGCGCGTGCGACATCACCGCGCGCGCCGGCCGGCCGATCGCCGAAGAGGGGCGGCTGTGCGGGTTCGAGCTCGACGACGGCCGCCGTGTGCGCGCACAAACCGTGATCGGTGCGGACGGAGCCACGAGCCGGGTGGCCGAGTGCGCCGGACTGTGCGAGAACTCACGGATCCTCTGGGGGTTCGCCATCCGCTGCCGCGTCGACCATGAGCCGGCGCTGCCCACGATCGTCATGTGGGAACCCCGTCCGCGACGCGGTCTGTGCGGTTACGGATGGGTCTTCCCTGGGCCCGAAGGCGTGGCCAATGTCGGGCTCGGCGTGGGAACCCTCTCCGAGCGCAGCGCCGGCTCCCAGGCCGTGCGCCTGCTGCCCGAGTTCCTCGAGCACCTTTCGCGGATCGGGCTTCTGCCCGAAGATCTCCCACCCACGAGGGAGCGCCTCGGGGGATGGCTCAAGATGGGGATGGTGGGGACCAGGCCCGCGTCGGAGGGGGTGCTCCTGGTCGGAGACGCCGCCGGGCTCGTGAACCCGCTTCAGGGCGAGGGGATCGCGCACGCCATGACGAGCGCCAGATCCGCTGCCGAGTCCGTGCTCCAGAACCCGGCAGAGCCGGCGTCGCTCTACCGAAGAAGGCTGGCCGAGTCGCATCTCCCCTACCAGCAGGTCGCCTCCGCCTTCCACCGGGTGCTGCTGCAACGCCCGCGCGCCGTGTCGGCTGCAGGGCGGATGCTCACTCACCCGGCGATCGGGACTCCGCTGGCCGGCGGCTGGGCGCTGTTCTGGAACGAGCTGCTCGACGGGGCGGTCGCAGGGAGGTCGCGGTCGTTGGCGGCCGCCGCCACGTTCCTCGGGAGCATGGCGACCTCGGTGAGCACGACCAAGCGCTGGTTCGCAGAAGCCCTCGGCGATAGCGCTCGATAGGCCCGCTATTCCCCGGCAGCGGAGAACGTCGACAGCGACGACATGACCACGATGAACAAGACGAAGGTCAACACGTGCACGCCCGTGCAATACAGACATATCGCCTTCGCTTCGAAGAGCTCGCGGTAGAGGAGGAGCAGGACCGAAAGCATCCCGACAGCCACGATCGCAAGGCGAAGCGGCGCGATCCACCGCAGCGTCGACCTCCACATCGCGGGCAAGTTCAGCGCGACCATCGCAACGAAGAAGATCAGCCCGAGCAAGGCGACAGGTATCTCGAGAAAATGAAGGTGGATGTAGGACCAGGTGCCCTCGGTCACCTTCTCGCAGTTGATGATCGAGCTGGTGTTGCACGCAAGGCTGTGGTTGCCCGTGTAGTGCTCGTACGCCAGGTACCCCGAGTCACCGAGCCCCGCGATCGAGACCACGAGGGCCGTGATCGGCCTCCAGCCGATCGCCCGGAGCCTTCCCTCGCCGCGCTGGCGGCGGGCCTCGGGCGGCGCCTGCACCGCGCGATCGCGCCGGGCGCCGTTGGTGGACTGGCCGTTGCGGGGGCGTCGTGGCGCAGCGACCGCGCCGGGTGTGCGGACCCTCGGTCGCTGGCGGTGTGCTTGGGCCACGTCGCCTACCTCAGCTCAACCCGAGCGCCTTGGAGGCCTGCGTCACAGTTGAGGTCGAGCAAACAGTCGAGGGCTGGTTCTGGGTGATCGAGCAGATGCTGGCGATCAGGTAATTCGCGGTCCCGACGATCGACTGCGTCACAGGGTCGCTCGCGTTGGTGAGCTTGGAAGCGACCTGGTCCTGGTTGAGACCCGAAAGCACCGCGGGGTTGTAGCTCGGTGACGTCACGAAGATCTTGTTCCCTATGTCGAGGAAAGGAACGCTGCCCGTTTGGACCCCGAAGTGTGCCTCGTACTTGTTCCACAGACTCGACTCCTGAGAGGAGAGCGAGCTGATCACGTGAATCCCCGCGCCGTTCGGGCCTGTGCCGTTGGACTCGTACTCGATCGGCTTGAAAGTGACGTAATTGCTCGTGTAGCTGGCGCCGTGGAAGGAGAAGGTCGGCGTCGCGGGATCGGTGTCCCATGGCGACGAGGTCGTCTCGTTCAGGCCGGAGAACGTTCCGAACTTGCTGAAAGCCAGTATCAGCGCCCACCGTTCGGCTGCACAGTACGGGCAGTACTCCGCCCCGATGAACATCGCTCCGGGCTTGCCGGCGAAGGTGAGGGGGGACTCGCCCTTCAGGACCGACGGCGGGTTGACGGCCGAGTTGGATGGAACCCCCACGGTGTTGATCACGGTGTCGCTCACACCGGTCAGCTCCGAGAGCACGGTCGGGCTCGCGACGGTCAGGGTGGGCGCCACCGCGTTGGGGTTGCTGTTGGAGGAGCCGGTCACCTTCACGATCACGAGGGCGACGACGACCACGACGACCACGGCGATCGACGCGAATGCGAGTGTCGTGGGCGAAATCCTGCGCGGAGGAGCCGCCTGGACAGGTACGTTGCGCTTCCCCTTGCCCTGCTTGCCGCCGGGTCGCTGCCCCGGCTTCTGCGGCTGTCTCGGCCTCTGGCCGGACTGCCCGTCGGTGTTGCGCCCCGACTGGGCCCCGCGCGTCGGCGCTTTGGTCGGTCGTCCGGAGTCGCCGGGAGGCCTGCCCCCGGGCCTCGACCCGGATCGCTGACTCCCACCGCGAGATTGACCTCCGCCTGGCTGGACCACACTCATCGCGTGTTTCTCCTCGAAGTCCTAGGGGGTAATGGCCGTGGCCCTACCGTGACCGTCCGGTCGGTCCATGCTGCCCTATTGCCCCACGCAATTGGGCGCGCCCGTTTCCTGCGTGACGATGGCGCCCGCCGGCCGGGTACATGCGGGCGAGGTGGTTCCACGCACAGACAGGGCAGACCTCGACCACGTAGCACGTGACCTCGTCCGGCCTCCGGCAAAGCTTCGCGAGCTCCTCCGGCGACGACACGCAACGGCCGTGCGCGGGGAGCTTCGGTCCGAACACGTAGGTCACGTGGACGACCGCAGCCTCCTCGCAGATCGGGCAGTCCTCTTCCAGGGGGACCCCGACGTTGCGTGCCGCTCGCAAGAGCTCGGGGTGAGCGTCACAGACGTCGAGCCTGGACAGCCGTCCCTTTTGGAATTCCTTCACCACGGCGTTCCGAGCCAGCCGGTACTCGACGCGCCCGCCCGCACCGCTCACCGAGAAGCCACGCAAGGCCGACGGCCCGAAAACCATCTCGCCAGGGTACCGCCGGGAGGCGTACCGGTCCCGGCCCCGACTTGGGAATGTCAAGTAACGCACTGCCTCCGACTTGCACACCGCCGATATATCGATACGATAGGTGGTACCGATGTACTCCCCCGCCCACTCTCCCATGCCCCAAGGGGGCTCCTCGAGCCGGTCGATGCGATCCATGCAGGTCACGGCGTGCTCGAGCTAGCGATCCTGGGCCTGCTTCAGACCCAGGCCCTCCACGGATACGAGATCCGCAAGCGCCTGCGCGACGAGCTCGGCGTTCTCTCGAACGTCTCCTTCGGGTCCCTCTACCCTGCGCTGAATCGGCTCGAGCGCCAGGGCGCGGTCGAGGCTGTCGAGGAACCCTCGAGGCCTCCCACGAGAGTGCCCATGACGGGCTCGCTCTCCGGCGAACGGGCAGCCCTGCGTTCCCGGCGGGCTAGCACGGGGCTCTCGAGAAGAGGAAGAAAGGTCTACCGGATCACCGACGAGGGGCGCCGGCAGTTCGCTGCACTGCTCGACTCCGAGCGCGACGCCGGCGCTGACGACGCGCGGAGCTTCGGGCTGCGACTCGCGTTCGCCCGCTACCTGCCACCCCAGGCTCGCCTACGCCTGCTCGAGCGCCGGCGCGCCCACCTCGCGGAGCGCCTGACCGAATCGCGCTCTGCTGCGGTCGCCGCCGCGGACAGGCTCGACGTCTACACCCGCGCGCTCTTGGAGCATGCGACCGAATCTACGGAACGTGACATCTCATGGCTCGACCGGTTGATCGAGGCCGAACGCAGCCCGAGCGCGACGGCGGCCCCGGGTCGATCCGCTACGAGCGCCGTCGAAGCACAAAGTCTCAAACAGATGGAAGGAGATCCACTATGAGTACGGTCCGGGTTGCGATCGCCGGTGTCGGCAACTGCGCGAGCTCCCTGGTGCAGGGGGTCGAGTACTACCGAGAGGCGAACCCCGACGACAATGTCCCGGGCTTGATGCACGTCGACCTCGGCGGCTACGGGGTCGGCGACGTGGAATTCGTGGCCGCGTTCGACGTCGACGCGGCGAAAGTCGGCCTCGATCTGTCGAAGGCGATCTTCGCAGGACCGAACAACACGATCCGCTTCGCGTCCGTCGGTCACCTCGACGTGACCGTCCAGAGGGGGCCGACCCTGGACGGCCTCGGGTCGTACTACAAGCAGACAGTGGAAGAGTCCCCGGCCGAGGCGGTCGATGTCGCCGGGGTCTTGACCGCGAACCGTGCCGACGTGCTGGTGAGCTACCTGCCGGTGGGCTCGGAAGATGCCCAGCGCCACTACGCCCAGGCGTGCCTCGACGCCGGTGTCGCTTTCGTGAACGCCATCCCGGTGTTCATCGCGAGCGACCCCGAATGGGCTCGAAAGTTCCGCGACGCCCGCATCCCGATCGTCGGCGACGACATCAAGAGCCAGGTCGGCGCGACCATCGTCCATCGCATCCTGACGCGCCTCTTCGAGGACCGTGGACTGGCCCTGGACCGTACCTACCAGCTCAACTTCGGCGGGAACATGGACTTCATGAACATGCTCGAGCGCCAGCGCCTCGAATCGAAGAAGATCTCGAAGACGCGTGCCGTCACGAGCCAGGTCGAGAACTACGTGCTCGACGCCGACGACGTCCACATCGGGCCTTCCGACCACGTTCCCTGGCTGAACGACCGCAAGTGGGCATACATCCGGATGGAGGGCCGCAACTTCGGAGACGTCCCGCTCAACCTGGAGTTGAAGCTCGAGGTATGGGACTCGCCGAACTCCGCAGGCGTCATCATCGACGCAGTCCGATGCGCGAAGCTCGCTCTCGACCGCGGAATCGGTGGACCGCTGCTCGGCCCGTGCGCGTACTTCATGAAGTCCCCGCCCGTGCAGTTTCACGACGACGACGCGCGCAAGATGGTCGAGGCGTTCGCGGCAGGCGAGCCTTCGCTCACTTGGCCCGAGGACTGAACCGGGACTGAATCGAGAGTGCGCCGGGTCTTCTGCGATCAGGAGCCCGAGCGCAACGCCCACCACGCGTCGAGCCGGCGGTAGGCCTCTTCCTCCCCGACGGGTCCCTCGTCGAGCCGGATCTCGAGGAGGAAGTCGAGCGCCTCGCCCACAGAGGGTCCCGGCCCGATCCCCAGGTGCTCCATGACCTGGCGGCCGTCGAGCTCGGGCCGAATGGCATCGAGCTCCTCTTGTGCGCGTAGCTCCACGATCCGGCGCTCGAGCTCGTCGATCCGCTGCTCCAGAGCCCGCGCGCGGTTGGGATTACGGGTGGTGCAGTCGCAGCGCGTCAGCTCGTTCAACCTCTCGAGAAGCGGCCCCGCATCGCGCACATAGCGCCTCACCGCCTTGTCGGTCCAACCCAGGCGATAGGTGTGGAAACGCAAGTGCAGCTCCACGAGGAGCGTCACGGTCTCGATGTCGTCGCGCGAGTAGCGGAGGGCCGTCATCCGGTCACGTGCCATGCGCGCGCCCACGACCTCGTGATGATGGAACGTCACTCCGCCCGGCCCGAATGCACGCGTGCGGGGCTTTCCGATGTCGTGCAGCAGCGCTGCGAGACGAAGGAGCCGGTCCGCGGAGGTCTTGTCGACTACGGCGAGGGTGTGAGCCAGCACGTCCTTGTGCCTGTGGATCGGGTCCTGCTCTAGGGCCAGCGCAGGGAGCTCGGGGAGGAACTCCTTCGCCAACTGGGTGTTGACGCAGAACCACAACCCCCGCGAAGGCACCGGCGCGAGCAGCAGCTTGTCGAGCTCGTCGCGGATCCTCTCGGCCGAGATGATCTCGAGACGCTCGTGCATCCGGCACACGGCGTCGACGAGGGGAGCCTCCGGCTCGAGGCCCAGCGTCGCCACGAAGCGCGCCGCGCGCAACATACGAAGCGGGTCGTCGCCGAAGGAGATCTCGGGGTCGAGCGGCGTGCGCAGCCGTGAGGCCGTGAGGTCGGAGAGCCCTCCGTAGGGGTCGACGAGCTCGAGCTCGGGCAGCTTGAGGGCCATCGCGTTGACGGTGAAGTCGCGACGCGACAGGTCGAGCTCGATCGAGTCGCCGAACGCCACCTCGGGCTTTCGCGAGTCGGGGCTGTAGGCCTCGGCGCGATGGGTGGTGATCTCGAACCGGCGCCCGGCCTTCGAAGCTCCGACGGTCCCGAAGCGCTTGCCCTGCAGCCATACCGAGTCCGCCCAGCCGTGCAGCAATCTCTCGACTTCTTCGGGTAGGGCGTCGGTGGTCAGGTCGAGGTCGTGGACCGGAGTCTTGACGACCGGCTCACCCTCACCGACCTGCTCGGTGACGGCGAGGTCGGATGAGCCATGGCGGGCACCGAGGAAGGCCTCGCGTACCGAGCCGCCCACGAGGTAGAGCGACTTCCCCGCCGATTCGAAGCGCTTGGCCAGCTCTGAAGTGGCGTCGACGAGAGGCCTGAAGCGCTCGGGGATCACACGCCGAGGTTACGCGTGCTCGTGGGCGACCCGGCGACCTGGGCCTATCTCCGACGCGCCCTGCCAGTAGGCTCGTGCGCCGAGGTGGACCGTACCGAGGCGAGCATCGCCCCAACACGCGGGGCTGCCCGCACGGAGGACCGAGCCGTGCCCCCGAAGCTGCGCACGATTGCGGCTGTCGTCGTCGGCTCGCTCTGGGCGACCGCCTCCGTGCTCGTGTCGGTCGCACCCCCCGCGGGCGCTGCCGGGGGCGCCGGCCAGTCCTCGAGCGCGTTGTCACTGCTCGCTCCTCCTGCGCCGGTCACCCCGAGCCAGCCGTTCGTCGCCAAGCTCCTCCCCGCCAGCTCACTCGACCGAAGCTCGCTCACGCTCCGGGTGAGCCTCTACCCGCTCCTTCAGAACCGCTCGGCATTCGACGAGACCCTCGGCGGTTCCCCGAGCGGCTCGGCGATCTCGAGCTCGGGCTCCAACCCGGTGAGCGTCGCGTCGCTGCCCGCCGACCCGTCGAACCCGAGAGGCTTCGACCTCACGATCCCCGTGGACGCTCAGGGGCACACGACACCGGGCTCCGGCCCTTTCACGGCAGACCTTCCTTGCTCGCCCGGTTGCTACGGGGTCTACCCGCTGCGCATAGAGATGTTCCAGGGATCCTCCACGTCGGTGGGGCAGCTGCTCACGTACCTCGTCTACACGACGGGAACCAGCACGCAGCCCCTTCGCTTCGCGGTCGTCTTGCCGGTCGCGACCTCCGAGCACACGCCTTCGACGACAGGCGCTCTGCCGACTCCATCCGCCTCGGACCTGGCCGGGCTCGACACGGAGGCCTCGGTGCTGTCGGAGGCTCAGACGCGCGTGCCGATCACGCTCGCTCCGAGTCCCGCCACGATGAGGTCTCTGTCGGCGGACACCGCCGCGAGGTCCCAGCAGACGCTGCACTCGTTGGCAGCCATCGCCACGTCGGCCGGTGCATCCGGGCGCCAGGTCCTTTGCGGGCCGTTCGCGAACGTCGACGCGAGCCAGCTGGTCTCGGCGGGCCTCCAAAGTGAGCTCTCCTCTCAGATCCGCGAGGGCGCATCCGCACTCGACGACACTCTGCACACGAGCTGCGCAAGCGGGGGGATCTGGTTCTCGGGTGCGACCCTCGACCAGTCCGCGCTCAGCGCCCTCTCCGGCCTCGGCTACTCCGAGGTGGTGGTGCCGCAGAGCGCGGTGAGCGGAACGGCACCCTCGACGGCGTGGACCCAGCCGCTCGCTCTCGGCGACACGAAGTCCGAGTCGCTGCTCGCCAAGACGGTCGACCCCTTGTTGAGCGATCATCTCCAGCCCTCCTCGCACACCGATCCGGTCCTCTCTGCCGACCAGGTCCTCGCGGAGCTCGAGACGATCTATTTCGACTACCCGGCGGACATCCGGGGGGTCGTTGCGGTCGCTCCGTCGGGGTGGGGAACGAACCCGACACTCGTGACCGACGTGTTGAGCGGGCTTCAGAACAACCCGTTGGTGAGGGCCGTGACCATGAACGACCTGTTCTCACAGGTGCCCGTCGGCGGGACGACCGGCTCCGCGCCCTTCCAGCCCTCGAGCCGCAAGCCCGCAGCCGACGGCTCGACCACCGGGCTGCCCGCGGGTGCGATTCGCTCCGCTCGGTCGCGCCTCGAGGGTTTCGCCGCTGCGGTCTCGCAGACCAGCCAGGGCGCACAGGAATCAGCGTTGCTCGGCCAGCTGCTGCTGCTCGGCGAGTCGAGCGCGCTGAGCTCGAGGCAACAGCTCGCTGCCGTCACAGCTGCGTCCGGCGCGCTCTCTGCGCAGCTTCGGCTGCTGTCGATCAGCGCCGGCGACATCAGGCTCACCTCGAACGCCGCACCGGTGCCCATAACCCTCGTGAAGAGCCTGCCCTACCCGGTCACGGGAGTGCTCGGGGTCACGAGCGACAAGCTCGCGTTCCCGCAGGGCTCGCAGTCACCGGGCAGCTTCTGTCACCCCCCCACCGTGACGAGCTCGGCGGGCCGGTCGACCTACTCGTCTCTGTGCGTCATCGGCCACAGCACCAACGTGGTCTACGTGAACATGCGATCACGCGCCTCGGGTGACTTCCGGGTCTCGGTCACACTCACCAGCCCGACCGGATCGCTCGTGCTCGCAGGCGGTCAGGTCACCGTCCGATCGATGTCGACGTCGTTCGTCGCGATCCTTCTCTCGGTCCTTGCCGCGCTGGTCCTGCTCGCATGGTGGGCGGGAACGTTGATCAGGCGGCGAGGTACTCGAGGTGCGCGAGGTGCTCGTGGCGCCAAAGGCAGGAGACGGCCGGCACACGGGCGAGGGATCGCAGCCCGCGCCGCCGGGCCCGAACAGTGAGCGGCGCGGCGGTCACTTCGCGCGAGGCGGCGCCGCAGCTCGGACGCGACACCATGGTGATGGTCGTCGGCACGACCCTCTCGCGCGTCACGGGCGTCCTTCGGATCTTTGCCCTCGCGTACGCGGTCGGATCTCTGGCTCTCGCAGATGCGTACAACCTCGCGAACACCATCCCGAACATCGTCAACGACATCGTGCTCGGTGGCGTCGTCTCGGCCACTTTCATACCGGTGTTCGTGGAGAGGCTGTCGAAGAGATCCGAAGAAGACGCCTGGGACGCGATATCGGCCGTGGTGACCATCACGTTGATCGTGATCGGTGTCGCAACCGTCGCATTCTTCGCGCTCACCCCGCTCATCATCAAGGCGATCACGGGCCTGAACCACGCGCCTCACGCCGCGCAGACCCGCCACGTCGCGATGGACCTGTTGCTGCTCTTCGTGCCCCAGCTCACGTGTTACGGATTCATCAGCCTCGGTACGGCCCTTCTGAATTCGCGGCGTCGATTCGCGGCACCGACCTTCACCCCGATCGCCAACAACGTCATCCTCATCGTGGTGCTCATGGTGTTCGGGACCATGGTCCGGCAACGGTCCTTGAGCGGCGTTGCGGCGCATCGCGGACAGCTGCTCCTGCTCGGGCTCGGCACGACCCTCGGGGTGGTGGCGCAGGCGGGGCTCATGATCCCGAGCCTCCGCCGCGCAGGCTTGCGACTGCGGTGGAGGCCCGACTTCCGGCACGAGGCAGTCCGCACGATCCTTCGCCTCTCGGGTTGGACCTTCGGACTCGTGGTGGCCAACCAAATCGCGTTGTTGGTCGTGCTCGGGATGTCGCAGAAGGTCGGCCGGGGAGCGGTGAGCGCGTACACCTACGCGTACACCTTCTTCCAGCTTCCCTATGGGGTCGTCGCCGTCTCGATCATGGCCGCCACCGCTCCCGAGCTGACTTCTCTTTGGTCCAACGGCGACGTCGACGGATTCCGGAAGCGCATGGCTGTCGGGATGCGCTCGATGCTCGCCGTCATCGTCCCAGCCGCGGCGGGGTTGCTGGTGCTGGCGCGCCCCCTCGTCGCTCTCCTGCTCGGGCACGGGGCCAGCACACCGGCACAGACCGTTCCCACCGCGACGGCCCTTGCGATGCTCGCGCTCGGGCTGCCGGGGTTCTGCCTCTTCCTCTACGCGATTCGCGTGCTGCAGTCGGTCCAGGACCTGCGCTCGGCGTTCTGGCTGTACGTGCTCGAGAACGCGATCAACATCGTCCTCGCAATCGCTCTGGCAGGACCTCTCGGAGTGCGCGGCATAGCCCTGTCGATCTCCGTCGCCTACACGGTCGCCGCTGTGGCCGCCCTGGCCAGGGTGCGCGGGCTGGTCGAGGAGCTCGGCGCAGACCGGCTGAGAAAACCCCTCCTCCACGTGCTTCTCTCGTGCATCGCCCTGGTCGGCGCAGCGGTGCTCGGGAGCAACATCACTGCTGCACAGAGAGGTTTCGGGCTCCTCGAGCGGGTCGCCGTAGGGGTCGTGGCCGGGCTGGTCGCGTACGTCGTCTCCGCCGGGCTGCTCGCACGTTTCACGAGTCCCTCCCACGAGATCGGGCCGGGCCCCGGTCGGGGGCCTGAGCCGGGTCCGGGCCCAGGCCGGGGACCCGCGCGGGGCCGCGGCCCCGGGACCGGCCCTCCGCGCGGCCCTCGCGACGGCCCGGGGACTCGCAGGCCGCGACCTTCGGGCCCGGACGACTCGGACGCCGATGCAGAGGTGCCCGATGGTTCGAGCCGCAGCGGGGGCGCTGGAGCGCGTCCTGCTCTCGCGCCCACACGACGCGGCGCTCGACGCGACAGGCCAGGCGCTCCCCCACCACCCCAGCCGCTTCCTCCGGCGGGACGGCCCCCGTACCGGCCCGGACCCCTCGGGCCCACGCTTCCTCCCGACCAGGGCGGAGGAGGACGTGGCAGACTCGGTTCTCAGAGGTCCAGCGAGTAGGCGACTCCACGAGCCTCCGCCGGACCTCTCAACCTAGGAGGACGCAGATGCCCCCCATAAAGGTCGTCACCGACAGCGCCTGTGACCTGCCAGCCGAAAAGGTCGAGAAGAGCGACATTCGCGTCATCCCGCTCACGATCCGCTTCGGCGAGGACGAGTTCGTCGACCGTGAGGAGCTGTCCACCAAGGAGTTCTGGGACCGCGTGATCACCGGGTCGGTGATCCCCGAGACCGCTGCGCCCGCGCCGGGAGCGTTCCAGCGCGCTTTCCTCGACGCGGCCGATGAGGGACGCCCCGGCGTCCTGTGCGTCACCCTCTCCTCGGGTCTGTCGGCGACGTACCAGGCCGCCTGCACCGCCGCCGAGTCGGTCGCGGACCGCATCCCGGTAAAGGTGGTCGACTCTCTCTCCATCACGATGGGACAGGGGTTGCTCGCCCTCTCGGCAGTCGACCAGGTGGCTGAAGGCAAGGCTCTGGACGACCTGGCCGCGAGCATCGAAGAGCTCAAGTCGCGCACTCACGTCTACGGCGTGATCGGGGACCTCGACTTCTTGCGCAGGGGTGGGCGCATCGGTGGCGTCGCCCACCTGATGGGATCGCTTCTGTCGATCAAGCCCGTCATCGAGATGCGAGGAGGGGTGGTCGAGGTGGAATCGAAACAGCGGACTCGCCAGCGCTCGTTGCAGTATCTCGCCGGCAAGGCACTCGACTCCGGTCCGCTCGAGCGGCTCGCGGTCGCGAACGGTGCCGCTTCGGACATCTCCGAGGTCCTCGACATCCTGCGCGACGTACACCCGGAACACGAGTTGGAGCTCGCAGACCTGGGACCTGTGATCGGCAGCCACTCTGGGCCCGGCACCATCGGAGTCTGCTTCCAGATCTCTCGCTGATCCGGCCGCGGGGCGCCTCCGAGCTCCCCCGCGGACGCGACTGTCGTTCTAAGCGCGCCCAAGGGCCCAGGACCAGGGACTTCGCGTCCCGTTCCCGACAGCGCAAGGACAGCGCCGACTAACCTCGGCTCATGGACGAAGCGCGTGGCGGCGAACGACCGGAGCAGAGCTCGGTGCCCTCGGGTTCTCAAACGGATTGGGAGGCGCGCGTCGCCGACACGATCGAGTCGACCGTCGCGGCCGTCCACGATCGTGTCGTCCGCCCCCTGATCATCGCCGCACGCGGCATCGTGTTCGGAATCGTCGTGGGCTCGATGGTGTTGGTGCTGTGCGTGTTGCTGAGCATCGCATTGGTGAGGTTGATCGACGTCTACGCGTTCGGCCATAGGGCTTGGGCCGCCGAGGCGTTGGTCGGCGCAGTGCTGAGCGCGCTCGGGATCGTCGCGTGGTCGCTTCGGCGTCAGCGGCAAGGCACCGAGAGCCGATGAGCGCGCCCGAACCCCGCGACGTAGTGATACTCGGGTCGGGCCCTGCCGGGCTTACTGCGGCCATCTACACCGCTCGCGCCAACCTTCGGCCCCTCGTGATCGAAGGTGAGCCGTCGTCGACGAGCGATCAGCCGGGCGGCCAGTTGATGCTCACCACGGAGGTGGAGAACTATCCGGGTTTCGTCGACGGCATCCTCGGCCCCGAGCTCATGGGACAGTTCCGTGCCCAGGCCGAGCGCTTCGGCGCAGAGTTCCTGGCGAGCAAGGCGAAGCGCGTCGAGCTCGGACGACAGCCGTTCGCGGTATGGACCGACGACACGACCGACGAGCCCGCGGTCACCGCACGGGCCTTGATCGTCGCCACGGGCGCGCGCTCGTTGATGCTCGGCGTGCCCGGCGAGGACCGGTTGCTCGGGCACGGCGTGTCGACGTGCGCGACGTGCGACGGGTTCTTCTTCCGGGAGCAGAGCATCGGCGTCGTGGGCGGTGGGGACTCGGCCGTCGAGGAAGCGCTGTTCCTAACTCGTTTCGCGACGTCGGTCACGCTCGTCCACCGTCGCAAGGAGCTTCGCGCCTCGAAGATCATGCAGGACCGCGCCTTCGCCAACCCGAAGATCGACTTCCGCTGGGACTCGGTCGTGACAGAGCTGCAGGGCGACCAGAAGCTGTCAGGGGTGGTCGTCTCGAACGTGACCACCGGAGCCAGCGAGACGCTGCCGTTGTCGGGCCTTTTCGTCGCGATCGGGCACAAGCCGAGCACGGATGTCTTCTCGGGCCAGCTCGACATGGATGAAGCCGGCTACATCCGCACCACCGCCGGCACCCGCACCAACCTCGAGGGCGTCTTCGCATGTGGCGACGCACAGGACCACGTCTACCGCCAGGCCGTAACCGCCGCCGGATCCGGATGCATGGCCGCGATCGACGTCGAGCGATGGCTCGAGGCACAGGGATAGCACTGGTCCGAGGAGCTGTAAGAGCGGAATGTAAGCGCCGGGACCGGCGTTTAACGAGCGTCCGGGCACGCAAAGAGCAGTCCGGGGGAGAGAGAGATGAGCGAGAAGATCACGACTTTGACCGACGCTACGTTTGACGAGCATGTCAAGCTTGCCGACACCCCGGTGCTGGTGGACTTCTGGGCCGAGTGGTGCGGGCCATGCAAGGTGATCGCGCCGGTGCTGGAAGAGATCTCGACCGACCAGGGGGACAAGATCGAGATCGCGAAGCTCAACATCGACGAGAACCTGGACGTGACGCGCCGCTACGACGTGATGAGCATCCCCACCCTCATACTGTTCAAGGACGGGGAGCCGGTGGTCCGGGTGGTGGGGGCACGCGGGAAGGCGCAGCTCCTTCAGGAGATCGGGGCCTACCTCTAATCACCACCTCCCCTTTGGGGGCGCTTCCACTCGCGCGCGGCAGCGATGGGGACGCGGTCACCGACCTTCAGGCACGGCTCGCCGCGCTCGACCTGCCGTGCGTGCCAGACCCGGCAGGCAGGTTCGGTCCGGGCACAGCCGCGGCGCTAGAGGCCTTCCAGCACCGGCGTGGACTTCGCGTCGACGGGGTGTGCGGGCGCGAGACGTGGTCGGCGCTGGTCGAAGCCGGGTTCCGCCTGGGTGACCGCTTCCTATACCTACGCCGGCCGATGCTGCGCGGCGACGACGTCGCCGACCTGCAGCGCCGGCTCTCGGCTCTCGGTTTCGACACCGGGAGGGTCGACGGCATCTTCGGCTCGCTCACGTCGTCTGCGTTGGCGGAGTTCCAGAGAAACGTCGGGCTCGCCGTGGACGGGATCCTGGGCGGGTCGACCTTACGCGAGCTCAGACGTGTGATGCCCCGCCACGTCGATCCGGAGCTCGTGAGCACGGTGAGAGACCGCGAGCGCCTCCGGCGCGCTCCACGAACCTTGTTGGGCAGGCGGATCGCGATCGGTGAGGAGGGCGGACTCGACGTCCTGGTGGGAGCCATCAGGCGGCACCTCACCGAGAGCGGGGCCCAGGTGGTCCCGTTGCTGCACCCCGACGGCTCGTCTCAAGCCGCCGCCGCGAATGCCGCGTCAGTCGAGGTCTACCTCGGGCTGAGGCTCGACCCGCACCACTCCCGCTGCCTCGCGGCCTACTACGCCGGGTACAGCTACGAGTCCGAGGGCGGCCGCCTGCTGGCCGAGCTGGTCCAGAGATACGCAGCGGAGGCTCTCGGAGTGCCTGCCGGAGGGTCTGTCGGCATGTCGCTCCCCGTCCTGCGTGAAACCCGGATGCCGGCAGTGATCTGCGAGGTCGGGCCTCCCGCAGTCGTGGTGAGACGCGCACAGCCCCTTGCCGCGGCGCTCGTCGACGCCATCGGAGAGTGGGTCTCGACACCCGTCGATTGACCCAATGGCTCTTTGCGCCCGAGTGACCACTCTGCGTGCTGGCCTCGCTCGCTATCTCGACACTTTGGGGCACTATGACAACTCAAGCCTTGGAGTACAACAGTGTTAGATCAACTGTCCACAGCCTCATGCACAGGTTGTGGATCAGGTTCAGCAGCGGTTCAGGGTTAGGTCTCGTTCAGGTCGAGGTCCGATCTCAGCGGACCGACGGAGAGCCGACCATCAGCTTGTAGATCCGCTCGAGGTCCTCCAGAGTCGCGAACTCGACCACGACCCGTCCTCTGCGAGCACTCATGTCGACCTTGACCCGAGTGTTCAGATGCGTCGAGAGCAGCTCCTCGAGCTCGAGAACCCCAGGTGCCGGAAGGCGCCGGCGTGCGACGGTCCCCTCGTCGCTCTTCGCCTTGTCGGTGCCGTTCGAAGCCGGGCCTTCTCCCTCGCTCTCCTCGCCCTCCTCGCCCTCCCCCATTCCCTGGACGTGGCGGCGCACCTGCTCTTCGAGAGCCCTCACGGTCAAACCCTCGGCCACTGCCTGCTTGGCGAGCGCCTCTTGGAGGCTCCTGTCGGGGGTGCCGAGCAGGGCCCGGGCGTGTCCGGGGCTGATGGCGCCGTCGGCAAGGAACCGTTGGACCCCGGCCGGGAGCTGCAGGAGCCGAAGGGTGTTCGTCACCACAGTGCGGCTCTTTCCAACCCTGGTGGCAACCTGCTCGTGCGTATACCCGAAGCCGTCCACCAGCTGTTGGAAGGCCGCCGCCTCCTCCAGGGCGCCGAGGTCGTCCCGATGGAGGTTCTCGACCAACGCCTGCTCGAGACTCTGCACGTCCGAGGACTCCTGCACGATGACCGGGATTGACTGGAGGCCCGCCCTCCGAGCTGCACGCCAACGACGCTCACCGGCTATGAGCTCGTACTCCTGGTCGCCGGTCTGGCGGACGAGCACCGGTTGGAGAACTCCGACCGCCCGTATCGAGGCGGCTAGCGAGGCCATCGTCTCCTCGTCGAACTGGGATCTCGGCTGCAGAGGGCTGGGGTGGATGCTCGTGAGGGGCACCTCCCGGAACGCCGAGTCACGGGCGCCGCTTGCCTCTTGCGGGATCAGGGCCCCGAGCCCCTTTCCCAGCCCGCTACGACGCGCCACCACTTACCTCCTTCGCTAGCTCCCGGTACGCGATCGCGCCTCGAGACCCCGGGTCGAAAGCCGTGATCGGCTGGCCGAACGAAGGCGCCTCCGAAATCCGGACGGTCCGAGGTATGACGTTCTTGCAGACCTTGTTGCCGAAGTGCGAGCGCACCTCCTCGACCACTTGTTCGGCCAGCTTCGTCCTGCCGTCGTACATGGTGAGCACGATCGTCGTGACCTCGAGGGTGTCGTTGAGGTTGCTCTTGACCAGCTGCACGTTGCGCAGGAGCTGACCCAGACCCTCGAGTGCGTAGTACTCGCACTGGATCGGTACCAGGACCTCGTCCGCCGCGGCGAGCCCGTTGACCGTGATCAAGCCGAGCGACGGCGGGCAGTCGACGAGCGTGTAGTCGAAGTCCCCGGCGATGGACTCGAGCGCCTTGCGCAATTTCAGCTCCCGGCTGAACGAGGGAACGAGCTCGATCTCCGCTCCGGCGAGATCGATGGTGGCCGGGGCGATGAAGAGGTTCTTCATGCTCGTCGGCTCCACTGCGTCCTCGATCTTCACGTCCCGCATCAGCACGTCGTACATGGACATCTCGAAGGAGCGTGCGTCGATGCCCACGCCTGTCGTCGCGTTGGCCTGCGGGTCGAGATCGACGATCAATACCCGGAAACCCAGCTCGGCCAGAGCCGCTCCCAGGTTGACCGCTGTCGTCGTCTTGCCCACTCCCCCCTTCTGGTTGGCCACCGCAATTATCCGAGGAAGCGGCCTCGGGACGTACTCGCCCGGTTCGACCACAGCCTCACCGAGCTCTCCGAGACCGGCCGCGATACTGCCGTTGAGCTGGTCCTTTTGGTCGGCCAGCCGGGCAGTGACCGACTGGGGGGTATCGGCCGACGCGACCGCCGGCTTCGGGCGTGGCGGAGGCGCTGCCGGCTTTGCTCTTGCTTCTTTCGGCCTCGCAGGGGCGGGTGCCGGCGCAGGCACAGGGGCGGGCTCCGACATCGGCTCCACGACGGGGGAGATCGATACGATCCCCTCGTTCTTCTCCTTGACGTCCTCGGAAGTGCCCTCGGTGTCGGAGCTCGGCGGCTCGGACGGCGCCATGCCGGCGGCGATGGCGTCTTCTGGGGCCTCTAGAGCACGTTTTTCCTTGTCAGCACGCTGTCTCCTGCCACGAAGGCGAACTGCCACCGGTCAGACCTCTAGCGAATCGAGACGCACGCCCCCATCCAACACATCCCTGAAGGCTCGGTCAAGAGTATGGCCGGTCTAAATGAAGGTTTGCGGCGGCCAATACCCCGTCCGGGCCAACTGGTGGGCGCGATCAGCGTGGGGACTCCCATGGTGTCCCCTCACTCGCCCGGCGGAGCCGTCGGAAGATCTCCTCTATGCCGGCTGAGCTCGTGGATGGTTCGGGTTCGGGTGGGGGAGCCGCCGACCCTGCCTGTCCTGCCTGTCCTGCCTGTCCTGCCTGGCCTCCTTGGTGGGCCCGGCTTGCTGGTCCTGCCCCGGCTCGTGAATCTTGGCCGCCTTCGATGAGCGCTGGGCTCGTGGAGCGATCCGCGCCAGGTGGGGGCGTTCCGAGCTGCTTCGCATAGGTCGTGCGCATCCGGTCGAACCGGCTCCAGCTGTGCTCGTCGAGCAAAGGAGAGAGACAACGTTCCAGAAAGGGGACCAGGTGGTCCCGCAGGTAAGCCCCCCGAGCCATCCACTGGAAATAGTGCCTGCCGTCATGGTGGTACGGGCCGTAGACACGACCGCCGGGGAACGCCCGCTCGACCCACCGCATGAGGGCTTCGTGACGAACGTGCATCCTCAGGGTGATTTGGGGCTGCCGGCCATCCCCGCCGAAGTGACCTTCGCCGATCAGCAGGCCGACCATCAGACCTTGCTCGAAATCAGTTGGCACTCGGGCTGCCCCCCAGGCTCCTGGCTCCTGCTGTTTCACCGTAAGGTACCACGTGAAACCCCCGAAGGTCGCCCCGGGTGACGTCAACATGAGTCCAATCTTGTTTCACCGTCAAGTATCACGTGGAACATGAGGGCTGCCGGAACTAGGCCGCTCGGCGAGAGCGGACTACCGCCGCATCATGACCGGTCGGCAATCGGAAGATCGTAGAGAGGTCGCTTGCTCGGCACGCCGACTCGCCTAGGGAAACGGTCGGGACAAATCGAGGCTTGCCTCAGAACCTCGTAGCCGAACCGGCCTCGCCAGCCTCCCAGCGGCTCCAATCCCACCAACGCGAGTCCGGCTCTCGGCCATCGCTCCAAGTCGGATCCTGTCCCGTCTCCATGTGGTGTCGGCCTGAGGGGAGGTTCGGAAACGATGAGCATCCCTCCCTCGCGAAGGAATCCCGCCGCGCACTCGGCTGTCACCGGAGGCGGGCCGAACGAGCGCGAGACGACCAGATCGAACTCTCCTCGGAGCTCCGAGCGGGCTGCTTCCTCGGCGCGCGACCGGAGGACGCTGACCCTGCCCTCCCACCCGCACGCCTCGACGGTGTCCTCGAGAAATGCGGCTTTGCGCGAGTTCGAATCGAGGAGCAATGCGTGGGCACTCTCCCACCTGTTTGCGAGCACCAGACCCGGCAATCCGCCACCCGATCCCAAATCGAGGAATCGGTCCGGTGGGGGAGAGGCGGTCGCCTCGAGGTAGGACTCCGCGCTCAGCGCGAACCCCAGAGCGTGTTCGACCTGGGTGTCCAGCGACTCGACACCCAGGAACCCGACCTCCCGGGCTCGTTCGAGAGCCGCCAGGAGGGGAGGGGGGAGTTCGGTCAGCTCAGTCGTTTTCGACAGCTACCGCTTGGACCTCGTCGGAAGCCGGGGCGACGATTATGTATCGCCTCGGCTCTTCTCCGACCGACCGCGTCACTACCCCTTCGATCTCGTTCACGGCGTCGTGTACGACCTTGCGATCGGAGGCGGACATCGGCTCGAGCGCCCGTTCGGACGAGCTCGAGAGCACCTCGTCTGCGATCTGCTGGGTGAACCTCTGAAGGGCCTCTGCCCGCTTCGCCCTGTAGCCGGCGACGTCGACCAGAATCCTCTCGCTGCGCCCGCCTGTCTGCCTCTGCACCACCGTCCTGGCCAGCTCCTGGAGCGCGGCGAGGGTGCCGCCTCCGGGTCCGATCAAGATTCCCAGCTCCGCCCCCTCGATCGATACCTGGACGGTGGACTCGTCGACGACGCTCGTCGTCACGGTCCCCGAGAGGCCCAGCAATCCGACCAGACCCTCGAGGAAGTCTCGGGCGGATTCCCCTTGCTCCTCCAGCGACAGCTCCTCCCCCACAGCTTCCTCCTTCGTCACGTCGACCTCGCGCTCCCGGCGGGAGTTGCCCTGGCCGTTTGCCGACCTTCGAGCCCCATCCCCCTCGTCTTCCGAATCTGCCGGTCGGCCGGTGCCGTTCCCGCGCTTCGCGCCACCTCGAGACCTCCGGCGGCGGCTCGACTCCGACGAACGCGAACCCGTCTCGGAAACACCGTTCCTGGAAGACGACCCGCCTCCACCCCGCACCGACACACCGGCGGTTTCACCCAACGCTGGATCGGGACGGTCCTCCACGGACACTGCCGCTTCGGCACGATCACCCGATCGTGAGGCGGCGGCTCCAGAGGGACGTTGTCGTCTTTGCCCCCGGCCTTCTTGGCTCTGTCCCTGACGCCTGGTACGGCTCCTCTTCGGTCGCGGGCTCGTCGGCCGCACTCGTGCTCTCACCCTCGCCTCGCCACGAAGTCGTCCGAAGAGCCCTGGGCGAGGCTCACTCACGACAACGAACTCGGCGTCGGTTTCGTCGACACCCAATTGATCGAGAGCAGCTTCCTTCGCTTCTTCGACGCTGCGCCCCGTGGTCTCCACCCACTCCATCGCCTATCAGCGCGCCCTTCTGCCGCGCTTGTCCCTCGAACGCGACTGGTCGGTGCCCTTGGGCTTGGCAGGCGCTCCATTCCCGCTCGCCTTTCCGCCATTGGCCGCGTTCGCGTCGCCGTTGGACTGCGCGCCGCCGCCGCTCGGAGGACGAGCACTGCTGGCCGGACCGTTCGCGGCACGCTCGGAACCCGGCTTCCCAGAACCCGCTCTGGGCACGCTCGCCGAAGGCCCCTTCGACCGGGTCGCCCCGTTCTTGTCCGCGACTTGCGACCCTGTGGTCTTCTCGATCTCGTCGCGCCGATCCTTCTGCTGCGCCTGTTGCTCGAGGGCTCGTTTCTGCGCGTCGGCGAGGCGCTCCATGAGCGTGCGCTTCCTAGACGCGGGTGCGCTCCCTCCTCTTCCAGGGAGGACTTCCTCACCGGCACGCACACGCGGTTTGTCGAGGGTTCCCGAACGGAACACCCCCTCCTGTATCCCGATCCTGCAGAGGCTCGAGACGATGAAATAGATGTTCACGCCAGCGGCGATATTTATGTAAATAATGGCGAAGAGAATCGGCATATACCGCTGCATCATTTGAGCCTGTGGGTTGGCCTGCGCCATCTGCGGGTTGCGGCTGTTGAGCTGGCGCATCTGGAAGTACTGCAGCCCGATCGCCACCAGGATGAGGGCCGCATACGGCAACGCGCCCACGAAGCTGTGATGTCCCAGCATCTTCGATGCGAGATCGATCCCGAACGCCGGCATCTTCCCGCCGTGAGCCACCAGGCTCTTATAAAGATGCGTGCTGTGACTAATGTAGCGCGGAGCAGCACATAGAGCCTGGGTGCAATGCTTTATGGTTGGAGTTGTCGTAACTACTTGGCCGTTCTTCACCGTATTGGTAAGGCCACGTATTACGTCATAGAGAATGATGAATATTGGGAACTGGATGAGCATCGGCAGGCATCCGCCGGCCGGGTTCACCCCGTGCTCCTTGTAGAGCTTCATCATCTCTTCGTTGAGGGTCTGCTTGTCCCCCTTGTACTTCTGCTGGAGCTTCTTCAGCTCCGGGGCGAGCCTCTGCATCGCGGTCATCGACCGTGTGCTCTTCACGGTGAGCGGGGACGTCACGATCATCACCACGATCGTGAGCAGCGCGATCGCCACGGCGTAGTTCGGGATCAGCGCGTAGAAGAAGGCGATCAGCCAGGCCATCGCCTCGAACAGCGGCTGGAAGATCTGCCCCAGCGTGCTCCCGATCACAGGGACGGCGTTCATCTAGAGCCTCTCGTCTGCGGCACGGGGTCGAACCCGTGTCCCCCCCAGGGATGGCAACGTGAGATCCGCTTCAGGGCCAACCAGCCTCCTCTGCGCATCCCGTGCAGTTCGATGGCCTCGGACGCGTAAGCCGAACAACTTGGCACGTAGCGACATGGTGAGGGGCTGCCGCCCCTTGCCAGCTGGTAGAGCCTGATCACCCGCAGGGCGAGCCTCCCCCCTGCACCGACGCGGCGCTCAGCCGTCTGACCACCCGCCCCGGCTGTCTCCTGGGGCAGGGGTGCCTCAGCGGTGCACTCCGCGCGCGCAAGACCACTCAACATGGTCAACCTTCCCTACCCTTGCCCGTCGCCTGGTTCGCCAGGGTCATCGCCCGTGACAACTTGCTCTTCAGCTCCTCGTAGCCGAGCCCGCACGCTTCGGGGCTCGCACTGACCAGATAGGACCCTGGCAAGAGCTCGACCTCGAGCTCCGCCACCGCTGCCCTGAGCCTCCGGCGGAGGCGGTTGCGTTCGACCGCATGTCCCACCCGGCGACCGACCGCGTAGCCGACGCGGGGCACCGGGGCACTGTCTGCCCTGGTGAACGCCACGCTGATGGGGCCGCAACGTCCTCGAGCAGCCCCGCGGCGCAGCGCCTCGAATGCGGCACGGCCCGAGACCCGCCAGACCACTGCATCGCCGCCGCCGCTAGGCGGAAAGGCGGTGCCGGCCCTTCAGGCGGCGGGCACGGATGATTGCACGGCCTGCACGCGTGGACATCCGGTGCCTGAAACCGTGATTCTTCGCGCGCCTGCGCGCATGCGGTTGATAGGTCCGCTTCATTTTCCTCTCGTCCCTGGTTGATGATTTCTCGAATCGCTGCCGGCCAGACCACACCCGGCGGGAAGGCGCCTCACCGAGCTGGCCTCGACGTGCGCGAATGCAAGCTCCCATGCTAGGCCGCGCGTCGCCCTCCCACCAGGCAGAGCCCTGGCCGATTCCGGGCTTAGGGAAGGCGGTTCGCGGGCGTGGCTACCGCACGCCCGGGCCTTTCCACGGGGCCCCTCGGAACCAATTCGCCCGTCACAACCTGGACCCATTCGACCACTAGCAGCGCCCCTCAGCCCGGTGTACCGTGCGTGAAGCGGCGTCATCCGTCACGGCGGATCACTCCGGTTCGGCGGTCCAACTTCCCCGGGGCCACCAGACATCTCGTCCTGCCAGAGCGAGAGACCAGCTTCCGACTCCCGGGCAATCCACAACTGTGGATCTCCCTGTGGACACATTCGCCAACCGGAGGACAGAGCCCCAGGTGAACGACACCGACACCTTGTGGAAACGTTGTGCAGATCTGCTGCGTGAGCAGGTCTCCGATGCCGCCTGGCGAACCTCCCTCGAAGGGCTCACACCCCGTGGGTTCGAAGGCGACACCCTGCTTCTGACCGCTCCCAACACTTGGGTTCGTGACCGGGTCGAGGGGCGTTTTCTCGGCCTGATCGCTTCGGTGGCCTCGGATGTGGCCGCACGCGACGTCACCGTGAGACTCGAGGTGGCACCCCCGCCTCGGGGTCCGCACGACGTGAGCTCTCCCGACGTCTCGCAACCCGCCCGGGCGGACCTGCCGACAAACGACTCGACCTCAGAAGGCAACTCGGTCTCGACGGGCACCGCAGCGGTCTCTCATGTCTCCGACGCCGAGGCGCCGTCGACCCGGGCTGCCCGGCCGCGGCGGCGCACCTGGGACGACGAATTCGAGGCCCGTCGACTGGACCCGCGTTACACCTTCGAAGCCTTCGTCACGGGATCCTCGAACCGCTTCGCGCACGCTGCTGCGCTGTCGGTGGCCGAGATGCCGGCTCGCTCGTACAACCCTCTCTTCATCCACGGCGGTGCCGGGCTCGGAAAGACCCACCTCCTGCACGCCATCGGCAACTACGTCCTCGAGAATTTCCCGGGCCGGCACTTGCGATACGTCTCCACCGAGACCTTCATGAACGAGTTCATCGACGCCATCCGGACCAACGCGATGCCCGCCTTCAAGCGCCACTACCGCGAATGCGATGTCCTCCTGATCGACGACGTCCAGTTCATGGAGGGCAAGGAGTCCCTCCAAGAGGAGTTCTTCCACACCTTCAACCACCTCTACGGTGCCTCCAAGCAGGTAGTTCTCACCTCGGATCGGCCCCCCAAGTCGATCGCCACCCTCGAGGACCGCCTCCGCAGCAGGTTCCTCTCCGGGCTCATCACCGACGTCCAGCCTCCAGAGCTCGAGACACGCCTCGCGATCCTCCACAAGAAAGCCGAACGCGAGCCCACACCCGTCCCGGACGAAGTCCTCGACTTCATCGCGACCAACGTGAAGGACAACATCCGTGAGCTCGAGGGGGCTCTCATCCGGGTGAGTGCCTTCGGCAGCCTGACGCGTCAACCTCTTTCCAGAGACCTGGCCGAGCGAGTGCTGTCAGACATCGTGTCGGTGGATCAGCCCCGGCGAATCACCGCCCAGATGATCCTGGAAGCGACTGCATCCGCCTTCGGCTTCACCGTCGACGATCTCTGCAGCGCCAGCCGGCGGAGGCCCCTCGTCATCGCCCGTCAAGTGGGGATGTACCTGTTCCGCGAGTTGACGGACTTCTCCTTCCCCGCGATTGCCCGTGAGTTCGGCGGGAGAGACCACACCACGGTCATGCACGCCGTCGACAAGATCTCGTCTCTGATGAAAGAACGTCGTCAGATATACGACCAGGTCACCGAGTTGATCCTGACCATCAAGAGCGGTGCATGACCCTGTGGGATTGTCTGCTTCGCCTATGGATCTGACATCACCGTCGGTGGAAAAGATGGCGGCTGCTCGCTCGAGCCGGGAGCTCCGGTGGATTGTCGTTTCGGGGGAGTGGACCAAATTTGCGGCCCTCACCTCGTACCTCGTCACTTCGTCCACAATTCACAGCCCCTACTACTACTCCTGTCAGAATTGAATTCAAAAAGAGAAAGGAACCTGTGTGAAGTTCCGGTGTGAGCGTGACACCTTGGCTGAGGCATTGGCCACGGCCGGGCGGTCGGTGGCTGCACGCGGTTCCGCCACCTCTGCAGCTCTCGGATTGCGAGTCGACGTGGACGGGAACCGCCTCACGGTGCTCGGAACGGACCTGGATCTCACCATCCGGGTGGAGCTCGAGGCGATCGGACTGGACGACGGCTCTCTTGTTGTGCCAGCGCGCCTGGCGACCGACATCGTGAGGTCGCTCGAGCCCGGCGCGGTGACATTCGAAGGCGGGGAGGACGAGGTAGAGATCTCTGCGGCGCGATCGCGTTTCGTCGTCAGGACCTACCCCTTGGAGGACTTCCCGGTTCTGGGCGATCCGGCACCGGACCAAGTGACCCTACCGGCGGCAGTTCTCGCCGAGGCGTTGCGCCAAGTCGTCCGAGCAGCTTCCGACGACGACGCCCGGCCGCTTCTCACCGGGGTGCTCGTGACGGCGGAAGGTGACGGAGTTCGGCTCGTGGCAACGGACTCCTACAGGCTGGCCCTTCGCGATGTGGCCGGCACCGGTCCTCTTCCGAGTGGAGCAGAGCAGATACTCGTTCCCGCGCGGGCTCTCGGCGAGCTTCAACGTCTGCTCGGAAGCACGGGCCCGGGTACAAAGGACGAGCCCGCCAAGGAAGTCGGGTTCTCCATGAGCGATCTCGACGCGACCTTCTCGGCACCCGGTGTACGGCTCACCACGAGGCTTCTCGATGGGCGGTTCCCGGACTACAGACAGCTGATCCCGCCGAATTACCCGAACCAGCTCCGGGTGGGAAAAGAGTCCCTCCTCGACGGGCTTAGGCGAGTACGTCTGCTCGTTCGGGACAACACGACGCCGGTGCGCCTGTCCCTGCGACCTTCCACCGTCGAGTTGAGCGTTGTCTCGCAGGAGATCGGCCACGCGAGCGAAGACGTCGACGCCGACTACGAAGGAGAGGAGCTGGTTGTGGCGTTCAACCCATCCTACCTCATCGAGGGGGTGGAGGCTGTCGTGGGCGACGAGGTGGTGCTCGAGACGGTCGACGCGACCAAGCCGGCGACGGTTCGCGCGCCCGAACACGACGACTACCGGTATCTCCTGATGCCGGTGCGCGTCTCCTGAGTCGCCACAGCGGTCTCGAGCGCCCAATCACCGGGTCACGGTGAAGTGAGCCTCTCGAGCCTGTGGCTTCGTGATTTCCGCTGTTTCGAAGAAGCCCGCGTAGAGCCTGACCCGACCGGTCTCACCGTCCTGCGAGGGATCAACGGATCGGGCAAGACCACGGTGCTCGAGGCGATCGGCTGGTTGGCGACGGGCCGGTCGTTTCGCGGCGCGGCGCGCGAGATGCTCGTGAGGACCGCAAGCGACCGAGCGATCTTGCGTGCCGAATCGACCGTCGCCGGCCGGCCGGCGCTCATAGAAGCAGAAGTTCCACTCGGGAGGGCGAACAGAGTTCTCGTGAACCGGCAAGTCGTCAGACGGCGCGCGGACATGGCCGGCGTGTTGCAGGTATCGGTGTTCTCACCCGGCGACCGGCGCCTCGTCGAGGGAGGCCCGTCCGAGCGCAGGGGATATCTGGACGAAGTTCTGGAGGAGCGCCACCCGCGCCTAGAAGCTCTCGTCGGCGAGGTCGAGCAGATTCTCCGCCAACGAGCGGCGCTGCTGAGACAGGTTGGCGGAAGGCTGGATCAGGGCGCAATCGCGACGCTGGATATCTGGGACTCGCGACTCGCCGCGTCCGGTACGGCTCTCGCCGACGAACGGGAGGAACTCTCGCGTGAACTACAGCCGTTGGTCGCGCAGGCCTACGTTCGACTCGCGGGCCGCGACGAGCCCGTCGAGTTGACGTATCGCCGGTCGTGGTCCGGTGAGCTCTACGACGCGCTGAGTGCGGCACGTGATCAGGAACTCAGGCGCCAGATCACCACAATCGGTCCTCATCGCGACGAGCTGGACATCCTGCTCGACGGACGGTCCACCCGGACCCACGCCTCGCAGGGCGAGCAACGTTGCGTGGCTCTGGCACTACGGCTCGCCACCCACGAGCTGCGCCGCGAAG
>Ga0116219_10000272_pt1 | contig 54898 bp, 39 predicted proteins | sample Sb_taG_4_FD_91019 | JGI IMG/M metagenome (GOLD analysis project Ga0116219, IMG submission 91019) | Peat soil microbial communities from Weissenstadt, Germany - Sb_50d_6_BS metaG | ecosystem: Environmental > Terrestrial > Soil > Wetlands > Peat | place: Germany: Weissenstadt | collected 2010-09-21 | reverse complement strand
TGACGCGCCGCTACTTGGGCTGGGTCCAACTGGCCGCCTCCATCATCTTTCTTCGAGCGGAAAGCCATGGATTCTTTGGCCCACGTTCACTACTGAACAAGTGTTTTTTCCGCTAGCTCTAAGGAACGTCGCACCGGTTCCGCATTCGGCGTGGGGGTCGTGGCCGTCACCGCGGACCATGATCTCGGCACTGGCACCGTTGTCGGACAGGAAGAGGACGAGCGTGTTCTCCAAGGCGCCCATCGCCCGAAGTTGAGCGAGGACGCGACCGATCTCGCGGTCCATGCGATCCACCATCGCCGCGTGGATGGCCATCTTGTTCGCCTGGAATTCTCGCTGCTCCGCGGTCAGGTCCTTCCAGGGAAGGGGTCGGTTCAACTCGTTGGGTCCGAGGGTTTTGATGGCAGCAGGAAACGCATAAGGCGGCCCCAGGTCGCGCTCCACGGGAGCCAACACCGTCCCGCCGATCTTCATTTCCTTCATCCGCCGCCAGCGAGCGTCTCGCAGGGTGTCCCAGCCGGCGAGGTACTTTTTCCGGTAGGGAGCGATGTCCTCGGTGGGAGCGTGCAGCGGGAAGTGCGGTGCCGTGAAGGCGAGGAACTCGAAGAAGGGCTGATCGACGTACTTCTCGGCATGGTCCTTCAGACATTTAATGGCATGGTCGGCGATCGCCGTGCTGGAGTAGTAGCCGCTCTTGGCTTCGACCGGCGGAAGCGGTTTGTCGTCTTCCTGATGCAGACGCGGGGCGAAGTGCCGGTCGTGATCGTCGAGGCTGTAGGAATGGTCGAAACCGTTTTGCAGCGGCTTGCCATCGACGTGCCACTTGCCCGAGTGATACGAGCGATAGCCGAGTGCCTTGAGCATCTCCGGGAGGAGCCGGGCCCATGCCGGCCGGGTTCCCTGGGCACCACTCTTGACCCCGGGGAGGGTATCGCGGCGGACCTGTTGGGCGTAGTACCCGGTGAGGAGAGCGGCCCGTGAAGGCCAGCACCTCGCCGTGTTGTAACACTGCGTGAAGCGAAGGCCGTTCTTCGCCAGGGCGTCAAGGTTCGGCGTCGCGATCTCGCCGCCGTAGCACGCGGCGTCGGAGAAGCCCATGTCGTCGGCGAGGATGATGAGGATATTGGGTTTGGCGGCCGCCTCGGCGGCGTGCGGCGTGGCCGGCACTGCCAGCAACAATGCGATCAGGATCAGGAACCGGGGCTTCATGGGTTGCCTCGTGCTTGGGTTGTACCGTCCCACAGGGTGATTTCTTAGCTGCGGGGGATGGCAGCGGCCGCGGATGTTTCGACGACGATCCGATAAACCGCCTCGTTCTCCGCCTTGTCAGCAAGGTTCACTGTTTCGGCGGGGTCGTGTTGTTCGTCGTCCGGCCCGATGTACCAGCGGCGTCAGGCCCGCCTGCCCAGCAACTTCAGTACCACTCCCGCGAACGGCACCGGGATCGATGAGCGTAGCGACCACGTTACCGCCCATCTGCCTTGTGGCAAGGAAAATCTTCCGGCCTGGTAGGATTTCTCGGCTCGGCCCGCCCGCGTACCGGGCTGGTCGTCGTCCCGACCTTCTCTGGGAGGCCTCCCCGTCACGGCTGTCGTGCCGCTCGGGTGGCTGCGCTCCTTCCTCATCCCCGTGCTTCCCCGTCTGTTCGCGAGAGCCTGTGCGTGATCCGACGGGCGGCGGCATTGCAGCGGAAGATCTCGGGGTCGTTCTTCAAGAGGGTGGCCTCACAGGACCTGCTGCTGCTGGCCATCTCCCAGACGTGCCGCTTCCAGGGCAAGTCGTTCCTGAAGTTCCTCCTATCGAAGGAAACCGACCTGGACTCGGTCCGGCGGATGAGGCCGGTCAGGTATTCCTACCCCGTAGCCAGGCGGGGGGAAGGGTCATCTGGCGACGGCGAGGAATCGGTTGCCGCGGAAGGCCGCGAGGGCGAGGAGGCGAACGGCCCACGCCGAGGTTGAGGAAGGAGCGACGGCATCATGGCCAGGAAGAGAACGAAGGCGACCGACTCGCCTGCCGAGCGGTATCCGCACGTCGCCCGCTGGTGCAACCAGTACGGCTGGATCATGGTCGGCTTCGGGTGGCAGGACAAGCTGTTCGCCAGGGTGTTGCACGAGGGCGGTCTGGCCTGGGGCGGCAAGGGGCCGTATGCCACCATCGACGACGCCTTGCGTGCCCTGGACGAGGGCATCAAGAGCTTCATGGAGGAGAACGGCTGGGAATAATGGATGCGAGAGGGGGGTGGCCGCCATGGCGACCCAGCTGCTCCACTCTTTCCTCGCTTCTCACTTCACAACCGAGAAAAGATGGCTAGCATATACGATGGTTACACCCAGCACAGTTCAGTAGAGAGGGTCGAGACATGCCACGGGGACGACCGAAGAAGCAACCGCAGGGCGAGGGGAACGGCCACGTCAACAAGATGGACTGCGTGCGGCAGGCGTTGGCCAACCTCGGCCACGACGCCACGACCAAGGAGCTTCAGGACTTCCTGAAGAAGACGTTCAACCTGGACATGGACGCGAAGATGCTCTCCAGCTACAAAGGCAGCATCCTGAAGAAGGCGGCAGGGCCGAGTGCCCTCATCCGCCAGCCAGCCCCAACGCCACCGACGCCGCTCAAGGCCGTGGCGACGAACGGCGGCATCAGCGTCGAGGACATCCGGGCGGTCAAGGAACTGGTGGGCCGGATCGGGGCCGACAACGTGCGGGAACTGGTGGACGTGCTTTACGAGTAAGCCTGCCCGCCCATTCTGACCGGCCCTCCCCGCCTCGGGAGGGCCGCTGGCGTTTGCCGCCGCACGGCTGTACTTCCCCGGGGAAGCCAACCGGCACTCGGCTCATGCCGTTTCCCTCGATGACCCCTGTCAGCATGCTCCTCGGGCGGGGTCAACATTTGCGGTTGGCGTTACGACCTGGTAGCATTCAGGCCAGCCGAACCCGTATCTCGACCACCGACCAGGGAGGCTTCCGCCCGTGAGCGAGCCAGGACACTCTGCACCAACCGAACTGTTGCAAACCCTTGTGATGCCGGCGACCGAGCCCGTCACCCCCGGCCTGCCGTCCATGATCGGCCGCTACCGGGTCGAGAGACTGCTGGGGAAGGGTGCCTTCGGCAAGGTCTATCTGGCGCACGACGACCAGCTTCACCGCCACGTCGCTATCAAGGTGCCGCACCGGGAGCGCATCTCCTGCCCCGAAGACGTTGAGGAATACTTGGCCGAGGCCCGCATCCTTGCCAGCTTGGACCATTCGCACATCGTTCCCGTTCACGACGTTGGCACTACCGAGGACGGCTTACCTTTCGTCGTCTCGAAGCTCATCGAGGGCAGCGACCTCAAGGAGAAGATTAAGGACAGCCGACCACCGTTCATCGAGTCGGCAGGGCTGGTAGCTGCGGTCGCTGAAGCCCTGCATTATGCCCACCGCAAGGTGGTCCACCGGGACATCAAGCCAGCGAACATTCTGATCGATAAAGCCGGCAAGCCCTACGTCGCCGACTTCGGCCTGGCCTTGAAAGAGCAGGAGATCGGCAAGGAGGCCGTGTACACCGGGACGCCCGCTTACATGAGTCCCGAACAGGCTCGTGGCGAGGGGCATCGGGTCGATGGCCGGTCGGATATCTTCAGCCTTGGCGTCGTCTTCTACGAGCTTCTCGCCGGGCTACGCCCGTTCCAGGCGGACAAGTTGTGCGACCTGCTGGAGCAAGTCGTCAACATCGACGCCCGCCCGCCCCGGCAGGTGGACGACGCCATCCCGAAGGAGCTAGAGCGCATCTGCCTCAAGGCCCTCGCCAAGCGGGCGTCGGAGCGGTACACGACGGCCAAGGACATGGCGGAAGACCTGCGGCACTTCCTCGGCGATCAGAACGCCGCTTGCGGCTTAGCGATCGCGTCACCAGGGGCGAGCGCTAAGCCGCAAGCGGCGACCGAGTTGCCCACGCCAACCGCCCCGCCCTCGGACAGCCAGCCCCTCAAGATCGTGCCGAAAGGCTTGCGTTCCTTCGACGCCCACGACGCCGACTTCTTCCTCGTACTGCTGCCCGGCCCCCGTGACCGTGACGGCTTGCCCGACAGCATTCGCTTCTGGAAGACCCGAATTGAGGAGGCGGACGCAGACAACACGTTCAGCGTGGGCCTGATTTACGGGCCTTCCGGGTGCGGCAAGTCGTCGCTGGTGAAGGCGGGACTGCTCCCCCGGCTGTCCGATGACGTGATTTCCGTCTACGTCGAGGCAACGGCTGACGAAACCGAGGCCCGGCTGCTAAAGGGGCTGCGAAAGGCGTGTCCTGACCTGCGGGGTGATGGCGGGCTGGTCGAGACGATTGCTGCTCTTCGCAGAGGCCAAGGCATCCCAGGCGGCAAGAAGGTGCTGATCGTCCTCGACCAGTTCGAGCAGTGGCTGCACGCCAAGAAGGAGGAGGCTAACAGCGAACTCGTGCAAGCCTTGCGTCAATGCGACGGTGGCCGTGTGCAGTGCGTCGTCATGGTGCGAGATGACTTTTGGCTCGCCGTCAGCCGGTTCTTGAAGGAACTTGAGGTCAGGCTTCTTGAAGGCCACAACAGCGCCCTGGTCGATCTCTTTGACAAGGACCACGCCCGAAAGGTGTTGGCAGCGTTCGGCAGGGCTTTCGGCAAACTTCCAGAAAGGCACGGCGAAACAGGCAAGGAGCAGCACGATTTCTTGAACCAGGCGGTGTCCGGTTTGGCCCTGGAAGGCAAGGTCATCTGCGTCCGCCTGGCCCTGTTTGCCGAGATGATGAAGGGCAAGTCCTGGTCGCCCGCCACGTTGAAGGAAGTAGGCGGCACCGAAGGCATCGGCGTGACCTTTCTCGAAGAGACGTTCAGTGCCTCCACCGCCCCGCCGGAACACCGCTACCACCAGAAAGCGGCGAGGGCCGTGCTGAAGGCCCTGTTGCCCGAATCCGGGAGCGACATCAAGGGCCACATGCGCTCTGACGCCGACTTGCTGGGGGCCTCGGGATACGCCAACCGCCCCAAAGACTTCACCGACCTGATCCGCCTCCTCGACGGCGAACTGCGCCTCATCACGCCGACCGAACCCGGAGGGGTGGATGGGGAAGGCCAGCAGTCTCAAGCCTCTCCTGGCAGCAGATATTACCAACTGACCCACGATTACCTCGTCCACTCCTTGCGGGACTGGCTGACCCGCAAGCGGAAGGAGACGAGGCGGGGCCGGGCCGAACTGCGGCTGGCGGATCGGGCGGCGGCCTGGAACGCCAAGCCCGAGAACCGGCATCTGCCCGCCTGGTGGGAATGGATCAACATCCGGTTGCTCAGCCGCAAGAAGGACTGGACGCCTTCCCAGAAGAACATGATGCGGAAGGCGGGCCGTCATCATGGGGTGCGGGGCCTGGCCCTCGCCGTGATGCTCCTGATGGTCACGCTGCTCGGACTCGGCGTCCGTGCCCGGGTCGTGGAGGGGAACAAGGTCAGCCATGCTGACGGGTTGGTACAGCGCCTCCTCGATGCCGAAACGGCCCAGGTGCCGGGCATCGTCGCCGAGATGGACGCCTACCGGGCCTGGGTTGACCCGAAACTGAGGGAGGAGAACGAGAGGGCGGCCGACGACTCCCGCCAGAAACTCCACACCAGCCTGGCCCTGCTGCCCAAAGATGACAGCCAGGCCGATTACCTTTACCGGCGCTTGCTGAGTGCCCGGCCGACCGAACTGCCGGTGATCCGGGACGCCCTGGCGGGGCACCGGGACGCCCTGGTGGAACGGCTGTGGGGCGTGCAGGACGATGCGCAGGCGCAGCCGGAGCAGCGCTTCCGGGCGGCCTGTGCCCTGGCCAGCTTCGACGTGACCAAGGACGACAGCAATCGGCGGCGCTGGCAGAAGGCGTCGGCGTTCGTCACCGGGCACTTGCTCGCCGCCGTGCAGCAGAACCCCAGCCACTACACACCGCTGCTGGAGATGCTCCGTCCCGTGCGGGAGCGGTTGCTGGAGCCACTGGCCGAGGTCTACCGCAACCGAGGGCGGCTGGAGGGCGAGCGCTCGTTCGCCACCACCATCCTCGCCGACTATGCCAGCGACCACACCAGCGTCCTGGCCGACCTTCTCATGGACGGCGACGACAAGCAGTTCGCCGTGCTGTACCCGAAGTTCCAGGCCCACGGCGAGCAGGCGGCAGCACTCATGAGCGGCGAAAGAGACAAGCAACCGCCCGCCGATGCCAGGGAGGACGACAAGGAAGGGCTGGCGAAGCGGCAGGCGAATGCGGCGGTGGCACTCCTCAAGATGGGCCGCCCTGAGAAGGTCTGGACACTCCTGAAGCACAGCCCCGACCCCCGTGTGCGGAGCTACCTCATCCACCGCCTCAGCGCGCTGGGGGCCGACGCCAGGGCCGTCGTCAAGCGTTTCGATGAGGAACCGGATGTGTCAATCCGGCGGGCCTTGCTGCTGGCCCTGGGCGAATTTGGGGAAAAGGCGCTTTCGCCCGACGAGCGGGAGGTGCTGTTGCCCAAACTGTTCGACCTGTACCGAGACGACGCCGACGCCGGCCTGCACGGGGCGGCGGAATGGTTGCTGTTGCTGTGGGGCCAGCAGGCCAAGGTCAAGCAGATCGAGGACGAGTGGCGGGGGGACGGGAAGGAGGTTCGTGCGAGGCGGGAGGCCAAACTGGGGCCGACCCGGGAGGGCATCCTGAAGGACAAGGGCCGGGGGCAGTGGTACGTCAACGGGCAGGGGCAGACGATGGTGGTGATCCCCGGCCCGGTGACGTTCCTGATGGGTTCGCCGCCCACGGAGGCTGGTCGGGAAGGAGGGGCCGAAGGTAAGATCGAGATGCAGCACAGCAAGCGGATCGGCGGCCCCTTCGCCATCGCCGCCAGGGAAGTGACGGTCGAGCAGTTCCTCCGCTTCCGCAAGGGCCATGACTACAACAAGGACTCTTCCCTGACCGGAGACTGCCCGGTGAACAGCGTGTTGTGGTACGATGCGGCGGCGTACTGCAACTGGCTCAGCGAGCAGGAAGGGATACCCGAAGACCAGTGGTGCTACCTGCCGAACAAGGACGGCGAATACGCCGAGGGGATCAGGCTCGCCCCGGACTACCTGCGCAGGACGGGCTACCGTCTGCCAAGCGAGGCGGAGTGGGAGTATGCTTGTCGGGCAGGGGCAGTGACCAGCCGCTACTACGGTGAGGGGGAGGAACTGCTGGGGAAGGATGCGTGGTATACGAAGAACTCGCAGGGCGAGGGAATGCTGCCGGGGGTGCCGGGCCGGTTGGGGGTGGCGGGGGGGCGGCTGAAGCCGAACGATTTCGGGCTGTTCGATATGCTGGGGAACGCCCTGGAGTGGTGCCAGGAGTCGTTTGCCTATTACTCCTCTGGGGCGGGGGGGGGGCAGGCAGCCGAGGACATTGAGGATAAAAAAGATATTACGGACAAACTTGGCCGTGTGTTGCGTGGCGGCTCGTTCGACTACCCTCCGTGGAGCGTGCGTTCTGCCACCCGTTACAGGTACGTCCCGGCGTACCGTGACATCAACGTCGGCTTCCGTCCGGCGAGGACTTTCCGCTGAGCCCCTTTACCGCTCTCCGCCCGAAGCAAGTCCGCACGGGAAAGAACTCATGCTGCGTGAGGCTCAGCCTTGGCTATAGTCTTGCCATCCGCCTGAAGGAGCGTCGCCGACTTCCGCCGCCACTCGGCCAGAGTGCCCCCCGGTGGCCATTAACGGTGAAGCATCATTCCGGGACGAGGGCCACCGCCCGGCACCAGCCGGCACTGGCGTCCTTGATCTTCACCGGCAGGCAGGAGACATAGAACTCGTGGGGGCGGGGGATCAGGTCAAGGTTGGCCAGTTTCTCGATCTGGCAATATTCCTTCGTGAGGCCGGCGAAGTGTGCCGGCCAGATGAACCGCCCGTCACCCGTCCGCCGGTAATCAGCCACCATGCTGGCGAAGGGGCGGTCCAGGGTGTAGGCGTCGATGCCGATGACCTTCACCCCCTGCTCGACCAGCCACAGCACGCCCTCCCGCCCCAGGCCCGGCTGCTCGAAGTAGGCCGAGGAGCCCAGCCGCTTGTCGGCCCCCGTCTGCAGCAGCACGAGGTCGAGCGCTCGCAGGCGATGCCCGATGCGGTCCAGGGCGGCCCGCAGGTCATCCACCGTGATGAAGTCGCCGGGGGCCTTGTGCCGCACGTCGAGGACGACGCCGGGGGCGAAGCACCACTCCAACGGCACCTGATCGATGCGGCGGGCGGGCTTTCCCTCAGAGGCCGGGCCGTAGTGGTACGGGGCATCGACATGGGTGCCGGTGTGCGTGATCGCCTGGACCTGCTCGACGGCCCACCCCAGGCCGCCCGAGTAGGTCAGGTCTTCGGGCTTCACCCCGAGCAGTTCTCGCATCTGCCGAAGCCCCTCCCCGTCGTGCGTCGCGTAGGTGACGCGGGCCGGGATCGGCTCGTGCGCCGCGTCGTTCTCCAGAGGCACGCTCAGGTCGATCAGGCGTAGCTTCCCGAACATGAGCAATCCCCCTTGGCACGTGGCGGCCGCCCGTTGGTAAGATTACGCCAGCGTGGCGGGAGTGGCAAAGACCGGTACGCGGCTCGCCATGAGGACGCGATGGGTGCGGACTGGACGCTCATTGCAGTTCTGGCCGTGGTCTTCCTGGCCACGCTGATCCGGTCGGCCTTCGGGTTCGGTCGGCATGGGCGGCTACTGGCTGGCTGGCTTGTGGGTGCCCGCCGTGACCCGCTACTACTTCCTGTCCTTGCCCCCGGCCGTGGCGGCGGTCTTCCTGGGCCGGGCGGTCAACCGACGCAGGAAGGGGCCTCGGTTCCTCCTCTACGTCCACATCGGCCTCCTCGTCATCGGGACGACGTTGTTGATCCAGTCGCGACGGAGATAAGCCGAGAGGGCCGGACGAGCAGCTGGCTGGCGGTGGAACGCCGGCCGGTTGCCGAGGCCCCTGCATAGCCAACGAGGGCGTGCCGGGTTATCGCTGCCCCGCGTGACCCCGCCACAGGTGTGGGCTGGTTACGCACAGCCCGCGTGCCGCCCCGCACGCGGGCACAGCCTGCCCGACCGTCCCAACCTACTCCAACGCCCGGCGTCTTCGGCCCCCGGCCTTCACTTCCCCGGCGTCATCCGCCATTCCGCCGTCACGGCCCGTGATTTGCTACCCCTCACCTCATCGGACCAACAGGAGAACAGGAGAGGGGCCATGGACGGTCTAGGGATCGAGCACGGCGTTCAGCGTCGCGGAGGAGAACAAGGGGAAGCGCGACGCGCTGATTGCTCTGCACCCCCTGGCCGTCGAGCACCTGCGGCGCCTGGCCGCGGCGGGGGAACGAGTGTTCCCGTGGCCACATCACCGCCGCACGCTGGACGAGGAATGGGCGGACCTCCAACAGGCCGCGGGGATCAACCTGCCATGTCGGCGGGAGCACGAACACACGCGGCACTGTCACGTCTACGGCTTTCACGACCTGCGCCGCGCGTTCGCCACGATGAACGCCGACCTGCCCGAGGTAGTGCTCCAGCACCTGATGCAGCACAAGAGTTGGCAAACGACGCGGGGATACATCGACGCGGGTCGGAAACTCCGACCGACGCTTCCAAAGTTGTTCGCGCCACAGCTCCCGGCCCCCGAGGCAAAGGAAGCTGCGACTGACCCGGTGAAGGACGAGAAGGGGAAGGGTAGGGCATCCGGGATCCTTCCCTACCGCTGGCCCTACCGCTGACCGGTAGGGAAGGGTAACACTTGCCATAAGTCCTTGTGCTGCAAGTGGACAGAGCCGGGATCGAACCGGCGACCTAAGGATTTTCAGTCCTTCGCTCTACCAGCTGAGCTATCTGTCCAACTGTCGGCCTAACTCATCCCACTTTAGGGCAACCCCACTGGGGCGTCAACCCTTCCGGCCGGCGAAACCGGACGTCCGGGGCGCTCAGTCCCCGAGAATGCCCTTGCGCGCCGCCGCCACCTTCGCCTGACTCCAGCGCGGCTGCGGCGTGCGCACGAGTTCAGCGATCGTGTCGGCCCCGGCGGGCGAGCGCACCATCGAAAGGTGATCCGTCGGGACGGTAACGGCGGGGATGCCCTGGGCCTGCAAGTCCGGCGTCCACTGCGAGCGCAAGGAAACCACGCCGTCACCCGCCAGCCCTCGCGTGCCGACGACGCAGACGAATTCCACGTCGTCGGGGATGCTAACGTCGAGGCGCGACCGCAACTCGCGCCGCCGCTCCTCCTTCGTGAGCGATTGCAAAAACGGCTTCTGGTTCTTGCGGACCGCGTTCAGCCGCGCCCAGCCGGAGCCGGCGTTCGGGGCGCACACCTGCACCACTTTCGTCACCCCCGCGTCCGGGTAGTCCTCCACCAGCCGCCGGGCGATCACCCCGCCGGCGCTGTAGCCGACCACGACCACGTCGCGGTAGCCCATCTTCCGCAGCCGCAGCAGACCGCCCCACAGGGCGTCGTGCCCGGCGATCTCGTCCACCGTGACGCTCTGGCCGTAGCCGAAGGCGTAGACGTCGGCGTCGGCCGCCAGTCGCTTCACCAGGACGCTGCCCGGCTTCTGCCAGTCGCGCAGCGCCGGCCGTTCGACGTTCTCCTTGCTGAACGGGTGCGGCATCAGCCCCTGGACCAGCACCACCGCCCGCCGCGCCCGGGGGCTGCGCCGCCATTCGACCGACGGCCGCTCCTGAGGCGCCACCTGGACGAATTGGGTCTCCACCGGCTCGCCGGCGGCGATGAGACCTGCCCACAGCAATACTGCGCCCGTTGCCATCTTCCCCTCCCGGCCATGACGAGTCACTCGTTCGGGTCCGTGGGCCCGGTGACGAAGGGCAGTGTCAAGCCCTTCTGGTCCTGGTACTTCCCCTTCTTGTCGGCGTAGCTCGTCCGGCAGACGGCGTCGGCGCGGAGGAACAAGATTTGCGCGATCCCCTCGCCGGCGTAGATCTTGGCCGGCAGTGGCGTCGTGTTGCTGATCTCGATCGTCACCTTGCCGCGCCACTCGGGCTCCAAGGGAGTTACATTGACGATGATGCCGCAATTGGAGGTGAAAACCTCGGCTTCCAGGGCGAAGTTGCCCGCCTCGGGCACCGTCAGGCAGTAAACGTCATGGACGCCGGGAAGGTCCCGTATTGCCGCGACCTTGTGGTTGCGCACCGCGCCCCGGCCCTGGAAGGCCTTGATGACCTCGGGGAAGCGACGAAACACGGAGCGATCACACCCGAGAAGACGCGCCGCCCCCCGAATCGACCCGGTCTGGTCAAGGGCGGCCCGAACGACTTCAGCCGTAATCTCCTCACGCAAGTTGATGCCCCGCGCGACCTCGGCTTGCATGGCGCGGCGTGTCCCGTCGTCCTTCGCCCACGCCTCCGCCATCTTGAGTCCGTGTCGCTCGCGCTCCGCCGGGTCGCTGTAACGGCGCAGCATCGCCTCGCGGTGCGCCTGCCGAGTCTCATCGCTCGGGTCCTGGCGCTGGGCCAAGACGCGCGCCCTTACCTCCGCGTACTGCTCATCGGTCCAGAACCGGATCGCCCTCTCCTGCTGAACCTCCGAGAAGTGGTCCGACCAGCCGGGCGTCTGCCGGAGTCGCTCGAATGCCTCCCGGATGGCCAGGCTGTGCTCATCGGGGTCGAAGTCCGCGCCGAAGGTTTCTTTATTGTGATGGCGAATGTGTTCGCTAGCATTCATCCGCTCGATGTTCGTCGGCCGGTTGTTCCGGCGGTCGTGGTCGCGGTGGTGCCGATGCGTGTCCGCAACGTCCGGGTAGATGCCGTGCCGCAAGTTCCACTCGTCCGCCAGCCGGTGCGTTGGGAAGAGGTGGCCGTTAAGCGGCATGTAGAGAACCTCGTAGCCGCGGACCAGCTGGCGGTAGAGGGGCATGAGCGAGTCGCCGGGGCGCAGCGCCTGGGCCTCGACCATGCGCCCGTCGCGCATGAGGAACAGATGGTCCGGGGTGCACTGAATGGCCTCGCCGCTGTCGAGGACGACTTCGATCAGGACGTCCCGGCCGATGTGCCGCGGCGCCTCCAGCAGTGTCACCATCAGCCGCCCATACGGGCCGATGCTATAGCCCCAGAACAGCTCGCCGCCCGCCGCGCGCGCCGCCATCTCGCCGAGCGTCGGGGCCGTCCCGTCCACGAGGGCGACGCGAGTATTTTCGCTAAAACATCTCGCATAAGTCGATTTCCCCAGGCAGACGCCAAGCACGTCGCGCGGGATCTCCAGGTATTCGATCGTCTCGGCCAGCGCGAAGCTGTTCGGCGGGATGAGGCAGTAATCGCCCTCGATGTCCACGAACGAGGCGGGGTCGAAACGCTTGGGATCGACGACGGCGCAGCGGGCGTTAGTAAACACCTTGAACTTGCGGCCGACGCGCACGTCGTAGCCGTAACTCGTCACCCCGAAGGAGATGACGCCGCGCCGGCTGGCGTTGGCCGCGAAGGGCTCGATCTTGATGTCGCGCTCGATGTGCCAGTCCGGTAACAGGCCCATGGAGTCCCTCCCTTTTTCTGTCGGCTGCGAACATCTGTCATCGCCAGGCCACGGCAGCCGCGGGAAACCGCCGTGAATCTGGTACGGACATCAGCTGCGCGCAGCTGTCGTAGACCAGATTCTCGCATTGAAGTCAAGGCGGCTACTGCTCACTCTCGTAACTTGCATTGTGCTTTCAGCTTACGAAATGGGAACAGCCACGGAGAGGGGGCCGTAAACGAGCCACAGGTCAGCAGTGCGATCCTGTACAGAAATCAATTAGGTTATAAAATGCCGACGTGGCCTTCAAGAGCAGAAAATGCAGGGGCTGCCTTGAGGGAAAGTCATCGCGCAGAAGACTCTTCGGCATCGTTACAACCGGAACACGACCTGACAGAAACAGGTTCTGCTCACCAGACTCCGATGGCCAACGAGGGAGATTAGTAGGACACTTGAGGGCTGTTCGCCTGTGGAGCTAGCGACTTCTGGAACTCCCCTGCTGAAGGCTACCATGCATCTCCTCCGCCGTTTCACCACTGAGGGACAAGATCCATTCACGGCTTTCCAGTTCGTGCCGCGCACCTCGCGGATCGCCAACCCCGACGGGAAGGTGGTCTTTGAGATGAAGGACCTGCTCGCGCCCGAGGGCTGGTCGCAGGTGGCGGTGGACGTCCTGGCCCAGAAGTACTTCCGCCGCGCCGGCCTGCCCGCCCGCGGCGAGCGCGTCGCCGAGGCCGGCGTCCCGGAGTGGCTCCAGGCCAGCCGCCCGGCCGACGGCGACCCCCGCGCCGGCCACGAGACCGATGCGCGCCAGGTCTTCCGCCGCCTGGCCGGCTGCTGGACCTACTGGGGCTGGAAGGGCGGCTACTTCTCCGCCGAGGGCGACGCCCGGGCTTTCCACGACGAGGTCTGCCACATGCTGGCGGCGCAGATGGCCGCCCCCAACTCGCCGCAGTGGTTCAACACGGGCCTCCACTGGGCCTACGGCATCGAGGGGCCGCCCCAGGGGCACTACTTCGTCGATCCCGCCACCGGGCAGGTGACGCGCTCCACGTCGGCCTACGAGCGGCCGGCACCCCACGCTTGCTTCATACAATCCGTATCCGATGACCTGGTAAATGAAGGCGGCATCATGGACCTGTGGGTCCGCGAGGCGCGCATCTTCAAGTACGGCAGCGGTACGGGATCGAATTTCTCCTCATTGCGCGGCGAGGGCGAGCCGCTCTCCGGCGGCGGCAAGTCGAGCGGGCTGATGAGCTTCCTCAAGATCGGTGACAGAGCTGCCGGAGCGATAAAGTCTGGAGGAACGACGCGCCGCGCGGCCAAAATGGTCATTCTCGATCTCGATCACCCTGATATCGAGGACTTCGTCAACTGGAAGGTGATCGAGGAGCAGAAAGTCGCGGCGCTGGTGACCGGCTCGAAGCTGCTCAACAGGCACCTCAACGCCGTCATGAAGGCCTGCCACGGCGGGACCAGGCCGGCCGACCGCTTCGACCCCGCCCGCAACGCCGACCTCGGCAAGGCCGTCGCCGACGCCCGCGCCGCCCTGGTGCCGCTCAACTACGTCGAGCGCGTCATCCAGCTGGCCCGGCAGGGCTTCACCGCGCTGCACGTCGAGGAGTACGACACCGACTGGAACTCGAAGGCGTACGCTACCGTCTCAGGCCAGAACAGCAACAACTCGGTGCGCGTCAGCAACGCCTTCATGGACGCCGTGCGGAAGGACGGCCCCTGGCACCTCTACTGGCGCACCGAGTTGGAGAAGGCCCGGGCCGAGGGGCGCGACCCGAAGCCGCGCCGGACGCTCCAGGCCCGCGACCTGTGGGACCAGATCGCCTACGCCGCCTGGGCCTGCGCCGACCCCGGCGTGCAGTACGACACCACCATCAATGAATGGCACACCTGCCCCGCCGACGGGAGGATAAACGCCTCGAACCCCTGCGCCGAGTACATGCACCTCGATGACACCGCCTGCAATCTGGCGTCTCTTAACTTGCTGAAATTCTACGGCGCCGACTCCGGCCGCTTCGACGTGGACTCCTTCCGCCACGCCTGCCGCCTGTGGACGCTGATCCTCGAGATCTCCGTGTACATGGCGCAGTTCCCCAGCGTCCCCGTCGCCCGCAAGTCGTACGACTTCCGCACCCTCGGCCTGGGCTACGCCAACCTCGGCGCGCTGCTCATGGTCCAGGGCATCCCCTACGACTCGCCGGAGGGCCGCGCCTGGTGCGGCGCCGTCACCGCCCTGCTGCACGCCGCCGCCTACGCCACCTCCGCCGAGATCGCCGCCGAGGTCGGCCCGTTCCCGCGCTACGCGGCCAACCGCGACGCCATGCTGCGCGTCGTCCGCAACCACCGCCGTGCCGCCGCCAGCGCTCCGAAGGAGGAGTACGAGGGGCTGACCATCACGCCCGTTGGCATCGAGCCGCGCCACTGCCCCGACTACCTCCTCGACGCCGCCCGGCGCGAGTGCGACCGCATGCTGGAACTGGGGGAGAAATATGGTTATAGAAACTCTCAATTGACGGTAATCGCCCCTACCGGGACCATCGCCCTGGTCATGGACTGCGACACCACCGGCGTCGAGCCCGACTTCGCCCTGGTGAAGTTCAAGAAGCTGGCCGGCGGCGGCTACTTCAAGATCATCAACGCCTCGGTCCCGGCCGCCCTCACCCGCCTGGGTTACACCCCCAAGCAGGTCGATGAGATCGTCCGCCACTGCCGCGGCGCCGCCACGCTGCAAGGCTGCCCGCACGTCAACCCGGCGAGCCTCAAGGCCCGGGGCTTCACCGACGCCGCCCTGGCCCGCATCGAGGCGCAGCTGCCGGGCGTCTTCGAGCTGTCCTTCGCCTTCAACCGCTGGGCGCTCGGCGACGACTTCCTTCAGGAGAAGCTCCACCTCACCCCGGAGCAGCTCGACGCGCCCGGCTTCGACCTGCTGGCCGCCCTCGGCTTCACGCGCGAGCAGGTCGCCGAGGCCAACGGCTACGTCTGCGGCACCATGACCGTCGAGGGCGCCCCGCACTTGCGGCCGGAGCATTACCCCGTCTTCGACTGCGCCAACAAGTGCGGCAAGACCGGCCGGCGCTTCCTGTCCGCCGAGTCGCACATCCGCATGATGGCCGCCGCCCAGCCGTTCATCAGCGGAGCCATCTCGAAGACGATCAACATGCCGCACGCCGCCGCCGTCGAGGACATCAAACAGGCGTACCTCCTCAGCTGGCAGCTGTGCCTGAAGGCCAACGCCCTGTACCGCGACGGCTCCAAACTCAGCCAGCCGCTGAATACGGTCGCCGACGCCCCGGACCTGTCCGCCGCCGAGGCCGCCGCCCTGGCCGGGCCCGAGGCCGAGCCGCTGAAGGTGGCCGAGAAGATCGTCTACCGCTACCTGGCCCACCGCCGCCGCCTGCCCGACCGCCGCGCCGGCTACACGCAGAAGTCGCGCGTCGGCAACCACAAGATCTACCTGCGCACCGGCGAGTACACCGACGGCACCCTGGGCGAGATCTTCATCGACATGCACAAGGAGGGGGCCGCCTTCCGCAGCATGACCAATTGTTTCCACGGCGCCACCCGGTTCTTCGACGGCCACCGGCTCGTCGCCCTGGAAGACGCGGTCGGTGAGCGCGTGCTGGTGACGTGTGCGGACGGCCGGAAACGTCCCGCGGAGGTCCGCCACTTCGGCGTGCAGAAGTTCCAGGATGTGGTGCTCAAGCCTTCGCGCGGCCGCGCCACGCAGTTCCGCCGGGTGGTGAAGGCGACCCGGGACCACCGCTGGATTCTGGCCGACGGCACCGTCACGCAGGACATCCGTCCCGGCGAAAAACTGGCGTCTCTGCCGCTGGCGTTCCGTCCGGGCGAACTTCGCGAACGCAACCCAGCCGACTACTGGCAAGGGTTCCTGCACGGGTTCACCTTCGGCGACGGGAACCGACACACCTACCACCCCAACCGCTACCGCATCCGCCTGTGTGGCGAGAAGGATCAGCAGTACCTCGCCGTGCTGCGGCCTCTGGTGCGCTCGGTCACCCACCCCCACAGTGGGGGCGACCCCATGCTGTACTTCGAGTCGGACATCGACTTGAAGGCGGTGCCGAACGAGCGCACGGTCAGCGAGGTCTACGTCGCCGGGTTTATCGACGGCTGGCTGGCCGCCGATGGCTGCGACCACCAGCGTGACGGCCGTGAGCCGCGTCACCTGCTGGCGACGCAAGACCGCGCCGCCGCCGACTGGCTCATCGAGCGTGCGCCGTATTACGGGCTAATGGTCGTCGGCTTCTCCGTGAACGAGGAACCGACGAACTTCGGCCCGCGCTCGGCTCCACTGAACCGCGTAATGCTGGCCCGCCAGCGCGAGGGCGACGAGCAGGGTTACACGGTCGCCGCCGTCATCGACCGGGGGGAGGAGGGTGACGCCTACTGCGTCGTCGAGCCCGAGACGCGCTCGTTCGTCCTCGAGGGCGGCGTCGTCACTGGCAACTGTTTCGCCATCGCCATCTCGCTCGGCCTGCAGCACGGCGTGCCGCTGGAGGAGTTCGTCGATGCCTTCCTGTTCACGCGCTTCGAGCCCAACGGCGTCGTGCAGGGCAACCCGCACATCAAGATGACGACCTCGATCATCGACTACATCTTCCGCGAGTTGGCCATCACCTACCTCGGCCGGCACGACCTGGCCCAGGTCGATGAGGAAGACCTGCGCGGTGACGCCATGCACCGCGACGACGAGGAGGACTTCGAGGGCGAAGAGGAGGTGGTCGGGGAGCGAGTGGTCGAGCCCAGGCCGACGTCGAAGGCGTTCGCCACGCCGCGGACGGTGCATCTGCGGCCGCTGCACGAGAACGGCAACGGCCAGGCCAACGGCGGCAACGGCCACAAGCCGGCGACCGGGGCGACACTGCTCGGCGCCACGGAAGAGGAGCGCATCCGCCAGGCGCGGATGAAGGGCTACGAAGGCGACCCGTGCGGTGAGTGTGGCCAGCTGACCCTGGTGCGCAGCGGCTCCTGCTGCAAGTGCGATACCTGTGGGGCCACTTCGGGATGCAGCTGAGCAAGCCGCTTGCGGCTTCGCACGCCTTGCGAAGCCGCAAGCGGCTTGGGGCGTCACTTGATCGGGAGTTCGTAGACGATGGCGCCGAGCAGCTCGCCCTCCTTCTTGCCGAGGTGGCAGCCGCTGCACTGCTTCATCACCACCGGGACGATCGTCGCCGCTCGCAGCACCGGCTTGCCCTCCCTGGTGGCGACCTCCTCGTAGTACGTCTTGCCTTTCTTCATCTGCTCCACCGCCGCCTTCTCGAAGTCGCTCTTCGGCTTGTTCGCCGCGTTGGCCGGCTCGCCGGTGGCGTCGATCAGCCGGCCGCTGCCCCACCCCTTCTCCTCCATGTGTTTGAAGACCTTCTTCATCACCTTTGCCGCCGGGGCCTTGTCCTGCCCCTCGACGTAGGTGGCGGTGATGTTGACCACGTAGCCCTTGTGCAGGTCGTCCAGCATTTTGACCGTGGTCCGCGTCCGCTCCAGGGCCGCCTCATCGACCTTCGGCTTCTCGGCCCACGAGCGCGGCCCCATCACCACGGCGGCCAGCGCCGCCGCCACCACGGCCAGCAGGATCCGGCGAGTACTCGAACGCATCGTTCTCCCTCCAGCAGTTATCGGAAAGGGGGGCAGATTCGGTCCGCCGGCCGGCAGACGCCACCATCCGCCGGCCGGACAATCACTGCTAAAGTAGTACGGCTTTTACCAGAAATGTCCAGCGCGAAAACTGTCAGCCGGTTTCGGAGGCCGGAAGGGTCGTGGGGCTGTGCCGTGGCAAGGTGGAAAAAATGGGGAAGCGCCGGGTCGCCTGTTGCGGGGCGGTGTTAGGATTGGTATAGACGAAAGAAGGTGTCGGCCGGTATCCGCGACCACAACCAGGGCGCCGTTCGCGGGTCGGCCGGCGGTTGAACATGTCCTCAGTCCGACGGGGCGGCCCTGGCTCGGCGAATGTGGCCGAGATCACCTCGGCGGACGGTAGCGAAAGGAGTGAACGCCATGTTATATGGCGAGCCAGAAACGTCGCGGTTTCTGGCAGCGGTGCAGCGTCTCAAGCGCCAGCAGCGCCGCAAGGACCGTCAGACCCGTCAGGCCAAGCAGCGCGTGCGCGCCGTGCTCCGCAAGATGCGCGAGTGCTAGATGGGCCATCCTCCCTCGATGAACACACACGAACGGCCTCGGCCGAGGAAGAGAGGGCGCTTCCCCGGCCGTCGCCGGTGCCGCCCGCCCTTTCCTCGCAAAATCATTGACCACCTGCCCGTTCGGGCCGCATAATGCCTGCATCCGCGCGGGCCCGCCCCGATCAGTTTGTTCTGGTATTGCCGCACGCGGCCCCGAATCGGAGGAGACCCGATGCGCACTTCGTTCTGGACGGCGCTGGCGGCCGTGGTCCTGACCGCGGGGGTCCGGGCCGAGGACACCTACACCATCAAACTGAAGCCCGCGCCCGACGTCGGCAAGACGATCACCGTCAAGGACACCGAGACCGTTACGCACTCGGACAAGGTGACCGATCCGGACGGCAACGTCTCGCCGATCAAGGATGGCAAAAAGCACACCGTGACGGTTGACGAGGTCTACACCGAGACGGTGCTGGAGAATGGGGACAAGGTTCCGAACAAGTACAAGCGCACCTATGAGAAAGCGACGCGAAAGGTCGATAGCAAGACCGAGGCGCGCTCCTACGAGGGACGCACGCTCGTCTTCGAGAAGAAGGACGGCAAGTACACCGTCACCCCCGAAGGCGACAAGCCGGTGAGCAAGGAGGACCTGGCGGGACTGACCCGTAAGGCCAACGCGAACAGCGGCGCCCAGGACGAGGTGTTCCTCCCCTCCAAGCCGGTCAAGGTTGGCGATAGCTGGAAGATCGAAGGGAAGAAGATCGTCGAAGCGTTCTCCGGCGACTGGGACGCGGAGAAGAGCGGCGGTGAGGCGAAGTTGACGAAAGTTTATCAGAAGGACGGGCACCAGTTCGGCACGATCGTGCTGATGGTGAAGATGGAGCCGGGCAAACTCCCGAAGGGGGTGACCTTCGAGAAGCCGCCGGTGATGGAGATGAAAGTTACCCTCGACGCGGCGATCGACGGCACGTCGGCGGCGGGCGTCATGAGCGTGGCCTGGAGCACGGCAACCAAGGGCACCAACGAGCAGATGGGCAAGAAGTTCGCCTTCGAGAGTTCCTTCGAGATCTCCGCCAGGAAGGAACAGTCCGCCGAGAAGTAAGCCGCTTTTCTCGATCCGTTTTTGGGGCGCTGCCATGCCGATTCGCGTCACCTGTCCGAAGTGCCAATCGGTCGCCGCCATTCCCGACGAATACCGCGGCAGGGCGCTGCGCTGCAAGAAGTGCGGCCAGCCCTTCCTCGCCGGGTCGCCGGCGGCCCGCAAGGCCGAAGGGGAGAAACCAGCCGAGCGCAAGACCGTGCCCGCGCGGCGCCCGACGGCGACTCCGGCCCCACGTTCCACCCCGGCCCCGCGCCGAAAGCGCACGCACGGCCGCTTCCTCATTGCGGCGGCCGTGGCCGTCCTGGTCGGCATCGCGGCCGGCTTCCCGGTGGCTTATTTCCTCCTGAAGAAGGACCCGCAAACCGACGTCATTGCCGCCGGCCCGGTCGCGACGGCCCCGGGCGGAAGCGGCAAGGGGTCGGACGGTCTCCCCGTCACGCCGCCGCCGGCGACAGGGAAGCCGGAGCCGCCGCGCGACACCGGCACGAAGCTGCGGCCCGTCGCGGCGCCGGTCGCCTGGGAGGACTTTACCTCTCGCGACTGGGGCTTCAGCGCTCGCTTCCCCGGTCCGCCGCAGGTGACGTCAGTCCCCGGCCCCGGAACCAGGCGGCCGCAGATGTTCTCGGCCTCGGTTCCCGCCTCGCCGGAGCGCAAAGCGGTGACATTCACCATCACGTGCGAGGACCACGACCCGCGCCACACCGCCGACACCGCTGCGTTCCTCGACGCCCGGGCCGCCGAGTTGGACCTGCACGGGAAAACGAAAAACGCCCTCAAGCTCGGCGGCTTCCCCGGCGTCGAGGTGCGCGGCCAGGAGATCGAGGGCGGCGCCTGGCTCACGACGCAGCGCATTTACGTCGTCCGCGCACGCAGCTATCACCTCGTCGCCAGCGGCCCGCCCGCCAAGGAGGTGCCATCGTTCTTCAAGGAGTTCTTCGATTCCTTCAAGCTGCTGGACACCGGCGAGCCCGAGCCGCCCGCCGTAACCTCGTTGCGCGAGCGCGCCCTGGCCTGGCTGGCCGGCAACGCCGCGTCGCCCGAGAAGGTCGCGGAGCAGGGGAAGGAATTATTCGCCCCGGCGAAGGACGGCTTCGGCTTCACCCTCGCGCTCGGCGAGGGGGTGTTGAAGTCGAAAAAGCCGGCGCTTCTGGCGGGTTGGGGCGGCGAACTGTTCCTGTTCGAGCTTTCGGGCGAGCAGGCGAAGTCGCTCAAGCTGGGCGAGCGCGACCTCCGCATCAGCGCCTTCCCCGAGCCGCCGGGGCGCCGGGCCGAGAAGGTAGTATTCGCGCTTTCCGATCTCAAGATTACGAGCGCCACGCCGAAGCTTGCCGGGACGGTGGCGTACCGGGGCGGGGCGGCGCCGACGGGTCCCTTCGTGTTGCGGTTGTCGTACCCGGTGGGGTCGGTGGTGCGGGTGCGGCGGCAAATGATCGAGGCAAAGGGCGACGGCGGTACGCTGACGGTCAGCGCGCCGCCGCTGACCGCGGACGACCCGCAGCTCAGCGGCCCCGTGGTCGTGCTCGTCGAGGTGTGTTCGGCCGATGGGGCCGGCAAGCCGGAGGTTGTCCTGAGCAACCCGGTGGCCGCCCTGGCCACGGTCGTCGCCGGGCCGCCGAAAGACGGCCTGGCCAGCCTGCAACTTGCTGTGCCGGACGGGTGGAAGGCCGATTACAACAAGTTCCTGAACGTGTGGGAGGTGACGAAGCCGCCGCCCACGGCACGATCCGAGGGGCAGATCCTGCGGATCGAGGAGTGCCCCGACGACGCCCGCACCCCGGCCGATTACGCGGCACACCTCAAGGAGAAGGACTTCCTCAATGTCGATGTGCCGGCCTGGGTGGAAGTGGGTGAGAAAGCCGACCTGGCGGACGGCTTCGTCATCCAAGGCGTGGTGAAGAAGTACCCCGACCCAAAAACTCCGCCGATTCTCAGCCTGCTGGTGGTGCGCGACATCGACGGCTTGAAGGTCCGTTGCTTCAGCGCCAACTTGCGCGACGAGCAGTCGCGCAACCAACTCCTGGAGATGTTCAAGGGCGTCGGATTCGGTCCGCCGAAGTAATCGGGGCTTGCGGCGGCGCGGCGGCGCGTTAGGATGTTGTCTGCCCCGCACGACGCCCCCCGCCTGGAAGGATCGCCGCCATGCCCCGCCTCCGACTCGTCGTCGCCCTCCTTGCCGTGCCGCTCGTCGCCGCCCCGCTGCGTGCCGACGAACGCCCGCTGCGCGCGGTGATCGATGCCGAGGTCCGCGCCGCCTGGGAGCGTGAGAAGATTCCCGCCCCCGCCCTCGCCGACGACGCCACCTTCCTGCGCCGCATCTTCCTCGACCTGGTGGGGACCGTTCCCACCCACGACGAGGTCAAGTCGTTCCTCGCCGACAGCGACACCGGCAAGCGCGGCAAACTGATCGACAAGCTGCTCGACGACCCGCGCTTCGCTCTGCACCAGGCGGACGTCTGGGACCAGGTCCTCTTCGGCCGCAACCCGCCGGGCTACGACGCGACGAGCAACCGCGACGGCTTCAAGGCGTGGCTGGCCGGCAAGTTCGCCAAAAACGAGCCGTACGACCGCTGGGCGCGCGCCCTGCTCCTCGCCGAGGAGGACAATTCGACGCTCTTCTACGTCCAGTATCGCGACCAGGCGGAGGAGACGGCCGTCGCGGTCGGCCGCATCTTCCTGGGGACGCAACTGCAGTGCGCCCGCTGCCACGACCACCCTTACGAGCCGTGGACCCAGCGCGACTTCTACGGCATGGCCGCCTTCTTCGCCCGCCTCGTCGTCGTCGAGGCGGCGCTCGCGGCGGGAAAGCGCCGCTTCCTGATCGGCGAGAAGAGCAGCGGCGAAGTCCTTTTCACCGGGTCGGCGAAGGAGCAGAAACCGGGGCGGAAGGGCGAGCCGATCCGGCCGAAGTTCCTCCTCGGCGCGGCGCCGGAGGAGCCCGCCCTGCCGAAGGACTTCAAGGAGCCCAAACCCGAGGCCAACAAAGCGCCGAAGCCCGCGTTCTCGCGCAAGGAGAAACTCGCCGACTGGGTCGTGGCCCCGGAGAACCCCTACTTCACCCGGGCCGCCGCCAACCGGCTGTGGGCGCAGTTCCTCGGCCGCGGACTCGTCCACCCAGTCGATGACCTGAGCGACAAGCACCCGCCGAGCCTCCCCAAACTCTTCGACACCCTCACCGTCGAACTGAAGGCGCACAAGTTCGACGTGAAATGGTTTATCCGCGAGTTGGTCAGCAGCACGACGTATCAGGCGTCGGCGTCGGGGCCCGTCAAGGAGGCGCTGCCGTACTGGTTCGAGCGTGCCCGGGTGCGGCCGCTGTCGGCGGAAGAGTTGCTCGCCGCCGTCCGCGCCGCGACCGGCTTCGACGCCACTGGGGACAAGGTGGGCGGTGATACCGTCGCATACGTCCTGCGCTACTTCGGCGAGCCGAGCGACGGCCGCGGTGACTTCCAGGGCAACCTGGGCGAACACCTGTTCCTGAACAACAGCGAGCAGCTGCGGCGGATGATCGTGCCGCGCAAGGGCAACCTGGCCGACACGCTGGTGAAGTCGAAGGATTCGCCGGAGGAGCGCGTGGATCACCTGTTCCTGTCGGTGCTCAGCCGCCCGCCGCGCCCGCAGGAGCGCAAGCGCTTCGTCGCCCACCTGGCGACGCCCGGCGGCCGGCCCGAGGCGCTGGTCGAGGAGGCCATCTGGGCGCTGCTGAATGCCGCGGAGTTTCGGTTCAATCATTAACCGCTTAGCCGCCGCCCTCGATTTATCGATTCGCGAAACGATGAATCCGCGCCGCCCCGAGGGCGGCCGCTAAACGACGGGGATTCCCATGCGACCGTTCTGTTCGCCGCGCGAGCACCTGAGTCGCCGCGCCTTCCTCAAGGGGACGCTCATCGCCGCCGGCGGGGCGACCGTCCCCAACTGGGGCGGGCTGTTCCATTCGTCCGGCGTCGCCGCGGAGGCGAAGAAGTCCGGCAAGCGCTGCCTCCTCCTGTGGATGAACGGCGGCGCCAGCCAGATCGATACCTTCGACATGAAACCGGGCCGCGCGACCGGCGGCCCGTTCCGGCCCATCGCCAGCAACGTGACCGGGCTGCAAGTGTGCGAGTACCTGCCCCGTATGGCGAAGATGGCCGACCGGCTCGCCGTCGTCCGCAGCATGCGCACCTCCGAGGTGGACCACCCCAACGGCATTTACCTGATGCACACCGGCCAGCGCCCGTTAGTGAATGTTTCGCACCCGGAATTGGGGGCAATGGTCGCCAAGTACGTCGGCAACGCCGATTCGGACCTGCCCAACTTCGTGCGCATGGGGCCGACGGGCAACGGCGGCGCGGGCTTCCTCGGGCCGCAGTACCAGCCGTTCGGCCTCGACCGCGAAGGCCGCCTGCCCTACTTCACCGGCCCCTACGCCAGCCCGGAGGCCGAGCAGCGCCGCGACGACCTGCTGCGCTTCGTCGAGGAGGGCTTCGCGCAGGAGCACAAGGCCGAGCCGTTCGAGGCCCACCGGTTGGCCAAGGAAAAGGCGTGGCGGCTGCTCAAGGCGAAGTCGGCCTTCGACGTCAGCAAGGAGTGGCCCAAGCACAAGGAGCGCTACGGCGACAGCGAAATCGGCCGCGGCTGCTTCATGGCGCGCCGCCTCATCGAAGCGGGCATCCCGTTCGTTGAGGTCGGGCAGGACAACTACGACAGCCACGCCGACAACTTCGTCACGCACAAGGCCAACATGAACGTCCTCGACCCGGCCTGGTCGTCGCTGCTGCAAGACCTGCACGAGCTCGGGCTACTCCAGGACACGCTCGTCGTCTGGATGGGCGAGGTGGGGCGGACGCCGGGGATCAACAACCGGGCCGGCCGCGACCATTTCGTCCACGGCTGGACGGTCGTGCTGTCCGGCGGCGGCGTCAAGGGCGGCGTCGTGTACGGATCCACCGACGCCGACGGCAAGGACGTGAAGGACGACCCGGTCACGGAAGGCGACCTGTTCGCGACCATCTACACGGCCCTGGGCATCAACCCGCGGGCGAAGCACTTCGTCGGCAGTCGCCCCGTCTGGGCGACGCCCGAAGGCGCCAGGCCGGTGCGCGCGATCCTCAGTTAGCCGCTTGCGGCTTCGCAAGACCTGCTAAGCCGCAAGCGGTTCGGAGACTCCCCATGCCCGACACCCCGAAATTCGACAAGGGCGCCCTCGCATGGACGCTGCCGTGGGATGACGACTGGGTAACAGCCGTGGCGGTCCTGGGGCCGACGCGGCGCGTCGCCGCCGGCAACAACCTCGGTCAGGTCCTCGTCTGGGACCTCCCCGAGAAAGCCGACGCCCCCGCGCCCGCCCCTGTTCGCCGCCTCGACGGCCACACCAACGTCATCAGCCGCCTGCTGGCCACGGCGGACGGTCGTTGGCTGATCTCCGCCGGCTACGACCACACCGTCCGCCTCTGGGACATGAGCGCTTCGACGAAGGGAACGGCCTTGGTCGTCCCCGACGCCAACGCCCGCGCCGCCGCGAAGAAGCGCGGCAAGCCGTTGCCCGATGCCCCCGTGACCGTCGGCTTGCAGCAGGCCGAGCGCGTCCTCGAAGGGCACAAGGAGTGGGTGCAGGCGCTGTCCCTCACCCCGGACGGCAAGGTTCTGGTCAGCGGCGACGACGCCGGCCGGGTCATCGTCTGGGATGTCCCTTCCGGCAAGGAGACGCGGCGCTGGCAGGTGAAAGGCTGGGTGTACGCGCTCGCCGTGTCACCGGACGCGCGGCGGCTCCTCATCAGCGAGCGCTTCCCGCTGGTCTACGACCCGGCCAAAATCATCGCGACGAAGCTGTGGGACGCGACCACGGGCCAGGTGGTGCGCGACCTCGAAGACGTGTTCAAGAAGGACTACCAGTCGGCGGCCGTGTTCTCTCTCGACGGCAAGCTGGTGGCCGTCGGCCGCGGCGGCGAGGTCAACGGCCCGTCCGGCACGATCGCGCTGCTCGACGCGGCGACGGGGAAGAAGTTGCACGAACTCAAGCCCGGACACGAGTACGGCGTCACCGACTTGGCCTTCCACCCGGACGGCAAGCACCTCGCCTCGGCCGGCCGCGACACGGTGGTGCGCGTCTGGTCGGCGGCCGACGGCAAACTGGTCAAAGAGCTGGGCAAGGCGCGCGGGGGGCAGTTCAAGGACTGGATTCACGCGATCTCTTTTTCCGCCGATGGTCGCCTCCTCGCCGCCGCCGACATGGCCGGGGCCGTGCAGGTGTGGAACTTCCCTGCGTGACCATTCCCCCCGCCCGCCGGGCGGCTGCACGGGAGAAACCCCATGCGCATCAGCGCACGCATCACGACCGCGCTCCTCACCCTGTTCCTCTGTGGGGTCGCCTGCGCCGCGGAACCGGCCCTGACGCTTGCGCCAAAGGATTTCACCCTGCGCGGCCACGACGCCCGCCAGCGCCTCACTGTCACCGGCACCACCAACGGCAGCCCCGTCGATCTCACCCGCAAGGCCACCTTCCGCTGCGATTCCCCCGATATCGCCCGTGTCAGCGCCGATGGCATCGTCACGCCCCTCGCCGACGGCAGCGCCACGGTCACCGCCACGGTGGATGGCAAGCAGGCGACGGCGACGGTCAAGGTGATCGACGGCGCGAAGCAACTCCCCGTCACCTTCGAGCGCGACGTGATTCCCATCCTGACGCGCGCCGGCTGCAACGCCGGCGCCTGTCACGGCAAGGCCCGCGGGCAGAACGGCTTCGCCCTGTCGCTGCTCAGCTACGACGCCGACTTCGATTACAACGCCATCGCCAACGAGGCCCGCGGCCGCCGTGTCTTCGCCGCGGCTCCCGAGCACAGCTTGCTGCTGCGCAAGGTGTCGGCGTTGGTCCCCCACGGCGGGGGCAAGCGCCTCGACGTCAGCTGCGCGGGGTACGACCTCCTGCGCCGCTGGATCACGGCGGGCCTGCCGCGCACGTCGAGGGACGCCCCGACCATCGAGCGCATCACCCTGGATCCGGGCGAGCGCATCCTCGCGGCGAACGGCGAACAGCAACTCCTGGTCACCGCTTACTACAGCGACGGTTCGACGGCCGACGTAACGCACCTCGCGACCTTCCAGTCGAACGAGAGCGTCATCGCCGCGGTGACGGCGGACGGCCTGATCCGGGCCGGTCCGCTGCCCGGCGAGGCCGCCGTCATGGCCCGCTTCATGGAGAAATTCGCGGTCTGCAACGTCACCATCCCGCTCGCCGGCGAAGTCCCGGCCGACCTCTACGCCAGGCTGCCGCGGTACAACTTCATCGACGGCCGAGTCTGGGACAAGCTACAGCGCCTCGGCATCACGCCGTCGGAGCCGGCGGGTGACGCCACGTTCCTGCGCCGTGCCTACCTCGACGTGATCGGCCGCCTGCCGGCGCCCGACGAGGTGCGCGACTTCCTCGCGGATAAGGATCCCGCCAAGCGCCAGCGCCTCGTCGATCGCCTGCTGGAGCGGCCGGAATACGCTGACTACTGGGCCAACAAGTGGGCCGACCTGCTGCGGCCCAACCCGTACCGCGTCGGCGTCAAGGCGACGTACAACCTCGATGCCTGGCTGCGCGACGCCTTCCGCAAGAACAAGCCGTACGACCGGTTCGTGCGCGAAATCATCACGGCGAAGGGGAGCACCTACCGCCACGGGGCGGTGGTGGTGTTCCGCGACCGGCCCGAGCCGGACGAGATCACCACGATGGTCAGCCAACTCTTCCTCGGCGTCCGCCTGGAATGTGCGAAGTGCCATCACCACCCGTTCGAGGTCTGGGGGCAGGACGATTTCTACAGCCTGGCCGCGTACTTCGCCCGCGTCGGCCGAAAGGGCGTCGGCCTGTCGCCGCCGATCAGCGGCGGCGAGGAGATCATCTTCGCCGACAGCCGCGGCGAGGTGCGCCACCCCGTCAGCGGCAAGGTGCTGGCGCCGCGGCCGCTCGGCGGCAAGCCGGTCATCATCGACGAGGACCGCGACCCGCGCGAGCAGCTCGCGGAGTGGGTCACCGACGACGACAACCCGTATTTCGCCCGGGTGATCGTCAACCGGGTCTGGGCCGACCTGATGGGCCGCGGGCTGGTCGAGCCGGTGGACGACCTGCGTGCCACCAACCCGCCGAGCAACGGCCCGCTCCTCGACGCGCTCGCGGCCGACTTCCGCAAGGAGAAATACGACCTGAAAAAGCTCATCCGCACCATTCTGACGTCGTACGCCTACGGGTTGAGTTCGGTCCCCAACGAGCGGAACGTGGCCGACCTCCGCAACGGCTCGCGCCACTACCGCCAGCGGCTGCGGGCGGAAGTGTTGCTCGACGCGATCAGCGATATTACGCAGGTGCCGGAGACGTTCACGGCGGCGGCCCCGGGGACGCGGGCGATGGAGCTGTGGACGGTGCGGACGCAGTCGCTCTTCCTGGACAGCTTCGGCCGGCCCGACCCGAACCAGGACCCGCCCTGCGAACGTACCAGCGACACGACCGTGGTGCAGGCGCTGCACCTGATGAACGCGCCGGGGCTGCACCGCAAGGTGACGGCCGACTCAGGACGCGCCGCGGCCCTGGCGAAGAGTACGAAGGCGCCGAGGGAGATCGTCGAGGAGTTGTACCTGCTGGTGTACGGCCGGCCGCCGACGAACGAGGAACGCGCCGAGTGCGCGAAGCTCTTCGAGAAGAAGGACGCGCCGCGGCGGCAGGTGACGGAAGATTTGTTGTGGGCGCTGCTGAACACGCCCGAGTTTATCTTCAAGGATTGACGTGACAGGCCCGCTTGCGGCTTCGCAGGTGTTGCGAAGCCGGAAGCGGCTATTCAAGGGGATCCGCAATGTCCATCCACACGAATTGCCAGGGATTCAGTCGCCGCGACTCCTTGCGGCTGGGCCTCGGCGCCCTGCTCGGCGGCGGTCTCGTCCACGCCCTGCGCCTTCGCGCCCTCGCCGGCTCGACCGAGGCGCCGGCGGCAAAGGCCAGGGGTTGTGTCCTGATCTGGTTGGACGGCGGCCCGACTCACTACGAGACGTTCGATCCCAAGCCGGACGCGCCGAAGGAGTTTCGCGGCGAGTTCGACGCCATCAAGACGAAGATACCCGGCGTCTTCTTCTCGCAGCACCTCAAGCGCCTCGCCGCGGTCGCCGACAAGGTGGCCGTCGTCCGCTCGATCCGTCACGACCAGGGCAACCACGGCGCCGGGAACCACTACATGATGACCGGCGCCCCGCCGCGCATTCCGGTCGGCTGCGGCGCCTTCGTCAGCTTCCACCCCAGCCTCGGCTCGGTCGTCGCTCACGAGAAGGGCGCCCCGAAGGGGTTGCCGGCCTACTTCTCGATGCCGGAGATGTCGCGCTCCGGCGGGCCGAATTTCCTCGGCGCGAAGTACGCCCCGTTCGTCGTCTCCGACAACCCGAACAACCCCGGCTTCCGCGTCCGCGATGTGGCCGTCCCGCAGGGGTTGGGCGACGGCCGCTTCGAGTCGCGCAAGGAGGCCCGCGCGGCGGTGGATCGCATGCTGCGCTTCCACGACAAGGCGGCGGGCGACCCGGTGGCGGCGCTGGACGAGCACTACCAGCAGGGCTTCGACCTCATCGCGTCGAAGGAGGCCCAGGCGGCGTTCGACGTCGGCCGCGAGCCCGACCGGGTGCGCGAGAGCTACGGCCGCAACCCCTTCGGGCAGCGGGCACTCCTGGCCCGGCGGCTGATCGAGGCCGGCGTGCCGTTCGTCACGCTCTACGAGGGCGGCTGGGACCACCACACGAAACTATTCACGACGCTGACGCAGCGGCTCCCTCCGTTCGAGGCGACCATCGCGGCGCTGATCGAGGACCTGGCGCAGCGCGGGCTGCTCGATTCGACGATGGTGATCGCGCTGGGCGAGTTTGGGCGGACGCCGCAGATCAACAAGGACGCCGGCCGCGACCACTGGTCCAACGCGATGTCGGTGCTGTTCGCCGGCGGCGGCACGCCGGGCGGGCAAGTCGTCGGCGCCACCGACAAGAAAGGCTTCGCCGCGGTGGAGCGCGTGCTGTCGCCGGAGAATTTCGCCTCGACGATTTACGCGAAACTCGGCATCGACCCGGGGAAGGTGCTGTACTCGCCGAACGGCCGGCCGGCGCACATCGTCAGCGATCCGACGCCGATCAGCGAGTTGATGGGGTGACGGAAGCGCGGCCGCGGTATAATGGCGTGGTCTGCTCGGTGTTGCGCCGCGCGACTGAGGAAGGGAGCGAGCTATGGCGAAGAAGGAAAAGAACAAGAAGAAAAAGCGTGTCATCCTGATGCCCAAGGGACGGGGCAAGCTATCGTTGGCCGATATCATCCGCGCCGTGGAGAAGGTGACGGCGCTCCGTGAACAGCGCGAGAAGGAGCCAACTGTTTCGGATGGCAAGAAATAACTATGCAAGGGGGGTGTTTCTCAATTGCCCCTTCGACGACCAGTACGCGCCTCTTTTCCAGGCTGTGATCTTCGCCGTCCTCGATTGCGGTTTCCGGCCCCGATGTGCCCTGGAGGTCGATGACGCAAGCGAGGTGAGGTTCGAGAAGATCGCTCGGATCATCGCCGATTGTAAGTACGGCATCCACGACATTAGCCGCACGCAGCCGGACGCAGCGACGGGGTTGCCGCGATTCAACATGCCCCTGGAACTTGGCATGTTTCTCGCAGCCAAGAAGTTCGGCACCGGACGCCAAAAGAAAAAAGTGTGCCTGATCCTCGACTCCCTCCCGTACCGCTATCAGCAATTCATGTCTGACCTCGCCGGACAGGACATCCAGCGCCATGACGATGACCCGAAAACGCTCATTAGGGTAGTGCGGAATTGGCTTCGCACGGCTTCCGAGAGTCAACCAATGCCAGGGGGTGCGGAAATTCATCGACGATACCTTCAGTTCGTGGCGGACTTGCCTGCGTTGTGCGCGGAGGTCCGACTGCAACCGCACGAACTTACATTCGCGGACCTCGCGTCCCTTATCGCCGAATGGTTGCTGCGGAACTCCTAGACCCTTCACACTCGTTTATCCGCTGCTCACCGGGAGCAAGTCATGAGAGTACCGCCACCGTTTTTTTGCTGTGCGATCGGCCTGGTCGCCTGGGGCCTCCTCCCACGCCCTGTCGCGGCAGCGCCCCCGACGCTCACTTACCTCTTCCCAGCAGGCGCCCAGCAGGGCAAGACCGTCGAGGTCACCGCCGGCGGCACATTCGAGCGCTGGCCGGTCCAGGCGTGGGCTGCTCACAAAGGCGTCGAAATCAAGCCCGCCAAGGACAAGGGCAAATTCACCATCACCGTCTCCGCGGACGCCGCCCCCGGCACCTGCTGGGTGCGTCTCTCCGACGAGCAGGGCGCCAGCGCCTTGCGCCCGTTCATCGTCGGCACGTTGCCGGAGGTCATGGAACAGGAGCCCAACGACGACCCGAAAAAGCCGCAGGTGCTGCCCTCGTCGTCCGTTGTCGTCAACGGCCGGCTCGACAAGGCCGGCGACGTGGACTGCTTCGCGGTCAAGCTCGCCAAGGACGAGACGCTCGTCGCCTCGCTGGAAGCCAACCGCACCCTCGGCTCGCCGATGGACGGCGTGCTGCAGCTGCTCTCCGCCGACGGCTTCGTGCTGGAGGAGAACAACGACGACCACGGCCTCGACCCGCAGCTCATCTTCACCGCGCCGAAGGACGGCTCCTACGTCGTCCGCGTCTTCGCCTTCCCCGCCGACCCGGACGCCAGCATCCGTTTCGCCGGCGGTGAGACGTACATCTATCGCCTGACCCTGACCACAGGCGGCTTCGCCGATCACGCCTTCCCGCTGGCCGTGTCGCGCACCGACCCGGAACAGGTCGAGGTCATCGGCTGGAACGTCCCCGAGGCCGCGAAGAAATTGACCGTGAAGCCTGACGCGGGCTCCGATGTCGTGACGCTGTGGCACCCGCGGCTCGCCAACACCGTCTCGGTGCTGGTTGAGCCGCATCGCTGTGTCGTGGGGGCGAAGCCGAACGACCGCAAGAGGCCACAACCGATCGCGCTGCCGGTGACGATCAGCGCAGGGATCGACCCGCCCGGTGAGATCGACACTTACGAGTTCGCGGCGAAGAAGGGGCAGCGGCTGGTCTTTCGCGCCGACGCCCGCTCGATCGGCTCGCAGCTCGATCCGCTGCTGCGCCTGACCGACGCCGCCGGCAAGTCGCTGGCCCAGGCCGATGATGCGACCGCAGGCAAGGTCGGGACGCGCGACGCGGAGTTGGCGTTCGCGGTGCCGCAGGACGGCAACTATCGGATCGAGGTGCGCGACCTGGCGGGCCACGGCAGCTTCCGCCACTTCTATCGGCTGCGGGCCGTCCTCGCCGAGCCGGATTACGTCCTCGTCGTCGCGGCGGACCGTTTCACGGTGGCGGCGGGGAAACCGCTCGACGTCCCCGTGACCGTCGAGCGGCGGAACGGCTTTGAGCGCGAGGTCGAGATCGCCGTCGAGGGGCTGCCCGCCGGCGTGACCGCAACGGCGAAGACACTGGGCAAGTCGGTCTCGCTCCGGCTGGAGGCGAAGGGGCCGGCCTCGTCGGCCTTCCGCATCGTCGGGACGGTCGCCGGGCGCGCGGACCTGACCCGCATCGCGACGGCGCCATCGGCCGCCTTCCCGCCGGCGACGCCGCACCTCTGGCTCACGGTGACGAAGTAATCCACCCCAAAAAGGACTCTCACAATGCGCACACTTCTGGTCGGTTGCCTGGGGCTGCTGGCGCTCGGCTCGGGCCCGGCTCGGGCCGACGGGCCCAGCGCGGACGAGGTCCGCAAGCTCGTCGCACAACTCAAGGACCGCGACGTGGGGCAGCGGTCTGCCGCCGCGCGCGAGCTGACCAAGCTTGGGCCGGAGGCGAAAGAGGCGGTCCCCGTCCTCGTCGGGGCGCTCGGCGACGCCGACGGCGAGGTGCGGCAGGTCGCCACCAACGTCCTCAGCAAGATCGGCAAGCCGGCGGTGCCCGCCCTCGGCAAGGCGCTGGAGAGCAGCGACCGCGTCGTTCGCCGGCAGGCGGCCCTCGCACTTTCCAAGGTCGGCGCCGACGCCAAGGCGGCCCTGCCGGCGCTGACGACCGCGTTCGGCGACAAGGACCGCGAAATCCGCAGCTTCGCCCTCGCCGCCATCATTCGCGCTGAGGAGGATCCCAAGGGACTGGCGCCGGTGCTGACCAACGCGCTCAAGGACGATGACAAGGGGGTGCGCGTCACGACCGTCTACGCCCTGGAGGGGATCGCCGGCAAGGTCGATGGCGTGGTACCGGCCCTCGCCGGCGCCCTCAAGGACTCCGAAAAGGATGTTCGCATCGCGACGGCCGCCGTGATCGGGCGCCTCGGCCCCGACGCCAGGGCGGCGCTGCCGGCGCTGAAGGACGCGCTCAAGGACGCCGACGGCGAGGTGCGCATCAGCGCGGCGCAGGCGCTGGTGCTGATCGACGAGAAGCAGAGCGAGGCCGCAGTACTGGCCCTGGTAGATTGTCTGACCGACAAGCAGGACGGCGTGCGGCGCGGGGCCAGCTACGTCCTCGGCGAGATCGGCCCGGCGGCGAAGTCGGCCGTCCCGGCGCTGACGAAGGCGGCGAAGGACGGCAGCGACGCGGTGCGCCAGGCGGCGGCCGCGGCCCTGAAGAAGATCCAAGCCTAGTAGGTCAGGCTTTCCAGCCTGACCCGAAGAGTCAGGCTGGAAAGCCTGACCTACGTTGTGGAGGGGCCGCGATGGTCTTCCTCTCGCGCATCTACACCAAGAGCGGCGACGCCGGCGAAACCGGCCTCGGCGACGGCGGCCGCGTCCCCAAGGACCACCCGCGCGTCGCCGCTTACGGCGGCGTGGACGAGCTGAACGCCGTCCTCGGCCTGCTGCTCGCCCAGGGCCCCGACGTGCCGGAAGCCGACCTGCTCCGCGCCGTCCAGAACGACCTGTTCGACGTGGGCGCCGACCTGTGCGTGCCGCAACCGGCGGACGAGCCGCCGGGGCAGAGGCTGCGTGTGCGGCCGGAACAGGCGGCCCGGCTGGAGTCGGCCATCGACCGCCTGAACGAGCCGCTGGCGCCGCTCAAGAGTTTCGTCCTGCCGGGCGGTTCTCTCGCCGCGGCGTGGTGCCACCTGGCGCGGACAGTGTGCCGCCGGGCCGAGCGCGACGTGGTCACGCTGGCGCGCGGTGAGACGATCAACCCTCATGTCATCGTCTACCTGAACCGGCTGTCGGACCTGCTGTTCGTGCTGGCGCGGGTGTACAACGGCAACGGGCAGAAGGACGTGCTGTGGGTGCCTGGAAAGTTTTCCGTTTAAGAACTGTATCAACACCCCTCTTGCCGCTTGCGGCTTCGCAGCAAAGATTGCGAAGCCGCAAGCGGCCAAGTCATTGTGGGTACAATTGCTAAACGGTGTCAGCGCCTGTTGATCCGCTCGCGCTTGGCGTGTTCACGGATTTCCTCGAGCAATTCGAGGAGGTAGTCGCCCAGGTGCTGCGCCTCGTCACCGGCCTCGTGCAGCTTCTGCAGGGCGTTGTGCAGCGCCAGCAGGGTCGGGTAGTGGCTGCGGCGCCGCACCGGACGGCTCAGGTCGCGGAAGTCCTGTTCGCGCGGCAGGAGCACCGTGTTCAAATGCTCGATCAGGTCGCGGACGACCTTTTCCGAGTGGGTCAGGAGTTGCCGCAGGGTCATGCGGCGCTGGGGTCGTTCAATCATCATAGCGCCCCCTCGTCGTTGAGTCGCGTGGGGATCGCGTTGGGAAAGCGGGGGCTGCGAGTCCGGGCTTTCCGTCGTCTGCCGATGGATAAGGGGACCGGATCGGCTGAATCCCCCTCACATTTCGCCTTCCTTCGGGTATACTCCGTGAAGACGGCCCGAGTCAAGTATTCTCCCGGAATTCTCGCGGCCTCGATTCCGTGCCTCCCGACCCCGAGGGGGGCGCGATGCAAAGGTTTGGCCCATGCGGATCCTTCTCCTGGCCGACATCCACGGCAATTGGCCGGCGCTGCGCGCGCTCAACGAGCCGTATGACGTGTGTCTCTGCCTGGGCGACCTCGTGGACTACGCCCTGGAGCCGGCCCCCTGCATCGACTGGGTGCGGCGGCAGGCGCACCACGCCGTCCGCGGCAACCACGACCACGGCGTCGCCCAGAACGTCATCATCAATGGCCGCAACGGCTTTCGCTATCTCACCGCCGTCACGCGCCCCCTGACGCGCGAGCGCCTGGCCGAGGACGACCTGCGCTACCTGTCGCGCCTGCCGGTCACGCAGATGGTGACGCTCGACGACACGCGCTTCCTGCTGGTCCACGCCACGCCGCGCGACCCGCTCGACGAGTACGCCCCGCCCGACGTGGAGTTCTGGACGCGGCGGTTGCAGGACGTCGAGGCCGACGTGGTCTGCGTCGGCCACACCCATCAGCCTTATGTGCTCGAGGTCGGCGACAAGCTGATCATCAACCCCGGCAGCCTCGGCCAACCGCGCGACGGCGACCCGCGGGCCAGCTACGCCATCATCGAGAATTACACGGTGGAGCTGAAGCGGCTGGAATACCCGGTCGAGGACACGGTGCGCGTCATCCTGGAAAGCGGCCTACCCGAGGCGGCCCGTGAGACACTGGCGGGGGTGTTCCGCACCGGCGAGGTGCCGTCGCGCCTGGCCAGCGAGAATGGAACGGCATAAGCGCGCTCGTAGTGACCGCATTCATGCGGTCCTTCCGCGGGGCGACCGCATGAATGCGGTCACTACGAGCGCGCCCATCGCGTTCACGCCGTCACCTGCAGCGTCACCTTCGCCTCCTTCTTCTGACCGTTGCGAAGGTAGGCGACGGTCACCGTGTCCCCGGCCTTGTATTGCTCCAGGACGCTGAACAGGTCCTTACCCGTCTTGATCGACTTGTCGTCGATGGAGACGATCACGTCGCCAAGGATAAGGCGCCCCTCCTCGTCGCGCAGGATCCCGCGCAGACCGGCCGCCTCCGCGGGGCTGCCCCCGAAGACGCGCACCACCAGCGCCCCTTCCTTCACGCCGATCTGCCGGGCCTGCTCGTCCTCGGCGACCTGCACCCCCAGGCGCGGGCGGACCACCTTGCCGTTATTGATCAGCTGCGGCACGACGCGGTTGATCTCATCGACGGGGATGGCAAAGCCGATGCCCCCGAACGTGCCCGACTTGCTGAGGATGGCACTGTTCATGCCGATCAGCCGGCCGGAACTGTCCAGCAGCGGCCCGCCTGAGTTGCCCGGGTTGATGGCGGCACTCGTCTGGATCACGCCGCGGATCGGCCGGTCGTTCGGCGAGGTGATCTCGCGCCCCAGCGCACTCACGATGCCCGTCGTCAGCGTGTGGTCCAGGCCGTAGGGGTTGCCGATGGCAAATGTACTCTGGCCGACCTGCAAGTCGTGCGACGTGCCGACGGGGATCGGCACCAACTCGGACTTCGGCGCGCTGATCTTCAGGACGGCGATGTCCTTGTCGGGGTAGGTCCAGATGTTGGCCGTCTCGTAGGAGTTGCCGTCCTGGAAGGAGACGCGGGCGAAGTTGGCCCCTTCCACGACGTGGTAGTTGGTGATGATGTGGCCGTCGTCATCCCAAACGAAGCCGCTGCCCAGGCCGCGCTCGACCCGCTGCACGTCGAGGCTGAAGGCGGTGCGAGTCTCCGTTAGGTTGGTGACGTGGACCACCGAGGGGGACGCCGCTTTGAAGAGGTCAATCGTCGCCCGTTCCGCGTCGGAGAGCTTGCCGGCCGGCGTGACCGTGCGCGGCTGAGCCGGCCCGCTCGCGCCGCGCCCCGGCCAGAACCAGTAGACCAGCCCGCCGAGGAGCAGCGCCAGCCCGACCAGCAGCACCAGTAACGGCCAAACCGCGGCGACGGGGCGCCGCGCAGTGTCACGGTAAGGGTCGTAGGAAGAGTCGTACTGAGACATGAGTGTTGATCCTTTTATGCCGCTTGCGTCTTCGCATGACCTGCGAAGCCGCAAGCGGCTGCTCCATTCTACGCGACTGGTGACATCTGCAACCGCTGTGCCAGGGCCGGCACCGCCGCCGTCAGCGCCTCGTCGATTCGCTCGCAGAGGATGAACTCCATCTCGTGGCGCACCTGCTCCGGCAGCTCACGCAGATCCTTCTCGTTGTCGCGCGGCAGGATGACGCGCTTGATGCCCGCCCGCCGCGCCGCCAGCACCTTCTCCTTGACGCCGCCGATGGGGAAGACCAGCCCACTCAGGGTGATCTCGCCGGTCATCGCCGTATCGCTCCGAGCCGGCAGGTTCGTGTACAACGACGCCAGCGCCGTCACCATTGCCACGCCCGCCGAGGGGCCGTCCTTCGGCACGGCGCCGGCCGGCACGTGGACGTGGACGCCGGCGTGACGGAACAACTCCGGGTCGATGCCTAGCAGTTCGGCGTGCGCCCAGACCCACGTCTGCGCCGCCCGCGCCGACTCGCGCATCACGTCGCCGAGCTGCCCGGTCAGGCGCAGCCCTTTCCCGTCGGGCAGCAGCGACGCCTCGACGTACAGCACCTCGCCGCCGGCCTCGGTGTAGGCCAGGCCGGTCGAGACGCCGGCCGGCAGCTGCTTGCGCGCCGTCTCCTGGCGGAAGCGCTCGGGGCCGAGCAGTTCGGACAGGTCTTCCGGCCCGACCGTCACCGGCTCGGTCTGCCCTTCCGCGAAGCGGCGGGCCACCTTGCGGGTGATACGACCCAGCGCCCGCTCCAGTTCGCGGACGCCGGCCTCGCGGGTATAGCCGCTGATGACCCGCTTGATGGTTGGGTCCGGCAACGCCAGCTGCTCCGGGGCGATGCCCGCTTCCTGGAGTCGCCGCGGCAGCAGGTAGCGGCGGGCGATTTGCAGCTTCTGCTCCTCGCTGTAGCCGGACAGGCGCAGCATCTCCATACGGTCGAGCAGCGGCCGTGGGATCGTGTCCAGCACGTTCGCCGTCGTGATGAAGAAGACGTGCGACAGGTCGAACGGCATGTCGAGGTAGTTGTCGCGGAAGGTGCCGTTCTGCGCCGGGTCGAGGACCTCCAGCAGCGCCGCCGCCGGGTCGCCGCGGAAGTCGTGGCCGACCTTGTCCACCTCGTCGAGCATCAGCACCGGGTTGTTGACGCCGGCTCGGCGGATGGCCTGGATGATGCGCCCCGGCATGGCGCCGATGTAGGTGCGCCGGTGGCCGCGCAGCTCCGCCTCGTCATGCAAGCCGCCCAGCGACAGCCGCTCGAACTTGCGCCCCAGCGAACGGGCGATCGACTGCCCCAGCGAGGTCTTGCCGACGCCCGGCGGGCCGACCAGGCACAGGATCGGCGCGTGCGCCGTCGGGTTCAATTTCAGCACGGCCAGGTATTCGAGGATGCGTTCCTTGATCTCGTCCAGGTCGTAGTGGTCCTCGTCCAGCACCTGGCGCGCCGCCTTCAGGTCGATGACGTCTAGCGTGGCCTTCTTCCACGGCAGCTCCAGGATCAGGTCGAGGTGAGTGCGGATCACCTGGAAGTCGGGGGCGATGGGCGGCAGGCGCTCCAGGCGCGTCAGGGCGCGCTCGGCCTCCTTGCGCACCTCATCGGGCAGGTCGGCCTCGGCGAAGCGGCGGCGCAGCTCCTCGACTTCCGCCTTTTCCGGGCTGGTTTCGCCAAGTTCTTCCTGGATCGCTTGCATCTGCTGGCGCAGGAAGTAGTCGCGCTGCTGCTTGCCCATCTCGCTCTGCGCCTGGGTGTTGATCTTGTGGCGCAGCTCCAGCACCTGCAGTTCGTGCGACAGGTAGCCGTGGACCAGGCGCAGCGCCTCAATGCGGGTGGTGGCCTCGAGCACCGCTTGCTCCTTCTGGACGTCGAGGCTGAGCATGGAGCCGATGAGGTACGCCAGGCGCAGGGGATCGCTGGCCTGGGCGGCGAGTTGGGCGACGTTGACCTGCCCCTGCCCCTCTCCCTGGGCCAGTTCCAGGGCGCGGGCGGCCAACTCCAGCACGGCGCGGTAGAGCGCCTCGACTTCGGTGCCGCCGTCCTCGGGCAGCGGCAGGACGCGGGCGTGCGCCTTCAAGAAGGGCTCGGTCTGCTCGGCCTTGAGGAGCACCACGCGCTCGACCCCCTGCACGAGCAACTCGAGGCCGCTCTCGCCGCGGGCCATCTTCTTGACGACGGCACGGGTGCCGACGCTGAAGAGGTCGTCGGGCCCGGGCTGCTCGTTCTGGGCGTCCTTCTGGGCGACGAGGATCAGGTTCTTGTCCTCGGTCGCCAGGACGGCCTCGACGGCGGCCACCGAGCCCGGCCGGCCGACCGAGAGCGGCATGAACAGGTGGGGGAACAGGACGGTATTTTTCAGCGGCAGGACCGGCAGGGTCACGACCGTTTCGTTGTCGGGCGTCACTTCTCGGCCTCCGTAATGAGGTGAACCAGCAGCATCCCGTCGCGGTAGTCGGTGGCGACGGAGGCCGGTTCGACGTTGCAGGGCAGCTCCGCGCCGCGCTCGAAGTGGTTGTAAGTGATCTCCATACGGTAGTAACTGCATCCCTTTTCGGTCAGCCAGTCGCGGCGCACGCCTCGGACGGTGACGTGGCAGCCCTCGACCGTGAGGGAGACGTCTTCGGGGCGAACGCCGGCGAGGTCGAACTTCAGCAGCCAGCCCCGCGACGTGCGGTAGACATCCACCGCCGGGCGCCACGCCGTTTCGCTGATCGTCTCGCCGGGCGGAAAGAAGGATTGCATCAGGCGAATCAAGTCTCGGGACATGGAAAGGAATCCCTCCCACGCTCACAATCGACGGGGATAACGCTGGCTTGAGGTAGAGCAACTTCAGTGCCGGACAACGGGGCAAGACCGGGGGCAACACAGCTGTCAGCGGGTACAGCAGTTCGGGAAACTTCGGGGAAAGGCCGGGCGAAGGGACGTGCCATTTTGGCAGTCGGCCGGGGGAAAGTGGCGTTGTGCCCAGTCGCGCCCGTGGTATGATGTCCGTGTTCGCCGTCTTACCTGCAGAGGTGCCCGATGCCGATGCAACTGACCCTTTCTCCCGAGATCGACCAGCGCCTCCGACAGGAGGCGGCTCGACTCGGCCAGTCCGAGGAGGCCCTGGCCATTCAACTCCTGAACCAGCACTTACCACCCCCAAGTCCGGCAGGCGAACCAACCCCAGCGGAGCGCGCTGCCAAACTGCTAGCTCTGTTCGAGCAACTCGACGCGGCGCGCCAAACGGCGGGCGAGGAACTGGGGGACGACTTTTACCGGGGGCTCGACGAGGCTCGGACCTCCGACCGTAAACTCTTCCCCGAAGAACTCAAGGGAATCACCTGGTGAAGCCCACCGTGCTGCTCGATTCCGGCCCGCTCGGCGCGCTGGCGCACCCCCGTGCGCTGCCGCTGCCTACGGCCTGCCGGCAGTGGCTCGCCTCGCTCGTCGCCGTCAACCGTCGCATTATCGTCCCCGAGATTACCGATTACGAAGTGAGGCGAGAGTTGCTGCGCCTGGGCCGCATGACAGCTATCTCGGAACTCGACATGCTGGCCCAGCAACTCGAATACCTGCCGCTGACCACGGCTGCCATGAGGCGGGCGGCGGAGCTGTGGGCGCAGGCGCGCCAGCAGGGCCAGCCGACCGCCGGCGACAACACCATCGATGCCGACATGATCCTGGCCGCCCAAGCCCTCACCCTGGGCGACCCGGACGTCATCATCGCCACCACGAACGTCGGCCACCTCGCCCGTTTCGTGCCGGCCGACCTGTGGCAGAACATCGCACCCTGATTTGCCTCAATACAACTCCAGGACGTGTTCGCCTCCGTGGGCCGGGTTGCCGGTGAGGCGGCGCCCCCGGACGTCCACGACGAGATCGAGCATCACCAGAGGTATCTGCCCAATCAGCACCGGCGCGTCGTCGGGCACTTCGATTACGTCTACGCTGCAGAAGCGGCCCTGGATGGTTAGCCGGACCGGCTCGCAGACGTTCCCCCGGTGCGCCCCGGCGTACGGGCTGGCACGCCCCTTCGAGACCTTCTTCAGTCCCAGTTGCCGGATGAATCGGGTGGGCAGGGCGAGCGTCGTCGTCTCGGTGCCGACAAGCGCGTCCATCAGAACGAGGCTCCGGACCTGATCCGGGGCGCGAATCCGCCGCTCTGCCTCGTAGAGGTCCGCCAGGTTCTCAATCGTTGCCTCGGTGAGCACGTGGCGCATGGCTTGTAGCTCCATGTCGTGGCCTTCTGAGATAGGCACCTCGGTACGCGAAGGCATACCGGGATCATACCACGAGCGCGCTGATGCAACGAGTCACTTGCCCGCCCCGACGGCCTCCTCCTTCGGCGCCCCCGCCTTCGTCGTGAACGTCAGCCCCTCGCCGCCCTGGTAATCGACGACGACGTGCTGCCCGTCGCGCACCTCCCCCTTGAGCAGCATCCGGCTCAGCGGCGTCTCGATCTCGCGCTGGATCGCCCGCTTCAGCGGCCGCGCCCCGTAGGCCGGCTCGTAGCCCACCGTCACCAGGTGCGTCTTGGCCGCGTCGGTCAATTCCAGTGTGACGTGCCGGTCCAGCAGCCGCTGCCGCAGCCGCCCCAGCTGGATCTCCACGATCTGCTTCAGGTGCTCCTCGCTCAGCGAGTGGAAGACCACGATCTCATCGACGCGGTTGAGGAATTCCGGCCGGAAGTGGTGCCGCATCTCGTCCAGCACCGTCTCCTTCATGCGGTCGTAAACCTCGCCGATGCACGAACCGCGGTACTGCAGGATGCGCTGGCTGCCGATGTTCGACGTCATCACGATGATCGTGTTCTTGAAATCGACCACGCGACCCTGGCCGTCCGTCAGCCGGCCGTCGTCGAGGATTTGCAGCATGACGTTGAACACGTCGTGGTGCGCCTTCTCGATCTCGTCGAACAGGATGACGCTGTACGGCTTGCGCCGCACCGCCTCGGTCAGCTGCCCGCCCTCCTCGAAGCCGACGTATCCCGGCGGGGCGCCGATCAGGCGCGACACCGTGTGCTTCTCCTGGTACTCGGACATGTCGATGCGGATCATCGCCCGCTCGTCGTCGAACAGGACCTCCGCCAGGGCCCGCGCCAGCTCCGTTTTGCCGACGCCGGTCGGGCCCAGGAAGATGAACGAGCCGATCGGCCGATTCGGGTCTTTTAGGCCGCTGCGGGCGCGCACCACCGCCTCGGCCACCGCCGTCACCGCCTCGTCCTGGCCGATGACGCGCTTGTGCAGCTCCTCCTCCAGGTGCAACAGCTTCTGCACCTCGCCCGACAGCAGCCGCGACACCGGGATGCCGGTCCAGCGGCTGACCACCGCGGCGATGTCCTCCTCGTCCACCTCCTCCTTGAGCAGGTGCGATTGGCCCTGCTTCTGCGCCAGCTTCTCCTCCTCTTCCTTGAGCTTCTTCTCCAGACCGAAGAGGGTGCCGTACTGCAGCTCGGCGGCCTTGTTCAGGTCGCCGTCGCGCTTGGCGATGTCGATGTCCTGCTTGGTCTTGTCGATGGCCTCGCGCAGGTTGCGCAGCCGCTGCACCGCCTCCTTCTCGGCCTGCCACTGGGCCTGCAGCGTCTGGGCCTGCGCTTTCAGGTCGGCCAGCTCCTTCTGGATCTTGCCGAGCCGCTCCTGCGAGGCCGGATCCTTCTCCTTCTTCAGCGCCGTCTCCTCGATCTGCAGCTGCATGACGCGGCGGTTGACCTCATCCAACTCGGCCGGCATCGAGTCGATCTCGGTCTTGAGCTTGGCGGCCGCCTCGTCCACCAGGTCGATCGCCTTGTCGGGCAAAAAGCGGTCGCTGATATAGCGGTTGGACAGCACCGCCGCCGCCACCAGGGCCGCGTCCTTGATGCGCACGCCGTGGTGGACCTCGTAGCGCTCGCGCAGACCGCGCAGGATACTGATGGTGTCCTCGACCGACGGCTGATCGACCAGCACCGGCTGGAAGCGCCGCTCCAGGGCGGCGTCCTTTTCGATGTGTTTGCGGTACTCGTCGAGGGTGGTGGCGCCGATGCAATGCAATTCACCGCGGGCGAGCATTGGCTTGAGCAGGTTGCCGGCGTCCATCGCCCCCTCGGCCTTGCCGGCGCCGACGACGGTGTGCAACTCGTCGATGAACAGGACGATCTGACCCTCCGACGCCTGCACTTCCTTGAGGACGGCCTTGAGGCGCTCCTCGAACTCACCGCGGAACTTGGCCCCGGCGATCAGGGCGCCCATGTCGAGGGCGACGATGCGCTTGTTCTTGAGCCCCTCCGGCACGTCGCCCCGAACGATTCGTTGAGCCAAGCCCTCGACAATAGCGGTCTTACCGACGCCGGCCTCGCCGATCAGGACCGGGTTGTTCTTGGTGCGCCGCGACAGCACCTGGGTGACGCGGCGAATCTCCTCGTCGCGGCCGATGACCGGATCGAGCTTGCCCTGGCGGGCGAGCTGCGTCAGGTCGCGGCCGTAGCGCTCCAGGGCTTCGTAGGTGGCTTCGGGGTTCTGTGTGGTCACGCGCTGGTTTCCTCGGACCTCTTGCAGTGCGGACATGAGCCGGTCGCGGGTAACGCCCAGGTCCTTCAGGATTCGGCCAGCGGCGGCGGTGTCGTCGGTCGCCGCGAGCAGCAGGTGCTCGACGGAGACGAAATCGTCCTTGAAGCGCTTGGCCTCGTCCTCGGCCTTGGTGAGCAGGCGGTTGAGGCGGCCGCTGAGGTAGGCGCGGTCCTCGTTGCCGCTGACGGTGCTGACACGCGGCACCTTGTCCAACTCGCGCTCCACGCGCTGGCGGAGGGTGTTCACGTCCACGTCGGCCTTGCGCAGGATGGAGACGGCGAGTCCCGGTTCCTGCTCGAGCAGCGCCAGGAGCAGGTGCTCCACGTCGATCTGCTGGTGGCCGCGGCGGACGGCGAGCGCCTGGCCGGACTGAAGGGCTTGCTGGGCTTTCTCGGTAAAGCGGTTGATGTCCATGAAATGCTCCTGGTTGTCTCTTTCTCATGCAAGGATGGTGCCAAAGTGGCAGATGTCAGGTACGATGCTCCAAAGCTCAGATGGGCAAGGGATTGCGCGGATCGACCGGTGACGAGATCGGCAGGGGCCGGGGCGACGGCTGCCGAAAGGGAACGGCGGGACGGCCGCGGCGTGACAACTTGTCACACTCCTGCGCACTTTTCCCTTGCCCCTTGGCGAGGGGGCGCCGACAATCTCGCTGGGTGACGGCCCCTGACTCGTCCTGTCCCCTGGGGCCGGCGCGGACTCATTGCACGAAAGGGTCATTCATGTTCACGTCGTTGGATTGGAGGAGCCAGGAGTTCTACTACTACCTGGCGGCGGCGGGCGCGGTGGTCATCGCGCTCTCGGTCGGCTTGTACGCGGTCCCCGGGGGTCGGCTGAAGGTGCCGGGGATCGCGGTCAGCATCGTGGGGAGCCTCGGCCTGGGTCTGGCGGCGGGGGTGATCTTCATGGGCGTGGTCGGCAACGAGATCAAGAAGGAGGAGCCGGCGAACTCCACTGCTCCCGAGGGCGCTGCTAACGGGCCTCCTCGCGGCGGGATGGCTGGCCGGGGGGGCGGGGGCATGATGCCCGGCGGCGGCATGATGCCTGGCGGCGGCATGATGCCCGGCATGCCCGGCGGTGGCCCGGGGGGTGGCCCGGGGGGGTCTGGCCCCAACCCCAAGACCCAGCTCGCCAACCTGGTGAGCAAGCTCGACCTGCTGACGGAAAAGCCGCTGACGGTGAAGCTCACCGACGAACAGCGGAAGCAGGTCCAGGAGCAGCTGAAGGGGCTGGCTGACGCGGAGGAAGTGTCGGAAGACGAAGCCAAGGAGAAACTCGAGAAGCTGCAAGACGTGCTGAAGGATGACAAGGACAAGTTGGAGGCGGTCGGATACCGCTGGGCAGGCGACGGCGGCGACGGTGGCCGCGGCGGCGCCGGCGGCGGGCGGGGAGGAGGCCGCGGCGGAAAGCCGCCGCCGAACCCCTTCAAGGGAGAGGGGCAGAACGCCGACCACCTGAAGCGACTCACTGAGCGCCTCGGCAAGACCTAGTGCAGGATCCTGGGAGGTGTTGTGCGACCCCTGCCGGCTTGCCCGGCAGGTGAAGGAGGTCGCTGGCTAGACCGGGGGCAATAAAAAGTTATTCCGCCCCCCTTTAGCCAGCGACCTCCTTCACCTGCCGGGCAAGCCGGCAGGGGTCGCACGAGGAGTACTTGGTCGAGGAACAATCATGCCATCTCTCTCCCGGCGAGACTTTCTTTCCGTGAGTCTCGCGGCGTCGGCCGGCCTGCTCCACGCGGACGAGCCACGGGGCGCGGACGTCCACCGCCAGCTGCTCGACCTGGCCGCCCGTCAGCAGGAGAAGCGCCGCACACGGTTCGCCGCGGTCCAATCGAAGGCCGACCTCGAGGCGCTGCAGAAGACCCTCCGCGAGACGTTCCTCCGCCTCCTCGACGGCTTCCCCGAAGCCAAGGGGCCGCCTCCCGTCAAGAAGACGGGGCGGATCGAGGGGGATGATTATCATATCGAGAAGCTCGTCTTCGAGAGCTTCCCCGGATACTTCGTGTCGGCGCTGCTGTATCGGCCGAAGAAGGTCGCCGCCGCCCTTCCCGGCGTTCTGAGCCCGTGCGGCCACTCGGCGACGGGCAAGGCCGCCGACCCTTACCAGGTGCTGCACGTCAACCTGGCGAAGCGCGGTTACGTCGTCCTGACCTACGACCCGGTCGGCCAGGGCGAGCGGAGTCAGTTCTGGGACGCGGAGCGGGGCCGCTCGCGCTTCGGCCTGGGCTGTGGAGAGCACGCAGTCCTCGGCAACCCGCTGTACCTGCTCGGCGGCAGCCTGGCGCGTTACCGCATCTGGGACGGCTTCCGCGGCCTCGATTACCTGACGTCGCTGGAGGAGGTGGACGCGAAACGGCTCGGTTGCGTCGGCGTCTCCGGCGGCGGCACGCTGACCGCCTACATCGGGGCGCTCGACCCGCGCGTTACGGCGGCCGCGATCTGCTGTTACATCACGACGCTGCCGCGGCGCATGGCCAACCGCGTCCCGGACGACCCCGACGCCGACCCGGAGCAGGACGTCTTCGGCTTCGTCAGCGAGGGGATCGATCACGCCGGCTTGCTTGCTTTGCGCGCCCCGCGGCCGACGCTGCTCGGCGCGGCCGTCCACGACTTTTTCCCCATCGAGGGGGCGCGCGAATCGTTCGCGGAAGCGAAGCGGCTCTTTGAAACGGCGGGTGCCGGCGAGTGCCTGGAGCGCGTCGAGGCGGCGGAAAAACACGGCCTGACGCTGCCCTTGCGAAAGGCGGTCTACGACTTTTTCGACCGCCGGCTGGCCGGGCGCAAGGGCGAAGAGAAGGCCGAGGAGGTCGCGGTGAAGCCGCGGCCCGCCAAGGAATTGCACGTGTGTGCCGAGGGCCAGGTCAACCTCACGTTGCGCTCCCGGCCGCTGCTGCCCCTGGCCCTGGAAGAGTTCAACAAGAAGAAGAAATCGCCGCGCCTGCCCCTGCGCGACCTGCTCCGCCTCGATCCCGAGGCGGCGGCCCCGGCCGTCGTCGAGATCAAACCGGTGAGCGCGGCGGGACAGACCCTGATCGTCTGCGTCAACGGCAACGAGTCGCGCGACTGGCGGGAGGAGAAGGACCTGTTGCAGGCGCTGACGGACCGGGGAGCGGTGGCGGTGGTCGAGCCGCGCGGCGTCGGCAAACAGCGACCCGACCTGTCCGTGAAGGGCCACGACTACGCTGACCCACTGGCGGGGGTGGAGGAGAACATCGCCTACAACGCCTTCCTCGTCGGCAAATCGTTACTGGGGATGCGCGTCGCCGACGTGCTGGCGGCCCTGGAGAAGGTGACGGCGAAGGTCAAGCCGCGGCGGGTGATCCTGTGCGCCCGGCGCGACGCCGCCCTGGTCGCCTGTTTCGCGGCGGCGGTGGAGCCGAAGGTGGACGGCGTCGCGGCCGAGGAGTTGTTGCTCAGTTTCCTGCCGCTCTTCGCCGCGGAGGGGCGCCCGATCAACGCCGCCAGCATCCTGCCCCGTCTGCTGCGAAGTTTCGGCGACGTCAAGGACGTGCTGGGCGAGATCTCGCCGCGGCGGGTCCTCCTCGCCGGAGTCGGTGAGGGCGCGCCGGCCGTTCGCTCATTGCAGACCGCGAAAGTGTGCTTCACCAAGGACGCCCGGATACTGACCGATTGGCTGCGCGAGTGATCGTGGCCCCTCCAGAAGCCGCGAACAACCCCCAGGAGTCCTCCGTGACCGGCGCGAAACTGTGGATCGAGGGGCTGCAACTCCGCAGGCACCCGGAAGGCGGTTGGTTCCGCGAGAACTACCGATCCGAGGAAGTGCTGGCGGCAGCCGGCTTGCCGCGCCGCTTCGGCGGCGACCGGGCGTTCTCCACGGCGATCTACTTCCTGCTGGAGGGCGAAGACTTCTCGGCGCTGCACCGCATCAAGCAGGACGAGGTGTGGCACTTCTACGACGGCTCCCCCTTGACGCTCCACGTGATCGATCCGGAGGGCCGTTACTCGACGATCGAGGTCGGCCGGGACCTGTGGGCCGGTGAAGTGCCGCAGGCGGTCGTCAAGGCGGGCTGTCTCTTCGGCGCGACCGTGAACGACACCCGGTCTTATGCCCTGGTCGGCTGCACCGTGGCGCCCGGGTTCGACTTCGCCGACTTCGAGATGCCAGGCCTAGAGGAGCTGTGCCGGCTGTATCCCCGTCAGCGGCAGGTCATCGAGAGGCTCACGCGGTTTTCTCCCCCGGCGGAATGATACGATACCCAGGATTGATGCAACCTACCCCAGGAGCAGTGGGCCGTCGCAACTCCGGGCGCGTGCCTCGCGTTGACCAGGCATCGCTGTCTGGGATAGTGTCCACAGGCGCATCGCTGGACCGGGTGGTGCGGGAAACCGGAGCCTGCCTGGTGATGAAGAAGGGGGTAGCGAGAGGGCCTTCGATGGCTGTATCATGCCGTTGGGGTTGGCCGAATGGCCAAGACGTGACTACTGCTGTGCGAGAAATGAGCGGCACGTGGCAGCATTCCTGCTTTGGAATGTCGATAAGAAACCGCTCGATGGGTTGGTGCAGAATCTCGTCCGCCAACTCCAGATCGATGTGGTTCTGCTGGTCGAGTACGCCTTCGGGGTGAGTCAGCTTCCGGGCCTGCTGCTGAACGACGGCTTGTTCAAGAGGCGGTCGCCGAAGCGGTTTGGGGTGTTCACTCGTGCAAACCACGCGCTGAAGTTGCGGCGGTATCGCCTGGCGGATCGAGCCGGCTTGTGGCGGTTGACGCCCCCTTCCGGGCAAGAAGGGCTCGTGGTCCTCCTTCACGGATACGATCGGCGCAACTACGACGACGGCACGCGGAGGGTGTTCTTCCGCCGGGTCGCCGATACGGTTCGGCGCTGCGAAGCGTCACGGGGGCACCGCCGCACCGTAATCACCGGGGATTTCAACGCCCACCCGTTCGAGTCCGCCGTGACCGACTCGGACGGACTGCACGCCATCGGGGTGCGGACGATAGGAAGCAGTACCGCCCGGAAGGTCCGGGGGGCGGGAGTGGCGGCCGACTTCTTTTACAACCCCACGTGGCGGCTGTACGGGCAGCAGCAGGCAGAGGCCGGGGCCGCCACCCACTACTGGATTGGGGAAAGCGCTCGCGAACTGGGGTGGCACATGCTGGATCAGGTGGTGTTGCGACCCGAAGAGTCGGCTCGCTTCCCGGAAGACCAACTGCGGATCGTCACCCAAGTCGGCGGCATCTCGCTGCTCGACGCGGATGGCCTGCCCGATCGGCAAACCGCGTCGGACCATCTTCCGGTCGTGTTTCGCTGGAACCTCTGATTGCGAGGGCGCTGTGATGCCAAACAGCCTTTGGCCGGACCTCTCATCCGTAACCCCTCCGCCCCGCGGGATCAGGGAGATGCTGTACGACGCGGCCGGCGATATCGACGCCAAAACGAATGGGGCGATCCAGTTCTACGTGGACACGCTCGGAGTGTCCGGGGCCATCGAGAAGGTCCGGCACAACTGTTACCTGCGGGTTCCGAAGACCGGCTATACCCACCTGCTGTTCCGGGTGACCACGCCGGTGCCCGGCCCGTGGCCGGCGGCAGTATCGACTCCGGAGGGAGAAAGTTTCTCGAATATTCAGGACGAAACCGGTCTGCGAGACGCGGTCGAAAAGCTCCTTCAGCGCGAGAGGACGAAAGAGGTTGTCCTTTACCTCCTCAGCACGGTCCGCTGAGGGTGGGTCAACACGGCGGGATGGGGCTGACATGCCCGGCGACCGGCAGTAGTGGGCCGGGGTTGCCGAGGCAGACGAAGGCGCCCCAGAAGTACGGCTCGGGGTACTTCCGCCGCAGCGCCTGCTGGGCCGCGTGCAGGGCGTCGGCACGCGCCTCGCCGGCCAGGAGGCGGCGGTAGAATTCCTCCATCAGCTCGCGCGTCGCCTCGTCGGGGACGCTCCACAGGCTCATGACCAGCGTCTTCGCGCCGGCGAGGATGAAGGCGCGCTGTAGCCCGAAGACGCCCTCGCCGGTGCGGACCTCGCCCAGTCCCGTCTCGCACGCCGACAGCACCACCAGTTCGGTGTCCAGCAGGTCCAGGCCGGAGACGTCCTCGGCGGTCAGCAGACCGTCCTCCGCTTCCGGCGGCAGCAAGCCGTGCCGCAGCCAGGTGTTGACGCCCGCCAAGGCGAGGCCGGCCCGCAGCAGGGGGTTCTCCGGCAGCGGACCGGACAGCCGGCCAAGACCACCCGGCTCACCACCAATCACGCCGAGGTCGCGGTGTTCGCGGTTGCGGTCCCGGGGCTGGTCCTGGAGGAAGAAGCCGTGCGTGGCCAGGTGCAAGATGCGCGGCGAGCGGCACTGCACCTTGAGCCGGCCTTCCAGGGCGTCCTGCTCCAGCCAGGGCTGCACTCCCAGCAGGGCGGCGATTCGTTCCCCTTCGGTGTGCGTGCCCGGCAAGCGGCCAAAGTGATACTTGTCGCGGTCGAAGTCGCGGGAACGGCGCCCAGCCAGGTCCGCAACCGTTGTGGGTGCCGGCGGGGGAAACGCCACCGGAGAAGCGGAGGCTGACTGCCTGGCCGCTGTTTGGGTGTCGAGGTCGAAGTCTGGGTCAGCGATCACCAGCGGGTCGGCGGGTTGGCCGGTGGATTTGGCCCCGAAACGCAAGACGTCGCGGCCACAGCCGACGTAGCTGATCTGGTAGGTGTCGATTAGCGGACGCCCGTCCGCGGCGGGCAGCACCTCGAACGGCAGGCGGGTCAGGTCGCCGTCCGGAGCCAGCAACAAGCGCTGGTGTCCGCCGAGCGCGGGTATCAGCTTGTCGAACACGGCGGTACGCAAACGCTGGCCGGCGCCCTCTCGGGAGGCCGAGACACGCTCGGGACCGCGTTTGACCATCTTCCGGCCACCGCTAAGGCCGCGCCAGAGACGTGTCAGCCAGGAGACAGACTCCGGACGGTGTGGGACCATCTTCCGGCCGGGGCGACGTTCCGCCTCCCCGGTGAGGCCCGAGCGGAAATCGGCGATCAGCTGGTCGATCGGTTCTGCTTCGCCCAGGTCAATCAGCTGCACGTTGTCCGGCTTCCCGGCGAGCAGGACCAAGGCCAGGTAGCGGGCGGGTTTCCAGAGCGCTTCCTGGTGGGCGCGCCGAGCCTGGAAATCGAACTCCTGGAAACGAACCCATTCCACCAGGGCGCTGCCTTGGGGTAAGGCCTCGGCCACGGCCTGCCGATCGACCGCGCGCAGGCGCTGCTCCAGATTCATTTCCGGAATCCGGGCCAGTTCGGTTTCCAGGCGTTCTTTCTGGGCATTCCAGTCCTCCAGGAGTTTCTGATGGACGTCCGGTCTTTCGGAGCCGGGGCCGGCCAGGGTCCGGCGGGCGGTCTGGCGGCGCAGGAGGATGAGTTCGCGCAACTTGGGCTCCAGTTCCGGGTAGCGCCCTCCCAGCAGGGCATCACGCTGGACGGCCAGGGCCTCGGCGGCGAGGGCCTTACGCCGCAAGATCAGGTCGTAGACGACGCCCTGGAAGCGGGGAAAGTCCCGGCCATGCCGCAGCACCGCGTACAGGAAAATGGCCAGGTTGCCGCGCAGGCTGTCCAGCAAGGCCAGCCGTTGACTTTCCGAGCTGATGGCAAAAACCTGGCCTGTGGTGCGGTCCTGGAAGACGGCCGCTCGTTCCAGAAGGTCGAACCCTTCGGCCAACCGACTCGTGGCCAGGCACACGCCAGCCAGATTGACCAGGGTGCCGGCATAGTCCAGGTGCGTTTCCTGCAGGACGGCTTGCTGAATAGCCAGGGCCTGGCGAAAGAGGGTTTCGGCGGCGGGGTAATCGCCCTGGGCGTGTTTCAGAAGGGCCAGGTTATTCAGGCAGGTGGCGAGGGCGGGATGGGAGGGGCCGCCGAGGGCCTGCCAGGTATCCCGGGCTTGGGACAAGAGTTGTTCGGCCTCGGCGAACCGCCCCAGACCGTTGCACAAGCTGGCCAGGTTGAGCTGGCTGATGGCGGTGGCGGGATGCTTGTCTCCCAGGGCCCGGCGCTTGATGTCCAGGGCTTGCTGCTGAAGGGGCAAGGCCTGGCGGAGCAGGGGTTCGCCGCCGGCGTACCGGCCTATCGCGGTGTACAAGGCCGCCAGGTTATTCAGGGCTTCGGCATAGGAAGGATGCTTGTCCCCCCACACAACCCGTCCAATGGCCAGGACCTGGCGGAATAGGGGTTCCGCGGCAGCGTAGCGACCCAGTTCCTGGTACAAGACGGCCAGGTTGTTCAGCGCTTCGGCCACGTCGGCGTGCTGTTCCCCCCGCGCTGCCCGCCGCAAGTCCAGAGCTTGTTGCAACTGGCGTTCGGCCGCCGGGTAATTGCCCTGGACCCGGTGGACCTCCGCCAGGCAGGTGAGCAGGCCGGCGGTACGGGGGTGGTCCTCGCCGTGCGCCCGGCGGTGCAGTTCCAGGGCCTGCCCGGCCAGGGCCGCGGCTTCGGAAAAGCGACCCTGGTGGCGGTACAGGACCGCCAGATGCTCCAGGCCATCCAGGTAAGACGGATGGTCCGGGCCGCCGGCGGCGTGCCCCAGGTCCGCCACCTGACGAAACAGCGGTTCGGCGGCGCCATAATCGCCCCGGGCCTGGTATACCATTCCCAGGATGGTCAACGCCTGGGCCCGCTGAGGGTGGTATTCTCCCCCGGAGGGGTGATACTCGTCCAGGACCTGGCGGCACAAGGCCTCGGCCTCGGCCCAGCGTCCTTGCTTCTCCAACTGAAGGGCCAGATTGTTTCGGGCCAGTGCCAGGTCGGGATGATGGGGCCCGAGGGTCTTTTGGCGGATGGCCAGGGCTTGTTGGAACAGGGCCAGGGCAACCTCGGCTTTCCCCAGGTCCGTGTACAGGCCCGCCAGGTGCTCCAGGCTGTTTGCCAGGGAAGGGTGCTCCTCGCCCAGAGTGGCCCGGCCCACTTTCAGGGCCTGCGCCAGATGCGGTTCGGCCTCGACCAGCCTTCCCTGTTTCAGATACAGCCCGCCCAGGTTGTTCAACGTGCCGGCCAGCTGAGGATGGTTTTCGGGCAGGTCCCGGCGTTGGATTTCCAGGACCTGACCCAGGAGGGGTTCGGCCTCGGCAAGCCGGCCCATGGCCATGTACAGGGTGGCCAGGTTGTTCAGGGCGGGCGCACAGTTCAGGTGGCCTTTGCCAAAAACCTGCTGGTCAATGGCCAGGGCTTGCTGATAGAGGGGTTCGGCTGCCGAATAGTTCCCCTGCGCTTGAAGCACGGCGGCCAGGTTACTCAGGGCATCCGCGTAACCGGAATGATTTTCTCCCACCAGGGTGCGCCAAAGGGTGACGGCCTGCCGGCCCAGGGATTCGGCGACCGCGTAGTTGCCCTGGGCATGGTGGATGGCGACCAGGGCATTCAAGGTCCGGCCACAGGCGGGATGATTGGCGCCCAGGGTGGCGCGGTACAGCGCCAGCCCCTGCTCCATCAGGGGGAGAGCTGCGGCGAACTTGCCCTGGGCCCAGAAGATGCCGGCCAGGTTCGTCAGGGCCAGGGCATAATCCGGGTGCTGTTCTCCGGCCGACTGGCGGGTCCATTCCAGGGCCTGCTGGAACAGCGGTTCGGCCTCGGCCAGCTGGCCCTGCGACTGCAGTACGGCCGCCAGGTTGTTCAAAGCGCGGACCGCGAGCGGATGCGCCGTCCCGTGGAGGGAGCGGAACAAGTCCAGGGCCTGGCGGTACAGCGGCTCGGCCGCCGCGAACCGGCCCGTCTGGTGATAGAGCAACCCCAGGTTGTTGAGGTCCATGGCGACGGCTTCGTGGTTTTCCCCGCGGAGCTGGCGGTTCAGAGCCAGGGCCTGCTGCAGGAGCGGCTCGGCATCGGCCCACCGGCCCATCTCGCGGTACAGTTCGCCCAGGTTGGCCAGGCTGAGGGCGTAGTCGGGATGCTTTTCGCCCGGCACCTGGCGGCGTGTTTCCAGGGCTTCCCGCAACAACGGCTCCGCGGCGGTGAACTGGCCCAGCTGGAGATGCACCAGGGCCAGGTCGTTCAAGCAACCGACCAGGGTCGGGTGCCGCGGCCCAAGGAGGGTCCGGGCCAGTGGCAAGGCCCGGACCGCCAGGGGCAGGGCCTGGTCGAACCGGCCCTGGTGATAAAAGCGGTGGACCTGCTCCCTGAGTTGATCCAGCTCCTGTTCGTCTCCTGCCTCGGCGCCGGCCGGAAGGCGAACCCCCAGGTCCGCCAACTCGGCCTGGGCCAGGCGGCGCTCCAGGCAATCGGCCGGCATCCTCAGACAGTTGAGCAGCGTCTCCCGAGCCGTCTCCTTCTTCTCGAGGGAGGCCATCAAGGCCCCGGCGTAAAACAGCATCTGGCAGCGCTGCTCGTCGGTGGCCGCCTGTTGAAAGACTTTCATTGGGTCGATCTTGACCAGGGTGATTTGGAGCAGCAGCGGGTACCAGGGCTCGTCCGCCATGGCGCCGAGTATCCAGGAGCCAACTTCCTCCGCCTTATCCGGCCGCCCCGTTCGTTGCAGGCTGATCAGCAGGACCTGAAAGAGCTGATGGAGCGCGGGGACCGGTAGGTCCTCCTCCGGAGGCGTGAACGCCAGTTGCACCGCTTGTCGGGCGCAACTCTCGTAGTCGCGCCGCACAAAAGCGTCGATGCATTGCTGAAATGCCTGGTCAAACGGCACGGGACCACTCCTCTCCCTATTTCACGGGTTGGGATGCCCCCCAGCACCTGTAGCAGTCCGCCTCGGCCGACGGTCTGATGGGCTCATTTCACAATCAAATCGAGACTGTAGCATCAGCGGTGAGGGAATCCGACCCCTGCCGGCTTGCCCGGCAGGTGAAGAAGGTCGCCGGCTAGCGCGGCCAAGTCTTGGGATTGCGCTCGACCCCTGCCGGCTTGCCCGGCAGGTGAAGAAGGTCGCCGGCTAAAGGGGGACGCGGAAAATCCTATTCTTCCCCCCGTGCTAGCCGGCGACCTTCTTCACCTGCCGGGCAAGCCGGCAGGGGTCGCGGGCCGATGACCTCGTCGGCCGGTTAGCCATCGACCTGCTTCACCTGCCGGGCAAGCCGGCAGGGGTCGAGCTTCCTCACCGCTGATGCTACAATGTCATCAAATCGATAGGTTTCCATCAGCCACTCCCTCTTTTCGATTACGCTCCCAGGCCTGCTTGCTTCAAGACGTTTTTCTAGCTTTCTTGTCCAGGTTCGGAATCTTCCTTCCCTGTCGGACCCAGGTCCGCCGCTACGTGGGGGGCGGCGGGGAGCGGGCCGGGGTTGCCGAGGCAGACGAAGGGGCCCCAGAAGTACGGCTCGGGGTACTTCTGCCGCAGCGCCTGCTGCGCCGCGTGCAGGGCGTCGGACCGCGGCTCGCCGGCGAGGAGGCGGCGGTAGAAGTCCTCCATCAACTCGCACGTCGCCTCGTCATCGACTTTCCACAGGCTCATCACCAGCGTCTTGGCCCCGGCGAGGATGAAGGCGCGTTGCAGGCCGAAGACGCCCTCTCCGGTGCGGACCTCGCCCAACCCCGTCTCGCAGGCCGACAGCACCACCAATTCGGTGTCCAGCAGGTCGAGGCCCGACACGTCCTCTGCTGTCAGCAGGCCGTCCTCCGCCTCGTCCGGCGGGGTGCCGCCGCGCAGCCAGGTGTTGGCGCCGGCCAGGGCCAGTCCGGCGCGCAGCAGCGGGTTCTCTGGCAGCGGGCCCGACAGGTGGCCGGCATCGCCGATAACGCCGAGGTCGCGGCGCTCGCGGTTGGGGTCGTGCGGCTGGTCCTGGAGGAAGAAGCCGTGCGTGGCCAGGTGCAGGATGCGCGGCGAGCGGCAGCGCTCCTTGAACGGACCTTCCAGGGCGG
>Ga0116219_10000256_pt1 | contig 56201 bp, 46 predicted proteins | sample Sb_taG_4_FD_91019 | JGI IMG/M metagenome (GOLD analysis project Ga0116219, IMG submission 91019) | Peat soil microbial communities from Weissenstadt, Germany - Sb_50d_6_BS metaG | ecosystem: Environmental > Terrestrial > Soil > Wetlands > Peat | place: Germany: Weissenstadt | collected 2010-09-21 | reverse complement strand
CCCTCGGCCGTGTGGTTGTAGACCACGTCCAGGATGACCTCGATGTCCGCGGCGTGAAGCGCCTTGACCATGGCGCGGAACTCCTTGTGCTGTTCGTCCCGGCGGCTGCTGTAGCCGTCGTGGGGGGCGAAAAAGTTGAGGGGCATGTAACCCCAGCAGCTCCCCTCCTGGGGGTCGAACTGGAAGACGGGCATGATTTCCACCGCGGTGACGCCCAGTTCCTTCAAGTAAGGGATCTTCTCGACCAGTCCCGCAAAGGTGCCGCGCCGCTCGGGACTCACCCCGGAATTGGGGTTGTTCGTGAACCCCCGGACGTGCAGCTCGTAGATGACGGCGTCCGTCTGATGCCGTGGCCGCCGGTCCTCACCCCAGTCGAACGGGGCACCGCCGGCGAGCAGGCCCAGGGGTGCCTTGCCGGCATTGGAGCCGGGACGCGAGGCGGCGGCCCGGTCGAAAGTCGGGGGGAAGAAGACTGACTTCGCGTAGGGATCCAGAAGGACCTTGTCCGAATCAAAGCAGTGCCAGGCAAATCCGCCTTGCGGCTCGGGGCCGGCCACCGAATAGGCGTAGTAGCGAGCGCCGCGGAGGAGGGCCAAGGGTACCCGGCAGTGCCAGGTCCTTCCGGACTTATTGCGGAGGTAATCGAAGTGGTAGTTGAAAACGGGATTGACCAGGTCCGCTTCCGCGTAGAGGAGCAGGGCAATGCCCTCCGCGCTATCGGAGTAGAGGGCGAAGTTCCACGCCGATTCTTTCTCGACCCAGCTAGCGCCCAGGGGAAAGGGAGACCCTTCCGTCGTGGTCCAGTCCGTCATTCCCTCCTCCTCGAATCGGCTCTACCGGTTTCGACGGGGGCAGCGGCTCACCGGTTGGCTTGGCGAATGCCTTGCAGACCTAGGATTGAGTTATTCGCCTGAGCGCCCGTTTATGCGCTCGAACTATAACTAATCCTGAATATCCTCTCTTAACTCCAGGTTTCGGCAGCCAGAATTCACCCGCGTGCTCACGGGCATCACCTTCATTCGCGGCTATAGCCTTTGAAGGAGAGGAAGGCACCGACCACCAGAAACACAGTCGCCACTGCCGGGAGAACGCCGGTGATCTGAACGGCTCCAACCGCGACCGGGGCGAGCTGGGTCGGAAACAGTATTCGTGAAAGACCGCCAAGAAGGGCGAGCCAGCCGACAACGGTCACGAGCACCGGCCACCTGCCCTCCCAGCGATTGTGTGCGCGCACGATGGCAAGCCCGGCGACGAACAAAGGAAAGCCCGATACGAAGATAAGTGCCGGATCGCGGAAACCCTGCTCGACCAGAGCGGGCCAGGTGTCGAGGTTCAGCAAAACAGCGCCGGCTCCGGCCACGAAAGTGGGACCGATCAGGCCTGCGATTGACTTCGAGGCTGTCATGGGTCGCCCTTTCCCTTCACTATTCGATGTTGTACCCATTTGTATGACTCCTAGTCACGGGGACGGCAGTTTGACCTGCAGATTGGCGGGCCACTCAGCCTGCGGGTCGAGTTGCACGTAAGCCACTCCCGGCAATCCGGTCTTGACGTCGCGGACGTAGTTCTTGAGCAGGTCCGGAGCGATGTGCGCCTTGATGCGGAACGTCAGCTTCTGGCGCTCCTCGGCCGTTTCCACCGTCTTGGGCGTGAACTGGGCGACGTCCGCGACAAAGGTGACCTTGGCCGGGATGACGAACTGCGGCGCGGCATCAAGCACGAGCCGCACCTCGGTCCCGAGCTTGACCCGGCCGGCCCAGTCCGTGGGCAGGAAGAACGTCATGTAGACATTGCCGAGATCGATCATGTTCAGGACTTTACCGCCCGCGGCCAGCACCTCGCCCGGCTGAGCGACGCGGTACTGAATGCGACCGGCACGCGGGGCCTTGAGAGTGCTGTCGTTGATATCCGCCTGGACGCGATCGATGGTCGCCTGGGCGTCCACGACGGTCGCTTGCGCGGCGATGATGAGCGCCTGGGCCGTGGCGATGGCGGCGGCCGCGGCCGCGACATTCGCCCGGGCGCTGCTGACGGCTGCCTTGGCACTATAGTAAGCAGAGCGCTGCGTATCGAGATCCTCCTGCGACATGGCAGCCGAGCCAACCAGTCGCTGCGCGCGCTCGTATTTCTTGGTCGCGAGGTCGAAATCGGCCTGGCGCTGCGCCACGATGGCTTCGTTCGCCGATTTCTCGCTCTCGCGCTGCGCTAGCTGGCTCCGCGCCGCATCTTCGGCGCTTTTCGCCATCCCGAGTTTGGCCACGGCTTCCCGGCGCTGGGCCTGGAGCGTCTCGATGTCCATGTGGGCAAGGACTTGGCCGGCGCTGACGGGGTCTCCTTCGTCCACTAGTTCGTCTAGGATGCGGCCTGGGATCTTCGTGGCGATGTCGATCTCGGTCGCCTCGAGGCGGCCATTGCTGCTGGTGAAACCTGCCGGCAGCTTCGCGGGCTGGAAGAGCTTCCACCCAAGGTAGGCTAGACCGCCAATCACGATCAGCGCGAGCAGCAGCAACCATTTTCGTTTGGTCAACGCAGCTCCGACTCTGGTGGAAACGGCTCCGTGAGGTCCTGCCTGCACCGGACCACCCGCGCCATCTCTCTTCTCGATGCCGGACGTGCCAGCCTTTTCCATGATGTGCTGATCGCTCATAAGTCACCCCTGTTGGTGGATTCCTGCCCGGCCGATGTCGCGACCAGGGCGCCGTCCGGGGCGGCAAGGTGTGAAACGCCAGGCAGGCCGCGTCTGAAACAAAGGCACGGCTCCCCCTCCCGCTTAGGCGAACTCTCGGTTGACCCGGCCGGCATAGTATCGCTCTATTTCCTGCCACCCATTGCAATTGATATGCCGAGTTCAAGGCGTCCATTGATTGTCGGCACATGGGCTTAGTAGAAAGCGACTCGCGTCGTTCCCTCTGTTTAATTTGAGGACGCACTGCGCGAAAACGCACACCCAGACCCGAATTGGCTCATCATCCTTAGTCCGAGTCCCGTGCTCGTCGGGAGGTAAACGAGGACGGGTGACGCGGCACCCCGGACGAGCTTATCGGCAACGCTCCCCAGCAGCAGCCGTTTGAGGCCACCCCGGCCGTGCGTGGCCAGGGCGATGAGATTGCTCGCTTCCGTCGTCGGCGGGCGCACTTTTTTGACCGTTTCCGCCAGCGCCCTCCACAAGCCCAACTCCGCCTTGACCACGAGTCCCTCAGCCCACGCCGCAGCACGAGGGAGTAGACGGCGCTGGTGAGTTCGAGGACAAAAGAGTGCCATGCACCAAAGAGATGAGCGGGTATCTACGGACGGTGTACGCGACCGTCCGGGAACGGTTTCAAGAGACGAGTAAGGAGAGCGCCGTACGCTGGCTTTACGAGCCTGCCGCTCTCGTTGGATCGATCACGGTTTCGCCATACTGGTAAATCATGGGAGCGACCCCATGATGCCGTATCAGGCGTTGGTGATCCGAAAGAGCGCCATCATTTGTTGAGGCTTCGCGCCCTTGGGGACGAAAGGGGTTTTCGGTTCGCGAACCTGGTGTGGCGGGCCATCGATGGCCAAGCACATCGAGCACCGCCTCGAAAACAGCATGGAGAACTGTACGTGCATACACATGACATTTTGGTAGTGGGCGAACAGTGTGTTGATAAGAAACACCTGAGTAATTAGGTGATGATTGGATCTTGCGAAAGGGCGCCGCGCTATGGGTAAGCTTGTTTTCGATGAACCTGAAATAAATTTCGCAGGGGGTCCCTCTCATCAATTGTCAGGTCAATCGCATGATCGCCAGCGCATCGAAGTTCCATCCCACTTATCGGGAAGATTATGCTCAATCTCCATCGAAGGCGGCACAATTCTTGGGTTATATGAATGGGTGCCTGGAACTGACCAAGAACATGTCCGTCTATATCCAGTACCGTCACTTTCAGAACGTGATCACCGATTTCTTCCTCATCAAATCCTAGCCGACATACCAATGCAAAAGGTGGATGCTTGAAGGGAAGCGCGTCCACCGTGATCGAGGCGAATGCACCCAATATGCACAATTGGTCGCCGTAGCGCACAGCAGAATGACAAAGCGTGACGATCTCTGGGGTAAATGACATGGAACGTGCTCCTGCATTGGGCAATGCGTGACCGCTCTTGCAATTGTACGCAATCGTCGCATAATGGCAGCATGGCGAAGAAAACACGCAAACCAAAAACGCCAGACCCGGCTGCGTTCGCGTTCGGGATCTTGCGGCATGTCATCGAATCTACAGGCGACACAGTAGACGCGCCCAAAGGAATCCAAGAGCAAAACGGCAAAGATCCGGCTGCGGTCGCGCTTGGCCGCAAAGGTGGGCTCAAGGGCGGGCCAGCGCGGGCGAAGAAGCTTGGCAAGAAAAAACTCAGTGAGGCGGCCCGCAAAGCAGCAAGAGTCAGATGGAATAAAGCGAAGACCTCTTGACGCTCGTCTTACTAAATATACCCTTACAACTGCATAGTGAATTTAGTAGTCACCCAGAAGTACGCTGGTGGGAGCTTTAATGGTGCGGGTTGAGCGCCGCGCCGCCCTCTTTCGAGGGTAGCCAGCAGACCCCACGCCGTAGGGGAGATGAGCACCTCTACTACGCCGGTAATAGTCCGGCCTAGTGGAGACTTCCCCCTGTGGTTCATCAAATTTCGATTGCTGACCCAATCCCTCTTTCAATCATCGCAGACATGGCCAATGTCGAGCATTGGCGCGCTCGTCGTTGGTTTGACCGCGGCCTACTTGGTTGCCGGCCAGTCAAATTTGGAAAACATCGTGGGATTGCTGAAAGTGAGGCTGAAAAAGTCGTGGAGAGGCTGCGCGCACTGAAGGCCGCAGTGGACCTCTTGCAGCGAAGGCGAAACACATGAAGCCAATGGCTTTCGCCATTGGCTTCACACGATAAAACCCATCAGCTTGCGAGCCATTAGATGGCCTAGCGTGGGGCGTTCGAGTGGTTGCACCCATTCAAACGCGATTGGCTCGCTCTCAACAGGAGGGAACTTGTTATGAAGTTCCTGTCCACGTTCTCCAAGTGGCAGCTAGCCACTTGGATAGGCGTTGGCTGCGTCTACCGTCCATAGCGCTGCCAAGTTGAGAGGGGCAAGGATGCCCCTCCTCAATTGTACTCGCTTGAAAATCCAAGACAATCCTATTTTTATTGACAGCTGCACTTGCCATTGCGTGAGCGTTCATGCATAATAACACTGTAGTGTTGATAGTGAGGTGAGCCATGCAATGTCCAACTTGCCAGCAAGAGGCCAGACGATTTGGGAAAGATCGTTATGGCAATCAGCGCTACCAGTGCTTGAGCTGTCGCAAGACGTTCTCTGACAGGCCAGCCAAGCCCCTGGATGAAATGCGCCTTCCTCTCGACAAGGCGATACGCTGCCTAGAGCTGCTGACTGAGGGATGCAGCATCCGCGCTACGTGTCGCCTTAGTGGCGTGGCGAAGGACACGGTGATTGCCCTGCTTGTTTGCGTTGGCGAGAGGTGCGAATCGTTCCTGCGGAACAAGCTCCAGCAGGTCGAGGCGCACGACGTTCAGGGCGATGAAATCTGGGGCTTCGTGGGCATGAAGCAAAAGACCAAGCAGCACAAGCAAATCAGGGACGATGGGCTTGGGGATGCTTATTGCTTCGTGGCGATTGAGCGCACGAGCAAGCTCATTCTGGCGTGGTATCTGGGCAAGCGAAACAGGGCGAGCACTGAAACATTCCTCAAGGATGTTGAACAGTCAACGCGCGGGCGCATTCAGCTAACGACAGATGGCTTTTCTTACTATCCCAGCGCGGTCAGCATGGCATTCGAGGAGAGGCCAGTTGATTTTGCTCAATTGGTCAAGCAGTATGGCCCATCGCCAGACGAGCGCAAGTATTCGCCCCCAGAGGTCGTTGGCATTCACAAGACGCCTTGCTGTGGAAATCCTGACCCAGACAAGATCTGCACAAGCCATGTCGAGCGCCATAACTTGAGCATGAGAATGCAGAATCGCAGGTTGACTCGCTTGACGAACGCATTCAGCAAGAAATGGGCGAACCACGAAGCTGCACTGGGGCTATACTTCGCTGTATACAACTTTGTCAGGCCACATGGTACATTGACCAAACAGACAGGCGAGAAGACAACGCCAGCGATGGCAGCAGGCGTGACAGATCGACTCTGGACTATCCTTGACCTACTCCAGGCTGCATCAACACACTGATCGCCCACTACCGACATTTGGCAGGTCAACCTGACAGGATTCCGCCGAATCGGAAGAGACATAACCTATTGATACTGTTGATGTTGAGTATGTAGATTTGTTGTCAGACACGGAGTCTGGGTACCCCCTGTTTACCTGACATAACCTGCCATTGCGAAATGACCGGAAGCGAAAGGGGGCTCGTTGCTGGCCAGCTTCGTTAGGCCGTGCGCCTGCATGACAGCGACCAGCAGCGCATCATTGCTAAGTAGCCCGTTTTGCTGGCTGATTTGGTCAGCATCGACGAGGAGCGACGCGGCAATCCTAAGGACCTTGCAGGCGACCCTGGAGAATCCCTTCAAGGGCCGTCCGGAACTCTGTTAGCTGCTAAATGACGGTGTGCAAATCGGCTGAAACTAGCCCGAAGCGTCAGCGAGGACCTCGCTAACGCTTCGGGCTAGTATCTGCGGAATCGTGCACCTCGATGTAGATCATGGCCGGATGTCGCCGGAGGCGCTGTTTGACATTCGACCTGCTTGATGCCGATGCGTCCAGCGCTGCCCGCACCATGAAGGCCAGGGCCGGCGACGACCCGATTAGCCTCCTCTTCAACGGCAGCTTCTTGTACCTCTTCGATTGTTTGTCTTCGATTCACCTCGCCTGAGCTGCCGGCAGAACCCGCTTGATCGCCGCCAGGGCCACCGTCTGATCGACTGGTTTGTACAGGACTCCAACAGCTCCTTGTAATTGGGCCTCTGGAAGCAGGTCATGCGCGGCCTGGGGACCGCCCCCACTCACGGCAATGATTTTTACCGCGGGGTGTTGACGACGGACGGTTCGGATAATCTCCAAGCCGTCCGCTCCGGGCAGGAATATGTCGCAAAGGAGCAGATCTGCTCCCAGGTCGTCGAGTATCCGGAGAGCTTCCTCGCCGGTTCCCGCCTCCACGACTTCGAACCCCGCGCCCGCCAGCATCACCCGAATTGCTTTGCGGACATCGACTTCGTCATCCAGGATCAGTATCCGCATGGTAACACCTCAGGGGGAAGGAATTGAGATTCAAAATCGCCTGCTAGTCAGCTGAGATGATCCGGTTTCGGAGTGTCCAACACCTCCCGCACCTTGAAGGCCAGGGCGACTGGGGAGAATGGCTTCTGGAAGAAGTTCACCTCCTCGCGAAGCACCCCGTGCCGGATCACCGCATCGTCCGTGTACCCGGACATGAACAATACCCGAACTTCGGGGTGCCGCTCAGCCACCTGCCCGGCCACGGCCCGTCCGCCCGCTCCGGGCATGACGACGTCGGTGATCAGCAGGTGGATCGGCCCGTCGTGTCCGGCGGCCACTCGCACGGCCTCGTCTCCGTCGGCCGCTGCCAGCATTTTGTACCCGTAGCCTGCCAGGATGTGGCTGATAAAGGTCCGCACCCCGGACTCGTCCTCGGCTAACAGAACCGTCTCCGTGCCATGCGGGGGAGTCAGAATCCGGGACGGGGCCTTCGAGGCTTCGGGGGCCTCCTCTACTCGGGGCAGGTACACCTTGATTGTCGTGCCGACCCCGACCTCGCTGTTCACCGCGACGTGACCGCTGCTTTGCTTCACAATCCCGTACACGGTGGCCAGGCCCAGCCCGGCGCCTTTGCCCTGTCCCTTGGTGGTGAAGAATGGCTCGAAAATACGGGCTTTCACCTGCGGCGACATTCCGCTCCCGGTATCCGCAACGCTCAGGAGGACATGCGGGCCGGCGCGGGCCTCCGCATGGGTCCGAAGGTACTTCTCGTCCAGCTCGACGTTGCGGGTCTCGATCGTCAGTCGGCCGCCCTTGGGCATCGCGTCCCGCGCGTTCACCGCAAGGTTTAGCAGCACCTGCTCGATCTGCCCGGGGTCGGCCCGGACCGCCCACAGCTTGGAGGTCAACGTGGTCGTCAGCTGGACGTCCTCCCCGATCAGCCGGCGGAGCATCTTGTCGATTTCGGTCACCACCTCGTTCAGGTCGAGAACCTGCGGGGCCAGAACTTGCTGGCGGCTAAACGCCAGGAGTTGGCGAGTTAGCCCGGCTGACCGCTCCCCAGCCTTATGAATCTCGGCGACCAGATTCCGCGCAGGGTCTGTCGGGGAGAGGTCGTGGAGGAGCAGGTCGCTGTACCCGTTGATGATGGTGAGGAAGTTGTTGAAATCGTGGGCCACGCCCCCGGCGAGTTGCCCGAACGCATCCATCTTCTGGGCCTGGCGGAACTGCTTCTCGAGACGCCTGGCCTCGGTGATGTCTCTGGTGTTGAGGATGATGGCCCCGATGCTTGGGTCTTCCAGGAGGTTGGTCGCGGTGGACTCCAGCCATCGCCAGGAGCCGTCCTTGTGCCGGGCTCGGTTGGCGGAGGTGATTGAGATCCCAGGGCTGGCAAGCAGCCGCGCGAGGACCTCGGAGGCACCGTGCTGGTCGTCGGGGTGGACCTGTTCCAGGCCGTTCAGGCCCACCAACTCCTCGGGGGCGTAGCCCAGGATACGGCCCATCGAGGGACTGGCGTACAAGGGGATTCCGTTGGCGTCGAGCAGGGCCACGCCGTCCCAGCTCTTCTCGATGATCGCCCGGAAGCGGGCCTCGCTCGCACGCCGGGCCTCCTCGGCCAGCCACCGGTCGGTCACGTCGTGGGCCAACCCGAGGAAGCCGATTGTTCTGCCGGCCGGGTCACAGATCGGGCTGATACGGCCCTCGACCCAAACCCGCGAGCCGTCCTTGCGGTAGTCCTCGCGCTCGCCCGCGACCTCCTCCCCCTGTCTCAAAATCTGAAGGCGGGCTACGATCTCGCCACGGACCCCTTCCGGAACTCGCTCAGTCACGGACCTGCCCAGCATCTCCTGGGCCGTCCAGCCGAATAGCCTCGTGGACCCCTCGTTCCAGTAGGTGACGACGCCGTCCAGGTCAGCCACCATGATAGATTCCCGGACGTTGGCCAGAAGGACGGCATCGCGGACCAGTCGTTCCTCGGCGCGCTTCCGCTCGGTCAGGTCGAGGGCGAAGGCCACTCCGTCGTCGCCGTTGAGCATGGCACCCCCGATCAGGACCGGCACCCGTGAGCCGTCCTTGCGAATGTACTCCCTTTCGAAAGGGGTGCAGCGGCCCGTGGCGGCGACCTCCTCCAAGCCTGCCTCGTCCAGTGGGCGGTACTCGGGCGGAGTCATGTCGGCCCACGACACCCGGCCCGCCCGGAGGTCCTCGCGGGAATACCCAACCAGCGTGAGGAAGGCGTCGTTGGCGTCGGTCACTGCTCCCGACTCCCGCCAGTAGAAGGTGCCCATCATGTTCGACTCGAACATCCCCCGGAACCTGGCCTCGCTGGTCCGCAGGGCCTTCTCGGCGGCCTTCTTCGTAGTGATGTCGCGGGTGACCGCGGCGGCACCGATCAGCCGACCGTCCCGACTCCAGACGGGGGAGGCGGCGACCAAGACATCGACCCGCGTGCCGTCCTTGCGGAGCCTGACGGTCTCAAAGTACTCGATCCGCTCGCCCCGCTGCAGCCGCTCCATGACCCCAGCCAACTCCTCCACCCTATCGGGCGGGACGATCAGGGAGGAGATGGGGCGGCCGATAGCCTCCGCCACCGTCCAGCCGAAGAGCCTTTCGGCGCCGGAGTTCCACGAGGTGATGACGCTGGCCAGCGTCTTGGAGATGATGGCGTCGGCAGAGCAACCCACGATGGCTGCCAGGCGCAAGGCCTCCTGCTCCGCTCGGTGGCCTGCCCGGCGGCTCTCGGCCTCCCGCAGCTCGCGTTCGACGGCAGGGGCCAGTCGCCCCAGGCTCCACTTGAGGACGTAGTCGCTGGCCCCGGCCCGCATCGCCGCGACCGCCCGCTCCTCGCCGACGCTGCCGGAAACGATGATGAACGGCAGGTCCGGATCGGCCTCCCGGCACAGGGCCAGGGCCTGCTCCACCCCGAAGCCAGGCAGAGTACAGTCCGAAAGCACCACGTCCCACGGCCCCTCGGCTAGGGCCGCCCGCATCTCCTCTGCCGTCTCGATCCGCCTCCAGTTCGGGGCGTACCCGCCGCGCGACAGTTCCAGGATCATCAGTTCAGCGTCGTTGGGGTTGTCCTCAACGACCAGAACGCGAGGGTGGGCGTGCATGGGCTGTCACCTTCCGTGCAAGGGGGCCTCGTTGACTACCAGCCTGTACATCGGCAGCGGCTGAATAGCCTCGGTGAAGCGGGCGAAGTCCACCGGCTTGCGGACGTAGCGGTTGGCCCCCAAATCAGAGCTATCGATCAGGTCCTGCTCCTCCCTCGACGAGGTGAGCACGACGAAGGGCAGTCGCCGGGTCCCGAGGTCGGCCCGCAGGCGGCGGAGCACTTCCAGACCGTCCGCCGTCGGCACCTTGAGGTCGAGCGGCACCACCTGAGGGAGTACCTTGCCATTGCGGCCGCAATGCGCCTCAGTGCCGAAGAGGTAGTCGAGGGCCTCCTGGCCGTCGCGGACGCGATCCTCCAGCTCCCAGTTGAGCCGGTGCAACTATCCGCGGGCCTGCACCTTCTCCGTCACGTCCTCGATGGTTAGCAGGACCATCGGCGTGCCGTCGTCACGAACGACGCGGCGGGCGTCCAGCCGCATGATCTTGCGGTCGACGCCGGAGAAGTCCTGTCGCACCTCAAAGTCCTCGAAAGAACCGCCAGGGAGCGCGCTTTCGAGGAGGGTCCGCAGCCGGGGGATTTGCCACATCCCGCCGAGCGCGGACAGGTGCCGGCCCTCGGTCCCTTTCTCTCCGATCCCGAAGGTGCGATAGAACGCAGGGTTGGCCGCCCGCACACACATCTCGGCATCCAGGATCAGGAGCGGGTGGCGGACATCATCGACGATGCTCAGGGCAAAAGCCTGCATGGCTTCTCCCTTTCCAGCTTTCCGGATGATTTGACAACGTTACGGCAGCAAGACTTGCGTTGCGGTAATACGACTCCGCATAATAATGAAGGTATTATGAAGGCTCGCCCGCGTCAAGGACTTCACTGGCGAAGAGTCGGTGGAGGGGGTCGTGACCGTGCCGATTCCAGCAGGGGCCGGCAACGCTATTGTCGCAAGTCCTTCATTGGTGGCAGTTCAGAGAGGAGATAGCTTTCATGGGCCAAGAGATCGTCATCGCGGAGAAGGAACATGCCAGGGACCAAGACACGCATCATGACCTATTCTTCGTCGCCTTCCTTCAACTGAGTCATGTCATTCCGGTGGCACGTCGCCGGGATAGACGCCAATGCGGATGGCATCGCGTTGACCGCACTCGGCGAAGGCCGGGGCAATCGATGTGAGTGGAAACCAGTGCGTAACGAGGCCCGCGAAGGGGATCCGGCGGTGATGGCAGGAGAGGAAATCGACCGCTGCGAGTAGGTGACGCGGGGAGTAGTTGTGGATGCCGCGAATCGTCAAGTGACGGCGAACAATTTCTTCGAGCGGCAGAGGAATCGGTGCCCCAGGGAAAACCGAGCCTACCAGCACGAGCGTACCACCCAGTCGGATCCGAGGCCAAGCAGCGTGGAAGGCAGCTGGATTGCCGGAGAGTTCCAGCACTGCGTCGAAGCCCAGAGTCGAGACTGTGCTATCGACGACCACAGCGAGGTCGTCCGGAGCCGCGACACGCGAGGCTCCAAACAACAATGCACGATCGCGTCGCGTTGAAATTGGGTCGACACATACAATCTCGGCAGCCCCCTGCCCCCGGGCCATAGCGCAGGCGGTAATTCCCAGCATGCCCGCTCCAAAGATACATATATTTCGATCTTGCAAGTCGCCGGCGGCTTCGAGCGCCGCCACGATCGTCGCGGTCGCACAACTGGACGGACAGGCCACCGCCAGCGGCAGATCGTCAGGCAAGCGCAAGATCGAAGTGCCCGGCACCAGAAGGCAATGACTCGCAAGTCCACCGAGTAATTCTCGTCCCGGCCGTAGCGGCTCATGACCGTACTTCACGGCGTGCAGGCATTTCTGTGGTAAGCCGCGTCGGCACAAAAAGCACGCGCCGCAACTGGCCACGATCGCCCAGGTCACTCGATCTCCAGGGCGGATTTCCCGGCCTGACAGATCAGAGGTATTCGCCGTTTCACCGAACTCGACAATTTCGCCGACGATCTCATGCCCAAGGACCGTAGGAACAGCGACCGAACGACGCCCCGCAAACGTATGGACATCACTGCCGCAAAGGGTGCACGCCAGGACTCGGACCAGTATCTCGGAACCGCGCGGTTTGGGCGTTGGCAGCCGGCGCAGCTCAATCTGTCCCGCGATCCCCTCGAACACTGCTGCCAAAGAAGATGTCATGTCATCGTTTCCAGAGTCACGACCTGAATTGGTGAAATCGTCAGAATCTGGATGGCGCTTTGCGAGATGCCCTCGAGGGTCTTACGAAATCCTGTAAGCTTTTGAATTTCGGCCGGGTGTTTCTCGAGGTACGAGACAATGGCGGCTTGAGGGCGGCCAAGCGCCGCACAGGCTTCCAGGGTCATCAGCCGGTGAGCAGCCTCGCTCAAAACATGGGTGAAAGTGAATCCTGTGATTTCCTGGCGCTGGCAGCGGTCGAGCAAGTCGGTGCAAGCGGGGCCAAACTGAGGATCGAGCGTGGCATGATACACGAACGCGTTGGCATCCAGGAACACCGGCGCTCCAGCTTGGATGTCGGCAAAGATCATGAGCCCTCCGCCGGCGGGAAATCAAGCTCGGGATCCATGGCTGCCCAATCGATGAGTTGGCGGTTGGAACAGTTGATAATGCCGGCGGTCTCCCGAACCCAGTTTGACGGAGGATGCACCGTGACTTGGACCTTGTCGTGCTCCTTGAGCGGCAATGCTTGCGTCAGTTTCAGGCAACCGTTTTCGTAGATGGCTTCGACGGTGATGGACATAAGGAGACTCCGAACATGCAAGTTGGTCGATCTGATGCGAGCTTAGCACGCTGGTTCCAACTGGGCCAGGCCTTGGATCGAGCCACGAACGAGAAGAACAAGGCGGCCCGCGAGTTCTCGCCGGCAGCAAGTTTCTCACTACCTTGGCATTCCGCGGCGCTTGGTCTGCGCATCGGGCCATGACTTCTCCATTTATAAACGCGGAACGCTTCCACGGCTTGGGCCCAAACAACGCGCTGTTGAGCGAAGCCCCGGTCTGGTCGCGGCTAGGAAAGACGGCGAGGGCGCGGTAGGAGGCCTGGAGGAGCTGAGTGCATACGCTTTTCACGGAGCGGGAGTTGGGCGTGCTCCGGCGGCCCGTGACGACGGACCATGCGCTCGGCTCCCAGCGCCGGGTGGAAGGCATTGCCAAGCGGTTGGGGCTCGACCTGAGGGCCCGGCCACGCAGACGGCCGCGGAAGTGGGGGATAAACTGAATTGACACTTATTTGTTGCACAAATTGAAGCTTGTTTTGTGCCGGGACGCACCGCGTAATGCTCGGCACACGGTCAAAATCGCTGTCGTGGCTAAGGAAATTGCCCAGGCCATGACGCCGCATGAGGGTTAGGTCGCTAAGCGGCATACCCGCTCGAGCCCGTCGATCATTAAGTAGTTACTCAGTAGCCGGCCCGAGTGTAGAGCCAATCTCTCCGTTCGTAAACGATCCTTTCAAATCAGGCATTCGAGTTTCCTGTCACACTCCGCGCATTCTCGTTATCAGATCCGTCGGTGGCTTTCGCTGCCTCGCATGCTATTGGAAAGCCTCCAGTGCGTGGTTCCGGGCAACAACTTGAAAGGATCGCGGGCTGGCGATACTTACATCCGCAATTGAAATCCAAGGGGCATCCTCATGAGTCTCTCAATATGGCTGCACGGTGTGAGCAATTTTACCGGCAAGGGCAAACCCAAGAAGTCCAAGGGCAAGCTCCCCCTGCTGGTCGAACGACTGGATGAGCGTTGCCTTCTGTCAATCTATAACCCGGTTGCAGCCACTGGGTTCGACCCGCCGGCCGTGCAGGGAGTCCCTATTGCCAACGCGGTCTTGGGGACAGTCTTGTGCGCCGACCCGATAACAGACGTTGTGGGCAGTGTATCCTTCAATGGTGGCCCCATGCAGGCCGTGGGTGCTGTTGTTATGGTCGGCTACGAGTACGTACCAAGCTTGGGCAGAGTGCCCGAGTACTCCCTCACGGCTGCATCCTATACGCCTACCACATACGGGCCGGGCGCATTGACCTTTCAGCTCGATGTTTCTGACACTGCCGATGGTTCGACTGCCGTGGCGTATGGCTCGGTCGATGTGGCACCTGCACTATTGCAAACAGATGGCATTCTGCCTTTCGTAAAGGCAACGACCGGACTTCCGATGGTCAACCTTGCGTTGGCCGAATTCGCCGATTCTGCCGAAAATACTGCTGACTCGGTTTTTGATTTTAAGGGAACAATCGATTGGGGTGATGGCAGCCCAATATCCGCGGCCAGTATAACTTCTGTAGGCGCAGGCATATTCCAACTCTCGGGCTCCCACACCTACCAGAAAGCGCAGACCATCGCCGGCGGAATCGCGATCACGGTCCAGGATCTTAATAGCGGGCAGGGCTTCAGTGAACAAACCGGTCCTGTGACGATTTCCGACCCCTTCGTTTTTGATAGTTCGCCCTCGGTGTCAGGAACTGTTGGCAGCCCACTCACCAATGTCCAGGTGGCACAGTTCACCGACCCCAACACTATGAGTAAGCCCAGCGATTTCCAGGCCACAGTCACGAACTGGGGCGACGGCAGCACAGATTCGGCCACGACGATTGTCGAGACCTCGGTCGATGGCACCGGCGCACATTTTGCCGTGAGCGCCAGCCACACCTATCTTGCAGCGCTGCCGGCGGTATCCAACATCACCGTCCAGGTCCAGAATGTAGCTGCTTCACCGTTGCCGCTGTCAACGACAACGCCCGTGAGTGTGATCCCGGCGCGACAGCTCACCGGCCTGGAGCCTTTTGTCAACGCATTGTATCTGCAGGAGCTTGGCAGATCCGGCTCCAATTCCGAGTTGGACTCCTGGCTCCCGCTGCTGCATCAGCCCGGAGGCCAGGCCGCAGTGGCCAACGACATCGCGACTTCGGCCGAAGCCCGGGATTACCTGGTCAAGGGTTGGTATCTGACGTACCTGGGACGACCGGCGGCCGGCAACGAAGAGCAGGTCTGGGTGAAGGATCTGCTTGCAGGCGAAACCGAAGAACAGACGCTCAGCGCCATCCTGGGCAGCACTGAATTCCTCAACCATGCACAAACCGTCATTGCGACAGGAACTTCACAGGAACGACTGGTGGAGGCTTTCTACAAGCTGCTCCTCAATCGCACTGGCAGCGCGACAGAAGTAAGCAGTTGGGTGGCGGCTCTTCCGCAGCTTGGTCAACAGGCGGTCGCTGCACAATTCCTGGCAACGCCGGAATATCGTACTGATCTGGTCCAAGGCTATTACACTGCCTTGCTGGATCGGACGGCAGAGCAAGCGGGCCTCGAGTTCTGGGAATCCTCCAACCTCGATGCGACAATGATTCGCGATGGCATTGAGTCGTCCAATGAATTCTTACTCGACACGCTCTCCTGACGGCGCGTTGCATGCAGATTGACGACCAAACTCCGCTCCAAAGGCGCGAGGATTCACGGCTTAGGCCGCGCCGCTTTCTCAGGCAAGCCGAGTGTCCGTGCCGCCTCGGCGCAAAATGCGTCGAGTTCCCGGACCTGGTCGGCGGGCAATTTGGATTGCGCCCGCTGCCAGGTGACGGCCCGGGAGAAATAGTCGTGCGCAGTCCCCGTGTCGCCCTTGCTGTAATAGGCCATCGCCAGAAAGTACATGTCGAACCCATCGGTCTGACCTGCGCTGCCTTTGAGGCTTAGCTGCAACTCCTTCACTGCCTCTGCCAGCCGACCCGCGCGGTAGAGGGCGACGCCCAGGGTATTGTGAAAACTCCATTCACCGGGGCGACGCTCAGTCGCATTCATGGCTAGTTTGACCGCTTCTCGCGGGTTACGGATCTTCTCGGGGCCTGTGCAGAGGAGCCAGGCCAGCGCATTGGAAAGCATTGCGTCATCAGGCCTAATCTCCAGGGCTTTGCGGTAATCTGCAATGGCTTGTTCATGCAGGCCGGCCAGCTGGCGATAGCTTGCTCGGAAGAACCAGCGCTGCGCGAGTGTAGGAGCGGCACGCACGGCGAGGTCGTAGTTCGCGGTCTTCCGGAGATCGCGGAGTTTTTCATAGTCGCCGCGCACCCATTGGACGCGAAGCGCTTCGCCGCGAGTCGGCGCGGGCGCGGGCGGCGCGGCATCCCAATCCAGCCCACGTTGCGCCAACTCCTCGCGCAAGAGACGCAGGTCCCACAGATGCATCCCCTTGCTGTGATGAAGCGTGATCAACCGAGAACCATCCAGCGTGAAGAGGATTTCATGAGCTATCTCGAAATCAGGATCTTCCAGTCGCGCGAGTTCCCGGCCCGTGGCGGTGTCGACCAGGCGTAGGGCGGCGGTATCGGTCCAGATTGCCAACATCTTGCCGTCCGGAGCAAAGCGACCAGTGTTGCCTAGGTTGATGCCATCTTGCCAAGTTTCCACTTGAATGAGCCGGCCCTGCTTACCGCCCACCGATAGCCACTTGCCGTCTGGACTAAACTGAGGCGAGGCATCCTCACCAGGCAGCTCGCGCTGAAATTCGCCGGTGGCTGCGTCCCACAACTGAATGCTGCCAGCGTTTTGTCGCCCGGTCACCAGCCAGCGGCCGTCCGGACTGACGGCCATATTCCAGAGGTCGGTGCCTGCCGCCAGGTGCAACGGTGCATCAGGCCTGTCCGCATGGAGGACCCAGCCGCCCGCCCAGGGCTCGATAGTGCCGACCGCTCGACATGCGCTCGCTAGCACACGACCGTCCCGACTTTGGCCAGGCGGAGAGCCGGCGGGCAGAGCCAGCGCCTCCGGTGGACCGATGCGCTCCACGCCAGGCTGAATTGAATCGGATTGGATCGGCCAACGAAACGTGCTACTCTCGTCCCCAATCAACAACGAGGAATATGGCCCCGGTTCAAAATGGACGAAACGTGTTCGCTTTAGTGGCAAGAATTCCAATTCCTTCCCCGAGTCCAGATCCCACAGGCCGACACCATCGGACATGGAGACTGCCAGGAGCTTGCTGTCGGGGCTGACCGACGCGCCGAAATAGGCCCCTTCCCCCGGCGCTGACCGACGAACAAGCGTGCGATATTCCCTGCCGTCGGCGACTTGCCAGGTTCCAAGGCGATTGCCTTCGATGAAACCTGCAAGCCGGCGGTCGTCTTGGTCGAATCGCAATGCAAAGATCGGTTTCGCGTTCGGGACCCGGAATACGACGTGCCCTGTCGCGACATCGTAAAGTTGAATGGCGTGGTTCCAGCCGTAGGTCGCTAACCGGTCGCCGGCATGATTGAAGTAAAGACGTTCGCCTCCTCCTACGTTGCCGGCGAAGGTGAGTCGGCAAGCGAAAGTTTCCCGGTCAAACAGGCGGATGACGCCGCCGCCGCTGACGGCCAGGCTGTGGCCTTTGGGATGCCAGGCTACATGGAAACCGCTAGAGGAAGGTAGGTCCAAGGACTTGATGACCTCGCCGGTGCGAAAATCGCGAATCTTGACCACTTTGGCCGTGTAGGCTGCAACGGCGACCAGTGGCTCGCTCGGGTGCAAGGCGATCGCCACGTCGTGCGACAGTTCATCGGGAGGGAGACTGGTTTTTTTGCCGGAATTCAAATCGTGAAGAACGATAGAACCGTTTTCATGGGCGACGGCGACCTGTGCCAGCCTAGGATGAAAATCGACCCAGGTAACTTTCTGTTCTGTCAATAATTTCCTGGGCTGTTCCAAGTCGATCTGCCAGACTTCCAGCCCACCGTGAGCTTGACGAACGGCCAGGAAACGCGCATCGCGGCTGAGAAACGGCCAGTTTTCCTGACCAGCTTGAGTCGAACCCGGAACAGATAGGAGCTCGCGATTATCCACGGCGCGCCGTACGCTGCAGTTGCCGCTCCGGTCTGTGCGCGCATAGATCGCCAGGCCGTCGTCGATGTCGACGTAGGCGGACCCTTCCGGAAATCCCTGCCACGTCCTATCGGGATACAGGTCGGGTATGGCGAGTGCGGCGAGTGTGCTGTTGCGCACCTCGTTGAGCCTGTCCGCTGGCAACCGCAGCCATTTTGCTAATTGACCGGCCTCGTCCAGCAGCGCGAGACTCTCGAAACGTTGGCCGGGACGACGGCTAAGGCTGAGAGCCCGTGCCTCCGAGACCCTGGACTCAAATAGTTTTTCCTGGGTCTGACTTTCGGCGCGTAAAGCCCACACCGAAAGGGCGGTCCCACCCACGGCGCTGATCAAGAGCAGCCCTGCCAGGCTCGCGATCATCGCAGTCCAGCCGGGGTTGCGTCGCGCCCAACGCCAGGAGCGCCCCAAGGTCCCAATGGGCCGGGCCTGCACGGGGCGGCCATCTAAGAAGCTCCTCAAGTCCTCGGCCAAAGCTCGCGCAGTGGCGTAGCGCTTGCCAGCTTCTTTCTCCAGGCATTTAAGACAGATCGTCTCCAGATCGCGCGGCATGCCGATTGTGAGCTTTCCCGGTGCAATGGGCTCGCGGGTGCGCACCTGTTCAAGCGTTTCCAAAACGCTCGCCGACACGAATGGCGGCCGGCCCGTAAGCATCTCGTACAGGATTGCGCCAAGAGAATAAATGTCGGCGGCCGGGCCAACCGCGTTAACTGCTCCGGCAGCCTGTTCCGGGGCCATGTACGAAGGCGTTCCCAGGACGTTCCCGACAGAGGTCAGATCGGCGTTTTCTTGCTTGGCCAGCCCAAAGTCGGAGATCTTGGGAATGAAACCAGCGAGTCCAACTTCCTTCGCTTGTTCTCTCGCGCCCCTCGCCCCTCGCCCCTCGCCACTAATCAAGATGTTGGCGGGCTTGAGGTCCCGATGGATGATGCCGTGGCCGTGTGCGTGATCGACTGCCCAGGCCAGCGTCTCCACCAGCTCGGCCGCCTGCCGCGGATGTAGCGGCTTGCCTGAAAGCCTTTTCTCCAGACTGCCACCGCTCATGTATTCGAGTACGAGGAACGGCACGCCTTCATGCTCGCCAACGTCGTAGACCTGGACAATAGCGGGATGATGGAGACGGGCAATGACGTCCGCCTCGGCCCGGAATCGCAGGCGCCGATCGATCGATGCGTGCGCCCCGTACAAGAGCATCTTCAGGGCGACCACGCGCTCCAGCCGGAGCTGGCGAGCGCGGTAGACAACACCCATGCCGCCTCGCCCCAGCTCCTCGAGAATCTCATAGCCGGCGAGCGTTTGCGGGAGGGGATCCTCCGGCTTTTGCCGAGCGCGCGCCAGGTCAGGGAAGGTGTCCGGGCTGTTTTCGGATGCCGGTGGAATGATCGCGTTTGCAGCCGAACTCGTTCCTGGCCGACCTGTCTCCGTCCGCCCGGACGACACGGAGGAAGGATGAACCGCCTGGCGCAAGGAGTGGAGAAAAGGGTCGGCGAGAGAATCCAGTCGCCGGGCGGTCGCCTCGCAGTCGGCGCAGCCTTCGAGATGGAGCGTGACCAGGCGCGCAACTCGCTCCGGTAATTCCCCGATTACCAATGCACGTAACTCAGCCTCGCTGACACAACCGACATCGCCCATCGTACGGACCTCGGACGTCCCCGCCGCGTCGGCTCCCTTGTCTCTTCTAGGCGTTCAGAGAGCCTACAATGGAACTGCCGGCGCTCTCGATTACCCACTATAGTAGATTGTGCCGTGCGTGACACCATTCGGAGTAGCTCAAGCTGGCAACTTGAGCTACAAGAAGGCGACGACCGCACCCTTACCTCGGCTGCACCTCGATAAGGGAGTTCTTGCCATCTCCACGACCCCCCTGAGCTTGCTGGAGCGAATCCGAACGCGCGACCCTGACGCTTGGCGGCGCCTGATCGAGCTCTACCAGCCGCTCGTACGCTTCTGGTGCTCCCGAGGCGGCCTGCAAGGCCCCGATGCGGAAGATGCGGTCCAGGAGATCTTTGCGGCGGCTGCGGCCAATCTGGATTCGTTCCACCATGACCAGCCAGGCGACACTTTTCGGGGTTGGCTGCGGAGCATCACCCGAAACCAGGTGCGTTTGCATTTCCGCCGCAACCAGGGACGCCCGCAGGCGGAGGGCGGCTCCGATGCCTGGCGCCATCTTCAGGATGTGCCTGATCCCCTTACCAATATCGGGGATGAAGAAACCATCGAAATGAGCCTTCTGTACAAGCGTGCCCTGGAACAGGTGCGCTGCGAGTTCGAGGAACACACCTGGCAAGCTTTCTGGCTCAGTGCTGTCGAGGATCGTACGCCAGCGACACTCTCTGAGCAGTTAGGCATGAGTCCAGCAGCTATCCGCCAGGCCAAGTCGCGGGTGCTCCGCCGCCTGAAACAAGAAATGGGTGAATTGCTTGCATGACGGAAGGCCCTGAAGATGAATGGACCGGGTCGCCTCGGGGATTGCTCCCCGGGGCTCCCACAGATCCGGACGTGCCCAATCAAGGCATCTGGCTTGTCCCGTGATGGATTCAGTTTCCCGCCGGGTTGCGATTGGTGGTTCGTGGGGATACTTCGTCATTCAGCCGTCGGCGCGTGAGCACGGCTACGTATCTCGTGCCCTTTGCAAGTCCGTCGCTGGCTGGGATGGCGAGTTTCTGATGCTTCCCTGTCACTCGCCTGCCCCCCCAAAGCTGTGGCATGGCACGCGGTGTTTTAAGTTTTCGCTCCACTCGTTGGCGTGACTTTCAACCTCCCTGTTGCCGGCCGGGCCCTGCCTCCATAATGCACATGACTGAGATTCAAAGCATTATCGGCGTTTCAGGGCAGAGGTAGCTCATGCTCCGTGTGTCCGTTGCCAGCCCGCAGGAGATCGTGCCGGTTGAGCGTGCGCCCTTGAGGCAGATAGCGCGCGCCGTTCTCGAAGGCGAGGACGTTGGGGAAGCGGAGATAAGCCTGGCGTTCGTGGACAATGCCACCATTCATCAGTTGAACAAGCGCTACCTTCAGCACGACGAGCCGACCGACGTGCTCACCTTCCCTCTGAGCGAACCCAGTTCGCGCAAGTTGGCTGGCGAGATTGTTATCGGAGCGGAGGTGGCGCTCGCGCAGGCGCAAGCTCAGGGCCATGACGTTCAGGCCGAGTTGGCGCTCTATGTGATTCATGGAATTTTGCATCTGTGCGGCTATGAGGACAAGAGTTCCGCCGACGCGATCAAGATGCACCAGCGCGAACGGCATTATCTGCGGCTGCTGGGGCTACCGGATATTGCTCCGGTCGTCGAAGAGTAAGGGAGCAAAAAGGTGTCAGGACCCATTTCAGAGCCTGGCGCCGGATGGCGTGAAGTGCCGGAAACTTGGCTCTGAAATGGGTCCTGACACCTTTTTGCGAGGGAAGCTCGTGGCGGCGGAAAAGGCGACAGCGCTGGTGCTGCGGACGACGGACTGGAGCGAATCCAGCCGGATCGCCACCTTGTGGACGCGCGAGTTTGGCAGGGTGCGCGTGCTGGCCAAGGGGGGCCGACGGCTCAAATCCAACTTCGAATCTGCACTTGACCTCCTCACCGTGTGCAGTATAGTCCTCCTCCGCAAATCTTCGGGTAATCTCGACCTGCTGACAGAAGCGCGGGTCGTGGAGCGGTTTGCGCATTTGCGTACCGATTTGTCCGCGCTCTATGCAGGGTATTACATTGCGGAATTGCTCTCCGAGTGGACTGAAGATTACGATCCTCACCCAGCTCTGTTTGACGAAGCGTTGGCTGCCTTGCGCACCCTGGGAAGCGGCACGACACCGGGAAAGCAGTCGACCACAGGCTTGCGATTGGCGCGGTTCGAGCTCGTTCTCTTACGCGAATTTGGCTATGGCCCAGCGCTCGACAACTGTGCTGTATGCCAACAACCCGCTGTCGGGGTCGGCCTCGCCTTCAGCTCCGCGGCCGGGGGCGTGGTTTGCCGATCGTGTCAACCGGGGCAGCGCGAGCGCCGCCCCTTGACGCGCGAAACCTGGGAAGCGCTGCGGGCACTTGGTGAATCGGGGGAAGCGTGGCAGCATGCGTGGAGCCCGGCCGCTCGCACAGAGGTGCGTCAGGTCCTGGGCCACTATGTGACTTACCTGATGGGTCGTCAGCCACGCCTCTTGCCCTATCTGGGGAGTTGATGGTGGTGAGCACGCAACAAGGAAGTGGAAGCGAAGCCGGGAAAAGGCGTGGCCCATGGCGGGTCGTGGGTTCCCTCTTGCCCTGGGCTTTCTGCCTTGCTACCGCGGGCGGCTGCGCATGGGACGACTGGACCTGGTTCAAGCCACCTCCACCGCCCCCGCCCCCTGCCGAGAGCCTGACGCTGCGCGGCGACAAGTTCGAGGCGGAGACCGCTCCCAAGGAAGGCAGTGCGGCCGCCGAGCTGGCCGGGGCTCACGAGCTTTACCGCCGCGGCGAGTACGAGAAAGCGGAGAAAGTTTTCCACAAGGTGGCGGAGAATACCAAGAATCCGCCGCCTATTGCGGAGGAGGCCCGGTACTACGAGGCTGAATCGCTGCGGCAGGAACAGTGCTATCCCAAGGCCGCCGACACCTACAACCGGATGTTGAACGACTTCCCATCCGGCGCCTATCGCGAACAAGCGGTCCAGCACATGTTCGAGATTGCGAACTACTGGCTGGAAGACACGCGCAAGGAAATGGAATCGAAGAACAAAGAGGATGAGAAGCACTGGGTCGTCTGGCCCGAATCCTGGGAAATCGTCCACATGGAGAAGAGCAAGCCGCTCTTTGATGAAGAAGGACGAGCGCTGGAGAAGCTCGAGCAAGTCCGTTACAACGACATGACCGGCCCCTATGCGGATAAGGCGCTCTTCCTGGAAGGCGGCGTCAAGATGTATCGGGGGGATTTCAAGGAGGCGGACCATTGCTATAGCCAGCTAGTGGAAATGCACCCGAACAGCCCGTTCGTTAATGACGCGATCAAGAAGGCAATCATTGCCAAGCAGATGAGCACCGGCGGATCGTCTTACGACGGCCGCAAGGTGGCCGAAGCGCGGAAGATGATCGATACCGCCTACCGCAATTACCCTGAATTGGCTTCCAAGGAATCGGAATTCCTGAACCGTCAGCTCTTCAGCGTCACGATGCAGCAGGCTGCGAAGGACTTTGGCATTGCCGAGTTCTACAGGCGGACAGACCACCCCTGCTCGGCCTACTTCTATTACGCAATTGTGCGACGCCGTTATCCGGGCACGAAGTATTTCGACATGGCGTCGGAGCAGATGCAGGCGCTGCGCTCCAAGCTCGAAAAGGCGAAGTCCGAACCGCTACCCAAGGCGGACCTGGCCGACGATCGCGAGACGCCGCCAGCCGGGGGGCCCTTCGGCTCGAGCCTCTTGCAGCGTGGGTCGCCGAATGCACCCCCGCCCCAGTGAGGCAAAAAGGTGTCAGGACCCATTTCAGATCCTGGCGCCGGAAGGCGTGACGTGGTTGCAAACTTGGATCTGAAATGGGTCCTGACACCTTTTTGCCTCCAGATCCTGGCGCCGGAAGGCGTGACGTGGTTGCAAACTTGGATCTGAAATGGGTCCTGACACCTTTTTGCCTCGCGACACTGGAAGGAGGTCATGCATGACTTGGTTCGCACGCGGCCTGGCGATCCTGATGGTGTCGTGTTGCGCCCTTCTTCCCTCCTGTGGCTGGGACGGCCAATTCGACATTCTAGGCTATACCACGCGGCCGAATTACGATTCCCGAATCCACACGGTACGAGTCCCGATCTTCAAGAACCGCACTTTTTACCGTGGCCTGGAATTTGAATTGACACAGACGGTGGTGCAGCAGATCGAGGCCATCACGCCATTCAAGGTGGTCTCGGAAACGGGCCACGCCGACACCGAGCTGCTCGGCACGATCGTGACCTTCAACAAGAATATCCTGAACCGCAATCAGCTCAACGAAGTTCGCGAAGCCGAGACCGTCTTGGCTGTGGAAATTGTTTGGAAGGACCTGCGCACGGGCGAAATCATCTCGAAGCCAAAGCCCACGCCCGGCGGAGCCCCGCCCCCGCCGCCCAAGCCTGGTCAGCCGCCGCCGCCCCCACCGCCTGTCCTAGTCACATCCGTCGGCCATTTCATCCCAGAATTGGGTCAATCACTGACGTCTGCTCAGAAAGAAAACGTCGACCGACTTGCCGTTCAGATCGTTTCGATGATGGAGAAGCCGTGGTAGGGCTTATCTATACGTAATAACACTAATTATGAGCAAAAGACCCCCCTCTACCAGTCCCAAAAAGTCTCAAAATTCAAAAACGCCCTGTTTTTCGCACTTCTTAGCAATCAGCTCGGTACGCTAACGCTTGTTTCGCGCCCGAAATGCCCGTAAGTTGGGCGCATATGGCTTTTTGCGAGACCGAACACAGCTTTTCATGGCGATTGCGCGATCGTACCCTCACCCTCGGTCCGCGCGCCTTGGTGATGGGCATCGTCAACGTCACTCCCGACAGCTTCTCCGACGGCGGCAGGTTCCTTACGACGCAAGCGGCGGTCGAGCATGGCCTGCGGCTGATCGATGAGGGTGCGGACCTTCTTGATATTGGCGGAGAGTCATCCCGGCCGGGTGCGGCATTCGTCTCTCTGGACGAAGAACTGCACCGAGTGCTGCCTGTGGTGGAGGAGCTGGCAAAGAGGTCGCCCGTGCCGTTGTCGGTAGACACCTGTAAGGCTGAAGTGGCGCGGTCGTGCCTGGTGGCTGGTGCGGCAATTATCAACGACATAACTGCTTTGGCAGGTGATCCCCTGATGCCGGAGGTCGTTCGTACCGAGCGTGCAGGGGTGATCCTCATGCACATGCAAGGCACGCCGGCGACCATGCAGGCCAATCCCCATTACCAGGATGTTGTTGCGGACATCGCGAAGTTCTTCGAGGAGCGGTTGCAGGTTTTGACGAATCTCGGTATAGCCAAGGAGCAATTGGTACTCGATCCAGGAATCGGCTTCGGCAAAACGTTGGAACACAACCTGGAGCTTCTGGCGCGTTTGCACGAGTTTCAACTTCTCGGGCGCCCGATATGCATCGGGGCATCTCGCAAAGGCTTCCTTGGGAGGATGCTCTACCGAGAGATGGCCGAGAGGCTTGCCGGCTCGCTCGCAGCCGTCAGCTATGCGCTGGGCCGAAAAACCGCCCAAATCGTGCGTGTTCACGATGTGCAGGAAACACGGGACGTTGTCAGCCTTTTCGAAGCGGTTGACAGGTTTGTGGACCCAAATCGAAATACTGGGGAGCCAGGGTCGCTTGGAGCGAGGGGATAGGCTTGGCAAGACGGCTGACGCAGCTCTATGAAATGGTCGGCAAGCGCGACCTCGTCGAGATCGCCATCCTGGCTGTGTTCATCTATTGCATCTTGCGATTCCTGGGCAAAACACGCGGTTCGGGCCTGGTACGCGGCCTCGGCCTTGTGGTTGTCGGACTCTTTCTTGCTGCCCAGGTCGTCATCGCCAATTTTGATCTGACCGAGCTGGGCAAGGTCCTCGATTACCTTTTGACCACGGTGCTCGTTGGTCTTGTCGTGATCTTCCAGCCTGAGCTGCGCCGCGGGCTCATGGTGCTTGGCCGTTATCGCATGGTGCGCTACATTGTGGGCCAGAACCATCCCCTTGCCGACCCGTTGGCCGACGCTGCGGAAGCTCTGGCGCGTGAGTGTGTTGGCGCGTTGATTGCCATCCAGCGTGACATGCCGCTCGATTCCTATGCCGAAACGGGACAGCGGGTCGATGCGGAAATCAGCTCACCCTTGCTGCGTACAATCTTCAGCCCGCGCAGCCCTCTCCACGATGGGGCGATTATCCTGAGCAACGGTCGGATTCACGCCGCCGCCTGCCAGTTACCCCTGGGGCAGCCTCCCGACGGAGCCGGCGAACACATGGGCATGCGCCACCGCGCGGCTCTCAGCCTCAGCGATGACACCGATGCCGTCGTGCTCGTCGTCAGCGAAGAAACTGGCCGGATTTCCTTAGCAGTTGGCGGACGGCTGGAGGCCGTCGCGCGCGACAACCTTTCTCGACGGCTAGCGGATTTGCTCAGTACGCCAACGGCAGCGTCCCATGCCTTGGCTCCAGCAACCTAAGCGAACAACCACATGCTCGACCGCCTCGTATCATCGCTGGCCGCTCTCTGCTTGGCGCTCCTCGTGTGGCTCTACGTGCGCAGCCGGGATCAGGAGATTCTGGATAACGTCATGGTGGCCGTGCAGGTGGCGCTGACGCCCGGCCAGGCGGACCAGTACGAATTGGAAGTGACCGGGCCCAGCCAAGTTGCCGTCTCGTTCATGGGGCCGCCCTCGCGCATTCGCGAGCTGCGAAGCGTTCTGCAGCGCGGCGAACTCCACGTCGAGTCGATGGTGGCCGTCCCGGCGGACTGGCCCGAGGAGAGCCACTATCTCGACACGGTGCGCGTCGACGCCACGGACGTGCACCCGCCTCCCGGCGTGACGCCGACGATTCTCGAAGGCCGTAACCGCATCCCCATCACGATCCACCGACTCGTCGAGCGCCGGCTGCCCGTACGCCTGGAGCATTCGCCGGAGGAGCGCATCTCCCAGGTCGTTTTCGAACCTGCCAACGTGCTCGTGCGCGGTCCCCAGGACGTGCTCGACCATGTTCGTGCGATACCGGCTCAACCTTTCTCGCTGCCTCCCCATTCTGCGGGCCCATCGGGCCACGAGGAAGTGACGGCTGAGGCCATTCCGCTTGTCCGGGAGCTGGAGGGGCGGCACGTACGTACCGTACCTGAAAAGGTCACCGCACATTTGACATTCCAGCCGCAGCAAAAGGTCTACGAGCTGACAGACGTGCCCGTACAGTTTCTCTGTCCGCCGAACTTTCCCTTGCGGCCTTTGTTCGCCGATGAGCGCGCTGGTAAGATCAACTTGCGCATCCTGGGACCTGCCGGCGAGGAAATGCCGGCCGTCCTCGCCTTTATCGACCTCAGCGGCCGGAAATGGGAGCCGGGGCTCTACGAGGAGTCCGTGAAGCTGCAGTTGCCCAAGGAGTACCAGGTCGCTCAAAACTCCCCCCGGCTCGTGGCGTTCCAGCTTACGACAGCGGAAACGACAACCAAGGCCGCCGGTGTCGTTCGTGGCCCTTAGCACCGAGATGCGGGCAAGCATTCGATGCGCTCCTTGGCCTGGCATCTCACTTTAAGCGCGGGTCTGCATGCTCCGAAAACCGCTTCGAACATGGCTGATTGCCTGATTGCTCCAGCACTTCCTGAACTGGCCGTCTATTGCGACGGACTGGCTCGCCGTGCGCGTGACGCCTCCCGCCTGCTGGCCACTGCAAAAGGATCGCAGAAGAACGATTGGCTGAGCGCGGTTAGCGGCGCAATGACCGCGCGGGCCGATGAAATCCTGGCGGCCAACCACCAAGACCTGGCGGCCTCCGCGGAATGCGATCTGACTGGGTCTTCCCTGGACCGGCTCAAACTCACGCCCGAGCGTCTCCAAGCCGCTGTCGCCGGGTTGCAGCAGGTGGCTGCCTTGCCCGAGCCCATTGGCAAGGTTTTGGACGGCAATGTTCGCCCGAACGGACTGAATGTGCTCAAAGTGACTGTGCCGCTGGGCGTGATCTTCTTCATCTACGAATCGCGGCCGAACGTCACCATTGACGCAGCAGCCCTGTGCGTCAAAAGCGGTAACGCCATCATTCTGCGCGGGGGCCAGGAAGCGTACCATTCGAACACGGCCCTGTGCGGGATCTTGCGCGATTGCCTCCGCAGTGCCGGACTGCCTCCAGATGCCGTTCAGATGGTTGAAAGAACAGACCGAGCTGCAGTCGGGCATCTGCTCCGCCTCGACGGCTACATCGATTTGGTCATTCCGCGCGGCGGCGAAGGGCTAATCCGCCGCGTGGCCGAAGAAGCCCGCATGCCTGTCTTGAAACACTACAAGGGAATTTGCCATGTCTACGTTGACCGGGCGGCCGACCTCGACATGGCGGAGCGAATCCTTGTGAACGCCAAGTGCCAGCGGCCGAGCGTCTGCAATGCCGCCGAAAGCCTCCTCGTCCATCGCGAAATCGCGGCTGCCTTCCTGCCGCGGGCCGGGCTGGCGCTCAAGCGGAAAGGCGTCGAGATCCGGGGCTGCGAGTTGACGCGCCGCTTGGTGCCCGATGCCGTCCCGGCTACCGAGGAAGACTACGAAACCGAATATCTCGATCTGATCTTGTCGGTGAAGGTTGTCGATGACCTGGAACAGGCCATCGAACATATAAATCGGCACGGGTCAAAACACAGCGATGCAATAATCACGGGAAATTTGGCTGCGGCGCAACATTTTGCCGGTGCCGTAGATTCCGCAGCAGTTTTTGTGAATGCCAGTACGCGCTTCAATGACGGGCACGAATTCGGTCTCGGTGCCGAGATTGGAATCAGCACCGACAAATTCCATGCACGTGGCCCTTGCGGTCTGCTAGAATTGACTACCTACAAGTACATCATTTACGGCGACGGTCAGGTCCGCGGCGAATAACAGAGAAGGCAGGAGAAGGATTGCTCCTCGGCAACCCCGCCCTGGAACCAGCGGTTTGGACACCATGGTGCACGCAGTTCTTATTGGTCTAGCGGCAATGCTGCTGTCCGCCCTTCTGGCGGCGGCATTTCTATTGGGCAGACACCTACGCCGGCGCACGGAATCCGGCCAGGATCTGTCCCCGGTCACGCGCCAGCACATCGACCTGTTTCAAGGCGGCCAGTTAAGCGAAACGGCCGTCGAGTCGGCCAAGGCCGAGTTCCGGGAATTGCTGGAGCGCGGTGAAGTTGAAGCGGTTGAGGCAAGTTTACGCCCTGGCACACACTTCGTCGTCCAGGTGCGTGCACTCGCTGAACTCGGCACCGACGATGCCGGCCGGATTCTCGAACGCCAGTTGCAGCGGCATCTGACGACGGACGCCATCGAGCAATCGTGGTACTGGATCGACTTGGCCAATGGTCTAAGGAATCTCAATCGCGAAGAAAGCTTGCCGCATCTGCTGCGCTGCGCGGACTCCAACAGCGATCACCCCCTCTCCCACTTTTTCGCCGCCGAGACGGTTTGTTTTCTGAGCTTTGCGGGTTACATGCGTCAGCCGGACACGCCGCTCGGAGACGCCGCCTTGCGCGTGCTGCATCGCGCGCTCGAAGGTCTGCGCTGCGGATTGCAGCCACAAGTCGTCGCTGAAGCTCGGCTTGGCGTACTGATCGAAGAGCTTTGGGATTATCGGCCGGACCGCATTCACCCGCTTGTGGTGCGTGTCTTCGCCGAGGCACTGCGTGTTCTCAGGCGAGCTCCCCATGCCGAAATCGTGCTGGCTGAGGAGAAATCCGAACAGGAAGCCTTCAGCTGGCAGATGTCGCACCTGGCTTCTCTCGAATCGGTGCTTGTGGATTACCTCGAAGAGGCACCGCGTCAGCTCTGCGAGGACCTGCCCAAGGCATCGACAGCAATGCAGCGCGACATTCTGGTGGCCCTGAATGATTTGCGTGCTGACGCAGCGTCCGTCTTGTTGCCTGTACTCGCGGATCCGAAGTTCCCTCACGCCGATTTGGCGGTCGCCGTGCTCACCTGGTCGCGCGATCCTGGCGTCGCGCCGTGGTTGCGCGAGTGGGTCCACCGGCGCATGCCTCTCGTGCGGCAGTCCGCCGGAATGCGCTCGTTCTTGCCGGGTCGCAAGCAGGCAGTACCAAAGGATCTGCCATTGCAGGCAATTCTTCGGACGTTGCGAGGGCATCCCTCTGCAGAGACAGAGAGCTTTCTCCTTCAAGCTGCGCAGACGTGCGACGTCGCCTGCCGCGTTGCCGCGCTCAGCAGCCTCGGCTGGTGGGAACCATGCGCGCGCGACCACGTCGCTCGCTGTTTGCAACAGGCGCGCCGCGATGCAAACTCCGAGATCCGTCATGCGGCCCGGGCAGCTCTCGCCCGGCTGGGAGAAATCGCGGCTCTGCAATGGTTCCGCCAAGCCCTGACAGGCCAAGATTCACAGCGCGTCCACGACACCATCCAGACGGTTGCCACCGAGGGCATCATGCTCTTGTGGCCCGATCTCGACCGGCTGGCAGACACCGAGAGCGTCGACGTCGCACTCCATGCATGCGAGGCGTTGGAACGGCTTCGCGAAGAAATGACTTCCCATCCTGTATAAATCAGCAAAGAGGCTATCAGGACCCTTTTCACATCCTGGTCCCGGAAGGACTGAAGTGTGCGGAATCTTCGATCTGAAAGGGTCTTGACACCCTTTTGCGATCCAACTGCCGACCGCAGGTCTCCCTCTGGACTTTGCAAAAATCGCGGAAAAAACGCGGTTTTTGGCATCGCCTGAGCATATTGAGAATGGGGCCCCCGCGAAATACCAGGTCGACGCCCCAGAAAGTGTCAAAAACACGGGCTTTTTGCGTGGTGATCATTTTGGGACTAAAAAGGCCCTTGGCGCAAAATGTGTTTGGGAGACGATTTTCACGCGATATTAGGGATTCTTTTATTCTTCATATTCGGACGCACCGCTTCTCTTGACGAGCCAAATTCCCTGGAAAAATCAGCAAAAATGCTCAGGTGGGCATCCCATCGGTCATCATGGGATCGAAAGTCCATCCCAGGCATGTTGTCTGGCGTGCATCCGCGCAGGTGCCAATTTAGCCCATACAAGGCAGCCATTCAGCTGCATAGTTGTCTTGGGAAAAGCTAAAGGGGTCGGGACTAAAAGTGCTCGTGCTCCGGCTTCTCCTGCGCTGGGCGGCCGCGCGGTCTTAGGGTCGATTCTAAGCCCAAGAGCTTCGCCGTGCGCTCCTGCCAATCGGCCATTCCGAACGGGCTCCCGCGTTGTAATGTGCGGCGCACGGCTTCCAGTTCTCCCTGACTTTGCACCCGGTTGACGTGCTTGACCCAATCCTCGGGTAGAGCCACCGGACCTGCACTGAGCAATCCCTCGCCGCTCTCGTGGGCGCGCTGCCAGAGACCGCTCCAGCGCGACGCTCGCGCCTGGCCCGCGAGGCCGGCACGCAACGCACTGCGCTCGACGTAACGGCAGACCGTCAGCAGGTGGTCATCCGCCTCGATCGGAAAGGATTGGAAACGCCCCTGGTAGAGCGGCCCGCTGCCGGAGGTGTGATGCTGGGAATGCCAACGCTGGGTGTGCGTCACGCTGAGCCAGCGCAGGAACACCGAGAGGTGGCCGCCGGCACGCGGCCACAGAACCAGATGCCGGTGATTGGGCATGACACAATAGGCCAGCGGTCGCATGGGCCGCCAGTCTTGCGCCTGCCGCAACACCTTTTCGAAGGCCGCAAAGTCGGCGTTTTTGTCAAAGAGATGGCCGCGGCCGACAGCCCGGTTGAGAACATGATAGGCGAAGCCGCCACTGGCACAGCGTAGACGCCTTGGCATGGGCAGGGGTCTAAGCGAACCAGGCCGGGTCGGCAAAACAAACGACTCCCGACCCCTTTTCGCCCCTCGAGGACGTGACTGTCGAGAAGGCAAAAGGGGACGCCTTTAGTTACGCTTGTCAGATAAACTGCACTTGCTGTGGGTCGGCACAGAGGTGTCAGGAACCATTTCGGATCCAAGCTTCTGAGCACTTCCTGCCGGCGCCAGGATCTGAAATGGTTCGTGACACTTTGTGCTTTCCGATCATATCCCGCTGCCATCGCAGAAGGTCTCTTCAAGAAAGGCACCTTCGCTCCGGTAGATGAGCAGATACTTCAAGATGCTTGCCCGCGTTGAAAACCACTCACTGGCGTTTTCAATCTCATCTTGGGTGACAAACCCTTGATGCCGCCATTTCTTCAGCACTCTGAGGTACATCCTTATTCCGTGCAGCAAATCTTCTACTTTGTCCGCATCGCGAATAATCTCATTCCAGAAGTTTCTCACTTCGTGAGGGCTGGGAATCGCTGCCGAGGCACTGGTTTCTTTTTCAACCACTTCCGCGGTGCCGAATAATCTACTCATTGCTCAGCCATCCCAAAAGCCTGAAGGAGGTGCCGGTCAACGACCCCCTGTGACGTTCAGCTTGCATTCCATTTTAACTAACCTTACGGCTCTTTGCATGTCGCCAGCTTCCTCCGTCTCACTGGCTCTCCCGGAGCGCGGTTGGCCCGGCCGGACAAAAATGGTCGGGTTGATTTGTTGCCAACTTCGCCAGCTCTAGATAGCCTTGGGGCATGGCCACGCTCTACGGATCACCTGGAGGAAACTCCGCGGACATTTTGCGCTGGGCTTCGCCTGTCATACGGTGCCACCAATGAATGAGGTGACCCGCATTCTGGACACACTCGGGCAAGGCGACCCCCAGGCCGCGGCAAAGCTGCTGCCGCTGGTCTACGACGAGTTGCGCCGGCTTGCGGCAGCGCAGATGGCACGCGAGAAGCCGGGACACACGCTCGATGCCACCGCGCTCGTGCATGAGGCGTATTTGCGCCTGGTGGGCGATCAACGGTTTGAAAATCGCCGTCACTTCTTTGCCGCGGCGGCCGAGGCCATGCGACGGATCCTGGTCGAGAACGCCCGCCGCAAGTGCAGCCTCAAACGCGGCGGCGGTCGCCGGCGACTCGATCTAAACTTGGAGCAACCTATCGAGGTCGAGCGAAGCGAGCCGCTGCTGGCACTGGATGAGGCCCTGGATCGGCTTGAGGCCCGCGACCCGGCCAAAGCGCAGCTCGTCAAACTCCGCTATTTCGCGGGCATGACCATCGAACAGGCGGCCGAAGTTCTCGCCATTTCGGTCACCACGGCCAACCGCTGGTGGAGCTACACCCGGGCCTGGCTGCACGAGGAGATTCGGCGCGGCGAGGATCGCTCAATCCCTTGAGCCACCGGGCAACCCTTTCTATCATGCACGCTGAATTGTTCCGCATGATGGGCGTTGCGCCCTGGTGACGTCCGGACAGAAAGGATCTGAAGATGACGACTCCAAACCTGATCGAGCCCCTTAAGGATGGCACCTTCGTAAGAATCCGCGATTCGGGCTTCCACCGCGCCCAAGTCGCGGAGTTTCTCGGACCGCTCGGCCCGAAGGGTGCGCGCGTTTACCGCGTTCTTGTCCAGAGGAAGCCCCGGCGCATGTACATCGAGGTCCTTGAAGACCAGCTCGAAGTGTTGGATGACAAGTGAGGCTCGTCTCGCAGGATTCGGCCAGCAGTCAGAAGGCGGCCGGACGAACCAAGCCGCTTTTTCTATTCCCGCATCTCAATTCTGATTTTCGTGGTACGATTCTCCGGCGAAATGCGCATGGAAGAGCAGGAAGAAACTCGTTTCTGGAGTGCTGCCATGCCAACTGCCGATCGAGAAGAAGCTCTTTTCGCTGCTGCTCTGGAAAAACCGACCCGGGCCGAACGCGCGGCCTACCTGGAGGGCGCTTGCGGGGGCGATTTCGCCTTGCGGGCACGACTCGAGGCATTGCTGGCCGCGCATCAGGCTTCGGGCGGGGTTCTGGATGTCCCGCCCTCTGCCCTTCCCACCACCACCGCGTACCGTCCCCTGACGGAAGGCCCCGGTTCGGTCATCGGACCGTATAAGCTGCTACAGCAAATCGGCGAAGGCGGCATGGGCGTCGTCTACATGGCCGAGCAGCAGGAACCGGTCCGCCGCAAGGTCGCGCTCAAGATCATTAAGCCGGGCCTGGACAGCCACCAGGTCATCGCCCGCTTCGAGGCCGAACGCCAGGCCCTGGCGCTGATGGACCACCAGAATATCGCGCGGGTGCTCGACGCCGGCACCACGGGGGAAGGGGCGAGGGGCGAGGGGCCAGGGCCGAGTGCCGAGGCACATGGGCATCAATTCCCTCACCCCTCGCCCCCCGCCTCTCGCCCCTACTTTGTCATGGAGCTGGTCCACGGCGTGCCCATCACGAAGTTCTGCGACGACAATAAGCTGACGCCGCGCGAACGGCTGGCGCTGTTCGTGCCGGTCTGCCATGCGATCCAGCATGCCCACCAGAAGGGGATCATCCACCGCGACGTTAAGCCGTCCAATGTGCTGGTGACCATGTACGACGACAAGCCGGTGCCCAAGGTGATCGACTTCGGCGTGGCCAAGGCGATCGAGCAGCGGCTCACGGAAAAGACGATGTTCACCCAGTTCGGCGCACTGGTGGGTACCTTCGAGTACATGAGCCCCGAACAGGCGGAGATGAACGCCTTTGGCGTGGATACGCGCAGCGACATCTACTCGCTGGGCGTGCTGCTGTATGAACTGCTGACCGGGACGACACCGCTGGAACGCAAGCGCCTTCGTGAGGCGGCCCTGGACGAGCTGGTGCGGCTGATCCGAGAAGAGGAAGCGCCGCGGCCGAGCGCAAGGCTCAGCAGCTCGAACAACCTGCTGAAGATCGCAGCCGCACGCAATACCGAGCCGGCCAGGCTATCGAAGTTGGTCCGTGGCGAGATCGACTGGATCGTGATGAAGTGCCTGGAAAAAGACCGGTCGCGGCGCTATGAAACAGCCAACGGCGTGGCCCGCGATCTGGAGCGTTATCTGGCGGATGAGCCCGTGGAGGCGTGTCCGCCGAGCGCGCATTATCGGCTGACTAAATTTGCCCACAAATACAAGAAGGCTCTTATAACCGTGGCGGCGTTCGCGGTGATTTTGGTCGCGTTCGCGGCGACCAGCATAGTGCTGGCTGTGCGGGCTACATCGGCCGAACATGAGGCGGACCGGCAAGTAATCGCCTCGGATGCAGCGAAGCAACATGAATTGGAAGCAAGGCTGGAGGCAGACAAACAGCGCGATAAGGCTCTTCTAACGGCATATGCGTCCGGGATGAATCTGGCCCAGCGCGCCTGGGAAGAGAATGATATCGTCCGCGCCCGTGAGTTACTAGAAGAGGTGCCCAGGGAGGCCGCCGGCAGAAACCTGCGCGGGTTCGAGTGGTACTACCTGTCCCGCTTGTGCCATCGCGACGAACTGACCCTCTTGGGCCATGCCGCTAATGTCTACGGCGTGGCGTTCAGCCCGGGCGGCCAGCGCCTGGCGTCGGGCAGCGACGACAAGACGGTGAAGATCTGGGACAGCGCCACCGGCAAGGAGCTGCTCACCCTCCAGGGCCATGCGGCTGGGGTCTGGAGCGTAGCATTCAGCCCGGACGGCCAGCGCCTGGCGTCAGGCAGCGACGACAAGACGGTGAAGATCTGGGACAGCGCGACCGGCAATGGGCTGCTCACCCTCCACGGCCATGCCGGTGGGGTCCGCAGGGTGGTGTTCAGCCCGGACGGCCAGCGCCTGGCGTCAGGCAGCGACGACAAGACGGTGAAGATCTGGGACAGCGCCACCGGCAAGGAGCTGCTCACCCTCCAGGGCCATGCCGCTAATGTCAACAGCGTGGCGTTCAGCCCGGACGGCCAGCGCCTGGCGTCAGGCAGCGACGACAAGACGGTGAAGATCTGGGACAGCGCGACCGGCAAGGAGCTGTTCGCCCTCAAGGGCCATGCCGGTTGGGTGATGAGCGTAGCGTTCAGTCCAGATGGCCAGCGCCTGGCGTCGGGGAGCATGGACAAGGCTGTGAAGATCTGGGACAGCGCGACCGGCAAGGAGCTGCTCACCCTCCAGGGCCATGCCGGTGGGGTCGACAGGGTGGCGTTCAGCCCGGAGGGCCAACGCCTAGCTTCGGCGGGCTCTGACGGGGCGGGGAGCAGCACGGTGAAGATCTGGGACAGCGCCACCGGCACTGAGCTGTTCTCCCTCAAGCAAACAGCTCTTCTCCTCCAGGAGGGCGGCGCCCAATTCGTCGGTCGCCTGGCGTTCTTGCCGGACGGCCCGCGCCTGTATTCGAGCGAATACGTGACGACGGTGACGAGCTGGGACAGCTTGGCCCGCCAGGAGCTGTTCGCCCTCAATGGCCATGAGGGTCATGTCTGGAGCGTGGCGTTCAGCCCGGACGGCCAGCGCCTGGCTTCCGGGAGCGGTTTCGAGACGGTGAAGATCTGGGACAGCCTGAGCGGCAAGGAGCTGTTCGCCCTCAAGCGCCATGCCGATAGTATTGGCCCTATGTTTTGGAGCGTGGCGTTCAGCCCGGACGGCCAGCGCCTGGCATCGGGGAGCGGTTACAAGACGGTGAAGATCTGGGACAGCGCCACCGGCAAGGAGCTATTCGCCCTCGATGGCCATGCCGATATGGTGACGAGCGTGGCGTTTAGCCCGGACGGCCAGCGTCTGGCATCGGGGAGCTTCGACCAGACGGTGAAGATCTGGGACACCGCGACCGGCAAGCAGCTGTTCTCCTTCCCTGCAGGTGCGGTCACCAGCGTGGCGTTCAGCCCGGACGGCCAGCGCCTAGCTTCGGCGGGCTCTGACCAGACGGTGAAGCTCTGGGACAGCGCGACCGGTAAGGAGCTATTCACTCTTAAGGGCCATGTCAATACGGTCACCAGCGTGGCGTTCAGCCCGGACGGCCTGCGCCTGGCGTCGGGGAGCTGGGACCAAACAGTGAAGATCTGGGACAGCGCGACGGGCAAGGAGCTATTCACTCTTAAGGGCCATGCCAATACGGTCAACAGCGTGGCGTTCAGCCCGGATGGCCTGCGCCTGGCGTCGGGGAGCTTTGACCAGACGGTGAAGATCTGGGACACCGCGACCGGCAAGCAGCTCCTCACCCTCAAGGGCCATAAGGGCCACGCCGGTCCGGTCTGGAGCGTGGTGTTCAGCCCGGACGGCCAGCGCCTGGCTTCGGGGAACTCGGGCTTCATCGATCTGTGGGAGACGAGCGTCTCTCCCGAAATACAGCACCGGCGGGCAACCAACCAAATGGTAGCCGATCTCTTCCGACTGATGTTCCTACGCGCCGACGTCCTGGAGAGGTTGCGAACACTGCCCGGCATGAGCCCGTCCCGCCGTCAGGAAGCCATCAGTATCGCCCAGGCGTATCCCCACGATCCGATGGCACTCACCCATCGCGCCTGGGAACTGGTGAGGCTCCCCGGTCGCGGAATGCCTAATTACCAAAAGGCTCTCCACTACAGCGAGGAAGCCTGCCAGGTCGAACAGAAGAATGGTTATTACCTGAATACGCTAGGCGTGGCCTACTACCGCGTAGGCAATTTTGAAAAGGCACTGGCGACGCTCCTGCGCTCGGAGCAGATCAATAAGACCCAACTCGGCTCACTCCCCGCAGATCTCCTCTTCCACGCCAAGACGCAGCAGCAACTCGGCCACTTAAGAGCCTTAATCCCCACCGACCTCGCCTTCCTTGCCATGACGCACCAGCAACTCGGCCACGTCAAGGAAGCACAGACCGAGTTCCAGCGCCTGCGGGAGAGGATGAAGGACCCTCGTTGGACGGAAGATGCCGAAGCGCAGGGCTTCTTGCGCGAAGCAGTAGCGCTGCTTGCAAATCCAAAAGCACCCGGCGGCAAGTAAGCAGGTGCCCCCGGACCCCGGAAGGCTGCGAGCGCTTCCGAGTGGGATCAGTCTGTGCCCGAGTGATGCATCGAAAGATCGTGACAACGAATCGGTGTCGGAGCCGTCCGGTGGGGAGCCGTGCAATGCCCTATTTGTAGTGCGGCGCTTTTCCGCCGCTTTAGTTTTTCTATTTGGGATATCCTCTATCAAGGCGATGATTATGAATTGGTAGGGTGAGTGCGTCCGAGGACATAGAGCCTTTGCGGAAGAAAAAACAAAAGCGGCGGAAAAGCGCCGCACTCTAAACTAGTCCACTATTCGCAATTCTTCGGGGATCGTCGAAGTCGTTGGCGACCCAGCTGCACCCAATTCATTTCAGCTTTTTTCCGTCTTTGCCGATGTTGAGGAGACGCAGGACCAGGTTTCGAGACAGGGCAAGACAAAATGCATTCGCTCGCAAGATGGATAGGCTGGGCAACCCTCCTGTGCGCCGGCCTATTGGGCTGTGCGTCGGCCTCCAGCAAACTTGGATACCCGGAAGATCCGCTGCTGATCGCCAAGAAGCCCGTCGAAGGCAAACCAGGACCCGCAGAGGACACACTCATCGCATTTGGGGAGCCTTCTCCGCCTCCACTCCCAAACGAAGCATTTGTCCTTGCACCGCGCCACCGCAAAGATGCACCGCTGAGTCCATCGGACCCGGCAGTTGCCGAAAACAAGAAGGATGATTCGCATCCGAACGACATGGTCGAGATCTCGCCCCCGAACGAACCGGAAGCGCAGCCTAAAACCGGCAACACGGTCGAAGCGATTCCTGTGTCGCGCCGAAAGGCACCAGAAGAGTTTGGGCATGCCGGCGATTATTCCTGGTTGCAAGGCAAGCTGGACCTTGCTGTCTCGTCCCGGCCCGAACTGCAGTTCAGCAAACTCGCAGACAAGGATGTCTGGGATGGCAGGGTAATCCTGGAGGCAGATGCGCGACTGGCCCAGTTGCGCAATGGCGATGTAATTCGCGTGGAGGGCGAGCTTCTACCGGCCGCATCTTCGCCGACAGAGCTCGCATCGGAATCACGTCCGCATTACCGCATCAAGGCGGTTTGGCTGGTCAGGCGGCAGGATTGAGATCAACCCTGCTGTCACGAAGAGTCCCAAAAAGCAAGAAGTAGGTCCGGCGAGCCGAGCCGGACCAGGAGCCGCTTGTCTCGCGGAACCTACTCATTCCCTTAGTTCGAGTTTCGCAGATTTTAGAGGGTTGGCGGAGTGAATTGCTGAGGAAGGGAAAACAAAAGCGGCGGAAAAGCGCCGCACTCCAGAAGTGATTTCTTTGGACTGCGGCGCTTTTCCGCCGCTTTTGTTTCGTCTATTTTGTAAGGCCCTAAGCCCGTGACTTGCGACCGCAACGGGTCCACAATGTACCAAGGTGCTAGTCAAACGGACTCGCGTTCATGGCAAGAGATGCGGGCGCAGCAGACTCGGCCCAACGGCCTTCACAAGCTCGTCGAGAATCTGCCGGTCGGTCATGCCGCGGTCGATCATCTTGCCAATTTCTGCCCGCCGATGATTGGGCATGCCGCAGCCGTTCGGGTTGCAGCTCGCCAATGTGTAAAACTGGCCCGTGCAGATCTCCTTGTCTATTCCGCAGGTGCAATACGTGCTGGCAAGGAACCACTCAATGCGCTCGGCCTTCGAACGCTCTCGGCCGATATCCAGCGGATAGTCAGCGCTGCCGGCGCTTTCGACCGGCGGAGCCATCAAAAGGCCTAAACGCTGGCCGATCCTCAACTCCGAGGACTCCAATTCACCGACCACGAGCCGGACTACGGTTCGTTCTCGCCACGGGACAACGGCTTTTACGACTGCATGGATCGGTGGATCGGCGCGCAACTGCACCGTGTCGCCCGCACGGAGGGAGCGGCCCCAGCGCATGCCCTCGTGATCGAGAGTGAGTTCCAACTCTCCGCTAAAGACGTGGTGGAAGGTCAGAGTGCCCGGAAGGCCTTCAGTCCTCCAGCGGTTTTGAAGCCAGGTTCTCTGCTCGGCCATCTCCCCTGCCGTTTGCGCTGGGGTGAGTGCCGTCTTCGACGTCGGTTTTGGGTCTTGGCGCCCATGCACCTCCCGTGCGGTTGCCTCGTCGGCGAGCATGGCGATGGAAACAGGGTTCTTCTTCCGGTCAAGCTTCAGCCACGCCCAGGCGCGGTCGCCCGGCTTGAACTGTTCGAGCCGGCCCCACCACCCGCGGACTTTCACCTCGGCGTCCGGTTCCAGAACCCAAACCTTCGCCACTTTCTCTCCGTCGAGGAGTAGCGTGACCGTTCGTGAGGTTGGGTCGATGGCTTTTACCGTGCCGAGAGGCTTGGGCAGCAGCCGGAGAAACTCCGCCGTCCCGGCAATCGCCTTGACCTTCTTGTTGGTATCGACCGCCTTCGCCGGAGCTGCGGGTATTTGATCGGCATAAACAGAAGTCGCGGGGTATTCTGCGGCCCAGGCAAACCATTTCACTTGAACGCTGTCAACCCAGGTGAGCGTGTAGCCCTTGAGTTCGCCCCCGACGCATCGGCCGGCCACGTCCCAATGGGATTTTGTTTCCGCGTCCTGAAATCGGCCGGCGGAGTTTTTCGCGGCCAGGCCCAACGTGAGCTTTCGGGCGGGGATGATCGGCGTTCCCGGCGGTATGGGAACGCCCTTATCTGGCTTGGACACGCCGGTGCTATCCGGCTCCGGCGCCTTAACCTTTCGGGGCTGGGAGGCAACCGGCCGGTATGCCGACGCGGTCCGGGTCGCCGGTTCCCAGAGGACGACCAGCGGTTCTCCATCCACATCGTCCTTGATAAAGCCCGCCTTTGCAAGCGCCTCGCTCGAGTAGGCGCGAGCCGTTTTTCCCGTCCAGATGCCGAGAACCGGCTCCATCGCCTTCATTCTCGGGTCCGCCATTCCTCGCGACTGGATGGAGTTGGGATTCTCGCTGGTGGGCGGCTCGACCGGCCGATACTTGTCAAACATATGGTAGGCCACGGCGCCGGGGTACTTTTGGAGCCACCATCCCCAATCGCTGACGACGCTTGGCAACGACTCCAGTCGAGTACCCTTCCGCGGCCCGTCGAACGCGACCCCGGAGAGACACGAATAGAGGGTGCCGTCGCGGTGCCGCATGACCATGATGCCGTTGCGCCAGCCGTAAAAGCGGAATTCGTAGGATGGCGCAAAAGCGCGCAAGAAGCTCGCATCCGGGTCGTAAACAAAAACTCCATAGCTATCGGAAATGACACGGTAAGGAGCGAGGAAGAACCGAATGGGGATGGCCCCGCCTTCCGAATACCCGCGGGTCCAGGCGAGAATTCGGTCTTCTGCTCGAAGCTCCGCCGCTCTCCGTTTCGCCTCGTCCCGGCAATGCGAACAGGCCGGGTTCACCAAGGTAGGAAAGGCCTCCGGTTTCGCAACCGTCGTAGGGACCGCGGGAGGGTCCGCGGCAACGGTGACGCAGGCCGACAGGAGTATGAAGATCGCGGAGATAGTGAGTGTGCGCACGGCTGGAGCCTCCCAAGGTATGGACGTCCGATGCCGAGATTCTACGCAAAAGGCAAGCGCGCGCCCAAGCGGGTCGTCCGCCGCGCAAGATGGTTGTGTTCGAGGGAGTCGCGCCTGACAGAACGGCCACGAGGTAGAATAGGGGAAAGGACTCGAAGTATTCCGAGGTATCCAATGAAGAGCATTGCTGACCAACTGCCCTCCGAGATCGCCCGGCAAATCCACGCCGATCGACGCAAAAACGAAACGGCATACTGGGCCGAGACGTTCTGAATCGCCTGGAGGTCCTGTTTCGTGGTCCTGCTAGTGAAGTCATCGCCAATCCGTGACGCAAGTCGAGCTGATGGGGTCGATACCGCCGAGGCATTTCTTCGGAAACTCTATTGGCGGGGTTTCCTTGAAGTTGCTGAGTTGCAAGAGCGCATGGCGGATGCAGCCAAGCTTGAGTAGGGGCTGCTACGGCCAATAATCGAGCAACTGTCGAGTCCAGGTCTAGCGACGCGTCGCATTTGACTGGGCCGGCATGTGGGTTTTCAGTGCGCTTCGGTCGCTCTTGCCGGCCCCGCAACTGAACGCCCTCTTAGACCTACTCAGATCTACCGTCCGTCGCCAACCTGTTCAGCCACGCGGGCGACCGCCTCTTCCAGCAGCTGGGCCGCCAACTGCATCGGACTCACCTTGCGCTCCGGCGTACTCGCCAATGCCGCCAGGCGGCTCAACCGTTCTTCTGTCTCGGCACTCATCGGCACCTTGGGGTGATGCACCCATTGCGCATCCGTCGGCCGCCCTGGTCGTTGTCCCTGCCCCGGTTGTAAACGCTGCTGCAATGCCGCCATGATCCCGGCCAAACGGGCCATTCCGAACGCGCCGCCACCAACCTCCGGTACCTCACACACAACTTCGGCTCCCAGCTTGCGAGCAATCCGCTCAATGTTCTTAGCCATGATTTGTCCCTCCTTCTGTCCCGGGGTCCAGCTTGCCTTGCAAGGGGAAGCGGATCTCCAGGTAATCTCGGTCGATGACTACGCCGACTGCACCCTGCCGGGCCTCGGTCCCCAGCCGTAGCAAAAACTCCCGAAGGCGCTCGGCTTGCTGATCCAACATTTCTTCGCTCGTGTAACACTGAACCACAACTGGCTCATCGAAGAGCAGTTTGCCGCCTTGCGCGTCATCCCGCCACACGCCACGCCCCTGCGGGAACGCAGTCGCGCCTCCGAAACACTCCCCGAACATTCTTAGAGCTTCGCCCACCCAATAACTCTGGTCAATGCCCTGATCCATGCGATCCTTGCTCGGCACGTATAGAACGATTAGAGTCGCCGCCGACTTGCTCGCTCCGAGGCGGGTTGCATAGTCTGGCATGTCCCAAGTCTCCTTTCCTCTGGCCCGAGCATGGCACTTTCTGGGCAATAAGTCAAGCGCGTCCAGTAAGTCCTTGCCAACTATCATGTGAGGTTGTCTCATGCTTCAAAGGGCGAAAACCTTCTTTTCACAGGGATTTGCAATGAGCCTCGCCTCGGCGAACCGCAGCCCTCGCATGGAAGGCTGGGGGAACTGCGGAATTCAAACATGAGACGCCTTCAGAGCAGCCTGGGAATGGGGGGAGCTATGTTGACCGCATGTCGCACGTTGTTCGCCAAACGGAGTTTTGCGGAAGGTGATCCCGAATGGAGCCCAGGACCGAGGAGAAGGAGTGGCGGTAGCGCGGATCATTCGCTCGAGAGATAATAAAGTACGAATAGTTAATCATGCCGTACGAGCCGCCATGTAGCGCACTTCTTCTGGCATTGACCGCACCATCGATCAAGCTAAGATTCAGCTCCACGCATTTTGCCCGAACTATGCGGAGGCTAGTCGGCAGTCCGGAATGCAGGTGATTTAAATCCTGGCGGCCTTCAGCAAGCTGGTCGCAGGACAATCTTATAGTTCCCATGGATGGGTAAGTGCATGGCGCGGAAGCCACCTCGAGTACACTGCGAACTCGGCCCAGTCCTGGTGAATCGCACGGCGGTCTACAAGATGTGCCGGGCGATTCCTGGGCAATTGCAGCAGCGCGGTTTTCGCGTGAGCTGTTCTGCTCTGTTGGCCCGTGTCGCTGCCCAGGATGCCGAACCGAAGACATGGTGGAACCAGTGGTTGTTCCGTAAATCGCAAGAATGGTTGCACTGGGCTTCCACGAAACCCGAAATCTTCTGTAAGACGAGATTTGCAACCGCTCCTGTGCCACGCTGGCGCGCCGGCGGCGTCTCTCTCTTTCTCGATCCCCTTTACACAGTTTTCTACGGTTCTCCCGGCAACGGTGTCGTGATCGTCTACGATATCACGACAGTGAGCGACCCCGGCTGGCATGGCGCGGGCGTTACGCGGCTCTATAACCTGGCGTTCGAGCTGATGGCCCAGTCGCGCTGCCATATTGTGGCGTCGTGTCAAAACACGGCCGATCAGATGCGCGTGAACTGGGGGATCGCGCCTTCGCGCATCACGGTGTTGCCACTTGGCTTGTTCTCGTTTCCGATGCCCGCGCCCCAGGAAGCGCACTCGAAGGCCAAGCCGTTTCTGCTTTTCGTCGGCAACCTCGAGCCACGCAAGAATGTGCCGGGGCTCATCCGCGCCTACGCAGAATCGCAGCTCTTTGCCACTCGTGGTATTCGGCTGCGGATCATTGGCAGCCTGCCTCCGGAGGACCACCCCGTGCTGGCATTGGCGAGGGCCACGCCGGGGGTAGACGTGCTGGGATTCGTTTCCGATGAAGAAGTAGCTGCCGCCTATGAACAATGCCTGGCCTTCATCTACCCGAGTTTCTGCGAGGGATTCGGACTGCCGCTGCTCGAGGCCATGCACAGGGGCTGCGTGTGCTTGTCGACGATCATGGGCGCTTCGCCTGAAATTGCCCAAGACGCTGCCCTTTACGTTAATCCCTACTCTCCGTCGGAAATCGCCCAGGGACTTCGCGAGATTGTGGAACTGAGTCCGGCCGAGCGCAGCCGACTGTCCGAGCGCGCCAAAGAACTCGCGCGCGCATTCACCTGGCCCAAGTTTTACGACGGACTAGCGGACGTGCTGCAATACCAGGCCGCGGCCTGACGAACTGGCGAACGAGGGTCCTCCAGAATGATCTACTGGTTCTTGAAATACATCCTCCGACGCGGGTTCCGATCCAAACGCGGCATCATTCGCCTGGGGCAGCTCGAAAACCCGGCGCGTTCAGGCACAGGTGCGCTGGTCCTCGCTCAAGAGAAAGTTCGACTTGAATACCTGTCCGCCAAGGAAAACTTCGACCGGAGCAAATCGTGGCCCGACTTCGAGCGCGCCATGATCTCCTTGCTGCAGCTCACCTCTACGAATGCAGTCATCCAGTCTCTGATCAATGAGCATCTGCTGGAACTTCTCCATGCGAACTCGCACAAGAGCGCCGAAAGTCCACCCGCGCAACCGCTGAGGAAATCGGCGTGAGAGTCGGCATCCTCAAACCAGACCACCTGGGCGACCTCATTCTTTCCGCGCCGGCCATTGCCGCACTGCGCCGCCGTTTCACCGACCTGACCTTGTTGTGTCATCCCAGGAACGTGCCGCTAGCCGGTCACCTGTTTCCCGGTCTGCGGGCGCTCCCCATGCTCCTTCCACACCTGGATAAGGATCGCGGGCGCGACCTTGGGGAGCAGGCCCGCCACCAGATCCTGCGCGAAGAGATCGACCTGCTGATCTGCCTGCGCTGGGACGGGCAGATTCAGCGTTCCCTCACGATTCCCGATATCGAATATCATGCTCCCTCGCTTGCCGACTCGGAGAGGCACGTTGCCGCGGAGCACCGAGACATCGTCGCATCGTTGACCGGGCCTTATGAAATCCTGGACTCTTATACCTATCCGAGCTTGCCGGCCACGAATCGTCGGCCCACCAACCCCAAAGCGATTGGCCTTGGCATTTCGGCCGGTTTTCGCCTGAATGCCTGGCCTTTGTGTCATTGGTTGGAGCTTGCGGAGCTGCTCCATCGCGACCACATTGCAACCGTTCTGGTGGGTGGGCCGGCAGAAAGAGGTCGGCTGCAGATTCTCGGCGACGCATTGCTCGGGTCGATTGGCTACTTTCCGCAAATAGTGATTGGCGGCAACGACTTCGGGACTACCCTCGGACGTCTTCACCAACTAGTAGATTTGATCGTCGCCACCGATTCGGGTACGGCGCATCTGGCCGCTCTGGCCCGGCCGGTGTTGTCCTTGTTTGGCGGGAGTCCCTGGAGGCGGTTCGCGCCGCTTGGCCGTTTCAATGCCATTCTTTCCCGCCGCTACCTATGCAGTCCTTGCCAGCAATTTAGCCGGGCGTCTGTGAATATGTGTCACACGCAGGAATGCTTGACGAATCTCACGCCGCGGCAAGTTCATCAGTGTCTTGGCACCTATCTGGCAGGCCTTGATCTGTCGACCGAACGTTACGTAGGGGGAGTATGGATGACTGAGGCGCCTTGGTCGGAAAAGGTCGGGGCGAGCGCGGCATAAAGGGTTATAGGTCCTCTAGGCCGCATGGGTCCTATCCCCTCTCCCGCGAGCACGTGGGAGAGGGGCTTTGGGGACAGCCACTTTCAATCAATGCCTCATCAAGATCCCAAACACATCGTTGCCGCTAGTGGAGGCGAAGTTGGCAAAGATTAGCGATTGCGTCTCGCTTGCTGTGGAGCTTGCTGCAACGTAAACGCCTCCCCCTAATCCCTGGCCTGAGCTGCCGCCGTTGCCCGCGGCGCCGCCGAGTGCGAGGTTTGCCACAACGATTGCGGAGTTCAAGCTGAGGGTGCCGCCATCGGCATCAATGCCCCCTCCTGTGCCGTCAGCGCCGTTGCCTCCTGAGCCGCCGGCACCACCTATAGCCTGATTGAGTGAAACAGTGCCACCCTGGACCGTGCCGCTGGCCGTAGCCTCGATGAGGATGCCGCCACCAAGTCCGTCGCCGCCCACGGCGCCGGTTCCTCCAGCCCCGCCCTGTGCTAGATTGGCAAGGACCGAGGTATTCGTCATCGCCAGCGTAGCGCCGTCCGGATTCGCATTGTTCGGGTGGCCACAAATGATGCCGCCGCCGAAGCCCCTGCCACCGCTGCCGCCTGCCCCGCCGGCTCCGCCGAGTGCTTCATTGCCGGCGAGCACGCAACCTTTGATCGTCGCGCTCGATCCATATTGAGTGACGATACCGCCGCCGATGCCGTCGCCGCCGTGGTATCCGGCCGCGCCTGGGCCGCCGATAGCCTGGTTGCCGGTCAATTTACTGTTGACGAGGGTGAGCGTGGAACCAACGTCGTTGTCGATGCCGCCGCCATCCGCTTGCGTTCCAAAGCCGGCGGCACTGCTGCCAGCGATGGCTTTGTTGTTGGTCAAGGTGCAGCCCGTGGCGTTGAGCGTGGCGTTGTTGTAATTGAAGATGCCGCCTCCAAGCGCGCTGCCGACGGCGAAATCGGGATTGTTGACGCCGCCGTCGCCACCCTTGGCGACGTTGCCGCTCAGCGTACAGTTGTTGAGCGTGAGCGTTGCCCCCTGGTTAAGGATCGCGCCGCCAATGGATTGCCCAAAGGTCGTGACCTCGTTGGCGCCGTTGCCGGCGACGGACTGATTGTTGATAAAGGACGAACTGCTAATTGTCATCGTGGCGAACAGATTGGTGATGGCACCGGCATTGCTGTACCCGCCGGCGCCGACGGCGTTGGCAACGTTCGCGGTGAAAGTGCAACCGATGATCGTTGCAGGGCCGTTTTCGTTATCGATGGCACCGCTCTCGCCAAACCTGAAACCGGGGGCAGTGTTGTTCATGAAGCAGGTGTTGGCAACAGTCAATGTTGCCTGATAGCTCAAGATGGCCCCGCCAAGAGTGTAGGTGTTGCTGCCGTTGGCCTCGTTGCTCGAGAAGATGGAACTCGTCACCTTTAGAGTGGCTCCCGATTCGTTGTCGATGGCCCCGCCCGCCGCGAGAAAGCCGACGCCGTCGATGGCCTGGTTGGCATAGAAGGTCGTCTGGTCGATGACCGCCGTCGCGGTCCCCTGATTGGAAATGGCGCCTCCTGCCCCGTAGCCATTGCCCCCGCCCGTAGCAGTATTCCCAGTGAAGTTGCTGGCGCTGATGGTCAGCGTGCCCTCATTCATCAGAGCGCCGCCAAAGCCCAATCCGACCGTCCCGCCCGCGTTCTGATTTTCCATGAAAGTCGTGTGTTTGACCGCGAGGCTGGCCCCTGGCTCATTGAAAACGCCGCCTCCCAATCCCGTCGTGCTCGAGTCCCCCAGGGCTTCGTTGTTGACCAATGTATCGTTGCTGAGAGTCAACGTTCCAGCGTTGTCGATACCGCCGCCCTGGTCCGCAAGTCCGTTCGCGATCGTGAGGTTTGTAATCGATGCAGTCACACCGCCGCTGACGGAGAACACCCGGCTGGCGGCATCGCCGCTGATCGCTAACTGGTTTGCACCCAGCCCTGTGATGGCGACGCTGGTGTTGATCGCCAGGGGACCGCTAGTAAGAGTGATCGTCTCGGAAGCGAGGTGGTGGTTGAAGAAGATCTGGTCGCCATTGTTGGCAATGGCAAGAGCGTTGCGGAGGGAGCCGGGACCGCTGTCCGCGTTATTGAGCACCGTGAGGGTGCTTAGAGCGGTGCGGTCTTCCAGGGACTCGAACGTCGGCTGGAAGGTTCGTCGGCGCGGGCGCTGCCGCGGCGGAGAGGATGGGCGATGGACCAGCTGTCGCGCGTGACCGCTGGGAATTCGCCAGAGGGAATCGAGAATCGATGCGAACAACATGGCTTGCGTCTCCTAAGGAGGATGGGTCTGCGGTATGACAAGTCGACAGCGCTCCATGCGCGCAGACCTTGACCGTGGAGCGATGCTGAGCGCGCAGAATGTTCCTGGATGGGCGGCGCGAACCCGAACGCGTGAGAGCGGGTAGGCTCTCAGCGCCAAGGTGAATCCTGGGCTTTCCGAGTGATGCGCTCGTGCTCCCTGTACAGGGAGACTGGACTTAAGATCAGCGGGCTACGGTGCGGCGCGCGAACTTTGTAGAGGGCCCGCTACTGTTTCCCAATTGTTTGCGTCTCTTGCCGCGACAGTAATTCCCTGGCTTCTTCTTTGAAGAGGGCGAGATCGTATGCCAGTGGTGGGTGCTGCTCGATCCACTCTTCCGACCGGTCGTACCACTGACGAGCATGTGCTTGGTCGCCCTGCCGATAGGAAATCATTGCCAGAAACAGCCAATCGTAGGCATCGCCGCCGCTGCCGAGGCCCATGGATTTTTCCAGTGCAGCCCGGGCACCCGTCAGGTCATCCGTCCGGTAGCAGGCTACCCCCAGCGTGTTCCAAAACCTTGCCTCATTGGGCACGCGCTCGACGGCCTGCGTGGCAAGTCTCAGGGCCTCGGCGGGTTCCCGGAGTGAGACTACCGGACAGGTCACCAGGAGCCACGCCAGGCGGTTGAGTTCTTCGCCTCCCTTGGCGTGCGGCAATAGGAGGCGATATTGCTCCAGTCCCTGGGCATAGTGCGTGGCAGCCTGCTCAGGCTGCTTGGTCGAGATATCGAGCGACCCCAGCAGGAGCAGGCCATTTCCGTACTCGAGCCTGTAGGCGGGATTCGCGGGGTCGGTAGCCGAGAGCCTTTCGAAGAGGGCGAACGCCCTTCGCAATGCCTGGATGGAAGGCTTCACCCGGTGCCAGACCATGTTGACCTGGCCAATCAGAACCAGGGTCCGCGCCGTCTCGAACTGGACTGCAGGATCCGGGCTGTCTTCGTGGACGAAACCATGCAAAATCTCCAGTCCCTTGCCGACGATATCATCGAGAATCGCGGAGCTGCCAGGCACGTTTTTCCAGCGTGGGTCTTCCAGTTTCAGCAACAGGTCCTTTGTTCCCTTCAAGGCTTTGTCGAAGTTCTGCTCCGCGCGCTGGCGTTGCGCGTTGGTTTCCCGTTCTTTTGTCCAGATCAGCAGCGTCGTGGCAAAGAGGGCGAGCATGGTCAGCACCGCGAGGGCCCCCGCAATAGTGACCAGCGGCTGGTGTCTACGCACCCACTTGGCTGTTCGCTCGCGCGCCGTGGGCGGTCTGGCCTGGATAGGCCGATTGTCCAAGAACCGCTGCAGATCATCCCCCAATTCCTGCGCCGTCGCATAGCGGTGTTCAGGTTCCTTGGTCATCGCCTTCAGCACGATCGTTTCGAGTTCCACGGGGATGCGCGGATTCAGGCGCGTTGGCTTTTGGGGATCTTCGTGAACTATCTGCCGCAGCAATTCTGCTCTGTCGGTTCCCGCAAGCGCGGGCTGCTGCGTCAGCATTTCATAGAGCGTAACGCCCAGGGAATAGATGTCGCTGCGATGGTCCACGAGACCTCGTTTGGCGAGGGCCTGCTCTGGGCTCATATAGCGAAGCGTGCCGACCAGGTCGCCGGTCACCGTGAGGCTCTGCTCGGTGGACCAACGTGCTAGGCCAAAATCCGTGATCCACAGGTGGCCTGTCGCCTCGAGGAGGAGATTGGCAGGCTTGATGTCGCGATGGATCACACCAAGTTGATGAGCGTGTTCGAGGGCTTCGGCGGCCTGCCGGCCCAATTGAGCGACTGAGCGAAAGAAAGCGGGACTTCGATTCGATCGCTCCGTCGAGAGGGGGACTGCCGGGGGGGTGGGCATGTCCACCGTCGGCGTGGGCTTGTCCGAATCGGCAGGCTCGGGGACGGCGGCGACTTCGTCCTGCCTGCCCTGGGCGCCGCCAACCGCCAAGTGGCGCACTTCGGCGATCACTTCGGCAAGGGTTTGCCCGTCGATGAATTGCATGGCGTAGTAGTGGACGCCCCGGTCGCTGCCTACGAAATAAATGGGCACAATGTGGTTGTGATGCAAGTTGGCAGCCGCCTGGGCCTCGTTTCTGAAGCGTTGGAGCTGCTTTGCGTCCATGCCGGCCGCAACCGGGAGCACCTTGAGAGCCACGCGGCGGCCGAGCGATAATTGCTTGGCTTCATAAACCACGCCCATGCCGCCTCGACCAACCTCGCGCAGGATTTGGAAATCACCAATGCGATCTTGTTCGGCGGGCGCGGCCGACGGTGCTGGCTCGGATTCGCGTGCCGCACCTTTCAAGCTGGCGGCGGCTCCATCGAGGGCTTCCAGGGTTTCCAGATAAGGCTCCAGCACTGGGGCAAGATCAGGATAGCGGTCGAGCAGTTCCTGGGGCCGCTGGCCGTCACCGCGCTCGCGATTTTCCAGGTACTCTTCGAGGATGCCGAGCACGAGGGTGGACTGCTGCGACGAGATCTCGGCTGACGGGGTTGTGCCATCGCATTCCATGTTCATGCCTGCCCTTCCCCTGCATGCATCTCCCGAAGTTGGCCGAGCGCCCGTAACCAAAGAATGCGCACGGCCCCGGAGGTGCGGCCCATGCGCCGGGCCACTTCCTCGAACGGAAGACTTTCGATGTTGCGCAGCATCAAGACTTCGCGGTAGTCCGCAGGCAGCCGAGCGAGTTGATCCGCCACCAGCGCTGCAAGTTCGCGGCGCTGGGCCTGCGCGCTGGGTGAACTCCCAGGGCTGATCAAAGCAGGTTCTGCCGCGCCGGAGGAACTATTGGAAGTCCTCTGACCTTGTCCCGTCGTGACATTCCGAGATATGTCGCGCTTTTGCGTCAACACCTGCCGTTCCACGAGCTGCGCCAAGCTGTGCACGAGGATACGCCGCAGCCAGGCCAACCATTCTTTTTCTGTGCTGCCGCGAAACTGCTCAAAGTGACGGCATGCCTGCAAGAAGGTTTCCTGAACAAGGTCGGACGGGCTGGCACGCGCCTGGAGGCGCGGGTTGAGCTGGGCTCGAGCCAACACGCGTAGGTATTCGCGATAGAGCTCGAGCAGGGAGCCCAGGCTCTCGCTTCGCCCAGCGCGCGCTTCTCCCAGCAAACGATTAGCCGGATGGCCTGGTAAGGACATCACAATCGCAGCGCCTCCTCGCCCCTTCTGAGAAGTCCGCCATCCACGTTCGTCCACGGTGCTCTCACAGGTCGGAATTGCTGAGCTTGCAATTCCAGCTTCACCGAACTACGCACTCAGCGCGAGAGGAATAACAGAGCACCAGCCCGATCCGGTGGAGAGGACTATCTCGAAGTCTAAGCCGCTGCCGTTCTTGCGTCAACGACCGGCAACATCCGCGCGGACGACGCTGTCTCCCACCGCGGTCGAGACTGCCTCTATGATCCAGGATCGGTTTTCCAGACGGTTGTTACGCGCCTGAAGCAACTTTCTTATTCTTTAATTCGGCTTCAGGCTGCCGGCCTGAGATTCTCGAGAAGGGAGGCGATCGACGACGACTGCACATTGCCTGGGCGCACCGAGCGAAGTTGCAACGCGAGCAATCGGGAATCTGCGGCCAGAGCAGGGCCATAGTCGCTGGGCATGAAGGCGATCGTGGAATTGAGCCGCAGCAACAGCGAAGGCCTCTCCGATGCGGATTTGGGAATGGGCACCCGGACAGTAATGGTTGCGCCAGGCCTGGCTACGAACGACAGAAGGGGGATACCAGCATCCTCCAGGTGCAGGTCCACCCGGACCATCTGGCTCCAAAACGCGCGTGCCGCAATAACCACCGTGATCTCAACGGACTGACAGCCGGGGATGATCAGCCCCGCGCGCGGTTGCATCCAGTGGTAGGTCCCCTGCTCGTCGGACTGCCCGGGATAGAAGCCGTAGATGGGCAGGAAATTGTTCGATGAACAAGCGAGGAGAAGCTGCTCCAGTTGGCGGCAACGCCCCACGTCATTTGCACGCGGATGGCCGGGAAGGCCATGTTTTTGCTCCAATTTTCGGGCCAGGAGAACGCCCTCTATGTTGCCGACATGCACCCAGTGTCCAAGGAATTCCGAAAGCAGTTGGCTCTTCTGGTCTTGCGGGGTCAACTCGAGGGTCTCGCGCAGACGCGCAGGCTCCAGACTATGGGCGGCAGCAAAGGCATCAAGCCAGCCGCGCCGCTGCAGCAACTCACTCTCTGGATGGTCGCCGTCGGGGGGAATCGTCGAGAGAGTGTCCACCGGCAACACCGTGGCCTGCAGACCCAGTTCTCGGGCGCTCGCCACACAAAACGGGGCGCGGCGGGCCACTTCGTGGAAGAGGGTGCCGAAAATCGTCCTGAAGTTTGTTAGTGTCGATGCGGTCCCATCCGGAAGGGGGCCGATGTGCCACCAACGCGCCAGCTTATGACAGTCGCTATTTTGCAGCCGTTGCAGCGAAGTTGTCAGCAGGCCGCGAAAAGGCTCTTGCAAAGCGATGAATAGGCCGCCGGGCTTCAGGAGACGACTGACTTCTCGCAGAACACGTTCCAGATCGATGATGTAACGCAAGGTCGAGAAGCAATAGATACAGTCAAAGGAGCCGGATTGAAAGGGGAGCGATTCCGCGCCGGTCACGACGCAGGCGTACCAATGTGCGCTGTCGCTGCGCAGCCGTGATGCAAACCCCAGGCCGATCTCGTCATCATCCTGTGCGTCGCTGGCGATAACCTGGTGCCCATCTTCCACCAGGGTGCGCGCCGCCCAGCCACGGCCAGCTCCCAATTCGAGCACCCTGCGCGGGCCGTCTCCAGCCAGCCGGGTTCGTAACCAAAAAAGCAAATCTCTTGTCTGCGCATCCTCGGGAAGCTTGAGCGCGTCCTCCGGGCTGAGCGGCCGGTCGCCGCGTGCGCGCTTCAAACCGTTCCAGGCGAGCCTGTTCTTCGCAAAAGTATCTTTGAAGTCGGACGAGAATAGGTAATTAATGCCGTTTCGGACTGTAAACCGAGAGCCGCAGCCAGGGCACCAGCGACAATGCGTAGCAGATTCGAGGGGACCGCGACCACAATCAGGACAGGTCAACAACTCCGAAAACCAGGCCGGCTCAGGAGAATCCTGGCCTTCCTCGAGCTCTGGCGCCAAGTCGGGTCCAGTCGTGGAATCGCTCACCGAGTGGTACCCTCATCCTTCTGGCTGCCAAGAAGTCTCGGTCGCGCGGGGATACGCCTGGTTAGGCTGCCTTGCGGCCGCCAACGATGACTCGGAGTCGGCGCACCTCTTGGGCAATTATCTCTCGCACGCTTCCTGGACCGCATTGTCGCTCGACATATGCGCGGGTCCGCGCTCCTACAAGTGCTCGTTCTGCGGGCGTGTCTTTCGCAAAGCGACTGAGTGCGTTCGCGATCGCGAATGGAACCGGGACTTCCCAGCGCGAAGCGGGATCGTAAACCCGAAGCGGATCGTTGACAAAACTGACAGCCACGGGCCGGCTCGCGTAGGCGTAGGGATAATCTTCGGGGACGTAATCTGCAAATGCCGTGTGCCGGGGGGTGACCAGGGGTTTGCCAAGGGCCAGAGCCTGGGCCGCGGGACCGCAAAAGCCTTCGCCGAGCGAGGCGGCCACCGCGCCATGCGTGTTCGAGAGCAACCTTGAAAACCCCGATCCGTCGAGGTTGCCTGTCCAGAGGTAGACTCCGGAACGTTTGACGCGCAATTGTCGCTTCAAGGCGTTGACCGGGCCCCAGAAGTGCGTCACAAAGTCGAAAGCGGGCATCCGCGGGTCGATCGGGGTCGTCTTCAAGATCAGATACCAGGGTGTTGCTTCCGGCCGGCGCTTGAACTCCAGCCATTCGGAGAGGAAGAGGAGCAAACCTTTGCGAGGCACGTCCTGGGCAACGCAGACGAGCGCGCGTTCCGCAGGAGACTCAATGGCCTGAGAAGAAATGCGCAGCGAATTCAGTACGTGCGCGACGGCGCGCGGCCCCGCTCGTTCCATGAGCCAGCGCGACCAGCGAAAACGGTAGCCCCGCAGTCGCGCAAATCGGATCAGCCTATGACCCAGCCACGGCCTGCGGTCGAGGTCGTAAACCTCGCCTTCGGGAAGGCCGGCTTGGGAGGATGCGGTGACCCTGGCCGGCCAGGGAACTACACAGACGGGAGTCGTCACGCCGGCGGCCTCATAAACGGCCTTTGAGTGCGCACTCTGCACCCAGAGCCCGTCCATCTCATTGATCTGGCCCACCCAGGGCGAGCGCGGCTCGCCTTGGAGCGGCAGGCGGTCCGTCTCCCAAACCGTCAGGCCCACATTGGCGGCTCCCGGATAGCGGGCGTAATGACCGGGCGTCGTGTAGGTCAACACCAGGGTGAAGTCCGCTCGCGCGGCGAGACGTTGCGCTTCCGTGTCCGTCGTGACGGGGTGAGTAAACGGTTCGAAGGGCCGGTCGGGTGAATAGTGGATGTCGACGCCGACCACCTTGTCGAAGATACCGTTGACCGCCCGGCAATAGTCCCGCGCGGCAGCCGAATGGCCAGAGTGGGATTGTAAGTCACCTCGGATCACGAGCAGGTTCATGCTTCCATTCCCCACCGCGTTGGCTTGACCGCGTCCTTGCGCAGCCTCGCAAACCAGATCCCAAGGCGCGGGCCGCGATGATAGCAGGATTGGAGGAACGGGGTCAAGTGCCAAGGGGCGGACTCGGCCGGCTCGCCGGCTCAAGGGCGCGCAGGATTTACCTGCGTGATATAACAGATGTGATTGTCATGCCCGGTCACGATTGCCTTGCCGTCCGGCGTAAATGCCAGGCAGTATGCCCCATATTTCAGCTTGTGAGACTGAACCCGCTTTCCGGCAAGGAGATCCCATAAGATGAGGCTTCCCCCATAACCGCTGGTCGCGAGCAATTTGCCGTCTCGCGAGAATCCAATTCCGTAAAGATCGTCGGCAGTTGGTCCCAGTTTCTTGGTCTCTGCTCCGCTCGCGACTTTCCAAATGCGCACGAACCTGTCGAAGCCAACCGAAACGATGCTTTGGCCGTCGGGCGTAAAGACGATGCCTGTAACGGGCCCTTCGTGCCCTTTGAGCGTCTTGATCTCTTTCTGCCCCCCGACGTCCCAAAGCTTGATCAAGGCGTCTGCTCCCGAGGAGGCCAAAATCTTGCCATCCGGGCTGAATGCGACCGCATAAACCGAATTGCCGTGGCTGCCCAGGTTCTTCACTTCCTTGCCGTTGGCTGGATTCCACAGGCGCACCGTCTTGTCTGAACTGCCGGAGGCAAGCAGTGTACCTTTGGGGTCGAAGGCAATACTGTCGACAATGCCCGTGTGCCCCTTGAGTTCGCGCAGCGCCTTTCCGTCGCTCACGTTCCACAAGCGGATTGTCAGATCCTGGCTCGCGGAAGCAAGCTGCTTGCCATCAGGGCTGAATGCAACCGAGTAGACCGGCGCCGTATGTCCTGTGAGCGTTTGCAGCTCTTTGCCCGTGTGGTAGTCCCAGAACTTGACGAGATTGTCGAAGCCGGCCGTTGCGAGCAGCTTCCCGTCGGGACTGAACGCGAGGCTATAGACGAGCCCTGCGTGCCCCTTCAACTCGGCTGGCGGCTGCGCCTGGGCGTCGACCGTACTCGCCATCGCGATCAGGACGAGAAAGTATCGGGATATCATGATTCTCCCTCTAGATGTGGGACCCGAGCCGTCGTCAGCAAGCCATATCACCGTGCTTGATTCGGCAGCGGCGTAGGCCAGATTTCCCAATCTGTCCGGTCAGGTTGGAAACCTGACCTACTGCCGAATCCCGCCCGGTCATTTAGGGCGCGCCCTGTCCTTCGACATCGGCCAGGGGAGCGAACCCTCGTCGCATGGTATTCTCCGTGATAGTTCGCGGCAGCACAAACTGCAATAAATAGTCCTGCCCGCCCGCCTTGGAACCGATACCCGAAAGTTTGAACCCACCAAACGGCTGGCGATCGACAAGGGCACCGGTGATCTTTCGATTGATGTAGAGGTTACCAACCCGAAACTCGCGCTTGACCCGTGCAATGTTTTGCGGACTTCGCGAGTAGAACCCACCGGTCAATGCGTAGGGAGTGCCGTTGGCAATTTCCAAGGCCTGATCCAAATCGCGTGCCTTGAGAACGGCGAGCACGGGCCCGAAGATTTCTTCACGAGCAATGGTCGCGGTCGGGGAAACATCGACAAAAACATGGGGGCCGACGTAGTACCCTTCCTGAGCGAGTTGCCCGGCGTCGCCGGCATATGCCAGCCGCGACTCCTGTTTGCCCGCAGCGATAAAGTGCAGGATGCGTTGCCGGGCTTCTTCGTCGATGACCGGTCCCACTACGCAGCCAGCGTCCTCGGCCGGCGCGATCTTCAGGCTTCGTGTTGCCTCGATGAGTCGAGACACAAAGGCGTCGTGCAGCCCGTCGAGGACGAT
>Ga0116219_10000254_pt1 | contig 56576 bp, 45 predicted proteins | sample Sb_taG_4_FD_91019 | JGI IMG/M metagenome (GOLD analysis project Ga0116219, IMG submission 91019) | Peat soil microbial communities from Weissenstadt, Germany - Sb_50d_6_BS metaG | ecosystem: Environmental > Terrestrial > Soil > Wetlands > Peat | place: Germany: Weissenstadt | collected 2010-09-21 | reverse complement strand
CCTTGCGCTACGCGAAATACCAGGAGGGCGTCGCCGTGTATTCGGTCGGCACCGACGAGAAGGAAAGTACCCGGCCCGACGACCTGGACCAGTTCGAGAAGGAGGGCGGCTCCCTCGTGAGCTTCCGCCTCTGGAACGTCGAGGCAAGGAACAAGGCAAAACCATGAGCGAACCCGACGAACTCCCGCCGCCGCGCCCGCGCCGCCGCCGCCGCTGGCTGCTCCTGCTGGTGGTGCCGTTGACGCTGGGTCTGGCCGGTTGGGTCTACCTGTATTCCTCCAGCGACCAGCGTCTGAAGCGCGCCGTCGCCGAGGCCGACCGCCTCGACCCGCACTGGCGCCTCGACGACGTCCTGGCCGAGCGCGCCGACATTCCCGACGAGGACAACGGCGCACTCATCGTCATCGCGGTCAAGTCGAAGATGCCGTCGCGCTGGCCGGCGTGGGATCTCCCCCCGTCCGACGGCGCGCCTGAGTCCGAGCCGAGCCTGGGGGATTCGCTGCGAGAGCTGAAGCCCAACGAGGCGTTGACTCCTCGGGAAAAGTCCGCCATTCGCGGCGAGATGGAGCGGGCCGCCGCCGCCATCCAGGAGGCGCGCAAGCTCGCCGACCGGCCACGCGGCCGCTTTCAAATCGCCTATTCCCGAGACTACATCTCGACGCTGATGCCGAACATTCAGGACGCCCGTCAAACGGCGCAGGTGCTCAGCTACGACGCCCTGTTCCGCGCGCAGTCGGGCGACCTGGACGGCGCCGTCGTCTCCTGCCGCGCCCTGGTCAACAACGGCCGCTCCCTCGGCGACGAGCCCACCCTCATCGCGCAGCTGGTGCGCATGGCCATCCGCGCCATCGCCGCCGGGCAGGCGGAGCGGACGGTCGGGCAGGGGGAGCCGGACGCCGACGGCCTGGCCGGCTTGCAGCGGGCCCTGGAAGAGGAGGCCGAGGAGCCGCTCTTCCAGTACTGCATGCGCGGGGAGCGCGCGGGCATGGACCGCCTCATGCAGTCGCTGCAGGACGGCGGCACGTCGGTCAAGCAGATGCAGGGGCTGCTCAACAGCGGCTCCCGGCGGAACGGCGGCTGGGCCGGCGAGGAGCTGACGCTGTACCTGCCGGGGACGGTCACCAACAATCGGGCCGCGCTGCTCGAGCGGATGAACCGGATGGTCGAGATTTCCAAACTGCCGCCCGGGGAGCAGGCCGCGCGCCTGGACGAGCAGAAGGCGACGTTCGCGAAGGAGCCGCTGCTGGTGCGCGAGCTGCTGCTGACGGCGACGGAGAAGATCGCCGAGGCGGAGCGGCGCACGCGCGGACTGCTCCGCTGCACCGCCGCGGGACTGGCCGCCGAGCGCTACCGGCGGAAGTACGGCCGCTGGCCGGAGAAGTTGGACGACCTCAAGGGCGAGTTCCTGCGCCAGGTGCCGCTCGACCCGTACGACGGCCGGCCGCTGCGCTACCGCAAGGACGGTGAGGGGATCGTCATTTACGCGATCTGGAAGGACGGCACGGACGACGGCGGCGACCGGACGACGCTCAACACCTACAAGGACGGGACCGACGTCGGCTTTCGCCTGTGGGACGTGGACAAGCGGCGACGGCCGCGGAAATGATACAGCCGCTTGCGGCTTCGCAAGGTCATGCGAAGCCGCAAGCGGCTACTGCCGATCCACCACCTCGAAGATGATGCACGACACGTTGTCCTTCGACCCCGAGTCGAGGGCGAGCTGCCCGAGGCCGTCGGCGCAGGCCTGTAAGTCGGTCTGTTCGCGGACATAGTCCAGGATCTGCTCGTCGGTCACCACGCCGGTGAGGCCGTCGGTGCAGAGCAGGAAGCGATCCCCCGTCTGCAGCGACAGCACCTTCACTTCCGGGCCGTCGCCGACCTCCTTGGAGCCGAGGTACTTCCAGAGGAAGTTGCGGTAGCGGTGCGTGCGCGCCTCGGCGGCGGAGATGGTCTTGGCCTCGACCAGGGCCTGGGCGATGGAGTGATCGACGGTGAGCTGTTCGATCTTCTTGCCGCGGGTCAAGTAGCCGCGGCTGTCGCCGAGGCCGCTGACGTACAGCACCGACGAGCCCTTGCGCCAGACGGTGAGCACGATGGTCGTGCCCATGTTTTTCAGGTCGCGCTCCAGGGCGGCCATGGCGAGGATTTCCTCGTTGGCCTGGACGATGGAGCGGCGGATGATGTTCTTGGTTTCCTCGCTGCCCAGGGGGCCGACGAGGTGCTTTTTCAGCTCGCGGGGCAGGATCTCAATGGCCCGCTTGCTGGCGATCTCCCCGGCCTGCTGGCCGCCCATGCCGTCGGCCACCAGGCACAGCGTCATGTCGGAGAACTCCTTGACCTCAATGGAGTCCTCGTTGTTCTCCCGATAGTTGCCCAGGAGAGTACACTTGCCGATATTCAGAGCCAGGGCCATGGGAAGCCACCTCGTCCTTTCGCACGGCCGGCAGACCGAAGACCTGGGGGACGCCGCGACCCGTTTCCGCCCGAGCGCCGATGGGACTTCGGAAATGTCGGCGGGGTCAGCGGGGCAAGGCGCCCTTCCTTTCCCTCATCCTAACGCCTTCCCCGTGAATTGCTAGCCCGTTGTCCCTAATTCCGGGGCACGCGCTCAAGCCTACTCCACGTGGGCGGCCGCGGCAACCGAAGATGAGTTTGTCCGTTGCTCTGAGGTGATCGTTTCACGCCAGCGCCTCGGCAATGACCGACGCGTTTTGCACCAGCGGCACCGGCCGATTGGTGCGGTCGGTGAGCAGCGTCTCCGGGTCGATGCCGAGCAGGTGATAGGTGGTCGCCAGCACGTCCTTCGGCGAGATGGGGCGCTCGGCGACGGTGCCGGCGATCTTGTCCGACTTGCCGACGACCTTGCCGCGAGCGATGCCGCCGCCGGCCATCAGGGCGCTGTAGCACTGCGACCAGTGGTCGCGGCCGCCGCCCTTGACGTTAGCAATCTTCGGGGTGCGGCCGTGCTCGCTCAGCACCAGCACCAGCGTCTCGTCGAGCAGGCCGCGGCCGTCGAGGTCGTTGAGCAATCCGTAAAGGGCCATGTCGAAACCGGGCAGCAGCTCCTGGCGCATGCGCGGGTAGTGGTCCCAGTGCGTGTCCCAGCCGGAGCCGGCCAGGCCGTACTCGTCCCAGAAGACGGTGACGAAACGCGAGCCGGCCTCGACCAGCCGCCGCGCTGCCAGCGCCGCCTGTCCGAATACCGTCATGCCGTACGACTCGCGCAGCTTGAGCGGCTCGCGGTTCAGGTCGAGGGCGGCGCGCACCTTCTCCGAGCCGATCAGGGAGTAGGCCATCTCGCGATAGTGGTCGAGCTGCCGGCCCGCGGCGCTGTCGTCGCGGCGGCGGCGGGCGCCATCGAGCTGCTCCACCAGGCTGCGGCGCTGGTCGAGGCGGTCGAGCGTGATCTCGGCGGGGAGGTCGGTGGCGGTCGCCAGCTCGAAGCGGCTCTCCGGAGTGATGCCCATGTAAGGCTCGCCGCCCTCGAACTTCTGGTCCTGCAGCGTCTTGGTCCAGGTGCGCGTCGCCTTGCCCTTGAAGGTGGTCCAGATGGGGTTGTAGGCCCCGCCGAGGAAGGCGGCGTAAGGGCCGGCGCGAGCCACCTCACCGACGCGCTGCGAGCTGAACGCCCACGGCAGGCCGATGTTCGTCGGCACCGCCTGCGGCTTCACGCCCCTTTTGCCAGCCGTCAGGTACTCGACGACGCTGCCGATGAACGGCCAGTGGCGGCCGTCGTGCGGGTTCAGCTCCATCGCCACGCCGATCGTCGGCACGCCGGTGGTGGCGTAGGCGACTCCGTGGATGGGGTACGGGTGCGTTAGCGAGCGCAGGACCGTCACCTTGTCCATGACCTTCGCGGCATTGGGCAGCAGCTCGCAGACGTCGAGGCCGGGAAGGCGCGATTTGATGGACTGGAATTCGCCGCGGATCTCCAGCGGGGCGGCCGGCTTCATGTCGAAGGTTTCGAGTTGGCTCGGCGAGCCGTAGAGGAACAGGAGGATGCACGACTTGGCCTTGCCGAAGCTCTTGCCGGCGCGCGAGTCCGGCGCCGCCGCACGCTGGGCTTGCTCGGCGCGCAAGAGGTCTGGGAGGCCGAGGCCGAATAGCCCCAGGCCGCCGGCGAGCAGCATGTCACGGCGCGTCAGGCCGTCGCAGAAGCGTTTCGGCGATCCGAGAATGCGCAACATGGGAGAATCCTCAGCCCGGGCGGATGAACGAGATCAATCGTAGCCCGACCGGGCCAGGCAGGACAAGGAGAATCCGTTTAGCGGCGGCCCGCAGAGCCGCGCGGGTCTGCGACCTGCCGCTAAACGAATCCTGCCTGCGTTACTTGGGAATTGGTGGTTTCCACTGCTCGTTGAAGAACCCCGCCCCCACGATGCCGCCCGGCGACCGCGACGACACCGGCACGTCCACGTCGATCACGGCGTAGTCCGGCAGCTTGGGCACCTGTCGCGCATTATTCAGGTAGTCATACTCGCGGAAGGTGAAGCCGCTGTTGAGCACGACGTAGCGCTTCGGGTTGAGCGGGTTGGGATAGATCAGTATCGGCACGAAAAGGGCGGCGTTGTACTTCGTGGACCCGACGACGATCGCCCGCGCGTCCCAGCGCACCGGCAGCTTGTCAGCGATCTTCGCCAGCACCTTGTTGCTCTGCGGATCGCCCCATAGCACAAGGTTATGTTCCTTGACGTCGGCCTCGGTGACGGCCTCGTCGCTTTTGATCCGGACCTCGCCGCGGAACTGCTTGCGCCAGTGATCGACGGCGTGGGCCATCTCCTTGTCGGCCCAGGTGCCGACCTTGTCGTTGAGCGGCTTCCCCGTCGGCCGCACCATCAGGAAGCTGTCGAGGAAGGCGTCATCGATCGGCCCTTGAAGCCCGTGCCGCTTGCGCAGCGTTCCATCGTCGGCCGAATTGACCACCTGCCACTTGTAATCGACTCGGCGGAAGTGCGCCACCCACGACCGATCCGTGCCCACCGCAGGCGCCTTCAACTTTTGGCCATCGAGCGTCACCGTCGGCCTCTCCGTCGCGCTGAGCGGACAGAAACCGGCCGGCATCGCAAACGTTAGGGCGGCCACGTTGTCGCCGGTCATCGCCGTCACGCCGTCGGCGGTGAGGTCCGCACGCACACTGGCTTCCTTCCAGTGTTCCACCAGGGCGTCGATCGTCACCCAGAAGGAAGTGTTGTAGCGCAGCGTCCACGTCTGGAACATCACGCGTCGCGGCAGCGGCTTCCGGCCGTTCTCCACGATGTTGTCGATGCGGCGGATGAGTTCCTTTTTGACTTCGGGGTGATACCCGTGTCCTGTCTTCGGCCCGATGAGGTGGGGAAACTCGATGCCGCACCGCTCGCAGGCCACGACCATCACGTCGGCCGCTTGCTTCTGCGAATCGATCTCGCCGCTGTAGGCCACCGTCGGCAGGTTGTAGAGGTTCAAGGCGTAATCGGTGCAGTCGTACAGGTGCCACAACTTCCGCTCGTAGTCGGTCGGTTGGAGCTTCTCGTTCTGAAACACTTTCAGGAAGTCAGGCGTCTCCGCGAAGCCGGCACCGGGTGCCGCCGCCGCCCAGAGGCTGGGGTAATGCACGGCTAAATGCTAGCAGGCGGCGCCGCCCATCGAGAAGCCGCGGATCACCAGCCGATTCTCGTCGATGGGGTAGCGGCTCTTGACGCTGTCCAGCGCCTCGAACAAATCGACCTCGCCAGCGAGCTTGTTGGCGCAGCAGTACCGGCCGTAGAGGTGGACGACGAAGGCATCCTTTGGCGTGAATTCGCCCGGCGACTTCTGACGCTGGTCGATGAAGTTCAACTCGGTCAGCGTCTCGCCGCGGCCGTGGCACCAGAAGTCGAGGCGGTGTTTGTGCGGCGAATCCGGCTTGTACGACTCCGGCACGACCAGGCCGTAGGGCTGCACCGAGCCGTCGAGCTTCGAGACGTAGCCGCGGACGACGAGGCCGGTCTGCGTCGGCCACGCCGGCTTGCCCTCCTTCATCTGTGCCGCGCGTTCCGTGCCTTGCTTCAGCAGGGCGCGGGCGATGGCAACCTGGTTCGTCGCGGTCTGTTCTCTCTCGGCCGGGGTCTTGTCGGCGCCGAGGAATTCGTCGTGGGCAAGGGCGTAGCGGACGGCGTTGTGATAGACCTGCACGTCGGGCAACAGGTCGAGCAGGGCGGATTTGCCCTTGAGGGCGGTGCGCAGCTCGTCGATCTCCTTGCCGAGGCCATCGACGCCAGCCTGCAGCTCGGCGCGGTCGGCGTCGGAAATCTGGACGCCCGGCGGCGGCACGGGACGGACCTTTTCGGGGACGTTGTCGCCCGGGCCGTCGGCGCGGACGAAGGAGGCGGCCAAAAAAAGGAGGGCGACGGTCGAGCACGTCTTCACGGTGTCTCCTCGTGGTGTGGGGTGGGGAACACGCCCCGGGCGGGCAGTCGATAATCTAACCGGCGCCGCGGCCGGAGCAAGGCGCCGGCGCCAGGGGGCGATGCAGGGAGAGCGCCGCCTGGGCGCTCGTAGTGACCGCATTTATGCGGTCCAGCCGCACCCCGGCTGCCCCCGACCGCATAAATGCGGTCACTACGAGCGCCGGGGCGGCCGCTCAACTTACTGGATGACTTCCGTCTTCGGCAGCGCCTTTTTCAGTTCCTGGAGGCCCGCCTTGCTGACGCCGGTCTGACTGAGGTACAGGTGCTTGAGGTTGCGCAGGCCCGTCAGCTGCGTCAGGCCGCGGTCGGTGACCTGGGGCCCGCTGAGGGTCAGGTCGCGGAGGTTGGCCAGGCCCTTCAGGTGGGACAGGCCGTCGTCGGTCACGCGCGTGTGATAGAGGCTGAACTCCCGCAGTTCCTTCAGGCCGCCCAGGTACGACAGACCGGCATCAGTGATCGCGGTGTTGTTGAGTTGCAAAGTCTGTAATTGGGTCATGCCGCCGACGTGCTTCAGGCCGGCGTCGGTGATGCCCGTTCCGGCGAGGTTCAGCACGCGGAGGGTGGTGAAGCCGCGCAGCGCTTCCAGGTTGGCGTCGGTCACGCGCGTGTGGTGGAGGTCGATGTTGACGACCGGTTGCGTCGGCGATGGCGTAGACGTGTTCACGGTCCCGCCCAGTGCCTTGACCGCGGCGACGAGTTGCTCCGGCGTCGCCCTGGCGTTTGGCGCCAACGGGGCGAGAGGCGACGGTGGTGGCGGCTGTTCCGCGGCCGGCACCCCTTCGGCCCGCCACCGAATCGTGGCCACCGCCCCCAGGCCGGCTTCCGGGTGATTATTCACCATCTTGAAGCCGGCCGCGTCCTGCTGCACGATCTGGAAATCGCTCTTGGAATACGGCTTGTCCTTGAACCAGGACTGCTTGAACTCCACGATCACCAGGCGCGGCGGCGCCTGATAGACAGTCTTGTAGCGGACCACGGCCTCGTCGCCGTCCCGCAACGTGACCTCGCCTTCCTGCACCCGGGCGTCGAAGGGGAAGATGCGGGCGCTGGCGACGGGGCCGGGGAAATCCTGGCAAGAAAAGCCGACGGCCAGGCCGCCTAGCACGAGAGCCACGCCGGACCATTTCATGATCGGGATACTCCACCGGGGCGGGCGCGCGCGGGTGATACCCGGACCCCGAGTGCGAGGCAAGGGCAGAACGGCTCGGCGCCGGGCTACCGCGGCAATGGCTGCCGTGACGTGCCGACGGCGACCTTCTCCGTGGCTGCGCGCGGCGCGCCGTCGGCACTCCGGAGCAGATAGCACTCACTCCGCCGCAGACCGCCCCAGCAAGCGACTGCGAACCGCCGCTCGACCTGCCAGTCGCCGGCGCCGGGGGACTGCGGGAGCCCGGAAATGGCGAAGGCCGGCGGCTCTTCCGCGGCGGCCATCTCGGAGCGCTGCTGTGGCCGGCCGAGTTCGTCGAAGAGGCTGACGCGCACGTCGCCGCGCCCGCGGGCCGCCAGGTGCCACTGAAAGTGAATGCCCTCCTCGACATTCAACCCGTCCTTGAGGCTGTCGCCAGACACCCAGGCCACGAGGGCGCTCGGCGGCGCCTGGCGCTCGACGTATTCCAGGGCCTCCCACAACAGGCGCGCCCGCGCCGCGAACTTCTGCTGCTTGCCCACGCTGGCCACCATCACACCGGCCAGCCCAAGGGCCAGCGCCCCCCAGGCGATTCGCGACCAGTTCGAGCGCAGGCCGGTCAAGCCGCTGAGCAGGAGCGCCACGATCAGATCGAGGCCCCAGACCGCCGGCATCGAGTAGCGGCCTGACATGGTGCCGACCGGGAGATACAGCACGACGCCTCCCACTAGGAGCAGCGCCCCCGCTCCGAGGGCCGCCCGATGCCGGTCGAGAATGTCTGTCAACCAGGCCGCTCCGCGCCGGCGGGCGACGAGCTGGGCGACGACGGCCAGGAGCAGGCCGAGGCCAACAAAGTCGGCGCTGACCGCCCCGAACAGGCTCGAAACGATCCGGCGCAACTGCCCCAGGGTCGCCCCGTCGGTCGTGTACTGGCCCGGGTGCCAGTGCCGCTTGAAGTAGACGAAGTGAGCGAGGGGCGCGAGCAGCGTCGCGCTCAGGAGCAGGGCCCGGGGGCCGTGACGGCGCCAGCCCTCGCGCAGCGGCCACTGGTCCGGCGCCAGCCGCAGGAACATCTGCGCCGGCACCAGGGCGGCGAAGGTGTTCTTGCAGCCCAGCGCCGCGAGGACGCAGCAGGCCCCCAGGACGTCCCAGGCCCACGGGAAGCGGCTGCGCGGCGCCCGACAGGCACAGACCAGCGCCAGCAGCGCGTAGGGCATGGCGACGCCTTCCGAGAGCGTCAGGCTGGTCCAGATTTCGTTGCGGTACGGGTTCCACATGGCGACGGCCGCCGCGAAGAGGGCGGCCCACGGGGCCAGGCGCAGCTCCGCAAACAGCCCGAGGAGCATCAGCGTCGCCAGGCCGCACCACACAAGGCGGGTGATTCGCCAACCCAACTCGCTCCCGCCAAGGAGGTCGGCGGCCAGTTCCCAGTGACACCACAGGACCGGGCGGAACGGGCCGAGGTGCTCGTAATTGGCAACGATCTTTTCCCAGACCACCGCGATGCGCTGGCCCAGCGGCAGCCCCCGCGTCGGGTAGACGAGGTTGCCGTCGTCGATGAAGTCGAAGCGAGTCGTCAGCGTCCCCAGGTAAATGAGCGGCAGCAGCACGGCGCCGAGCAGGACCCACCAGCGTTTTCCGGGGGCGGACACTGACGGCGGCGAGAGGGGGGTCGCGTCGGCCATGAATGCCTCCCTGCATTCGTCCTGGCCGCTTGCGGCTTCGCAGTCCTTGCGAAGCCGCAAGCGGCTTACCAACGGAGTTGCGCCTGGAACGACAGCAGCGGCGCGTTGCCCACGTCAACGCGGTTGAAGTTGCTGTCGTGGGAGTTGTGTCCCTCGAAGTAGTCGCGGTCGAAGACGTACCCGGTGGAGAGGTCGAGCAAGAAGGTCCGGCCGATGTTCGTCTGCGCGCCCACCGACAGCCGCTTTTCGTAGTAGAACAGGCGGTCCTTGTCGTCGGGGCGGGGGACCAGGTACCAACTCTCGTTGGACCAGTCGAAGCCGAGGTAGACGCGGACCGGCTTGCAGACGCGGTAGGTCGCGCGGGCGTGGATCGTCGTCAGCAGCATGTACGACGCCTCGAGCGTCAGGTCTTCGATGGGCCGATACCAGACCATGAACGGCAGGCCAACGTTCATGCGGAACTGGTCGGACGGCACCCACACGTAGGCGACGCCGGGGACGGGGAAGCTCAATTCGCCCGTCGGCGAGTAACTGAGTGAGAAAAGCCAGGCGTTGTGCTCCCCCGACGGCACCCGCAGGAAGGTGTTCAGGCCCACCGTCAGTTCGTTGATGCTGTGGAACGGCTCGTTGCTCGCCGAGCCGAAGTTGAAGCTGCCGCCGGCGATCCAGCCGTTGTCGAACAGGTGCCGGTAAGTGGCGCCGAAGCGCACGTCCCACAACTGGTCGGGGAACGGCTGGTCGGTGCTGGGCAGGATGGCGCCGGTGTGGATGACCTGCGCCCGGACGTGGGCCGTCCCGGCAACTTCGTCGTGGTCGCTCTGCCAGATGGGGAAGCGGACGGAAGCGTCCTGCTCCACTAGGCCGAAGTGAGCGTCCTGGCCGCGCACCGACTCGTCGGGGAGCCAGGTGAGGCGGTAGCTGACGGAGTAGGGGACGTGTCCGACGGTCGGGCTAGCCCAGGGGGCGCCGGCGAACGGGGACAGCATGGGGCCATCGACGGGCGGCGCCGGCGGGGCGGGCTGGGGCGGCGGCGGCGGCTGTTCCGGCGGAAGCGGCGGCGCCGGTGGCCCGCCCAGGTCGGGGAAGGCGCTGTTCGGCAACACCGAGGCGGTGCCCGGCGGCGTCGGCGGGAGCCCCGGCGGCGGCATGGCCTGGGCGAAGACGAACGCGGGCGACACGAACAGGAGCGCCGCCGCGAGTACACGGGCGGCGCGGCAGAATGCGCTGGGCATGGTGATCTTGCCTCCAGACGGCCTCGGGCTGCGCGGAAAGCCGGTCTATAGTCCCGAGGGCCAGGGGAGGCAAGACCGAGTGCCGGCGCGGCTACAATTGCTCGGCCAGCCGTTCCGCCTCCGTCACCATGTCGCCGAGCAGGCGCAGGCCCAGCTCCCAGAAGCCGGGGTCGTTCACATCGACGCCCATCTTCGCCAGCAGCTCGTGCGGCGCGTCCGACCCGCCGGACGACAGCAATTCCAGGTAGCGCGGCACGAACGCCGGCCCCTCCTGCTTGTACTTCTGCACCAGGGCCAGCACCAGCAGTTCGCCGAAGGCGTAGGCGTAGCAGTAGAAGGGGACGTGGATGAAGTGGCCGATGTACGACCACCACCAGCCGTAACCGTCGCTCAGCCGGACCACGTCGCCGTGCATCGGCCGATTCGCCTCCATCCAGAGTTCGTTGATCTGCTCAGTGGTTAGCTCTCCCTTCTCCCGGCGGGCGGCGTGGAGCGTCTGCTCGAAGCGCGTCAGCACCACCTGGCGGAAGACGGTGGCGAAGCCGTCCTCGATCTTGCTGCACAGCATCGCCAGGCGCGTGCGCGGCTCGGGGTAGACCTGGAGCAGCCGTTGGAAGGTGAGCATCTCGCCGAAGACGCTGGCCGTCTCGGCGGTCGTCAGCGGCGTGTCGCACTGCAGGTAGCCGACCGGCCGCGACAGGTACTGGTGCAACCCGTGGCCCAGCTCGTGCGCCAGCGTCATCACGTCGCGCAGCTTGTCGGTGAAGTTCATCAGGATGTACGGGTGGGCGCTGGGCACGGCGCTGCTGCTGAAGGCGCCGCCGCGCTTGCCGGGGCGAAGGGCAGCGTCGATCCAGCTCTTCTCGAAGAACTCGCGGATGATCCCGCCCGCCCTGGGACTGAACGCTTCGTAACTCTCGGTGACGAGGCGCCGCGCCGTCGGCCAGTCGCACTCCGGCATGTCCGGAAAGAGCGGCGCGTAGCGGTCGTAATCGTACAGCGGTTCCAGGCCGAGGAGCTTCCCCTTCAGGCGGTAGTAGCGCTGCACGGTGCCGTGGTGGCGTTCCGCCGCGGTCATGAGGGCATCGACCACACCCTGGGTGATCTCGTTGGCGAGGTTGCGCGGCTCCATCGGGCCGCCGAACTTGCGGAGGTCGCAGTCGCGGCGGTGGTCGAGGACCAGGTTGTTGAAGAGGAAGGTCAGCAGGCGGGCGTTGTCGCGCAGCCCGTCGGTGAGGCCCGCGGCCGCCGCCTGCCGGGCGCCGCGATCCGCGTCGTAGAGTTTGGCGAGGACCTGCTGCATGCTTAGCGACTGGACGGGGCCGCCGTACATGAAGGGCAAGGTCAGCGACGAGACGGTTTCGTCGAAGAGGCGCACCCAGGCGGCGCGGCCGGTGATGGCCTTCTCGTCGAGGAGTTTCTCCTCCGGCTCGCTGAGGCGGTGCGGCCGCCAGGCCCGCTGCTGTTCGAGGTAGTGGCGGTACTTGGCCAGGGCGGGCGAGGCCATCAGACGCCGCGCCGGCTCGTCGGCCAATTTGACCCATTCCAGGTCGAAGAAGATCAGGTGCTTGTTGACGGTGGTGCGCTGCTCGCGGGTGTGGCTGAGCAGCGCGCCGCGCTTCGGGTCGTCGGTTTTCGCGGCGTGCAGGAGGCTCGCGTAGACGCCCGGCTTGTCCATCTGCTCGGCCAGGCTTTCCATCTCGCGGAGGGCGGCGAGGAGGAGGTCGGGCGCCGGGCCGGTGTCGGTGGCGATCTTGCCGCGGTAGGCCGTCTCGAACGCCTCGGCGCGGTGCAGGGGCCCGTCGAGGTCCTGCCCCAGGCGCGGGTCGTCCGGGCCGGCGTAGAGGTCGCCGAGGTCCCACGTCACGCCGTCGGCGCTGCTGGTCGGTTGGGTCATGGAGTCATTCCCCGTGTGGCCTGGGCGGTCGTGCCGGTGCATTTCCCGACAGCGGCGGTTATATTGAGGAGCTGAGTGTCCGTTTAGCGGCCGCCCTCGGGGCGGCGCGGATTCCTCGTTTCGCGAATCGATCAATCGAGCGCGGGCGCTAAACGAGAGCGCATCAGGAGGCTGCCCGTCATGTCGCCGCACCCGCCCGAACCGTTGCTGGTCCACCGTCTGCCGCCGGCACCGCACTTCGTCGGCCGCGACGACGAACTGGCACGCCTGTGCGACGCCTGGGCGTCGGGCTTCCGAGGCGTGCTGGCGCTGGTCGGCCTCGGCGGCGCCGGGAAAACGGCCGTCGCCGCGCGCTTCCTCGACGACCTGTTCGCGGGGAGCGTGGGTCCGAGCCCGGACGGCGTCTTCGTCTGGAGCTTCTACCAGGAGCCCGACGCCGGCCTCTTCCTGGAGGAGGCGTATCGCTATTTCGCGGGGGGCCGATCCGTCCCGGCCGCGGCAAAGGGCGCCGGCCTGCTCCACCTGCTCCGCGCCGCGCTGGAGGAAGGCGGGCCGCACCTGCTGGTCCTCGACGGGCTGGAGCGCGTGCAGCGACCCGGCGGGGCGGAATACGGCCGGGTCGAAGACCCGCTCCTGCGCGGCCTGCTGGCGCGCGTCGCCGAGGGTGCGGGCCAGACGGCGGCGCTGATCACGTCGCGCTTCCCGCTGAGCGACCTCCCCCACTATTGCCACCTCGACGTGTGCGGACTGCCCCGCGGCGCGGCCCTCGATCTGCTGCGACAGCGCGGCGTCGTCGGCGAGGACGAGGCGCTGGCCGCGCTGGTCGAGCGCTACGGCTCGCACGCGCTGACCCTCGATCACCTCGGCGGCGTCATCGGTCAGTTCCTCGGCGGCGACCCGAGTCGCGCCCCGGAAGCGCCGGACCTGGCCGACCCCGGTGCCGACCGGCAGGCGCTGCGCCTGGCGCGGCTGCTGCGCGCTTATGAAGACCATCTGCCCTCCGAAGAGTTGGCGCTGCTCTGCCGCCTGTGCCTGCTGCGGCGCGGCGCCGACGAGGAGCAGATCCGGCAGCTGTTCCTCTGCAACCTGCCCGTCCACCTGCACACGGCGCGCGAGTTGGCGGACCAGATCAAGCGCCTGCCGGCGACGTCGTGCTACTCCAAGGACGAGGACGACCTGGGGTCGTTGGCGGGCGCCGTACGCGCGACGGTCGAGGCGGCCATCTGCGAGGCGCCGATTGCGGGGCCGGAGGAAACATTCCGCCGCGAAATGCTGCTGGCCGCGGCGAAGGTGCTGGAACTGCAGCACCAGACGATGGGCGTCGAGATGCCGGAACTGGTCCGCTTCTACAGCGACGCCTTGTTCGACGCGGCCGACGAGCGCCATCCCCTGTCCACCGACGAGCGCGTGCGTCTATTGTCCCTGTTGCGCCGCTACGAGGAGTTAAGCCGTCATCCTTTCCTCAATTACAAGGAGCCGCCCCTCCAACTCCAAGTCGCGTTCGTTAGCGCGGGCTACGCGCCGCCCCGGAAGACGTCCGCGGACCTCACTCCCGCGGACGTCGTCTGTGCCTTTCACAAGGTAAAGGCGGAGTTGTATCAACTGACGTACAAGCACTTCATGCTGTGGCGGGTCCGCGAGTTGTGCCGTCTCTATCAGCGCAAGTGGGCGTTGGCCGGCCCGCTGGCCCTCCTCGACGTGCGGCAACTGCGGCGCGTCCTCGACACCCTGGTCCAGCGGCACCTCGTCCTGCGCGAGTCCGACGGCTCGTTCAGCGTCCACCCGGCGGTTCGCGATCACTTCGCCCGCCTGGGCACCGAAGCCGAGCGCGGCGAGTGGCACGACCTGCTGCGCGAGCAGATGATCTCGCTGGCCCACCGCCCCGGCCGTCACCTGCCCGAGGACGCCCGGACGCTCGACCTCGTGGAGGAGGCGATTTATCACTCGCTGTCGGCAGGGCGGCGCGACGAGGCCGAATGGCTCTATCACAACGTGCTGGGCGGACTGCGCCACCTGGGCTGGAAGCTGGGCGAGACGAACCGCGGTCTGCGCGTGCTGCGGCAGTTCGATCCCTGCCCCGACCCGTGGGCGCTGGCCTGGCACCTGCGGGCGCTGGGCGAACTGGACGAGGCACACGCCAACAACTCGCTGCCGCCGTTCCGCGCCGATATCCGCCTGTTGCAGGGGCGCCTGCCGCAGGTCGCCGCCGAGGGGGACGAGCCGCGCACCGCCGTCGCCGCGTTCCTCATGGGGAACACCGGCAAGTTGCCTCCCTCGGTCCTCGGCTGCGCCGTGCCGCGGCTGCAACTGCTCCTTTACCTCGGCCGATACTCGGTGGCATGGTACGCCAGCGGGATGGAGCAGCTCTACGGCGACATCGGTTGGGGCGGCGAACAGGCGCGCTGCCGGCTGCTGCTAGCGGAGCTGGCGCGGCGTTCGGCCGGCGTGACCGCGGCAGGTAAGTATCTCGACGAGGCGTCGGCCTGGGTGCTGCACTCCGGCTCGGCGGAACACCTGGCTCTGCTCCACCTGGTGCGGGCGCGGTTGGCCCGCGCTTGCGGAGAAGGCGAAGCGGCCCAGCGCGCCGCCGACGAGGGGCTGCACGTCGCCCGGCAGTGCGGGCTGGGGCTCGCCCTGGTCGAATTGCTGTGCGAACAGGCGGAAATCGCCCTGGCGCGCTCCGACCCCGCGACGGCCGAGAGCTTCGCCGGCGCCGCGCTGGAGCGCGCCGTCGCCGCCGACTGCCGCTTTGCCTGGGGCGAGGCCGAGGCGCTGCATCTTTGGGGGCGGGCGCTGTTCGCGCAGCTGCGGACAGAGCCGGCGCGCGCCGCCCTGGCGAAGGCACTCGACCTGGCCCAGCGGCTCGGCGACCCGCGCGCAGCAGAAGTGGAGCGACTGCTGGCGCGGGTCGGGGAGTGAGTGACGCAGCAGGCCAACTGCACTGGACACGGATCGGCCGGCATCGGCATCATGGAGGGCGCGTTTCCGATTCCCACTGCGGGAGGCTCTCGATGTCCGCCGTCCCAAAGTCGCGCCGCCCTGCCGTCCCGCGGCCCGCCACGCCCCGGTTTTTTGATGGCCGCGAGGGAATCGTGCTGCGCATCCCGCCGTCCGCATTCACCTTCAACGGCTTTCGCGCGTGGGCCAAGTCCGACGAGCTACCGGAGAATCTGCGCGTCTGCTTCGTGAGCGGAGAGATTTTCCTCGACCTGAGGGGGGAAGACCTGGACCTGGATATCCCGGCGACTGCGCGTACGATCAACGGCTTTCGCAAGTGGGTCAAGTCCGATGAATTCCCGGACAACGTGCGCGTCACCTTCGTGAACGGGGAGATTACCCTCGACATGAGCCAGGAAGAACTGGCAACGCACAACAAGGTCAAGACGGAAGTGATGCGCGTGCTGGGAAACCTCGACCCGGACGCGGAGACCGGCACTTTGTACACCGATGGCGTCCTCATTTCCCACGAAGGAGCCGAGGTCTCGAACAAGCCCGATGGCGTCTACGCGACCCGGGAAAGTCGCAGGGCAGGGCGGGTGCGCCTGGTCAAGCGGAAGGGCAAGGCGGGTCAGTACCTTGAGATCGAGGGCGCGCCCGACTGGGTGATGGAGGTCGTCAGCGACAGTTCGGTGACGAAGGACAAGCGGACGCTGCGCAAAGCCTACCATAAGGCCAGCATCCGCGAATACTGGTTGATCGATGCCCGCAGCCCGCAAATCGACTTCCAGATCCTCGTCTGGCGCAAGAAGGGCTACGTCGCCGCGCCGAAGGAAGGCAACTGGCAGCATTCCCCGGTCTTCGGGCGATTCTTCCGCTTGACGCGCAAGAAAGACCCGGACGGTGACTGGCTGTACCGTCTCGAATCGCAGGCCGACGCGCCTTGAAGGCTGGCCGTCACTTCACGCTCACGAATTCCACGTCATACTGCACCGGCGCCGGCTTCTTTTCCTTGCCGGTCGTCAGCCCTTCGATCTCCACGACGTAGCGCTTGCCCGGGGCGATTGACGCCTTCTCCACGCGGAAAATGATGCAATTGGGGATGCCGAACCCGTTCGTATCCGCGCCGCTGTAATTCAGCTTCAGCGGCTCGCCGACCTTCTTCCCCTCCTTGTCGGCGGCGTAGACCTTCGCCGTCACGTCCTCGCCGGGGGCGTTGTACTTGCGCGGGTTGACCGACACGTTCCAGGCGCTGCCGGCCTTGATGTACTCCACCGGCATTCGCCCGCGCGGCGGCCAGCTGACGAAGTCGTAGTCGGGGACCTCCTTGCGGTTGCGGTCGAAGACGTACATGGCCGTGTAGTCGCCGAAGCGACCGAAGCCGGTCTTCTGCATCGTCGGGTTCAGGCACCAGCGGCGGTGGCCAAGGCGGCTGATGTTGCCTGCGTCCGAGTCGTCCATCCACAGCTCCACGGCCTTGGTGAGGTTGCGGTAGCCGTAGCCGAGGTTCGAGCGGCTGGTGCCCTTGTAGGCGAACTGGTACTCCTCCTCGGGAAGGCCGGGATTATCGGGCTTGTGATCGAGCCGACCCAGTTTGGCGCACAGACGGGCGCCGGCCTCGCAGGCGGCGTTGGCGTCGTCGTCCAGGGTGATGTCGTCGTAGGGGATGCCGGCGAGGTAGCGGTACGCCTTCAGCCGCCGCAGCGCCGCCGCCCGCTCCCCGGCGGCGCCGTCGGGCTCCTGCGCCGGCGGCGCGGTGATCTCCGCCAGCTTCTTCTTGATCTCGTCAACGGTCCGCGCCTTCGCCGGCTCGTCGGCCCGCAGCAGCATGGGCAGCAGGAGCAGCGCGGCCAAGCAGGACGTGAGTTGTCGCATTTCGTTGCCCCCCGGCGCCGCCCCGAGGGCGGCGGCTAAACAGTCGATACCTCACACGCCGCGGCCGCCCCACATCTCTTCTTCGGCGAACGGGTGGATGGGCCCGGTCCCCTTCGGCTTCGGCCGCGACTTCAGGATCGCCTCGGCCAGGGCCAGGTCGGCCCGGGTCGTGATCTTCAGGTTCGACGGCGCCCCCTCGACCGCCGCGACCGGGTGGCCGCCCGCCTCGATCAGCTGGGCGTCGTCGGTGATCGCCTGCTTGAGTTGGCCGCGGCCGGCGTAGGCCGCCTCCAGCCAGTCGCGGCGGCACACCTGCGGCGTTTGCGCCAGCCACAGCCCCTGGCGCGGCAGCGTCCCCTGCACCTTGCCGTGGTCATCGACGCGCTTGACCGTGTCGGCGACCGGCAGCGCCAGCAGCGCGGCCCCCACCTCCGCGGCCTTGGCGAAGACGGCCCCGATCAACTCCTCGGTGACGCACGGCCGCACCGCGTCGTGGATGGCGACGAAGTCGGCGTCGGGGCCGAGCTTCTTCAGGGCGTTGGCCACCGACTCGAAGCGCTCGCCGCCGCCGTGGACCAGCTGCACGTTCATGAAGGCCATGTTGGCCCCGTAGCGACGGCGGACCATCTCCTCGTCGTCCTTGTCGATGACGAGCAGCGTCTGCACCACGTCGTTGCGCGTGATGAATAGCTCGGCGGTGCGCAACCAGACGGCGCGGCCGTCGAGGTTGACGAATGGCTTCTTTTCCTTGTCCTTGAAGCGTGAGGAGCGGCCGGCGGCGGGGAGGATGACGGCGAAGCGGGGCATGGCACACCTCGAGACGGCGCGGGGAAGCGGGCGCGAGTCGGTCGAGGAATTATGATACCGCGCCGCCCGCCCCGTCTGCCACATTTCCCCGCGCAACTCGGGCCGCCTGGGCCCAGCGGTCCAGGCCGTCCGCGCCGTCCGCCAGGGCCGCGCCGGCTTCGGCCGCGGCCCGGCCCGCGCGCCCGGCGCAGTCGTCCAGGGCGGCCAGGCGGTCGTCGAGTCGGGCCAGGGCCTCCCGCCAGGCGGTATCGTGGACGGCCCCGTCGGCCGGGTCCGACGGCAGCGCCTGCTCGCGCTCGGCGGTCCGGCGGAGCGTCTCGTCCAGCGATGCCTCGATCTTCTCGAGCACCTGCAGCCACGACGGCGGCAGCACCGGCGGCGCGGGGGTCGCGGGCATGGCGACAATCCTCCTCAGTGGGATGTCGCGGAGCATAGCAACGCGCCGAACTTTGTCAGCGCCGATCGCGCGGCAGGTTGGCCTTCCCAGGCGCGGCGCCCGTCGCTATAAGCCGCCCTTTCCAACAGTCCGTACAGTCCGTTCCACGCCCGTACCGCGTACCGACGGAGGGAGCCGTGATCGTCGCGTGTTCAACCCTTTGTTTCGGCAAGTACCCGTTCGAGCGCGCCCTGCAGACCATCGCCGAACTTGGCTTCAGCAAGGTAGACGTGGCCATCCACGAGGAGGGGCCGCACCTCAAGCCGTCCGAGGTGGCGGCCGACGTCCACACGGTCGCCACCCGCCTGCGCCTCGGCCCCGGCCTGACGCCGTGCGCTTTCTCCTTCACCACCGACGCGCCCAACGCGCCGGCCGACGGCGAGTTCGCGGCCGTGTGCCGGCTGGCGCGCCTGACCAGTGTGCCGATCGTCACCATCGCGGCGGCGTCGGCGGCCATCGGCCTCGACGCGGAGGCGCGCCGGCTCAAGGAGCTGTGCGCCGTCGCGGCCCGGGACGGCGTCATCCTGACCGTGGCGACCCTGGCCGGGACCCTGACCGAGACGCCGGACGGCGCCGTCGAGTTGTGCCACCGTGTGCCGGGGTTGGGGCTGACGCTCGACCCGAGTCACTACGTCGCCGGACCGCACCCGGGGGTGAGCTGGGACGCGCTGTACCCCTACGTCCGGCACGTCCACCTGCGCGACACCGGCTGCGGGCCGAACCAGTTCCAGGTGCGCATCGGCCAGGGGGAGATCGAGTACGGCAAGATCGTGTCGATGCTGGCCCGGCACCGCTACGACCGCGTGCTGACGGTGGACGTCCGCGACATCCCCGACGCCCCCTTCGCGATGGAGCCGGAGGTACGGAAGTTGAAGTACCTGCTGGAGAGCCTGGTGTGAGACGCCGCCGGCGGTCCGAAGCGGCCTGACGACCGGGCGGGCGGCCGGGGTGATCCCGGCGGCCCGCCCGGTCTCGGCATTAGTAGCGGAATTCCACGCCGAAGTTGATCCCGTTAATAATCATGTCGGTCGAACTGAAACGGAAGGCGGGCTGGTTCACGGTAATCTGGCTGGTGGTGCCGGCGACCGCGGCCTGGACGCCGGAGGTGGAGATGCCCGTCTGGTCGCCCGGCCGAACGACGCTGGAAAGGTAGAGGAAATCGTAGCCGACGTAAGCGCGGAGCCAGGGCGTGATGACGTAACCCACCTTCACGTTGATTTCAGGGACGAAAGCGATACGATTCCGACTATGAGAGCCCTGATCGAACGGGGCGCTGAGCAGGCCGCCAGCCACGGTCGTTCCATCGGACAGGGTACTCGTACTGGCGATGTCCACCGTCTGGTGCATGACGCCAAGTGCGGCCTTGGCGCGGAGGTCGAGGAGGAGACGACCGATGTACATATCCAGGTCAATCCCCACCTGAGGCCCATAGAAGAGATTGTGAGTCTGGATCGCGTCATTAGTGGAAAAACTGAACGCCGTTGGGAAGTTGGTGAAGGCGCTGCCCGAAGGTCCTCCGACGATTCCACTCGAATCCACGAATCCCGCCGGCTGGAAGAGTTGGACCGCATTATGGACGTCCAGATCCTCGTGAAAGTTAAGGTAGCGAAAGCCGACCAGGCCACTCACCGCGCCGAGAGATGGCGAAGTGCAACGGAGATTAGCTTCCCCACCCCATATTCCTGTGGATGAGCGACCACTCAGGTCGGTGTTGGCTTGACGAACAACAAAAGCGGTGACACTCTGGACGGTGCTAACTGTACCAGTCGCTGAAGTTGTGCCTGCCGGCGCCAAGACGGTGAAAATGCTGCTGCCCGGCAGATTAATCACCCCCTGGTTCACCAGGTGATCCGTGCTGCTGTCGAACCATGTGCTGCGGTCATTGATGAAGAAGAAAGTCGATTCGAGACCGACGCATTCCTCGGTGTCGAACCATACACCTGCTGTGAAGCGACCACCGAACTGCTCCCCGAGGTCGATCGAGTTACCCGTGGCGGGGGCGGAGACGGACATGATGCTTAACGGCGCGAAGGTTGTCGTCACGATATCCTGGACCGGTGCTCCAGTGGCCGAGACAACCTTGTTCTCGGTTTTGAAATAGATCACCCCAATAGGTTCTGCGGCGGTCAAGGCCGGCAGATGTCCGCTGGGGATCCTCCACACCAGGAACTCGCCGCTGGCCCAGACCCGGTAAGGCGGCGGAAACTTCTCCGGAAGATCGCCGAATATGTGGTCATACCACGGCTCGTCGTGGCCTGGTTCCTCTTGCGCGACCGGAATCCCGGGCGTCGGCCCAGGGGGAGGGTAGGGGTCATACGTTCCCGCGCTGACGCCCCCCGGGGACACCGCGCCCGCGGCGACCCGTGGCGTGGTTGGCGCAGCCTGGACCGGCCTCGCCGGGAAGGAGTAGGTCGAACCGGAGTTGTCCGTCGCCGAGGGAACCGGGGCCTGGGCGGCCGCCCACCCGGCGGTCAGGAAGACGGCGACCGTGGCACTTACCCAACCGCTTCTCATGGAAGACCCCCATTCGCGAAGAAGTCCACCGGGGTAGCCGGCGTTTGCCGGATTTGCCTCTTCTTCCCGGATTGCCGGCCGTGCCGGTTGCAGGGGAGAGGAGGCGTTGGCTGAATGTACTTATCGGCACAATCGCGAAGCTGGATCAACTTCAGAAAGGATGTCAAGCCCGACCGGCGCAAGAGAACGCGGAGTGGCTCATGAAGCCGAGGGAAGTAGCACTGCGCTCCCGATCAAGCGTAGAATATGGTCTGCGATCTGGCGAGGTACGAGGGCTTTTCACCCCGAATCGGGAGCGCGATTAATGCGCAAGCGCCGCTATGAACTACGGGTTCCGGTCGGATCGGCGGACGACTCCTGGGAGGATCCCCGGGTGCGTCAGACCCGGGAAGAGTTGTTGAAACGGTTTGGCCGTCCCGGACCTGGTACGCGGGGCGTCCTGCGCGTGGGCGCTCACTCTGGGGAGGCCACTTCGCAGCGATTCGTGGAACTGGTGCTTGACACGGATGATACGCCCGAGACCCAGGCTTTCTTCACCGGCTATCAGCGAGTTCTGCTTGAACGTTTCGCACCGAGTGAAATCCACATCACGTCGTTCCCGGTCGATGTTCTTTAGCCGAACGGCGAAGGGGACGCGGATCATTTCGCGAACGGCGACGAGGGGTTCCATGAGGCGTCATTGCCCCTTCGGGGGAGATCCTTCCAGTTCGTACAGGCCCAGATCCTGCGACAGTTGAACCATTTCGTCCGCGGCTTGTGTCGCCCGCCGGTACATCTTCTCCCGATACTCCGGCACGGCGGTGGTCGGGATGCGGTGGTGCTTCCCCACCATGCGGCAGGGCAACTCACCCCGCTTGATGAGTTTGACGACAAACGGTCGTGACACATCCAGGAACTCAGCCGCCTGGGTGGTCGTCATTTCGGCGGACAGCGGTTGGCACAATCCCTTGCAGGCCCGATGCACGGCAGCCTCCAATTCGGGCGACACCGCGACGCGAACCCCGTTGACAAGGACCTCGATCCGGTCCTTTGGGCGGGCCTCATCGGCGTGCGCTGGGGCCCTTGCGCCTCGCGACGTGGCGGTTTTGCTGGGGTCTTTAACTCCCTTGGACATGGCATCACCCGGATTCAAGGCACGACGGTGCGGACGCCGATATTACAGTTTATCGACTCCAAGCAATAAATGCAACAGGTGAAACAAGTGAATCGCGCGCACTGACCCGTCCGAGGGCCACTCAATTCGCCGCATCCGCGCGCGATCGGCCAGGGGGGCGTTTCCCCTGCCGATTGCCCGCCTCTCGCCAGCGCGGTAAAACACCTGCCCACGCGGCACCTCCGCCGCGACGTTTCCGCATCCCGCGAGGCGGCATCATGGATCTCCTGGCGCAGGCCACCGACGGCTTCCAGTCCATCGACGCGGACCCGCAGCTCAAGGAGCGCGCCCTCCGCTTCCTCGGCCAGTGGCTCACCGCCCCGGACTTCGCCGCCTATCGCCCGCAACTCGAATGGCTGATCCGCCAGCAGCAGTGGCCCGGCCTCCTCGACCGCTTCTATCAGATCCTTCCCTTCGGCACCGGCGGCCGCCGCGGCGCCGTCGGTGTCGGCCCCAACCGCATGAACCTCTGGACCCTCGGTGCCTCCGTCCAGGGCCATTGCGAATACCTCAAGGAGCGATTCCCCGGCGTCGAGCCGCTCCGCGTCGTCCTGGCCTACGACGTGCGCCGCTTCCTCGACAGGCGCAAGCAGTACAACCCCGACCTGCCCAACCCGGTCCTCGGCCTTTCCTCGAAGGACCTGGCCCAGCACGCCGCCGGCGTCTACGCCGCCAACGGCATCCACGCCTTCATCCTGCCATCCGACAGCCCGCGCTACATGGCCACGCCCGAGCTGTCCTACGCCATCCGCCACCTCCAGGCGCACGGCGGATTGAACGTCTCCGCCTCGCACAACCCGCCCGACGACAACGGCGGCAAGTTCTACGACGAGCGCGGCGGACAACCGGTGCCGCCCGACGATCAGATCATGGCCGACCTGGTCGATCAGGTCACCACGATCAAGACCCTGCCGTGGTCCGATGCCGTCCGCACCGGCCGCGTCCACTTCCTCAACGAGGAGCCGCACGAGGCGTACATCGACCTCATCCGCCATCAGAGCCTCGTGTCGCCGCCGCTCAAGGACGAGGTCAAAATCGTCTTCACCCCGCTGCACGGTGTCGGCGCCATGACCGCGATGGAACTCCTCGTCAAGCAGGGCTTCGCCGTCGTCCCCGTCGAGGAGCAGATGGCCCCCGACGGCCAGTTCCCCAACGTCACGCAGACGCCCAACCCCGAGGTGCCGGTGTCGATGGACCGCGCCGCGGAGGTCGCCAAGCGCCAGGCCGCCGACCTGGTCCTCGCCACCGACCCCGACGCCGACCGCCTCGGCGCGATGGTCCCCGACCGTCAGGGAGGTTACCGCTACCTCAACGGCAACGAGATCGCCTCGCTCTTGACGTACTTCAAGCTGAACAAGCTGTCGCTGGCCGGAGACCTGCCGCGCTCGGCCATCGTCATCAAGACCGAGGTGACCACGGGCCAGGTGACGCGCATCGCCCGGCACTTCAAGGCGCAGGTGGTCGAGGACCTGCTCGTCGGCTTCAAGTACATCGCCGACGTGCTTTATCATCTGGAGGAGGACGGGGCCTACGAGGAGGTGCGCGGCACGCCGGACGACTTCGTCATCGCCAGCGAGGAGAGTCACGGCATCCTGGTGACGCCGAAGATCCGCGACAAGGACGCCGCGGGCGCCGCCCTGCTCCTCGCCGAGCTGGCCCTCGACCAGAAGCGCAAGGGGCTGACCGTGCTCGACCTGCTCGACTACCTCAACAAGCAGTTCGGCTACTTCCGCAACGAAGGCGTGACGGTGGCGATGACCGGCATCCAGGGCAAACAGGACATGGCGCGGATGCTCGACGCCCTGCGGGCCACGCCGCCGCAGGAGATCGGCGGGCTGAAGGTCACGGACTTCGAGGACCTGCGCGACGAGCACGGCCGCATGGGACCGCTCAAGGGGGCGACCGACGCCGCGTCGCGGAATTTCCTGATCTTCCGCCTCGGCGACCGCGCCCGCGTCGTGCTGCGGCCGAGCGGCACCGAGCCCAAGGCCAAGACCTACGTCGAGGCCAACTCCGCCCCGTGTCCACCCGGGACGCCGGCCGCTGCCTGGCAGCGCACCTGCCGCGAGGTGGACGACCTGGTGAAGGGCCTCGGGCAGGACTTCCAACAACAGGCGCTGGCGCTGATCGGCAAGGAGCCGCCCCGCTGAGGGCACGGCGGCCGCTCAGGCTTTTGCATCAGCGCGAGATGCGGTACACTACCCTCGTCGCTTCCCTACCGAACGAGGAGGCTGATCGATGCAAACGGTTAAGTACGTCTATTGGGAGGAGGATGGGGCCTGGCTGGGCTATCTGCAGGACTTCCCGGACTACTGGACGCAAGGCGAGACGCTTGACGACCTGAAGGAGCATCTTCGCGACCTGCACGCTGACTTGATCGGCGGCCAACTACCGGGGATTCGCAAAGTCGATGAGCTGGTGGTCTCATGAAGCGCGTGGACTTGATCCGTGCGATAGAAGGATTCGGCTGCGAGCGACCCCTGCCGGCTTGTCCGGCAGGTGAAGCAGGTCGCCGGCTAAAAGGTCGTGGCGTAGCGCTCCTGCCTTCGACCCCTGCCGGCTTGCCCGGCAGGTGAAGGAGGTCGCCGGCTAGAAGGCGAGCGCAAAAGGATCATTCTTTGTCTCTCCCCTCCCCATTTAGCCGCTGACCTCCTTCACCTGCCGGGCAAGCCGGCAGGGGTCGAACAACAGGTCGCTTGAATCCGCATTGGGAGTGCGGCCAAGACGGCCGCACTCCGCATGAGGATGCTCCCCGCCGCGAACCTCACACCTTCAGCAGCCGGCACGCCTCGGCGTACCCCGGCGCCGGGTAGCCGCACTCGCTCGCCGTGACGCGGGCCAGGGCGACCAGCTGCCGCCAGCGGAACGCCTCCCTCGTCTTGGCGAACTCCTCCGTCACGGTGCGGTAGTACTTCTCCGCGTGCAGCGCCCCGTCCTCGCTGACGGCGTAGCGCAGCAGCAGGTCAAACACCGGCCGCTCCGGCAGCTTCAGCTCACCGTAGCGGTGGATCAGCGCCGCCGCCCGCGCCTGCTCCCGGGCCTTGATCGCGGCCTCGGCTTCCTTGAGGAGCGTCTCGCCGTCCTTCGCCTTGATCTTCTCCAGTTGCTCGGCCAACTGGTACGGCTCCTTCGTCTGGCCGCCGTTCTGCCCGGCCGTGTGGTAGGCCCCGCAGATCAAGCTGGCGAAGGTGTTGCGCGTGTTGCTGACGCGGGCGATGTTCCGCCAGGCGTTGGCCGAGTCCGAAGCGTGGACGCCCACGGAATCGCCGTGGACGCTGCCGATCGGCTTGCCGTCCTTTGCGTTCTGCCGGCCCCGGTCGCAGAGCACCAAGCGGTTGGCCGCCACCGACATCGCCTCGCCGATGTCCTCCGGCGACATGCCGTCGGCCAGCGCCGCTGCCACCGCGTCAGCGGCACGGGTGCGGCCGCCGCCGTAGATCGTCTCCGCCATCTTCTCGATCCACGCGTCGTCGGCCTTCCGCTTGCCGATCTCCTTGCCCAGCAGCTTGTACTGATCGAGAAGCTTCGGCAGCAGGGTGTGGATTTCCAGATGGTCGAGGTTGCCCTCGGTGCAGCAGAAGTGCACCGATTGGCGAAGCAGGGTGTGCGCCTGCTCCTTGCCGGCCAGGTCGAGGGTGGCCCAGGCGCGCCAGACCAGCACGACCCGATGGACGTTCACTTCGTCCTGAATGCTGTACAACAGATCATTGAAGGCGTCGTCGGCCGATCCGTGGACCAGGGCGGCGAAGGTGCGTTCGGCCGCGTTGATGTCGTGCTTGTGGGTGGCCTCGCGCAGCACCTCGCCGCCGGGACGGTCCTTGGGCAGGGCGGCCGGCGTGACCGCGTGGAGCATTTCGTGCTTGCCGCCGCCGCTGCCCTGGATGACCCTGGCGTTGCGGTGGAGGACCTTGAGGACCGGCAACGGCCGGCGCTCCTCCGGCAGCTCGCGGGCCATCTCCCAGGCCGGCGACAGGGCCATGAACGTGTGGTAGCCGTCGTAGTTGTGACCGCCCAGCGTGCGGGCGTTGGCCAGGGCCGCCGCCGCGACGAGCGTCTTCAGGTCGGTGCCATCCTTCAGTTTCGCCACGACAAGCGGCAGCAGCTTGTCGGCGGGCGTCTCCTGCATCAGCGCCACCAGCGGCTCGCGGTCGCCGAAGGTGAGGCGTTCGGGGCCGTCGGCGGCGAAGGCCGGCGCCAGCCCCAGGTCGGCCGCCAGGGTCGCGCCGACGCTGGCCAGCAGCATCCCCTGGCCTACCTCCGCGAGAAATTCGCGGCGGTTGCGGTTCATCATGGTCGTTGCTCCTTTGGGGGAACCAGGTGGGGCGGTCGGCGGCCCCCCGCGCCGACCGCAGTGTGCGAAGGAAGGTAGGTGTTACCGGAATCTCATAGGACTAACGCGGCAGCGTTACACGAACCGGGAAACGATCGGGAACGATTTCACCCCGGCGGCGCCGTGGCACGACGGCGGTTCCCCACGAAGAGGACCAGGACCGACAGCCCCAGCAGCGACCCGCAAATCACTCCCATCAGGACCAGCGTCAGCCGAAGGCCCTCGCGCGCCCGCGCCGTGTCGCGGTCCAGCGGCCGGATGATCTCCAGGACGCCCACAACCTCGCCCTCTTTCCAATCCTTCTTGGTGCTGTCCTGGTGACCGTTGTGACACTGGACACACGTTTGTTGCATCCGCTGCGCCGTCGCGTACCGCAGCGACGGACGGCCCTGGACGTCCTCGAAGCGGTAAAACGGGTCGGCGGGGCCCTCCCTCAGCCGGGCGAGGGCGTCCCGCTCGAAATCGTCCTTGGGGCCGCCGTCGCTCCGCGAGCGGAAGGGGTGGTCGCTGTAGAGGCGGACCTGCACGCCCGATTCATTCCTCTCGCCGAGGCGCCGGCCCAGGTCGATGGTGAAGGTCGCCGGCAAAGGGATTGCGCCTTTCCGCCGGGCGTAGTCGTGGGTGGCCTCGACCCCCTTGACGTTGGCGCGCTCGACCACGTCGGCGCTGTAAAGGTTGTTGACGACGTCGAGCAGTTCGGACTCCTGGGCCGCGCTCTCCAGGGCACTGCTGCGCACGAGGTGCTCTGACAGGCGCGACAACTCCCACAACCCAAACGCCGAACTGAGCGAGACCGCGAGGAGCAGGCCGGCCGCCACCGGGTTGCGCAGGCACCAGCGCCCCAGCCGTTCCAGCCGGCCGACGGGGCGCGCCCGGATCGGCTCGCCGCGCAGGAAGCGGCGCAGGTCGTCGGCCAGCTCCTGGGCGGTGGCGTAGCGCCGCGCCGGTGCCTTGGCCAGCGCCTTGAGGCAGACCGTCTCCAGGTCGCGGGGCACCTTGTCGTTGAGCTGGCGCGGCGGCCGCGGCTCGTCGTGCAGTACTTGGAGCAGGAGCATTTGCCGGTTGCCGCGGAACGGCCGCTCCCCGGTGAGCAACTCGTAGAGGATGACGCCCAGGCTGTAGACGTCGGTCCGCCCATCGACCCGGTTGGACTCGCCGCGCGCCTGCTCGGGCGAGACGTAGGCCGGGGTCCCCAGCATCTCCCCGTCCAGGGTCATCGGCGATTCGTCGGTGTCGCGCTTGGCCAGGCCGAAGTCCATGAGGTGCGGCCGGCCTTCCGCGTCGAGTTGGATGTTCGACGGCTTGACGTCGCGATGAATGACCCCGTGCCGGTGGGCGTGGTCCAGCGCGTCCGCGACGGCCGCGATCAAGTCCGCCGCCTGCCGGAAGTCGAACCCTCCGGCGCTGAGCCGGGCGGCCAACGTCTCCCCCTGGACGAACTCTTCGACCAGGTAAAAGAGTCCCTCCTCGGTCTGTCCGGTTTCGTGGACCGCGACCAGGCCGGGGTGCTGCAACTGGGCCGCACTTCGCGCCTCGCGCACGAAGCGATCGACCTCTTCCCGGCTCGCCAGCCCACCCGCACGGAGGAGCTTGATGGCGACGGTCCGGCCCAGCTCGGTGTCGCGCGCCCGAAAGACGTGGCCGAATGAGCCGACCCCCAACTCTTCGAGCAGCTCGAATTTCCCGAGGCGGCGCGGGTGGCGGGGCGCGGCCCCAAAAGACTGAACGGCGGCGAGCAGCTCTCCTGGGACCGGCTGCTCGGCGCGCACGTCTTCCAGGACGGCGCGCCGCATGGGGAGCAGGAAGGGGTCGGTCAGATCGTCGAGTGTCGCCAGGGCGGTTTCGCAGGCGGGACAGCGCTCGACGTGCCGCGCGACACGATCGAACGCTTTTGCGGGAAGGTTGCCCGTGGCGAACTCGGCCAACTCGGCCCAGTCGGGGCAGTCGGGCGCTTGCTCGGACCCGTCACTCATGGTGGACCTCGCGCCCAGGTGGGTGGCCGGAAGCAGCAGGTCTAACGCCAGGGCGTTACACGGGCTTGGCTCACGCCCCGAGTAACTCGATGAGTTCGCGGATCTCCTCATTGATGTCCCGTTCCGAGTCAACCTGGTCGCGAACCTCGGCCCGGAGCAACCGCATGAAGCGATCTTTGACAACCTTGAGCGCATGACGCACCTGCTCGCGCGTCATCCCAAACTTCTCGGCCAGGTCTTGGTGGCTGGCGTGTCTCCCCTCACCATCGGCGAAGTATGAAGCCATGAACAAATCGTGCCAGGGGAGCCGGCCCTCCGCGTGGCACAACCGCCGCAACTGCTCCAGAACTTGGCCCACCACCGACTGGGCCCAGCGCTGCATGAAGACGGCCTCGGGCGTCTCGTCAATGCCGGGCTCGTAAGACCGTTCGTCGTCCCCGATCATGCTCGCGATGGAGACGAGTTGCTGCTCAAAGCGCGCCTGAAGCGGCGCTCGGCGGGGGCCGCAGTCAGACAGAAAGCGGACAAGGATGGTCAGCAGGAAGGTGCGAAACCTCCCGCGCGCCGGATCGGCGCGGCGGATCCAGTCGCGCTCGCAGAAGCGGGTGAAGAAGTCCTGCGTCAGATCCTCGGCATTGTGGAACGAGTGGCCCTTCGCGCGCAGGAAATAGAACACCGGTTTCCAGTAGTTGGCGATCAGCTGATTCAGTGCGGGCATACGCTCGGCCACGTCTGCGTCCTGCGCGTGGCGGATCAGTGTCCAGGCAGTCCTGGGGAATTCACCTCCTTCATTGGAGGGAAGCGACTCGTCGATCATGACTTCATCCATCCTCGGATGTAGGAACCGAACATCCGATCACCCTAGCCGATCGAGGAACGAGATGCAACCGGGTAAGGGCCGACGTCAAGCCCTGGATCAAGAGGCAGGGCCTCCGGCGCATGGTGGGGGTCGCTTCGAGAGGGGGTTTGCTCACGTTTCGTGCGGAAGCCTGAGCAACCCCCTCACAGGCGCAACCCCTGGCAGAACCTCCCCTTGCGCCGCCGCCACAGGGTGCCGAACCCGACTTGTTGAGTGGTACTGGCTGACCCGGCTGTACCGGGCCGAGGTTCTGCTCGATGATGACCCGGACGCCGTCCGCGACCTGTGCCGCCGGGCCGTGCGCTGGCTGCGCGACCCCGCGGCTTCGGCGAGCCCCGCGGGCCGGAGAGGAATAGAAGCCCTGGCACTGGTGCACACCCTGGTGGGCATCCTCGACCAACGTGAGGGCCTGTTAGCGGAGGCAGAGGCACATCTCGAGAGCGTCCGCGCCCTGTGCCCTTCGGCAAGCGATCAGCGCCCCTGGCTGGTGAAGTTTTACGTCGCCACGGGCGGCGCCTCCCGGAAGGCGGTCGAGTGCTTCCTCGCCTACCTGCGTCATCCCCCGGAGGCGGGAAGAGCGACGCCTCCGGAAGAGGTTCTCGAGGCAACCCGGACGGCCTGCCAGGTCCGCCCGGAGATGACTCCGGCGGAACTCACCGAACGGGTCAAGGGGACCCAGGATGTCCAGAAACTCCTCCCGGATGAGACATGGCCCAAGATCAACGAGGGCCGTGCGTGGAACCGGCTCGGCCGGAACGACCGGGCACGGCGGGTTCTGGACGAGGTTCTGGCACAGCACCCCGACGCCTGGCAGGCACGGGTTTGGCTCGCGCGGGTGCTGGTTGCCCTTGGCCAACCCGACAGGGCCAAAGAGGAATTGGCCGTACTGCTCAAACAGCGCCCAGACGACGCAGAAGTGCTGCTGTGGGTGGCCGCGCAGCAAGGCGTCATCGGCGACCTGGGTACAACCAAGAAGTTGCTCGACCGCGTCAGCCGCACCCATCCCGAATTGTTCGGGCGGGTTCGGGCCGTGACTGCGATGATCTATATCCGCATCAAGCAGCCGGGGAAGGCCATTCGGCCATTGGAGGAGGCCCTCGCTGAGGATCCGACCGACGCCCGCATTGCCCTGCTGCTGGCAGAAGCGAGCAGCCTTGGGACCACCCTTCTGGCCGGGAAAAAAGCGGTCTCCCCGGAGTTGGTCGTCGGCTCCCTGTTGGCCAACGAGGGCGAGCACGAGCGGGCGCTCCCGTACCTCGAAAAGGGCCTGCCGCGGGGTAAGGACAGGGTCCGGGTGCCGACTTGCTTCGCAAGGTCTGCCTGCGCGCCGCTGCCCACCACTGCGCGGCGAAGGAATTCCGACGTGCTGCCGCGGTCCTAACAGGCGGACTCGAGCGCGGCAACGACCCTGAAATGCGCCACTTCCACCGCCTCGCCGCGGCCGCCGCCGAGCGCGGCGGAGGATCGGCGGACCTGGAAGAGACCGACCTCGACCTCCTTGCCGAACTCGACCGCGAGAGCGACCGAGTCGACCCCCTGCTCGTCCGCTCGCTGATGATCGCCTACCACCGCCGGGCCTGCGAGCTCGCCCTGTCCGGGAACCACCGCGGCGCCCAGCGCTACTGGGACCGCGCCCACGAGTTCTGGGATCAGCGCATCCACAAGAAAACGGCTTTCTGGGGAGAGTACGTCGCCAGCTACAACCAGGGACAGCAACGCCAGCTGCAGCTCGGGCCGGACGAGCTGCAGCGGCGCATCGGCCGGCGGATGGCCGGTCTGTGCGTGAGTATCTGCGGCGGGTTGATCGAGGAACAGGAGATGCAGGCCGCCCGCCCTTACTGGGAGATGGCCTGCGCCGTCGGTGGAAGTGACCTGGCCAGGGAGGTGTTCGGGGAGGCCGTCAACCTCGACGCGGTCCTCAGCCGCCTCGACCCCAACCGCAACCCCGCGGCGATCTACGACCTGTACCGCTTCCTGTACGACACCATCGAACGGAAGGAGGTCTACGAGAAGATCATGTTGGAGATGGCCTACCGCCAGGCGGTTCGCGAGCTGAACCGCGACAACCCCGGCGACTTCATCAGACACATCGTGCAGGCGGGCGAGTTCAACGCCAACTTCCGGGTACTGGCCGAGAAGCTCCGGCGCCTGGGGAACGCCGTGATTTCCGCCATCGTGGCGTGCTTCAACGCGAACGCCCTGGCTCGGACCTTCCGCGAGGCCAACCGGGAACTGGACGACGAGGAGGCTCTCTTCAGCGTTGTGTGGGTCTACGCGAACTCCATCGACAGCGTAGCGGGCGGCATCAACACCTGGACCGTCCCGCGCATCATGGACCAGATCTTGGTCATGGTTTACAAGGACCTCTTGAAGAAGTGATGGGTGTCATGGAACTGAATGGCAAGTTCAACCCGTACCGCCGACCGACGCCTTACGACATCCTCGGTTTGAAGGATGGGACGGCGGCGACGACACGCGACATTGGCCGGGCTTGCAACGACCAGAGGAAAAAGGCGCGCACGATTCCCGACACGGCCGAGCGCGCCAAGCGCATGAAGGAGTTGGACGAGGCCAAGGCCCAGCTGTTGCGGCCCGAGGACCGGGTGCTGCTCGACTTCTTCATCCTTGGCGGGCAGGTGTTCGTGGAGTTGTGCTGCCGCTACGGGCAGAAGTTTCCCGCCGACGAGAAGCTGCCAGTCGATGAGGTGCTCGGCCCGCTCTATCCGCCGCGGCGCTACGACGACCTGTTGCCCGAGGCGCCGGAGAAGCTGGTTGGCGAGCTGCGCCCCCTGGACCTCGAGTTCTTCGACGAGCCGCGCGATCCCGCCCGGCTGGCGCTGACGGCGATTGACCTCTAACCTCGCACCCCAGGAGGAGCCATCCATGAATGCCGACCACACGCCCGCCTGCCCGCCCGAGTTCGCGGTGGACACCGCCGAGGCCAGCGCCGCGGAGCCGGACGATACGCTCGCCCGGCTGGAGCACCTGCTGGGGATGCGGGAGACGATGACACGCCAGGCCCGGGAGCTGTTCAAGTTGGAGAACGAGAAGACGGAACAGCTCCAGGCCGAGCGGAAGGAGAACGAGCGGCTGATACAGTTTCGGGGGTACCGGGAGCGCCCCGGGACAGTTAGCCCGGCCGACCGACCTTGAGGTCGATCAAGACGGCTTCGTTTACGTGGCCGACACCTTTAACCACCGCGTGCAGAAACTATCACCGGAAGGACTCCCTTGCCTGGAGATCGCCGACGCTGGCGGCTGGGGGCCGCTGCGCGAACCGGTGGCAGTCGCCCTCGACGCGGCCGAGTGCTTGTTTGTTGCCGACCGCGAGGCCAACCGGGTGCTGAAGTTCTCCGCCGAGGGCGTGCCGCTGCGCTGCTGGCCAGCCCCCGGCGAACGGAGCGACCTGTTCGACAGGCCGCGTGACGTGCGCGTCGGCCGGGACGGCTCCGTCTACGTCGGTGATCGCGATAACCTCCGCCTCCACCACTTCGCCGCCTCCGGCGCGCGGCTGGGCAGCATCGCCCTCGATACCGACCCGGCGTGTGAGGCCGGCTGTTTTATCCTGGTTGACGAGTACGCAGTCATCCCGGACCGGATGAACGACCGACTTCTGTGCGTGGCCTTCGCGTGAGCGGGGCGTGCGACGCGGGGTGGCTCCGCAACGACAAGTTGCCAGTTTGTCGCTGGGTTGAGGGACGACAAGTTGCTGGCCGATCGCTAACTGGGAGATAAGCATGCCGATGGAATGTCCCATCTGCGGTTACGCCCGCCTCGGCGAGGCGCTGCGCTGCCCCAAGTGCCAGTCGGCGCTGACGATGTGGAAGAACTGCGACATGTACGGCCGCCAGGCGTATCGGGCGGGCCTTCACGCCCTCTCGGAGGGCCGGACCGAGGCCGCGGCCGAACTCCTGCTCGCGGCGATGGTCCTGGCCCCGGAGCAGCCCGTCTACCTCGGCGCTTACGGCCGAGTTCTGGGGAAACTCGGCCGCTACCGCGAGGCGGCCTTCGTCCTGAAGAAGGCCCACGAACTCGCTCCTGCGCGAGAGACGAAAGCCGCGTGGGATATGGCGGCCGCGCTCGCCGAGCGGCCCCTTGCAGGACCAGCGGTTTTTCAAGATCATCAGGGGATGGTGGGCGAGATGCCGGGAGGGGAGCCCGAGGAGGCGCAGCCCAGCGCGACGCCCGAGCCGGCGACAGACCAGCTGCCTGGCTCGGAACGACCGCCGGATCCGGCACCATCCCCCGAGGCGGTGTAGCAGTCCTTCTCAGGTCCCGTCTGGAGCACGCGACGGCGGTTTAGTCATGTACGAGACGCAGGCCGAAATCGAAGCGTTCTTCAAGTGCCTCTACCAGTTCCGCTTCGTCCGCAAGCTGGGCGAGGGCGCGTTCGGCATCGCTGTTCTCGCCTACGACACCGTGGAGCAGATCCACAAGGTGTTCAAGCTCCCCCACGACCGCGGCACCACCGAGGCTCTGGTCCACGAAGGGATGAACCTGCGCAAGCTCCGCGACCTGTCACACCCGAACATCATTCAGCTCTACCAACTCGGGGCGGTGCCGATGGAGTGGCAGGGCACCACGGAGGAGCGCTACTACCTCAACATGGCGTTCGGCGGGACCAGCTTGCGTTCCAAGTTGGGGCCGCTCCGCTACGAGTTGGATGAGAACGGCAACCCGACCTACACCGGCGGCGGCCAGCGCCTGCCACTGGACGAGGTGCTGCGCGTCGCCATCGACGTATGCCGCGGATTGGAGGCGGCCCACGGCTTTCGCGGCGCGCCTGTGCGGATGATCCACCGCGACGTCAGCCCCGACAACATCCTCATCGACGACGAGACGGGCACCGCCCGCCTGTCCGACTTCGGCATCGCACGGGTCATCGACCGCAGCTCGGCCCTCGCCTCGTTCGCGGGTAAGCTCATTTACATGGACCCGTTCTGCTTCCAAGGGCGGGCAAACTTCCAGTCCGACCTGTACTCGCTGGCCATCGTGCTGTACGAGGCGGCGACTGGCGAACTGCCGTTCGCCAACTTCCAGCAGCGGCTGGAAGGCCCGCCGCGACCGCCGCACGAGGTCTTTGCCGAAATTCACCCGGAATTATCATCTATTCTGCTGCGGGCCTTGGCGAACGACCTGGCGGCCCGCTACGCTACCGGCAGCGAAATGCTGGCCGACCTGTGCAGGCTGCGCGCCCGCCTCAATCCGCTGCCGCCGCGCTACGCACGCGTGGCCGGGATGGAGGACGGCCGCGTGCTCTGCGAGGATCGCGAGGCCGGCGGGCAAGTGGCGGTGAGGCTGATGTGCAGCACCGCCTCGCAGGCCGAACTGGCCGGGATGCGCGCGCGGCTGGAGGCGCTCGGGCAGCCGGGGCTGGAGGCTTCGCTGCGCGACTTCCGCAACGAGCAGTTCCTCGGGATCGCCGCCCCAGTCCCGCCCGAGCCGCTGTTGGCCGACCTGTGCGGCGGGCAGTCACTCAGCCGACTGGAGGCGATCAAGGCGGCGTGTGACGTGATGGCCGACGTGTGCGACCTGCTCGAGGCGGCCCACCGGGTGGGCGTGTGTCACGGCTTCTTGTCGCCGCTGGCGATTACGCTGCCGCCCGGTGGCCCGCGCGTCCATGAACTGGGCCTGGGCCCGCTGTTCCGGGCGTGGGTTCCGGGGACCGCAGACGACATCTTGCAATCGGTGCAGGGCCAGTTCGCCTACTTGTCGCCGCGAGTGGCAGCTGGCGGCAACGACCCTGGCCCGCGCGACGACGTGTATTCGGTGGGTGCAATCCTTCACGCCCTCCTGACCGGCAAGCCACCGAGCGGCCGCCCTACGGCCCCGGCGAACACGGCCGAGCCCGCGCCCGCCCCGGTCACGCCGATTGAGCCGCCGGTCGGTCTGCCCCAGAACAAACTGCGTGAGTTCGACCGCTCGATTACCCTGGGAGCGGCAAAGGGAGGGGAACCGTTCGCCGCTCTCCTGCAACAGCGGTTGTCTCCCGCGGTATTACCTGATGTGCGGCCCTCACAGTTGCGCGTGGTCAACCCGCTCATTCCGCAACGCGTGGCCGAGTTGGTTGACTGCTGCCTGGCGCGCGACCCGCGGCTTCGGCCTGAGAGTGCCGCCGCTGTAGCCGCCGTCCTTCGCTCTTGCCACTGGCCGGAGGACACGGTCGATTCCCTGGCCGACGATGCCTTGCGAATCTTCAAGCCGGGCGGGCGCCCGGACGCGCTGATTGAGGCGTGCGACCTCATCCAGCTCGCGCTGCGCGTGGACCCCGGCAACCCGCGAGCGCACTTCGCCCGCGGTGTCGTCTACCTCCGCAATGCCTCGTACACCTTCGCGGTTGAGGAATTCGATAAGGCTGCGCGGATCGCCCCCGGCCTGGAAGTGTTCTCGCTGCTCGGACAGGCTCACGAGCGGCTGGGTCAGCCGAAGAAGGCCGTTGCCGCCTACCGCAAGGCGCTGGAGCACGGCGATTCCGCCGAGGTCCGCGAAAGCCTCGCCCGCCTGGCCCCACCGCCCACGCCGAGCCCGGCTGAGGACGACCGCGAGGAGCCCGGGCGGGTGCCGCGCGAGGCGCTGGTGCAGGAGCTGGCGAAGCTACCGGCGCACCCGGCCGCAGCGCTGCCTCTCGACCGTTGCGCAGACTGCGGCCGCGCGATGGCCCGAGATGAGACGAGAGTGCCCGGTCCGGGCGGGGGCCTGCAATGCCTGCCCTGTTACCAGGCGCAGACGGTCGTGCCGCCCCCGCCCCCCGCAGCACGGCAGGTCTGTTCCGGCTGCGGTCGCGACGCGTCCATGGAGGCAAAGGAGATCGGGCCTGGCGAGTACCTATGCACAGGTTGCAGGTCGAACCCACAGCAGCTTATCACGAACCTCATCGAACGCGCCCACTCGAATTCTGCGGAGTTGGTGAGCATCCGTGGCTACTCGATCTTGCGGGAGTTGGGGCGCGGCGGCATGGGGGCCGTCTACCTGGCACGGCACAACGGGACCGGCCATCTTGTGGCCCTGAAAGTGATGTTGCCGGCTGTGGCTGTGGGGCCACGCGCCCGAGAACGGTTCCTGCGCGAGGCCGAGAATACGCGCGTATTGAAGCACCCACATACAGTCGAGCTGCGCGAGGCGGGGTATTCGGGGGGGACGTTCTTCTTCACGATGGAGTATTGCGACGGTGGAAGCGCACACCAGTTGCTGAAGGCCCATGGCGGTCCCCTGCCACTTGACGAGGCGACGGAGATCATCCTCCAAACGCTGAGCGGCTTGCAGTACGCCCACCAGGTCGAGGTGCCGTTCGTGCGACGGCCGGACGGCAGCGTGGGGCCCGGCCGCGGTTTGGTCCACCGTGACCTGAAGCCGGCAAACCTGTTCCTGACCGGCTCCGGCAGTGCCCGCGTGGTGAAGATCGGCGACTTCGGCCTAGCGAAAGCCTTCGAGATGGCTGGCCTAAGTGGGCAAACGGAGACGTCGATGATGGGCGGCACGCCCGCGTTTATGCCTCGACAACAAGCACTCGACTTCAAGTACGTCGAGCCGGAAGTAGACGTGTGGGCTGCGGCTGCGTCATACTACTTCCTGCTCACCGCCCAGCCCCCACGCGAGTTCCGGCCCGGTCAGAGCCAACTGCGCGTGGTGCTGGAGACTGACCCGCTGCCCATCGCCCGACGGTGTCCCACGATCCCGAAGCGCCTCGCCGAGGTGATCGATCTGGCGCTGGTTGATCGTCCCGCCATCATCGTCAAGACACCGGCGGCGCTGAAGCAGCTTATCGAAAAGGCCTGATGAGCAGCGCTACAGGCCTTTTTCCTTTCTCCCAATTCGCCGGAACATTCCTCGGGACCTATTCGAGCAGGTCGCCCAGCTCCGTCCTGAGCCGATGGAGGACGCGCGATTTCGCCACGCGCACGGCTCCGGGGGTCATCGCCAGGTCGGCCGCGACGTCCTTCGTCGCCCGCCCCTCGACTGCAGTGCCCCAGAAGGCCGCCCAGGTGCGCTCCTCGAACTCGCAGCGGATCAGGTCGAGGGCCCGCGCGAACAGGGCCGGCTCGCCTTCTTCCCGCCCGCGCTCGTCATCGGCGGGTTGCGGTCCCGGGAGCTGCGCCAACCGGTCTCGGGCGCTCGATCCGCCCACCCCCCGGGCTTCGCCGCCGCGCTTGCGGAAATGATCGCGCAGCTTGTTCTGCGTGATCCTCCGCAGCCAGCCGCGGAACGTGTCCCCCTCTCGGTCCCGGCGAAAACTCGCGACGTGGGCCACCACCGCTTGAAACACTTCCTGGAAGACGTCGGCGGCGTCCTGGTCTTGCAGGCCCTTGCAGCGGCACCAGTGCAGCACCAGCGGGGCGTACAGCGTGACCAGGCGCTCCCAGGCTTGCGGCTCGTCGGCCTGCACGCGCGCCAGCAGGCTCCGAGAGGTCGCCGACGAAGGCTGCGACCCCTGGCCACTCTCACGGATATCGCGGACACGGCTCATACACGCCGCCGCCCTCGATTTATCGATTCGCGGAACGATGAATCCGCGCCGCCTCGAGGGCGGCCGCTCAACGACTGCGTTGATGTCTTATTCCTTCCGCGCCAGCAGGGCCACGTGAGCCTTGCCAAGGGGAAAATCTCCGTAGTGGCGCAGGCTGCGGACCCGAAAGCCGACGCGCTCCAGCTCGGCGGCCAGTTCGCGCCCCTCGTACAGCCGCAGGCGATGGACCTCTTCGGCTCGGCGGTACAGCTTCCCCACCTGACGAAAGCTAGTGATGCTGCGGGTCAATACCTGCTGCACGGCGTCCTCCTCGACCTCGACCATGACGGCCCAGTCGCCGCCGACGCGGTGGCGCCGGGTCGGCACCCCCCGCCGCAGCTGGCCCGGCTCGAGGACGTCGAAGACGAAGACGCCGCCGGGGCGCAGGGCGTTATGGACGCGGCCGAAGAGCCCGGTCAGCTCCACCCGGGCGTCCCGGTCAAACAGGTAATTGAAGCATTCGCCGATCGAGGTGACGGCGTCGCACGGCGGCAACTCTGCCTTCAGGTAGGATCCCACGCGGAAGGTCGCTCCCGGCGCCCGCTTCCGCGCCAGGGCGATCATGGCCACGGAGTAATCGACCCCCAGCACGTCATACCCCGCGTCGGTGAGGAGGCCAGCCCAGATGCCGCTGCCGCAGCCCAGGTCCACGACCAGCCCGCCGCTGACGCCATGCCGCCGCAGCAGCGCCAGCAAGCCCGGAGCGGCAGCAGTGGCGAAGCCGCCGAAGCCGACGTCGTGGGTGTACGCCAGGTCTTTCTGATAGCCGTCCGCCATTGCCCTCCCCTTCGGCCGCCTCCTTCGCCGTGCCGGGCTCGGCTGCCGAAATGTGCTTGAGGCCGCCAACCAGCGTCGGGAGAATGGCGGGGCCTGGTCCGAGTCAGCAAGCGGTTTCAGGACGGCTTCCGCGCGTTGGTCCAACGCCACGAGGCGCCCCGTCAGGGACATGATGCGTTTCGGCGCAGGCCAGCGCCGTTGAGTTGCTTGGGGTTGAGATGCACCCGTAGCTGTACGCCCGGCGTGGCATTGCTAGAATATCTCGAACGAGTTGCATGGCCAGCACGGTTTCGCTCCTCGGGAAGGATAGCCCATTTTGTGGAAACTCCCAACACCTTCCAGCAGACGGTGCGCGTGACGAACCCCAACGGGTTTCACCTGCGGCCGATGAAGGACTTCGTCGAGTTGGCCCGGCGCTACCAGTGTTCCGTCAAGGTCTCCCGCCACGGGCGCAGCGTTGACGGCAAGAGTATCTTTGAGCTAATGGGCAGTATGCTGGTCCCCCAGGGCAGCGAATTGCAGGTGGAGGCGTCCGGCCCCGACGCCCGCGAAGCCCTCGCCGCCCTGGTTGACCTGGTCGAGAAATCGACTACCGCGGACGACCCGGAGCCGCCGCTGCCGCCGAAAGGATGACAAGCGGGATCACGGATTAGGGATCAGGGATTAGGCAACGCACACCCCGTCTTCCTGATCCCTAATCCCTAATCCCTAATCCCTGAACATGGAAATCAAGCGCGGCATCCCCGTTTCGCCGGGCGTCGCCATCGGCCCGGCCCTGGTGCTGGACACCGAGTGGTTCCGCATCCCCCAGCGCGCCATCGCGCCGGAGGCGGTGCCCGAGGAGTTGGGCCGCCTGCGCGACGCCCTGGCCGCCGCCGCCGTCGCCGCCCGCGAACAGCAACAGACCATCACCGAGCGCCTCGGCAAGCAGTACGGCGCCGTCTTCGGGGCCCACGCCCTCCTCGTCGAGGATCCCTCACTGACGCGCGAGGTCGAGGCACTGATCAAGGAGCAGCGCTTTGCCGCTGAGTACGCCGTCAGCCGCGTCATCCGCCGCTACGCCAAGGCGATGGAGAGCATCGAGCGCGGCCACCTCAGCACCCGGGCGGCGGACCTGTTCGACATCGAACGTGCCGTGCTCGAGCACCTTCTGGGCCAGCGCCGCGAGGCCCTGCGCAACCTGCAGGAGCCCGTCGTCATCCTGGCGCACGACCTGACGCCGAGCGAGACCGCGGCGCTGGACCGGACGCGCGTCCACGCCTTCGCCACCGAGGCGGGCGGCCGGGCCAGCCACACCGCCATCATGGCCGCCGGCATGGAAATCCCCGCCGTCGTCGGCCTGGGCAAGTTCGTCACCGACGTCTCCGGCGGCGACACCGTCATCGTGGACGGCAACCGCGGCGTCCTCATCCTCAACCCCGACGCCGAGACGCTGGAGCGCTACGAGGCGACGCGCGCCACCTTCTGCCGCTTCAAGAGCACCCTCGTCGGCTTGCGCGATCTGCCCGCCGTGACCAAGGACGGCACGTGCGTCACGCTGCTGGGGAACATCGAATTCCCGACCGAGGTCGCTCACTGCCTGGAGCGCGGGGCCGCCGGCGTTGGGCTGTACCGCACCGAGTTCCTCTACCTGGGAAAGGAGAAGGACCCGACGGAGGAGGAGCATCTCGACGCCTACCTGGCCGTGCTGCGGGCGCTCGGCCCCGGCAAGTGGGTCGTGGTTCGCACCCTCGACCTGGGCGCCGACAAGTTCACGGTCAAGTCGGAGCCGGCCGTCCACGAGCGCAACCCGTCGCTCGGCCTGCGCAGCGTTCGGCTCTGTCTGAGGAATTTGACCTTGTTCAAAACACAGATGCGTGCGATTCTAAGGGCGAGCGCCCTGGGCGACGTGCGCATCATGTTCCCGATGGTCAGCACGCTCCTGGAGCTCCGCCAGTGCAAGATGATCCTGGCGGAGGTCAAAGAAGACCTCGAAGAGGAGGGCGTCGCCTTCAACCGTGACCTCCCGGTGGGGACGATGATCGAGGTTCCCGCGGCGGCGCTGATGGCGGAACAAATGGCTCGCGAGGTGGACTTCTTCTCCATCGGCACCAACGACCTGACGCAATACACGCTCGCTGCCGACCGGACGAACGAAAACGTCGCCATGCTCTACACCCCCGGCGATCCCGCAGTGCTGCGGCTGATCGAGATGGTGGTCAAGGCGGCGAAGGTCCACGACGTGGAGGTGAACGTCTGCGGGGAGATGAGCGGCGACCCGATCTACACCATGCTGCTGCTCGGCCTGGGGCTCAGGCAACTGAGCGTCACGCCGCACAACATCCCAGAGGTGAAGAAGATCATCCGCTCGGTCACCCTCGACGATGCCACGCAGGTAGCCCAGGAGGCCATGCGCCTGGAAACGGCGCGTGACGTGAACAATTACCTCCGAGAGCAGACCCGCCGGGTCCTCCCGGAAGCGGTGAACTGAGCCGGCTTTGCCTGCCGGCAACCCGGACCGAACGTCGTGCCCCGGCCGCCGGGCGGAGGAACTTCCTCCGTTTCCCCTATTCGGCGCGCCGGATCCCGGCCTTCCGTCCCCGCCGTTCATCGCACCACCGATGTCCGCAGTACTGAGTACTCGGTACTCAGTACTTGGTACTCAGTACACATGGCCCCCGACGCGGCCCAAGCTGCTCAACCGTCCGCCCCTGTGCCGGCCCCGGCGCCGATCCGCGAGAAGGTGCGCGTCCGCTTCCGCAAGGGAGGCGACCTGCGCCTGGTCAGCCACCACGACTTGATGCGCACCTTCGAGCGCATGCTCCGCCGGGCGTCGCTCCCTTTCCGTTCCACCGAAGGCTTCCACCCCAAGCCGCGCTTCGTCTTCGCCCTGTCGCTGTCCCTCGGCATCGTCGGCTGCGAGGAGGTCGTCGAGCTGGAGTTGGCCGAGGCCATCCCCCCCGACGAGATTCACGCGCGACTGGCCGCCACGACGGTCCCCGGGCTGGACATTCTGTCGGTCCGCCGCGTCGAGTCGCGCAAGGCGCCCCAGGTCCGGCGCGTGACGTACCGCGTTCCCCTGCCGCCGGGGCGCGAGGCCGGACTCGCCGAACGGGTCGCGGCCCTGCTGGCGTCGTCGGCGTGTCCCATCGAACGCACGCGGCCGGAAGCGAAGCAGATCGATTTGCGACCGTACATCGACCAGATTCGCCTGTTGCCCGGGGCGCTGGACATGGACCTGTGGGTGAAGCCGAGCGGGATGGCCCGTCCCGACGAGATACTGGGACTGCTAGGGCTTCAGGACGTGATCGAGGCCGGGGCCGTCATCGAGCGCACCCGGCTGCAGCTGGAAGACGAAACAACAACCCCAGGTTCCGTACACGTGCCCGTGCCCGTGCCCGTGCCCGATTCTGAATCGGGCACGGGCACGGGCACGGGCACGTGTACGGGCCGCGAATGACTTAGGGAAACGCATGAAAAAGGAAATGCTGATCAACGTGTTGCAGCCCGAGGAGTGCCGCATCGCCATCCTGGAAGACGGCGTCCTGGAGGAACTCTACGTCGAGCGCACCAGCCACGAGAGCTACGTCGGCAACATCTACAAGGGGCGCATCGTCAACATCGAGCCGAGCATCCAGGCGGCGTTCGTCGATTTCGGGGTCGGCCGCAACGGCTTCCTGCACGTCTCCGACGTGGAGCCTGCCTACTACCGCCACGTCGAACAGCGGCGCAGCGAGGGCCGCGGCGAACGGCGCGGCGACCGCGACCGCGACCGGGGAAGGGATCGGGGACGAGACCGGGACCGCGACCGAGGGCGGGGCCCCGGTCAGCCGCGCGGCGAGGAGTGGCCGCGCCGCGAACCGCCGGGGCAGCCACCTGAGCCGCCGCGGCCCGCCGAGCCTGACGATCTCGCCGAAATCACCTTCCCGCAGGACGAGTTCCCCGTCCCTCCCGCGGCCGCGGCGCCGCCCGAGCCCGTGGTGACTGCCGAGGAGGCAGCGCCGCCTGCGGAAACCGTCGCCCCCGACGAAGCGCCGCCCGCCGCGGAGGCCGCTGAGGCGCCGCCGCCGAAGAGCCGCCGTTCGCGCGGCAGTCCGCGCCGGCGGCGCCCCGCGGCCGAGACCGCCGAGGAGGCGCCGGCCGAAACCGCCCCCGAGTCCGCGCCGGCCGACGAGCCGCCGCCCGACGATCAGCCGCGCCTGATGGAGTCGGCCGAGCACCGCACCGAGGAGGGGGACGAAGAGGAAGAGGGCGGTGCCGCAGCGCCGCCGCTGCTGGGCGAGGACGAGGACCTGTTCTTCCCGCGCGAGCGTGAGGACGACAACGGCGGCCCCCCGCGCGCCGAGCCGCGGCCGGAGCCGGTCGCCGAGGAGGAAGAGCGCCTCGACGAGGCCGAGGAGTCGCGCCACGAGGAGCCCAACGGCGACGAGGACCAACTCGTCGAGGAGATCGCCGAGGAGCGCCTCGACGAGTTCGACATCGAGGAGTTCGAGGGGGACGAGGGGCCGCCGCGCGGCCGCGAGGGCGGGCGGCGCGGCGACCGGGACCGGCGGCCCGGCGGCCGCGAGGGCGGCCGGCGCGGCGAGCGGCGCGGCGGCCGGCGCCCGTTCGGGCGCCCCGGCTCCGGCCGGCCCAAGCCGCTCATCCAGGAGATCTTCAAGCGCGGCCAGGAAGTCATCGTGCAGGTCATCAAGGAGGGCATCGGCACCAAGGGGCCGACCCTGAGCACTTACATCAGCATCGCCGGCCGTTACCTGGTGCTGATGCCTTCCCTGAACCGCCTGGGCGTGTCGCGCAAGATCCAGGACGACGAGCAGCGCCGCCGCCTGCGCGAGATCGTCACCGAGCTGAAGCCGCCGAAGGGACTGGGCTTCATCGTCCGGACGGCCGCGATGGAAAAGAACAAGAAGGAGCTGCAAAATGACCTGGCCTACCTGACGCGCCTCTACCAGGTGGTGGCCCGCCGCATCAAGAAGCTGAAGGCCCCGGCCGAGGTCTACCAGGAAAGCGACATGATCACGCGGACCATCCGCGACACCTTCACCAACGACATCGACACGATCTGGGTGGACGAGCCCAACGCCTACGAGCACGCCAAGGAGTTCCTGCAGATCGTGATGCCGCGCTACGCCAACCGCATCAAGCTGTACGAGGGGCCGGAGCCGCTGTTCCACAAGTACGGCATCGAGGACGAGATCGCCCGCATCCAGTTGCGGCACGTCCCCCTGCCGCAGGGCGGCTCGATCGTCATCGAGCAGACCGAGGCGCTGGTCGCCATCGACGTCAACAGCGGCAACTTCCGGGCGGACAACAACGCCGAGGAGACGGCGTACCAGATGAACCTGCACGCGGCCAAGGAGATCGCCCGTCAGCTGCGCCTGCGCGACCTGGGCGGCGTTATCGTCAACGACTTCATCGACATGCGCGACGAGAAGCACCGCCGCAACGTCGAGAAGGCGCTGAAGGACGCGATCAAGCGCGACCGGGCGCGGACCAAGGTGCTGCGCACGAGTGCCTTCGGCCTGATCGAGATGACGCGGCAGCGCATCCGGCCGTCGCTGAAGCGGAGCGTCTACCAGGACTGCTCGCACTGCCTGGGAACGGGGCAGGTGAAGACGTGTGAGAGCATGTCGATCGAGGTGATGCGCATGCTGCAGCTGGCGGCGCACCGGGACACCGTGGCCCGCATCAGCATCAAGGTGGCCGACGACGTGGCCCACTACCTGCAGAACAAGAAGCGAAAGGAGATCGCCCGGCTGGAGGAGGGGGGCAGCCTCCAGGTGCAGATCCAGGGGGCCCTCGGCGCGCCGCCGGAAACGCTAGACTTCGTCTGCTACGACAGCAATAACAACGAGGTCCGCTTCCTCAACTACGACGCCGACCGCGGCCGTCGGCGGTGAGGTTCCCGTGCCGCTTGCGGCTTCGCACGACCTGCGAAGCCGCAAGCGACACGGCGCATCCGCTACACCCGGAAACTCTCTCACCCCATCAGCTTCTTCAGGGCGTCGATGGCCCGCGGCACGCCGGTCTTCGGGTCCTCGTCGGCCTCGTACTCCAGGGCGACGTAGCCGCGGAAGTCGGCCGCGCGCAGGATGTCGGTCAACCGCTTCAGGTCGGCCTCCTCTTTCTTCATGCCGGCGCGCTGGATCTCCGTCTTGATCTGGCAGACGACGGCGTAGGGGGCCAGCTTCGTCAGGTCGGCGTAGGGGTCGGCGCTGTGGAAGTTGCCGGTGTCGAAGTTGACGCCGAACCAGTCGTGTTTGACCGCCTTGACCAGGGCCAGCATCTGTTCGATGGTCGAGACGATGCCGCCGTGGTTCTCCAGGGCCAGGTAGATGCCGTACTTGCCGGCGTGGTCGCAGCACTCCTGGATGGCCTCGACGCAGCGGCCGCGGGCCTTCTCCTCGCTGTCGTCCTTGTCCTTGTCGAGGTTGCCGGCGAAGATGCGGATCGTCTTGCCGCCCAGGCGCGATGTGTACTCGACCCACTTCTTCACCAGGTCGATCTGCGCCTTGTGCTTGTCGGGGTCGGTGAAGGTGAAGGTGTTGCCGACGGCGGTGCCGCTGACGTCGAGCCCCTGGCGCGTGGCTCGGCCCTTGAGCGCGGCGAGGTACTCAGGCGTCGTCTCGGGGAAGTAGTACTGCGTCAGCTCGACGGCGTCGGTACCCATCTCGGCGGCGGCGTCGATGAAGTCGTCGTAGGTCATCTCCTTCTTCTTCAGATCGAGATACTTATTATAGCTGTAGCCGGCGATGCTGAGGCGAAGGTGGCTTTTGCCGCTGCGCTTGATGGGCTCGATGGCCGCGGCCGGGGTGGCGGCCAGGGCGGCGCCGGTGCCGGCGGCGAGGGCGGTGCGGAGGAACTGGCGGCGGTCGGTGGGGATCATGCGCGGGGCTCCCGGGGAAGGATGCGGACGGTCGGCGATGGGGGAGAGTATATCGGCGGGGGCCGCTTGCGGCTTAGCGCTCGGGACGGGGCTCGCTGTTCTGCGGCTTGGCGTCGGGCTCGCGCAGGCGGCGCAGGGCCACTTTCACCAACTTCTGCACGCCGTCGGGGAGCTTGGCGAGTTGGGTGTCGATCTCTTCTGGGGTGCCGCTGCACGGGACGGTGCGAATGCGGCCGACCCGGTCGTCGTAATACTCGATGGTTACCTTCATGCTGTTGCCGCCCAGCGGCGTGGCGGCGACGTTGACCGCGGCCGGATTGGCGGTCTTGGCGGTGCCGCGCGGCTGGTCGTCGGACCCGCTACCGGCGTCCTTGTGAGCGATGCGCAGGATGGGGCCGCTCACCAGGGTCGCCTCGGCCGTCGCCTCCTTGCCGCCACGGAGGTAGGTGAGGCGCACCTTGCGCTCCGGCTTGTCGTCGCGGACGAGGCGGGCGACCTGCTCGCAGTCGCGCACCGACTCGTCGTCGTACTGGAGGAGGATGTCGTTACGGCGCAGACCCGCCTTGGCGGCCGGCGAGTCCGGCAGGACGTGACTGACCACCACGCCGTGCTCGCGCTTCAACTGGGGCACCTGGTCGTAGACGATGTCCGGCACCGGCCCGAACAGGATGCCGAGAAAGGTGCCCTTTTCCTCCGGCGACGGTTGCGCTGTCGCCGGCTTCTGGGACCATCCGGGGGACAGTCCCAGCGTCAGCAGTAGCGCCAGGGAGAGGAGAAAACGGGTCATTGGTGTTGACGGCCACTCCACTTACTTCTTCGGAGTCAGCTCCATGTGGTACGTGCCGCCGAACTTCCCCTGTTCCAACCACTCGTGGACATCGAGATTTTCGTCCTCGATGGGATCCTGGTCTTCCATGTCCTTCTTATTCCACTTCGTGTTGGCCGTTTCGCCCGTGAGCGACGGGTTGTCCGGTTGCGCCGGCGGCGTCAGGGCGGCGGACATCAGGGCATAGCCGCCGATCAGCAGTGCCAGCGACGCGGCCAGCGCAAAGCGCGGGCTACGAAACCACGGCCGTCGGGACGGGGCCGGCGCAAGTTGGGCGAGATGGAGCAGCGGCGCGGGCGGGGCGCTGTTGGGCAGTTGCAGCCGGGGCCAGGGGTGCGGCATCTCCGACCGGAAGAAGGCGAACAGCGCCTCGTCCAGGTCGTCGCCGCCGTGGCCGACGCCGTTGGCGTCAATCGGAGGTCGTGTGACGAACTTCATGGTGCGATCAATTCCCCTTTTGCGGGAACCTCATGGCAGTTGCCCCACCCCTTGGGCCTTGAGCCGATCCGCCAGTCGTTGCCGGGCGCGGCTCAGGCGCATGTGGACCGCCGTGGCGTTAATCGCCAACATCTCGGCAATCTCATTGGTATCGTAGTCGAGCGCATACCGCAGGGTGAGGATCTCGCGGTCTGCCTCGGGCATCTGTCCTAACACGTCGCGAAGCTGCGCGAACGTCTCTTCCCGTTCCAGCATTTCGATCGGTAGTGGGTCGTCGGCCCGCACGTCGTTCATCGCCTGCGGCGGGCTGGTGCCGTTGCGGCGGAAGGCGCTCTTGGCGTGGTCTTCCGCCAGGTTGCGCGCCACCCGCAGCAGCCAGGCCCGCGGGTTGGCGATCTGCTCGCCCGCCTCCCACTGCTTCCACAGGCGGAGGAATGCTTCCTGCGTGATGTCCATCGCCGTGTCGGCGTTCATCCAGCGGGCGTATGCGAGCGCCCAGACTTCGCGGCTGTGACGTTGGTACAGCCCCTCGAAGTCCGCGTGCTGGTTTCCTGCCGATCGCGGGCTTGGGTTCATGGTGCGTTTGTTCACCCACCCGGCGGACGGCGCGGCCGTGACCGCCAGGGTGCTCATTATAAGGACGAACGGGTGGGGCGAGGCTAACAGCTTGTCGGTTCGCCCTCGCGCCACCTTTCCCACGTCATGATCGGGTGGGGCGAGCGCGAAACGACAAGCAAAATGCCGTCCGTCAAACGATCACTACCAGGTTATCACGATGCACCACTTCCTCATAGGGGAGCGAGCCGAGGACCTCCGCCACCTGCTCCGTGCGGAGCCCGCAAATCTTACGCGCGTCGTCGGCGGAGTAGTTCGACAGGCCGCGCGCGAACTCCTGACCCTCGGCATCGCACAGGGCGACGACGTCCCCCTTGTGGAACGCCCCCGACACCCCGACAACGCCGATCGGCAGCAGGCTGCGGCCCTGGTGCTGTACGGCAGTACGGGCCCCGGCGTCGGTGACGAACTTGCCCTTCGGCTGGACCGTGAAGCCGAGCCAGCGCTTCTTCGATTGCAAACTGCTCCCGTGTGGCAGGAACAGGGTGCCGACCGCCTCGCCCGCCATGATGCGATCGAGGATGCCGAAGGCCGAGCCGTTGGCCATGATAACCGATTCGCCCGCCGCCGTGGCCAGGCGGGCGGCGCGCAGTTTGCTTCTCATACCCCCGGAACCCAGTGCGCTGCGGCTGGCGCCGGCCATCCCCAGCACCTCGGGATCGATGTAAGGCACGGTGGCTACGACTGTTGCGTTCGGATCGACTGTGGGATCGGCGCTGTAGAGCCCATCCACATTTGTGAGCAGAATCAGCACAGAAGCGCGCAGCAGATTCGTGACCATCGCCGCGAGGTGGTCGTTGTCGCCGAAACGGATCTCGGCGACGCTGACCGTATCGTTCTCGTTAATGATGGGAAGGCAGCCCCATTCGAGGAGCGTGTTGATGGTGTTACGGGCGTTCAGGTAGCGCGTGCGGTTGTCGAAGTCGCCGGCCGTTAGCAGGATTTGCGCGGTGGGAATGCCGGCGCGCGACAGGCATTCCTCGTAGGCGCGCATGAGGAAGCTCTGGCCGACGGCGGCACAGGCTTGCAGGTGGCGCAGGTCGGTGGGGCGCTTGCCGAGCCCGAGACGGCCGATTCCCGCGCCGATGGCTCCGGACGAAACCAGGGCCACCTTCTTGCCCGATTGGCGGATACGCTGAACGCCGTCCGCCAGCGCCTGGATGCGGCCCTGATCCAGCGTGCCGTCGGCGCCGGCGAGCACGTTGGTGCCGACCTTGACGACAAGGGTGTGGGCTTCGGTGACGACGTCCTGACGAACCGGATCGATCATGCCTGATCTTCCCTTACCTGAGCGGCATCGGGTGATACACTGGAGACTAGCCGCTTGCGGCTTAGCGTTCGCTTCATCGGAGGAGGGCGCGAACGCTAAGCCGCAAGCGGCCCCTGTGGTCTGTGACGGCAGCGCGGGCGGCGCTGCCTGCAACGTATGTAACAAATTACGAAGTATCGTTTGACCGCGGCGACAAGTACCTTTATACTCATGCGTTTGTGGGGCGTGGCGGGATGCCCGCGCCACCGATGACAAGCCTGGCCCTCCACCGGAGGTATGCCTTGGACACGCGCGGAATGCGGTTGGGGTTGACCGTATTGGTGACGGTGGGCGGGCTCTTGCTCGTCATGCCGTCCCTTCGAGCCGCCGAGCTGCCCCCGAAGCTGAAGGAGGTGCTCCGGGAGGCGCAGCAACTTCAGGAGAAAGGGGAGAAGGGCGACTACCTCGCCTACGCCCAGGCCTGGGAGAAATATCAGCAGATCCGCAAGGCCGAGCACAACCCCCCCAAGGAAGTGATCGACGGCGCTCAGTTCTGCCTGCGTCGTGTCCAGCAATTCCGCCGCCTGCGCGACAAGCCGTCGCAAGCTCGCCTCGGCGATCTCAGCTCCTCCGACGCCCTCAATCTCTATGCGGACCTGCTCGCGGACCTGCGCGAGAAGTACTACTTTGACCGTACCAAGGTCCACTTCGGCGACCTGTTCCAGTACGGCGTGCAGGAGCTGCGTTTCGCCCTCGAGGATGATGCGTTCCTCAAGGAGCAGGTCCGGGCCGACGTCGAGCCGGCCGCGCTGCAAGCGCTCAGGGCCCAACTCGAGGGCTTGCGGATGGAGCAGCCCACCATCAAGAAGCCCGCCGACGCCCGCGAGCAACTCCAAAGCGTGATGTTGTCCGCACGCGGCGTGGGTGTCAAGCCGACGGTCGTGCTCGTGGAGTTCATCTCGGGCGCCTGCAACGCCCTGGACGAGTACACCAATTACCTGTCGCCGCGCCGCCTGGACGAGATCGAAGCCGACCAGAGCGGCAAGTACGTCGGCATCGGCGTTGACGTCGCGCTCTACTGCGAGAAAGGTGCGAAGCAGCTCGCCGTCACCAAGGTCTACGAGAACGGTCCTGCTTACGGGAAACTCAACGCGGGTGACGCGATCCTGAGCATCGACGGCCAGGCGATGGACCCGGCGGCTTCCGTGGCGTTTGCCGCCAGGCTCGAGGGAGAAGCGGGCACCACGGTGGAGTTGGAGGTCAAGTCGCTGGACGGCATGAAGCGCAAGGTCAAGGTCGAGCGCCAGGTCGTCTTCGTGCCGAGCGTCGTGGCCGAGCCGATGGTTTCGGACGAGGGAGTCGGTTGGATCCGCATCGCCTCGTTCCAGACGACGACACCGGAGGAAGTGCGGTCGGCCGTGCTGCAACTTCGCAATCAGCGAGACGGGTTGAAGGCGCTCGTGCTGGATCTCCGAGGCAACCTCGGCGGCTCGTTCGAGGCGGGGGTGAAGGTAGCGGAGCTGTTCCTGTCCGAGGGGGTCATCGTCTACACCCAGATGCGCACCAAGGAAAAGGCGCGGCGGGCGAACAACCCGGACGCCTTCACGGTGCCGCTGGTCGTGCTCGTGGACGCCAACACCGCCAGCGCGGCCGAGGTCGTCGCCGGCGCACTCAAGGACAACAACCACCGGGCGATCCTGGTGGGACAACAGACCTACGGCAAGGGCTCGATCCAGTATCCGGTGCCGCTGAAGAGTCTCAAGGCCGGCATGCACGTGACAATCGCTCGCTTCTCCTCGCCGGAGCGCGTCCCCTACGACGGGCACGGGGTCATCCCGCACGAACTTGTTGAGAACAGCATGATGATGATGGATGACGCGCAGGCACGGAATCGAGCGATGGATCAGGCCATCAGCCTGGCCGGCATGGCCGCCCCGATGAAGAGGCCCCCGATGGACTGACAGCAAGTTTAGCGGTCGCCCTCGGGGCGACGCTCGGCCGCGTCGCCCCGAGGGCGACCGCTAAACGAAAGCCTTCCTCATGACCCTCTCCGGTTCCGCCCCGCCGCCCGTCGCGGCTCCCGGCCTCTTCAAGACACTCTGGTCGCTGGCGACCGGTGCCCCCCCGTGTGGGGTCGTCCTGGCGCGCGAGAGCGGTCAGGTTCTCGCCTGGGACGAAAACCACTGGCTTTATCTCCTGAATAGCCGCGGTGAGCGCCAGGGCCAGGCGCGGCCGCTGAGCGCGCTGGCCGCCGCCTGCCTCGCGGACGACGGCTCCGCCCTGGGCGTGGCCGGGGCCCGCGGCGAGGTGGGCCGTCTCGCCCCCGATCTCACGCCGCGCTGGCAGCGGACCCTGCGCCACCCGGCGGTGGCGGTGGCCGTCGATCCGTTCGCCCGCCGCCTGGCCGTCTCCGACAGCAAGGGCGGGCTCTTCGTCTTCGACCGCGACGGCCGGCTGCTGTGGGAGGCGCATCAGCCCCGACCGCTTCACCACCTCGCGTTCGTGCCGGAGGCCCCCTTCCTGCTCGGCGCCGCCGACTTCGGCCTGGTCGTGTCCCTCGAAGCGGCCACCGGCCAACTCGTCTGGCGCGACGGCCTGGCGGTCCACTGCGGGGCGCTGGCCGTCAGCGGCGACGGCGAGGTGATCGTGCTGGCTTGCTTCAGCGACGGCCTGCGCCGCTACGGCCGCGGCGGCGCGAACAAGGGTCACGTGACCACCGCCGAGCCGTGCCGCCTGGCGGCGCTGTCGTTCGACGGCCGGCTGGCCCTCGTCGCCGGCCGGGCCAACCGCCTGCTGCTGCTCGACACGCACGGGAAAGTCCTCGGCATCCACCTGCTGGAGCGGCCGGCCGTCGCCCTGGCCCTGGCCGCCCTCGGCGAGCGCGCCGTGGTAGCGCTGACCGACGGCGGCGTGCTGGCCCTCGACCTGCGCTCGCGGTAGCCGCTTGCGGCTTCGCATGACCTACGAAGCCGCAAGCGGCCGTCTTCGCCCGTCCCAGGAGGCGACCATGTCATTCCTCGTTCGAGCGGCCGTCGTCGCCGCCGTCCTGTTCCTGCCCGCCGCGTCCCTGGCCGAGCCCGCCCCAAAGCCGCCCTCCAAAGAGCAAATCGCTCAGTGGGTCAAAGACCTGGGCGACAACAGCTTCGACGTCCGTGAAACCGCCAGCCAGAAGTTGTGGGAGGCCGGCGAGGCGGCGGAGGCAGCCGTCCTCGAGGCCGCCAGGAGCGGCGACGCGGAGGTCGCCCGCCGCGCCGGCGAGTTGGCCGACAAGTTCCGCTGGGGCATCTACCCGAACACGCCGCCCAAGGTCCTCGCCCTGATCACGCGCTACCAGGGCGCCGACGAAAACGGCCGGCTGGCCATCGTCCGCGAGATGTTCGACGCCGGCGCCCCCGGCTGTTCCACCCTTTTGAAGATCGCCCGTGTCGAGAAGGACGCCAACTTCCGCCGCCGCCTCTTCGCGCAGATCGGGCAGGAGTCGTCGCGCGCCGTCCCCGGCCTGCTGGCCGAAGGGAGCTTCGCCAACCTGGAAACCCTCCTGGAGCTGAGCGTCGCCGCCGACGCCGAGGCGGCCCTGCCCAGCTACGCCGCCTACTGGCTGCTGCGCGGCGGACTCGACCCGGCCATCGACCGCTGGAAGGCCGAGGCGGCCAGGCCCGACGGCAAGCGCGCCTCCGAGGTGCTGGCCTACCTGTACCGGGCCAAGGGGGACCTCCCCGCCGCCCGGGCCGCCGCCGAGAAGGCCGATCGGCCCGAATTGGTCGAGGAAGTGCTGTCCCAGCAGGGCGACTGGAAGGCACTGGCGAAGCGCCCCACGACGAACGAGTTCCGCCGCCCGATCGAAGCACTCGGCTACCGCGCCGCCTACCAGCGCCTGGCCGGCGACGGCGACGGTTTCAGCGCCACCGCGGCCGACATCCGCAAGCATGTCGCCGGTCCCGACGGCGGTGACGTCGAGGGGTGGTACGCGGCCAAGGCCCTGTTCCTCAACGACCGGCCGGCCGACGCCCTGGCCCTGCTGGCGAGGACGAACTTCAACGCCGACGTCCGCTTCGAGGTGCTGGTGGCCCAGGGCCGCTACCGCGAGGCGTTCGAGGTAGCCGCGCTCAAGGCGGACGACCCCCAAAAGCCGTTGCTCGAGGTGCTGCGCGCGCGCACTCTCTACACCCTTGGCGAGAAGGACCAGGCGCAGACGATCTTCACCCGCCTTGCCGGTGAGATCAAGGGCGGCGAGGAGACGCTCTGGCAGGAGCGGCTCGTCGAGGTGGAGCAGCGGCTCGGCCTGCGCGAGGAGGCGCTGAGGCACTGCGGCCGAGTGCTGTCGGTGAACAAGGGCCCGGCCGGGGTGGCGCACATGCTCGGCATGGTCTTCCCCGGCCGCGGCGAGGAGGCGGGGGCGCTGTGGTCGTTCTTGCGCCATGTGCCTGGGAAAATGACGGAGTTTACCGATCCGATGAAGCAGGTCGATCACCTCTTCGCCGGCAAGGCGAGCGAGAAGGAGATCGCGGCGCTGGGCGAGGCGATGGAGAAGCAGCAGGCGCAAGCCCCCTCGCCGGAGGAGCGCGAGTGGCGGCTGCTGGGGCTGGCCACGGCGGCGGCGGCGGCGAAGCACGAGGCGCTGGCGCTGGCCTTCCTGGAGAAAGCGGCGGCGCAGGGCTCGACGGCGGCCCTGCTGCGGCTGGGCGACGCCCTGGCCGCGAAGAAGGACTGGGCGGCGGCGGCCGGGCGTTACGCCGAGGCGTGGGCCAAGGACACCAACGACCCGCTGCCGCTGTTCCTGCGCGGGCACGCCCTGGCGCGGGCCGGCAAGGAGAAGGAGGGGTCGCTATGGATGGAACGCGCCCGCCTGCTGCCGCTGGGCAACGAGCCGGTGCGGCACGCCTTCGCCGATGCCCTCGCGGACCGCGGCCACGCCGACGAGGCCCGGCGCCAGCGCGACCTGCTCGTCCGCGTGGGCCTGCCGGGCTCGTTCTACGCCGGCGACGCGCTGCGGCAGTCGGCCCTGGAGGCCGCCGCCCACCGCGACTACCTCAAGGCGGCGGACCTGCACGAGCGAGCGATGCTGCGCTGCCTCGACACGCGCATCCGCTTCCAGGCCGCCGGCGCTTACGTCGCCGTGCCGGAGGCCGTCCACCGCCACCGGGCGCGCGGCCTGATCGCGGCGGGGCGCCTCGACGAGGCGCGCAAGGAGATGGCCCTGTGCGAGGCGGCGCTGCCGGACGACGTGGAGCTGCCGTGCCTGGCGGTGCCCGCGCTGGAGAAACTCGGCCGCAAGAAAGAGGCCGACGAGGTATTTGGCCGCTCCCTGGCGCTGCATGAGAAACTGTGTCGGGATTATCCGAAGAGCGCGAGGGAGCACAACTCCCTGGCCTGGCTGTCGGCCTGCTGCCGCCGCGAGCTGGACAGGGGGCTGCAACACGCGGAAAAGGCGGTGGCGCTGGCGCCGGGGTCGGCCGGCTATTACGACACCCTGGGCGAAGTCTATTTCCAGCGCGGCGACAAGGACAAGGCGCTGGCCGCGGCCCGCAAGAGTGCGGAGCTGGACCCGAAGGTGGCATACTACAAGCGGCAGATCAAGCGCATCGAGGCGGGCGACCCGAAGGCCGACCTGCCGCCGCAGGGGGACGAGTGATGCGGAACGATTCCGCACCCCGTCCCGGGGTCTTGGCGAGGACCTCTTGTCGATGAGCGAAGTCACCCGCGTCCTGTCCGACCTCGCGCACGGCGATGCTCATGCGGCCGCGGAATTGCTGCCGCTGGTCTATGATGAGTTGCGCCGTCTCGCCGCGGCGCAGATGGCGCGAGAAAAGCCTGGCCAAACCCTCGACGCAACGGGGCTGGTGCATGAGGCGTATCTGCGGCTGGCTGGGAAGACGTCGTTCGCCGGCAAGAGTCACTTCTTTCGGGCGGCGGCCGAGGCGATGCGGCGAATCCTGGTCGATCAGGCGCGCAAGAAGCGGGCCGAAAAACGAGGCGGTGGAGCCCCACGGTTTGCCCTGTCCGAGGCCGACCGGGTGGTCCTGACCGACCCGGACACCCTGCTCGCCGTGGACGAGGCGCTGGCCAAGCTCGCGGCCGACGATCCCGCGTCGGCGGAGGTCGCCCGCCTGCGGCTGTTCGCCGGCCTCACCGTCGATGAGGCGGCCGACGCGCTCGGTATCTCCCGGGCGACGGCGTTCCGCGACTGGGCGTATGCCCGTGCCGTCCTGACCGCCGCGATGACCGGGGAAGAAAAATGACACTTCTCGCCAATCTCCCCTGCGGGATGCCACGGGCTTGCCCCGTGGAGGTTCACGTTCGCTGCTACAGTGTTTTCCCTGCCTAGCGCGGATGCCACGGGCTTGCCCCGTGGAGACTCACGTTCGCTGCTACGCGCCGAGTAGCCGCGAGCGTAACCATCCACGGGGCAAGCCCGTGGCATTCCGCGCGTGCGACGCCGCCCCTGCGCTAGCCGCGAGCGTAACCATCCACGGGGCAAGCCCGTGGCATTCCGCTCCCCACCTGGTGGAGATCAGCCAGGAGTGTCAGAAAAATCGAGACTCTAGCAACAGGGGTGACGGAATCGGCGTCCAACACGATTAACTCGTTTGCCAGCAAGCATTTCCGGCTGCTGGTATTACGGTAAGGAGACGGCCAGTCGCCTCAACCTGGCCAAGCGTACAGAGTGACTGACGCAAGTGCCAGCAACGATGGAACTTAAATCGCTGATGACCGCCTTTCTCCCACCCCTGTTGCTAGAGTGTCGAAAAATCTCCGAATTCGTGAGACTTGCGCGGGCCGTTCTGCGCTAATCTGGGAAAGACCCCGGAGGAGACTCATGGCCACCGACCCCGCCCGCGTGAAAGAACTGTTCGTCGCCGCCCTGGACCTGCCCGATCCGCAGGTCCGGCAAGCGTTTCTGGAGCGCGAGTGCGGCGCCAACGCCGACTTGCGACAGCGGCTCGAAGTCCTCCTCAAGGCCCACGACGATCCCGCTTCGGCCCTGGACCGACCCCTGGCCGCCGACGGCCTGGCCACCGCTGCCTACCACGGCCCGGCCGAGGACGTTGGCATCCTCATCGCTGGCCGCTACAAGCTCCTCGAACAGATCGGCGAAGGCGGCATGGGCACCGTCTGGGTCGCCGAGCAGACGCAACCCGTCCGTCGCAAGGTCGCCCTGAAGCTCATCAAGGCGGGCATGGACTCCAAGACGGTCCTGGCGCGCTTCGAGGCGGAGCGCCAGGCCCTGGCCGTGATGGACCACCCCAACATCGCCAAGGTGCTCGACGGCGGCACCACCGAGAGCGGCCGGCCGTTCTTCGTCATGGAGTACGTCAAGGGCATCCCCTTCACCCGCTACTGCGACGACGCCCGTTTGAGCATCGCGGAGCGGCTGGCGCTGTTCGTGCCGGTCTGCCAGGCGGTGCAGCACGCCCATCAGAAGGGCATCATCCACCGCGACCTGAAGCCGTCGAACATCCTGGTCTGCCTGTACGACGGCAAGCCGGTGCCGAAGGTGATCGACTTCGGCCTGGCCAAGGCGATGCACCAGCCGCTGACCGAGCACACGCTGTACACGGCTCACGGCGCGATGATGGGCACGCCGCTGTACATGAGCCCGGAGCAGGCCGAGTTGAACAACCTCGACGTGGACACGCGGACGGACATCTATGCCCTGGGCGTGATCCTGTACGAACTGCTGACCGGGACGACGCCGCTGGAGAAGCAGCGATTCAAGGAGGCGGCGTGGCACGAGATGCTGCGGCTCATCAAGGAGGAGGAGCCGCAGCGGCCGAGCGCCCGCCTGAGCGGCAGCGGGTCGTTGCCGAGCCTGGCGGCGCAGCGCCAACTGGAGCCGGTGAAGCTGGCGAAACTGGTGCGCGGCGAGTTGGACTGGATCGTGATGAAGTGCCTGGAGAAGGATCGGTCGCGCCGCTACGACACGGCGAACGGTATAGTGGACCCCGAAAACTGGACAGCCGACTAAGCTACTGTAGGCAGTCCAGGGAAGGGGAAAGCAATGGCACGTAAGCGGAAGGCTCACGCAGCGGCGTTCAAGGCCCAGGTGGCCTTGG
>Ga0116219_10000252_pt1 | contig 56713 bp, 38 predicted proteins | sample Sb_taG_4_FD_91019 | JGI IMG/M metagenome (GOLD analysis project Ga0116219, IMG submission 91019) | Peat soil microbial communities from Weissenstadt, Germany - Sb_50d_6_BS metaG | ecosystem: Environmental > Terrestrial > Soil > Wetlands > Peat | place: Germany: Weissenstadt | collected 2010-09-21 | reverse complement strand
CGCTCCGCTGCGGTCCTCGGATAGATCTCCATGCTCTCGCGCATGGCTCCATCCTCGCCGCCCGTTATGCGGACACTTCACTTGCTAAAAACACCGGACATATTATTAGCTAACGACAGTCGCAGCGGCGATGTTACCTAACTAGTAATCTGGCGGCCGTTTCGGCTGCGGTCGGATGTCAAGGGCTGCGGCCGTTAAATTTGGGTTTCATGCGGGCGCTTCTCGATAGGCCAGGCGCTCGCATTTGTGTGTCTGCCGACGGGCGCCACTTTTACTCGGCTCTAATTCTGGCAGCCACTCGGCTGTAATTCTGAGAGCCACACGGACGAGCCGGAAGAGGATTATGACCCAATGATGACTTCGTCTTCTGGATGGTATTCCACCGAGTGAAGAAACAGTCCCCGCGCGGGAGCCGTAGGGCCCGCGGCGGAACGGTTGCGCGCCGCGAGAATTCGTGCGACCTCGTCAATCGCCAGTTGGCCGCGACCTACGTCGAGCATGGTTCCTACGAGATTGCGCACCATGTGATGCAAGAAGCCGCTGCCGCGGACGCGGTAAACGAGGAGTTCTCCCGAGTCTGTCTGGCGCTTTTCCCAGGATGAAGAAAAAATCGTTTTCACGGTCGCGACCTCGAGAGGCGGGTGCGCTTGGACTATGGTTCCAGGGATCGTTGACGGCTCTTGCGCAGCGCGAGGATCGCGGTGCGACTGATCAGGATCCGTGGCGGCGAAGCTCTTGAAGTCGTGCTCTCCTTCGAAGATGCGCGCCGCTTGCTGGAGAGCATCGAAATCGAGCGGCCGGGGGTGGGAATAAACGTAGCGAGCCAGGAATGGAGAGTAAGTGTTGCAGTGGAGGACGCGGTATTCGTAGGTCTTGGCGATGGCCGAGTGGCGTGCATGGAAAGTACTGGGCACGACCTTCGCGTCGGCGATGCGAATGGACGGGGGAAGCGTGCGGTTGAGCGCGCGGAGCAGGTTTTCCGGAGGAATCGGAGCGCGCAAAGCGAAGCTGGCCACCTGCGCCAGAGCGTGGACCCCGGTATCGGTGCGGCCTGATCCCTGCGGCAGAGGCGTCTCGCCGGTGATTCGGCCCAAAGCGGCCTGCAACTCGCCCTGGATGGTCGGCAGACCAGGCTGGACCTGCCAGCCCTGGAAATCGGAGCCGTCGTATGCGAGGGTCAGCTTCCAGGTATGGAGGGGGCCATCGGTATCAATATCTTGAGCCACTCGGTCTTGAGCCACGGGAATCGCCTCATATCAGGATACTTGGGGGCGGCGGGAGGAGAAGGCACGTAGGGAACATTTGATTGAGCATCCGCCAGAAGGAGGGAAATGAGGCGATTCGGGAGCACGTTTGGTTCATTTCGCAAGAACTTCAAGGTTTTTCCACGCAAAAGTGATCGACGAGCATTGCCAGACCCGAGGTAGGTGGGCTATTTTACTAACTGGTTAGTTAAATTGTTCGACCGGGCAATCTGTCGCCCTTTTCCGCCTAACCAATTGGAGAGAAATCGAGTCGGATTCGACAACCGGCATTTGGATCGTGAAGGCATGGTGCCCGGCCATTACCGAGGCTGCCATGTGGCTTGGGTGAGGACTGTGGGAACCCGAAGCAAGACGCATTTAGCAGCGCGGACAGCCTGGCCGAGCGGTGCATGCCGCTGGAATTGCTCAAACCGCCTTGGCCGCTAAACACTACGCGAGAAAGATATGTTTGTGGGGAACGAGCAGGGTATCGACTTCGTAATCATGGATGAGCCATTCAGACGAATGCAACGGCGATAATCGTCTTGAGAAACCGCAATTTGCAGCCGGGGCGGATTCTGCGCCCTCTTGAAGCGAAACGCTTCGCGTGGCAAAGGAATTTTTGGAGAGAAACATGCTTTGTGACAGGACGTTTGTGTGTGATCGTGGGCGGGCAACCGCGCGCAGCGAACGCAAAGAAACCAGCCGGAACGGAAAGATGCGAGGAATTGCGGGCGGGCGATTGCACGCGGTGGCGGCAGTCCTGCTGACATTGGCGTCGACCATGCCGCCGGGTTATGCGCAGCAGGAAGCGGCTGGCTCCAAGGGCCCGGACAAAGCGGCGTCTCAGTTGCCGGCGGCGCCGACGCCTGAACCCACGTCGCCCTATCCGCTGCGGACATCGGGCCACGACTACTCAAGGCCATTTGCCGGCTGGATCGGCAATCCGATCGACATCTATCGTCCGACAACTATTCCCAAGGCGAGCTTTGTGAATTCGGTGCGGCTCGCCGACCTGGTGAAAGACGGCAAGATCTACCTGAGCCTTGCGGACGCGCTGGCGCTGGCCATCGAGAACAATTACGACATCGCCATCTCCCGCTACGATCTGGACATTGCGGACACGGATATTCTGCGGACGAAGACAGGAGCGACGCCGCTGGGCGCGCCATCGGGGCTGGTTACGAATACGCTGGGCGGATCCGCGTCAGCATTGGCTGCAGGCGGCGGTCCGGGCGGGACGACGGTCGGCTCGGGCGGTGCGGGTTCGGGCGTTTCAGGATTGACGCTGACCACGGCTGGCGCAGGACTGCTGCCCGAGACCATGGATCCCTCGGTGACCGGGACGATTCAGTTTGAGCGCGCGACACAGCCCCAGGTGAACACGCTCTTCTCCGGCGGCCTGAAGGCGCTCACGACCAATACCAACGAGTACAACTTCACGTTCAACCAGGGAATTGTGACTGGAGCGAATCTTCAAGTGGGATTTCAAAACCAGCGCATCACGACGGACAATCCGTTTGATACTTACAGCCCGCAGTTGAGCTCAATCTTCAAAGCGACTCTGACGCAGCACTTGCTGCAGGGCGCGGGCAGATGGATGAACGAACGCTTCGTCTACCAGGCGTTGAACGACCGGCGCATCACGAACTCATCGTTTCGCCAGCAGATTATCTACACCGTGAACCAGGTGGAGAGCATTTATTGGGGACTGGTGCAGGACTATGAGGACGTGCAGGCCAAAGAGCGTGCGCTGGACCAGAGCAAGCAACTGCTCTCAGACGATCAGAAGCAATTGCAGATTGGGACAATGGCTCCGCTGGACGTGGTGAATGCGGAATCCGGTGTTGCGTCGGACGAGCAGGGGCTGATCAGCGCGCAGAGCGCGCTGAACTGGCAGCAGCAGATCATCAAGCAGGCCATCACGCGCAATCTGAACGATCCCACGCTGTCGGCGGCCCCGGTGATTCCCACCGATCGTGTCGGCCTCGATCCGATTCCCGAAGAGAGCCAGCCGGTGGAAGCGCTGGTGCAGGAAGCATTTCAGCGGAGACCGGAGCTGGAGCAGGCGGTTCTGACGCTGCGCAACGACGAGATCACGCTTAAAGGTGCGCGCAATGCGTTGTTGCCGACGCTCGATATTTATGGCTTTTATGGATCGAGCGGCCTGGGTGGCGCGCAGAGCCCTGATGCGCTCAACTTCTTCACCGGCAAGAATTATGCGCCGGGAACCTTCCCCACGGTCGGGTACGGCACAGTGGTTCAGCATCTGTTTGACAGCTCGGCGCCGGATAAGGGCTTGGGATTCAACCTGACCGTTCCGCTGCGCAACCGCGAGGCGCAATCGGTGCAGGAGAGATCGTTGATGGAGTACCGCCAGGCAGAGCTGCGGCTGGAGCAACTGCACACGCAAATCCGCATGCAGGTGGCGAACCAGATGTATGCGCTCACTAACGATCGCGCGGAGGTGAAGGCGGCGCAGGCGGCGCGCGATTATGCGGAACAGAGCCTTGACGCTGCGCAGAAGAAACTGCACCTGGGCGCATCGACTACGGCCGACGTGCTGCAGCAGCAGCGCAACCTGGCCACGGCCGACGACAACCTGATTGCGGCGTACGCCGCCTACGCGAAGGATCGCGCAGGCCTTTATCAGACCATGGCCTCAACGCTGCAGCATTACGGCATCAATCTGACGGAAGCTGCCGCAGGGAGCGTGAGCACAGAGCCCGTGATTCCCGGGGTGGTTGCGGCCAAGCCCGGCAACGAGCCTTCAATGACACCGCCGGTGACGCCGGAGCAGCCGGCGCCGCCGCAGCCGCCCACGCAGTAGGGCTGCTGGAAGGAAGCACGAGTGGGCGCATCGGCGATTGGGGTTGATCCCCATCTTATGTTGTGTTTCAAGAGAAAGGCACGCTCAACCAGGACTGCGCATCCGGGTCTACGGGCGTCAGCGCCCTAGTGAATCAAGATTTACCCGGCACGGTTGGCACGTCCATCGGAGTAGAGCCTTCCCCTATTCATCCCGGAGCGCGACCAACGGATCAACGGTCGCGGCTCGGCGAGCGGGCAGCCAGCATGCGAAGAATGCTGCAAGCAGCATGGTAAGCAACGCCGCCGCGTACGTGCGCGGGTCGTTTGCGGAGATCTCAAAGAGTTGATTCTGCAGATACCGCCCCAACATCCAAGCGCCCGCTGAACCAATCGCCAAGCCGGGCACAACCATCGTGAACCCGCGGAAGAATACGTTGCCGACGACAGATTTTTTTGGCGCGCCAAGCGCCATGCGGATCCCAATTTCTCGGGTGCGGCGCCCAACATTGAACGCCAAAACGCCATATAGGCCAAAGAACGCAAGGACCAGCGCAAGTGCCGCGAACGAACCAATCAGCTTCGATTGAAACGATTGCCCTGAGATGGACGCCGCAATCCGCGAGTCAAGCGGGCGCACATCGTAGGCCAGTTCGGTTGTCGTCATCTGGAGCATTTGTGTTCTCACGGATTGAATCAGGGCTGACGGAGTTTGCCGGGTACGCACCACCAATGAGTACTCCGGGAAGAACGGAAATTGCCGAAGGGAGATGTAAAACTCTTCGTGATTGGTCTGGCTCAGGCTATCTTGAGTCGAGTCCCCCACAACGCCAATCACGGTGCAATGAGCAATTCCAATGTCGGGCGGGCCAAGCAGAATCTGCTTGCCGACGGGATTTTGGTTTGGCCAGTAGTGCTGGGCAAAACTCCTCGTTACGACGATATCGATTGGAAGTCCGCGCAACGCCGCGATGGCCTCATTCATGCTCGGCGCGGCCGAGGGCAATGACGGCCTCTGCTCCTCATCGTTAAACACACGGCCCTGCAGGAGGGGAATTCCCATCGTCCGGAAGTAGTCTGCCGACACAATTCGCTCCGATGACGAGGGATAATCGTTCGGTGATGGCGCAGGGCGGTCAAGAGGCCTGAACTGATTGTGCGAATCGTTGAAGCCGAAGGCCAGGTTGCTGGTCACGGCAGCAGACTGCACCCCCGGCAGTTGTGCCAGGCGATCCGCGGCATCCTGGTAAAACGCGCCAATACGCAATAGCGATCCGCCCATGCGAGCCCCCGGAGACGCCAGCCGCAACGAGAGCAGGTTTTCCGGATCGTAGCCAAGCGGCCTTGATGTGAGCGACCACAGGCTTCGCAGCACCAATCCCGCGGTGATCAACAGCAGAGCCGCGGAACCAACCTGCACAACGACCAGCAAGTCGAGCGCCTTGAAGCGGCCACGGACTGAAACGTCAGATGCACTACGATCTTTCAGCACTCGATTCGGATTCGTCCGGGAAAGCAGCCATGCCGGCACCATGCCAAAGCCGAAACCGGTCAGCAATGTTACCGCCAGCGTAAAGGCCAGTACCCGAAAATCCATCAGTGGAGCGCTGCCGGCATTCAGTTGCAGAAGCTGGACCGGAACCAACGACCTGAGAGCAATGCTGAGTGCAAATGCGAGGAAGAGCCCTGCCGTTCCCCCAACCGCGGCGAGCAGCAGACTCTCGACAATCACCTGACGAACCAGCCGCGGTCGATCGGCGCCAAGCGCGGCGCGAATCGCCATTTCGCGCTCACGTGCACACGAACGCGAAAGATAGAGGGTGGCAATGTTCACGCACACAATCAGCAGCACCATCCCCACCGCACCCATCAACAGCAACTGCCGCTGCCTGGCAACGCCCGTCAGCTGCTGGTGCAGATCGACCAGCGCGACACCCAATCCACTGTTGCTTTTTGGATACTGTTCGGCCAGATGCGACGCGATAGCGTTCATCTCGCTTGTGGCCGAAAGCAGCGTGGCTCCCGGTTTGAGGCGACCGAGCACCCTGGCGTTGCTGTGGCTGGCCCGGGCCTGCATGTACATCCCTTCAACAAAAGGCCCGAGTGGCATCACCAGTTCCGCGTCGGCGAAAAAACTAAATGCTGCCGGAAGAACTCCGACAATCGTGGCGGACTTTCCGTCCACATCCACCGCTTGCCCCACCATGCGGGGATCCGCATTGAAATGGCTGGTCCAGGCAGAGTTGGTGAGTAGAACCACCAGGGGAGATCCGGATCGATCGTCGTCGGCAGTCAAATCGCGCCCGAGCGCCGGGTGAAATCCAAGGACATTCAGAAAATCGTGATCCACCATCACTGTCGACATGCGCTCTGTGCCGGAGTTCGTCTTCAGATTCACCGAGGTTCCAGTGCGGTAGATCGTCAGCGCCGAGAACGAGGTCTGCCGCAGCTTCCAGTCAACAAAGTCCGGATAAGAGACCGGCATTAGCCCGCCCGATTTCGTTGTCTGCTCGCTCATGTAGACCAGCCGGTTCGGTTCGGGGTAGGGCAGCGGCCGAAACAGCGTCGCATTGATCACACCGAAGAATGCGGTGTTAGCACCGATGCCAAATGCCAACGTAACCACTGCCGCAATAGTGAAGCCGGGACTCTTGCGGAGCTGCCGCACAGCATAAGACACGTCTTGCTTCAAAAAACTCATCGTCGGCCTCTATCTAAACAACGCCTACGCGAATGTACATTTGGTTTTGAATGAAAGACTGCAATTCCCGTGCCATCTCCATCTGCGGGTCAGTGTGTGTGTTTTCAATAGTATGGCAGTCCTGGAAACCAGTTTTACGTTGGGCAATTGTTCACTTTTGGACGAACCTCACCGAAAACGAACATCTTCAGCAGCCAGAGAATGGCCATTAGAGGGACCCTCAGGTTGCGGCGAGTATTCCCCGATCGCGTTCCTCCTGAATACCCTTTTGCACAAGACCAGAAATTGAATTCGAGCAATCAGGCCGAGTTGCCCACTGAGATTCGGCACGGTCAGTCAACCATCTGAATCCGTCGCAATAAACGCCCCGGGGTACGGATTTGCGGGGGCAGGAACCGGCAGGGGATTCCTTGTGCAAGGCCGATCTGGCGGACAAATCCAGCATCTGGATCATTTTGGTCCGCCCCTGTGTCGCCGACTGCCCGCCCAGGTCAAACTTTCCTATTGCATTCCCATAGGAATGAGCGTACATTTCTCCTATTGGTTAGCAACAGGAGATTGGGATGAACGAAAAACCCGACGTCTTGCAGGGCACGCTGGCGCTGATGGTGCTGCGCACGCTGGAAACGTTGGGGCCGTTGCACGGCTACGGCCTGGCGCGCCGCATCGAGCAAACCAGCGGCAACCTGCTGCAATTGAACTACGGCACTCTCTACCCCGCGCTGCTCAAACTGGAGCAGGAGGGATTCATTCGCTCGCGCTGGGGTGTCTCAGAGAATAATCGCCGCGCCAAGTTCTACGAACTGACCAAGGCGGGCGGGCGACAGGTAAAGAACGCTGCAAAGGAGTGGGAGCAGACCACCGCAATTCTGGCGCGTTTCCTGGCACCGGCGGAAGAGGCGTAAGACAATGACGATGCGCAAGCTCAGAGCTGTATGGATTCGCCTGCTCGGCATGATCGGTGCGCAACGCGACGATGAAGAATTCGCCGCTGAACTCGCGAGCCATGTTGCCATGGACACGGACGACGGCGTTCGCGCCGGCCTTTCTCCCGCTGAAGCGCGCCGCCAGGCCCTGATTCACCTGGGCGGCGCCGAGCAGACGCAGCAGGCTCATCGCGAGCGGCGCGGGCTGCCGTGGCTGGAAACGCTCGTGCGCGACTTCACATACGGCCTGCGCACACTCGGCAGACACCTTGGGGTTACTGCCATTGCCATCCTCTCCATCGGCCTGGGCATTGGCGCCAACGCCACCATCTTCTCCATGGTTAGCCGCTTCGTCCTGCGTCCCGCGCCCATGGGCGATCCCACCACCTTGCTCGGGCTGCACACCACGCACGGCAGCGATCCGTGCTGCAACAACTTTTCCTTTCCCGCCTACACTGATCTGCGCGACCAGGCCAAATCCTTCTCCGGCGTCGCCGCCTACTATGAGTTGATTCCGGCCTCGATCGGTGGTGGCGGTCAGCCGGAGCGCGTCTGGGGCCAGGGAGTCACCAGCAACTTCTTCGATGTGACAGAACTCCCCATGGTCGTTGGACGCGGCTTTATCACTGGCCAGGAGAATGCGCCCGAAGTTGTGTTGGGAGCGGGCCTGTGGCAGCGCCGATTCAACGCCGACAAGGCAATCGTCGGCAAGCCCGTCATCCTCTCCGGAAGGACCTTCACGGTGGTCGGAGTGGTGACGCCGGCCTTCCACAGCGTTGATCAGATCCTGGACACGGAATTCTGGGTGCCGCTCGGGAATACTCGCTAACTGGCGTCCACTGTTCCCCCGCAGGATTCCCGCGATGCACACTGGCTGGCCGTTGTCGGCAGGCTGAAACCAGGCGTGACGCGCGCGCAGGCCGCAGCGGAGTTGAATACCCTCGCACAGCGTTTTGCCCTGACCAATCCAAAGACTGATAAAGAGAATCGCTTCTCGATCGACCAGGCAGGCTCATTGCCGCCAAGGCAACGCGGCGGAGTGGTTCTGTTTCTGGCTGGGCTCACAGTTGTTGTGTTGCTGGTGCTGGCGATTGCCGGGGCGAATGTGGCGAATCTGCTGTTTGCGCAAGCCGCCAGCCGCCAGCGCGACATGGCGGTGCGCCTTGCCCTTGGTGCCACGCGCGGCCAGCTGCGCCGCCAACTGCTGACGGAAAGCGTGCTGCTAGGCCTGGGCGGCGGCGTGCTGGGAGTTCTTTTGTCGCTCTGGGCCACGCGAGCGCTTTCCGCGCTTCACCTGCCCGCACCGGTTCCCATCGATCTGCGCATTGACGTGGACTGGCGCGTACTGCTGTTCGCCTTCGCTCTTGGCGTGCTCAGCGGGCTGCTGTTGGGCATGGTTCCTGCATGGGCCGCATCCCGTCCGCAGTTGGCCAACGCGCTCAAGAGCAAAGACACGCTTGCCAGTTCCGGCCGCCGCATCAGTCTGCGCAACCTGCTCGTCGTCGCGCAGATCGCCATGTCAGTGGTCCTGCTCTCCATCACCGGGCTCTTCCTGCGCAGCCTGCAAAGCGCGGCCACCATCGACATCGGCTTTCGCCCGCAGAATCTGCTCATGATGTCCGTGGACCCTCGGGTGCATGGCTATACGCCAGAGCGCACCGTCGCACTTTTCTCCCAGTTGCAGCAGCGCGTGACGTCTCTGCCCGGCGTTGTCTCTGCCGCCTGGACGGATGTGGCGCCGCTCTCGGGGGGCGATCGCAGCGACAGATTTCGTGCCGTGGGAGTGGATACGAGCGATAACAATAGCGCCAACGCTGAGCTCTTCATGGTCACGCGCGGCTACTTTGAGACGATGGGCATTCCCCGAACCGCGGGAGGCGACTTCGGCAGTGAAACTGCTACGGGCCCGAAGATTGCCATCGTCAACCGCGCCTTTGTGGAGCGCATCTTTGGCGGCGCAAATCCAATCGGGCGGCACGTCAGCGGCGGTGGAGCGACCTACGAGATTATCGGCGTGGCCGGCAACGTCAAGTCCCGGACACTGGGTGAAGACGTGCGCCCGGTGCTCTATCGCTCGATCGAGCAGAGCGTATCCAGCGATCCCTCCTTGATGGGCTATGCGCTGGTGGTTCGCACTGCGGGTCCACCCGCAGCGCTCAAAGCAACTGTGCGGCGGCAGATTCAGGCGCTCGACCCGACCATGGCTATCTTTAACGACGAAACAATGGAGGAACACGTGCGCACTGCGTTCTTCCTGCCGCGCCTTGCCGCGACACTGTTCGGTACATTCGGATTCATCGGCCTGGTGCTGGCTGCGGTGGGCCTCTACGGCGTGATGAGTTACGCGGTCAGCCGGCGCACGCGCGAGATCGGCATTCGCATGGCACTGGGCGCACAGCCCGGAACGGCGGAGTGGCTGGTGCTGCGGCAGGGCATGATTCTCACCCTGATCGCCGTGGCGCTCGGCTGGCCCGCTGCGTGGATGCTTGCCAAGGTAGCCTCCAGCTTCCTCTATGGCATTCAACCCCACGACGCGCTCACTTTCGCGGTTGTCCCTCCGTTCCTGGCTGCGATCGCCCTCGTCGCCTGCTGGATTCCTGCCCGGCGTGCGGCGTCAGTGGATCCGATGCAGGCTCTGCGGATGGAGTAGGAGAGAACCGGCAGCGCCATTGCCTTCACGGGCAGCGATTCCTGACAATTGGCTCGAATTCAGTAACACTCCTCGCAGGACTCCGTCTATCCATACACTATGCACTTTTGCCAGGCATCCGGACACGCCTTTCTCGGAGTCAGCCTTCTGCCGGCGGCTTTCCTGCTCGATGCCCAACAGGCTGCACCTGCGCCATCGCAGGCTGCTCCGCCTCCGACGCTTACTGTCCAGGTTCAACTGGTGAATCTGCCCGTGATTGTACGCAACAAGAACGGAGTTCTGGTGACGACGCTCGGCAAAGACGACTTTGCGCTCGCTGTCGACGGCCGCCAGCAACCGATCCGCTATTTCGACCGCGACGACAACCTGCCGCTCACACTGGGACTGCTTGTCGACATCAGCGGCTCGGTGCGCAGCGCTCTTGACGAAGAGCGCACCGCAAGCGAGGCCTTCTTCGACGAGATGGTGCTGTCGCCGGCTGGGCAGCCGCCCGATGAGGCATTTCTGATCCAGTTTGCGCACCAGGTCGATTTGCTTCAGGACCGTACGCCCTCAGTTCCCAAGCTGCGGACCGCTCTGCAGAGAGTTGGCGACGAGCCGCGCAACGATGCGCAGGATCGCAACAATTCGGGTTATGGGGGATACGGGCATCGGCGCGGCTTTCGCGGCGGCACCACCCTTTACGACGCCATTTATCTCGGCTCAACGGATGTGATGCAGAAACAGGAAGGCCGCAAAGCGATCGTCGTCCTGACCGATGGTGAGGATCGCGGCAGCATGGAAACGGTGAACAACGCGATTGCAGCGGCGCAGCGCGCCGAAACCGTTGTGTATGCGATCTACTTTCAGGGCGAGCAGCATGGATATGGGGGACGCGGCGGGTTTGGGGGCCGCGGCGGATACCCGGGTGGGGGCGGTCGTGGTGGCGAGCAGCACGTCGACGGCCGCAAAGTTCTCGAGCAGATCACCCGAGAAACCGGAGGCCGCATGTTCGAAGTTTCGGGCAAGCAAACTTTTGCCGCGATTTACAGCCAGATCGACGAGGAGCTGCGCTCGCAGTACCGCCTTGGCTACGTGCCCGATGCAAACACCGCTGCGCCGGGCTTTCACCGCATCGAGCTGACGCTGGTGAAGGACAAGAAACTGTCCATCCAGACCCGCGGCGGGTATTACGGAAGAGATTGAAACGCTGGTGTTCTTATGGGCCCGGCCCTGCAACTGAATATCGGAAATGCGCTATCGCTCGGCGACCTGGTCAAGCAGGTCGAAGAATTCGGGAAAGCTGATCGAGGCGGATTCGGCGCCCTGGATGAGGGTTTCGCCGTCGGCGCGGAGAGCGGCGATGCTGAAGGCCATGGCGATGCGATGATCGCCGCCGGAGTCGACTGTGGCGCCGTGAAGCGCTTGTCCGCCGGGCACGTCGAGTCCGTCATCGAATTCCGCGACTTCGGCGCCCATGGCGCGGAGATTTTTCGCAACGAGCGCGATGCGGTCGGATTCCTTGACGCGCAGCTCACGGGCGCCGCGGATGCGGATGCCGCCGCTCGTGAACGGTGCAATGGCCGCGAGCACGGGAAGCTCGTCGATGAGCTGGGCGGCGAGCGCGCCACTCACGTCTGCTGATCCCAGCCCCTCGGCTGGACCGGCGATCTGCACCACTCCGACCAACTCTGCGTGCTTTTCCTCGAGGTTCAAGACGGAGATCTTTGCGCCGAGCGAGATCAGGACATCGAGAAGCACAGCGCGGGTGGGATTGAGGCCGAGCGAATCAATTACGAGGCTTGAGCCGGGGAAGAGAGCCGCGGCGCAGAGAAAAAATGCGGCGGAAGAGATGTCGCCGGGGACCGCGGCTTCAATGGCATGAAGCGATTGCGGGCCAGGGATGGAGACCGAGCTGGCCGTGCGCGAGAGCTGGGCGCCGAATGCACGCAGGGCCAGCTCGCTGTGGTCGCGCGTGCGAACGGCTTCGTGAACAGTGGTGGTGCCGGAGGTCTGCAGGCCGGCGAGGAGGATACAGCTTTTGACCTGGGCGCTCGGAACCGGGGTGGTGTAATCGATGGCCTTGAGCGGCCCGCCCTCGATCGTTAACGGCGCGTGGCCCTCAGTGAGCGTGAGCCGCGCGCCCATGGCTTCGAGCGGTTTGCGGATGCGCTCCATCGGCCGGCGCGAGAGCGAGGCATCGCCGATGAGGGTGAAGCGGCCCGTTTGCGGCGCGAGCAGGCCAGAGATCATGCGCATCGTCGAACCGGAGTTGCCGCAATCGAGTGGATGGGCGGAAGGGGTGACGCGGCCGGAGACGCCGGTGATCTCGACGGAGTCGGGGCCAGTTCGGTTGACCTTGGCGCCGAGAACCTGCATGCAGGCGAGGGTCGACGCGCAGTCGGCGCCGGTGGAGAAGTTGGTGAAGCACGAAGTTCCCTCGGCGAAGCCGCCGAGCAGTGCGTAGCGATGGCTGATGGATTTGTCGCCGGGCAGGCGGAGGCTGCCGAGGATGTTGCGGGCGGGGCGAATCAGTCGTTCCTGAACGGAAATTTGCACAATTTCTCCGGGAAAATACTCGGATACTTTGAGTGTATCGAACCCGGCAAGTCCTTCATTTGGCCCTCGACCATGGCAAAAAAGACAAGTTGTGGAGACCGGTTCCCCAAAACTCCATTTTTGCCGTAAAATGAACCGCGATGACTGGATTCTCCTTTCCCCTCCGCTGCGCTTGCCTTGCGCGCTTCATTTTTCGATGTGCTCTGGTTCTCGCGCCGCTAGCTGCGTTCTTTTGGCCGGCCAGCGCCTCCGCCGCCACACCGGCGTTTCCGCTGCACACGTCAGGACAGTACATCGTTGACAACAACGGTGTGCGCGTTCACCTCAATGCCTTCAACTGGTACGGATCTGAGTCCACTGATTTCGCAGTCGAAGGGCTCGCGGCGCAGCCGCTGAACAGCATTGTGGCCACCATCAAGGGTCTCGGCTTCAACGCCGTGCGTTTGCTCTGGTCAAACCAGATGGTGGAAACGAACCCTGTGGTAGGCAATTACGCGCTGGCCGCGAACACGAACCTCGAAGGCGAGCACGCCCTCACCATCTTCGACACCGTGGTCAACGCCCTCACCAGCGCCGGCATCATGGTCATCCTCGACAACCACATGAGCAATGCCGGGTGGTGCTGCAGCACCACTGACAACAATGAGCTCTGGTACAACAGTAGCTACCCTGAGGCCAACTGGATCGCCGACTGGCAGGCGATGGCCACGCGCTACCAGAGCAATCCCATGGTCATCGGCGCCGACCTGCGAAACGAGCCTCGCTCTCCGGCCACGTGGGGCGGCAGCGCCAGTACTGACTGGCACGCGGCAGCCGAACGCGGCGGCAACGCGGTGCTCACCATCAATCCCCATCTCCTCGTTTTCGCCGAGGGCGTGAATTATGCCGGAGATCTTTCCGGCGTCGCCAACCTCCCGGTGCAACTGAATGTCGCCAATCAACTCGTCTACGAGGCGCACGACTACGGCTTCTGGTACTCCAGCTCGTCGTTGACCAGCTACAGCACATATGTAAACGACATCACTCCCAAGTGGGGCTACCTTGTCACAGGCAGCAACCCGCAGCCGCTGTGGATCGGCGAATTTGGCACCTGCAATTCCGCCGACACCTGCGATAGCAGCAACAGCTCCGCCGACCTCGGCTACTGGTTCAGCATTTTTTCCAGCTATGTTCGAGATAACAATCTCGATTGGTCCTACTGGGCCATCAACGGCACCACGGAATCAGGCAACGCCGGCGGCTTCGGAACGGTCGAGGGCTACGGCGTCCTCAACACCTCGTGGAGCGGCAGCGCATTGCCATCGCTCACTTCGCGCCTGCAGAGCATGATGGCGCCGGGCAGCTCCAACTTCAGCCTCATTCCCGGCGGCACGGCCGTCACCCTCGCGCCCGGCGGCAGCGGAAGCGCGACAGTCGCAATTGTTCCCGAGAACGGTTTCACTGGAACCGTCAATCTCGCTTGCACTGTGACGCCGCCAACCGGCGCCATCGATGCGCCCGCATGCAGCATTCCGTCCACTGAAACTGTCTCCAGCACATCCGCCGTAAACGCCACGGTCACCATCTCAACCACAGGTGCGGTGGCGCGCAACGCTCCTGCGCCCCGCCCGCTCTGCAATCCATCGCGCAGAACCGGCGGCGCCATCCTCGCATGCCTTGGGCTCATCATCGGCAACTTCGCGCGTCGCGGCCGCAAGAGCCTGCAGATTGTTCTTATGTTTTTGCTCGTCGCTTTGCCGCTCGCAGCTTGCGGCAGTGGCGGCGCAGGTGGCGGCGGCACCACACCTCCGACCGGAGGAACTTCTGCCGGTAATTATGTGGTCACCGTCACGGGCACCGCATCGGGCCTCAATGCCGTCACATCTCAGATTGTTGTCGTCGTCAATTAATCTCCAGCTCGAGAAATCGCTTACGCGCACAGAACGTAACGGCGATTCAGCAAGCAGTCAGTTGATCGGTTCCGGCGGCGCATTACTGGCTTGCCTTGTTTTAGTTAGCGGAAATTCTTCACGGCGCGCTGCAAGGTTCATGCTCGCACCCCTGGCGCTTTCCGCCACACTCGCGGTCACAAAATGGGGATCGGCGGTGGGCGCCCACACCGTGACGGTGACGGGCAGGGCGACAGGCGTAGGTTCGGCCACGATGCAGATCCTCCTTTCGATTCAGTAGATTTTCATTAGATTTTTTCCAGCATATACACACCTTCGCGGAAAAGGCGCATCCTATCGTGGAGATGCGCCATGCCGCTGAAAGCGAACGTCTTTCCCGCCTGCGCGCGACCAGCAGTACCTAATATCCGATCGATCAAGCCAGCCTCCGTCAGCAAAAGAAGAAATCAAGAGGGGCTATCCAGGTCGCCTGTGCGTTGTTTGAGATTCGCGCGGCGACTGCATTCGAGGGATTATCAATGGAGATTGCATCAGGTTTTGTGATCGTCTTCGCAGCTTGCGCAACGCTGTTGCTTGATCGTGCAATCGCGATTCGTCCGAGATGGGCAGTGGCAAGAAGAGGGATCCACCTTGTTCCCCCTCCGGCGGTGCAGCGGAACGTGGCGCGCCAACGCATTCAGTGGATCGACGCCCTGGAGTTTGCGCACCTGATACGCACCGATCCGGACTTGGTGATCTTCCGGCTGATCGATGATCGCGCGCCTGAAGGTGAACATGCCAAGCCGCCGGGAGTGGTAGCTCTGACGATGGAGCAACTGGCCAACACAATTCCCTGGATACCGTCCGGGAGCCGCATCGTGATTTACCGCCTGGGCGGCATCAGTGCGTCACAAGCGGCAAAGGTCGCGACCGTGCTGCGCGGCCGCGAAGCGCTGTTCTTCTCCGGGGACACGCACCACGAGGTCGAGGCTGAGTTCAGCGAGCCGGATTTTGCGGCGTGATTCGCATCGAGGATTTTCACAGTTGGAGTGAGAACGAAGATCTTCCCCGTTCCCACCCTAGCCGCAAAAACAAAGACGCGGCGAGTGTCCACCTCACGGATGAACACCCGTCCGCGGGGAACCCGGAGGGTGGGGCACCCCCTCGCGGCCCTAGTTGATTCATCTCACGAAAGCGTCGGCTCGCCGCTGACAGGCTCAAGGTGAGCGGTGAAGTGGCGCAGGAACGGCGCTTCGTAGGTGAGGTGCATGCCGCGAAGCTGCTCTCGGTTCTTCCAAACTTCCAGAATCACTTCAACAAGATAGTCGATGTGGCTCTGCGTATACACGCGGCGCGGGATGGCGAGGCGCACGAGATCCATTTGCGCTGCGGCGGCAAACATGAGCGTGCCGATTTCGACGGAGCGCACGCCACCTTCGAGATAGAGCTCGCTGGCGAGAGCCACGCCGGGGAACTGCGCAGTGGGAATGTGCGGCAGGAAGGCGCGCGCGTCGAGGTAGATGGCATGGCCGCCCGGTGGCTGGACGATGGGCACGCCGGCTGCGGCGATGTGGTTGCCGAGGTAGGCGGTTGAGGCGATGCGGTAGCGCAGATAATCCTCTTCAAGCGCCTCTTGGACGCCGACGGCAATGGCTTCAAGATCGCGACCGGCCAATCCACCGTAGGTGGGGTAGCCTTCGGTCAGAATCAGGAGATCCTTCTCCTGCTGGGCGAGCAGATCGTTGTTGGTGCAGAGAAAGCCGCCGATGTTGGCCATCCCGTCTTTTTTGGCGGACATGGTGCAGCCGTCGCTGAGGCGAAACATCTCCTGCGCAATTTGCTTGGGGGATTTTTCGGCGTAACCGGGCTCGCGCAACTTGATGAACCAGGCGTTCTCGGCAAAGCGGCAGGCGTCAAAGTAAAGCGGAATGCCGTGGCGCTTGCAGACGGCGCTCACCTGGCGCGCGTTCTCCATCGACACGGGCTGCCCGCCGCCCGAGTTGTTGGTGATGGTGAGCATGACGAGCGGAACGTGGTCGCGGCCGACGCGGGCGATGAGGTCTTCGAGCGCGGCCACGTCCATGTTGCCTTTGAAGGGGTGCAGGAGCGCGGGCTGGCGGCCTTCGGGAATCGGCAGATCGACGGCTTCAGCGCCCGTGAATTCGACGTTGGCGCGCGTGGTGTCAAAGTGCGTGTTGTTGGGAACGATGTCGCCTTTTTTGCAGGTCACGCCGAAGAGAATGCGCTCGGCGGCGCGTCCCTGGTGTGTCGGTATCACATGCTTAAATCCAAAAATCCCCTGGACGGAATCCCGGAAACGAACGAAGCTGCGGCTGCCGGCATAGCTCTCATCGCCCTCCATGATGGCTGCCCATTGATGGGTCGACATGGCTCCGGTGCCGGAGTCGGTGAGGAGGTCGATGAGAACGTCGTCGGCCGGGAGCAGAAAGAGGTTGTAGTGCGCGGCCTTGAGAAGTTGTTCGCGTTGGGCGCGGGTGGTCCAGCGAATCGGCTCGACGCTCTTGATGCGGAAGGGTTCGATGATGGTTTTGGCTTGCATAAATCTTGTCTGGAAGTCCGTGCGCATTATTGCGCGTGAGGGAGTGAAGGAGCAAGGGAGAGGCGAGGGAGTACGGAGTAGCCAATAGGGAGTAGGGGGCGAGAGAGCGAGTCGACAGGTAGGAAGCAAGATGTCAGCCAGACGGTAGCTGATGGATGGGCGACAATGCAGCCTGAACTCATGGGTGCTTGCTTAGACTGGATACTCGTTCGATCAGCTATTGATGAGAAGGGAGACCTCGAACATGAAGCCTAGTGAACCCAGCCGCACAGCCCTGATGATCGCCCGACAACGAGCTGCTCATCAAGTGCTCGATCATGGCTCAATCTTCAATGACCCATTTGCCATGAAGATTCTGGGTGAAGACGAAAAGGACGTGCTTCAGGTTGCGAACAAACACCCCGTGGCCAGCATCGGACGCCTGTTCACCGCTGCGCGAAGCCGGATTGCGGAAGAGGCTTTGTCAAGAGCTGTCGAAGGAGGGGTTCGGCAGATCGTCATCCTTGGCGCCGGACTCGACACTTTCGCACTGCGGAATCCCCATGGCGGACTGGAGGTCTATGAGGTGGACCACCCTGCGACGCAGGCATGGAAACTCGAGCGCGTGGCCGAAGCTCAAATCGCGCTTCCGCCGTGGCTTGTTTTCGTTCCAGTCGATTTTGAGCGGGACGATGTGGGAGAAAAGCTCGTGGCCGCAGGCTTTCAGCAGAACTCCCCCGCGTTTTTCACCTGGCTCGGTGTTGTGCCCTATCTGACACAGGACGCTATCGGCCGCACTCTGGATTACATGTCGTCAATCCCGAATTCGGAGGTGGTGTTCGACTACATGGAACCTCCCGAGGCATTCTCAGAAGAGCTAAGGCAAATAGAAAAGGCGCGGGCCGAGCAGCTTGAGAAAATGGGTGAACGTTCTGACACCCGTTTCGAGCCGGCTGGGATTGCAGCGATTCTTCGCTCGCATGAATTTTGTTCGATCGAAGACATCGATTTCCAGGAGATCGCGGCCCGGTTCGGCCGCGCAGTTCACGGACTTGCGCCCGGACACCTTGGGGCTCATGTTGTCCACGCCAAGCACTAATTGAACGCGGTCATCCATTGCTATTCAATTACAGAGCCGGGCGACCGGCTCATGCTGTCACCACGTGATTCTGCAATCGGCAGAGAACCTGTGCGGGCGCGGACGCCCGCACAACAGCCGGTCAGGAGACCGGCGCTACGAGAAAATCGGAGGCCGAGGCGACGAATAACTAACGGACGCGGAGGACGATGATGGTTTCGTCGTCGAAGCGGTCTTTGCTGCCCTGGAAGCGCGAGACGTCGGCGAGGATGGCTTCGGCGATCTCCTGTGCAGGGAGATCGCGGCTTGCGCAAAGCAGGCCGGACAGGCGGTCCTGGCCGTACATCTCTTCTTTTTCGTTCTCGGCATCGAGAATTCCATCGGAGACGAAGACGATGGCATCGCCCGGCTGCGTGGCAACGCTGAATTCCTCGTAGGTGACATTGGGAAACATGCCCAGGGGAAAGCCCTCGGCCTTGACAGCGACCGATTCGCCGGCGCGGCAAAAGACGGGCTGGACGGCGCCGGAGTTCGCAACCTGCAGGGTCTGGTTCTCATCATTCCAGAGGACGAAGAGCATGGTGACGTATTGCGAATCGAGTTTGCGCTCCTGGAGCGCGTCGTTGAGGAGGGTGAGCATTTTTGCGGGTTCCGGCTGCTGCGCGGCTGCTGCGCGCATGATCCCACTGACCAGCGCTGCGAACAGTGCGGCGGGCGCTGCTTTGCCGCTGACGTCGCCGAGCATGATCGCGGTGCGGTTCGGACCGTAGTCGAGAAAGTCGTAGAGGTCGCCGCCGATGGTGCGCGCGGGAAGAAAGCGGACGGCCATGTCGGCGTGGGGATGGGAAGGAGCTTCGTTGGGAAGAAGCCGGAGCTGCACCTCGCGGGCCATGGCGATGTCCTTCTCGAGCTGGCGCTCCTGTCGGCGGACAGCCTGATACAGCCGGGCATTCTCAATGGCAATGGCGATTTGCGACGCCAGCGTGGTGAGCATGCGTTCGTGTGCTTCATTGAAGAAAGCGGTGCGCGTGTGTTCCAGATCAAGCACGCCGATGACGCGCCCTTTATAGAAAAGCGGCACGATGAGCTCCGACTTGGTCTCGGGGTTCATGGGCAGGTAGCGCGGATCCTGGCTGACGTCGGGAACATTGATGGGACGCCACTCGCTTACCGCGGCGCCTACGAGGCCGGTGCTTGTGGGAATGCGGCGCATGGGCGCATGGGTATAGCCAAAACGCCAGGCGTAACGTGTGATGAGCGTCTCGCCTTTCTCGTCGAGCAGCATGATCGTGAACATCTGGTAGTCGATGAGGCGGCGGAGGAGCTGGCCGACGCGCTCGAGCAGTGGATTGAGATCGAGAATCGATGCCAGCTCGACGGCAATTTCATTGAGCACTTCCAGAGTCTGCGCCTGGCGTGAGACGCGGGCATAGAGGCGGGCATTCTCAATGGCCTGGGCGATACGGGAAGCAGTCATGGTGAGCACGTGGAGGTGCTCTGGACGGAAGAAATCAGCCTGCTCGCTTTCGATATCCATGACGCCGATGAGTCGGTTCTTATTGATGAGCGGCACGGCAAGCTCGGAACGTACGTCGGGCTTCGCATCGATGTAATAGTCCGCCTTGGAGACGTCATTCAGCAGGATCGGCTGGCGGGTGAGAGCTACCTGGCCTACCACGCCCTTGCCCACGGGAACCCGCGTGCGCTCCACCTGCGGCGTGTGGCCGATCTGGAAGCGCATGCGCAGATCGTTGGCGCGCTCATTGAGCAGGAAGATGGCGAAGATGCGATAAGGGATGACGGCGCGGACCAGTTCAGAGGTGCGAGCGAGGAGAGTTTGCAGGTCGAGCGTGGTGTTGAGCGCGTCAGTGAGACGCATGAGATAAGCAAAATCCGCTGGCTCGATGCGGACGTTGATGGAGTCGAGAGATGCGGGAGAAGTGGAGGCGTCGGCAGGGCGGTAATCGCCTTCAAACTGGTGCTGTTCCGGCGATGGCGGGCTCTGATCAGACATGGGTATCGAAGGGAATGATACAGCAGCGGACAGTGGTCAGTGATCAGTGATCAGACTTCGCGCCAGTACACATTGGTGAAATCGGGGAAGGTCGCGTCGAGACGGTCAAGGAGCCCCCGCGGTTTCGTCCGAGGCTCTGACCACTGATCACTGACCACTGTTCACTGAAATTACTCGGCAGCGAGTTCTTGGACGATGGCGACTGCGGCGGAGGAGCCGATGCGGTTTGCACCGCCTTCGAGCATGGCACGGACCTGGTCGAGGGTGCGGATGCCGCCCGAGGCCTTGATGCCGCAGCGCGCTCCCGCTACACCGCGCAGCAGCGCGACGTCTGCGGCGGCTGCGCCGCTGGAGGCGAAACCGGTGGAGGTCTTGATGAAGTCGGCGCCGGCCTGGATGGCAACTTCTGCCGCGCGCAGTTTTTCTTCCATGGTGAGCAGGTTGGTTTCGAGCGTGACTTTGAGCAGGGCGCCGTGATGGTGGGCTACGTTGACGACGGAGTGAATGTGGCGCTGCACCGCCTGATGGTCGCCGCTCTTGAGGAGCCCAACGGGCAGAACCATATCGAGCTCGCGCGCGCCGAGGCGGATGAGGGCAGCGGCTTCCTGGCGCAACGTGGAAACGAGGGAGGCGCCGAACGGATAGCCGATGACAGAGCCAGTGGGAATGCCTGTGCCTGTTAATGCGGCGACGGCGGTGGAAGTCCAGATGGGATTCACCAGCACACAGGCAAAGCAATAGTGCTCTGCTTCGGCGCAAAGGGCCTCCACTTGCTGGCGCGTGGTGTCAGGTTTCAGCAGGGTGTGGTCGATGGCTGCGGCGAGGGCTTGCGGATTGGCGAGAGTTTTTTTTGTGAAGCCGGCAGAGTCAAACGTTCCGTAATCGAAATCCAGGTCAGAGTCCTGGATCGCGATAATTGTACTCATGGGGAAGCTCCTTACTTGCCCGTCCATGCCGCTCTTTTGGCGGCTCAGTTACGGTCCCGGGAGATGAGTATAGGTCGTCTCCCATCCAGGGCCAAATGAATAGATGCAGAAATCGGCTCCGGGAAGACACCAAGGAGTAAACGAATGGGTTACGGGATAGGAAATAGACCGGTTATTCGGGATGGGCGGGCGCCATGATGCAGATATCAGGCAAGTTGCGGTAACGCTCTCCGTAGTCCATGCCGTAGCCGATAACGAAGAGATTAGGGATAGAGAATCCCACGTAGTCGGCATCTATCTTTTCGATGCGCCGGGAGGGCTTATCGAGCAGCGTGGCAATACGCAAAGTTTTGGGGTGCTGCTGCTGGAAAAGCTTGCGCAAGTAGGAGAGGGTGAGCCCGGTGTCGAGAATGTCCTCGACGATCAACACATTCTTTCCCTCGATGGGCTGGTCGAGATCCTTGATAAGCTTGACGGCGCCGGAGGAACGCTGGCCATTGCCGTAGCTGGAGACAGCGACAAAATCGAAGGTTGCGTCAGCCTCGATGGCGCGCGACAGATCGACGAGAAAGAACGCCGCACCTTTGAGCACGCCGACCATGGTCAGCTTCTCGCCGTTGAGGTCGCGCGAAATTTGCGCGCCCATCTCCGCAACTCGTTCGGCGATCTGTTGGCGGGAATAAAGGACGTCAAGACCTTGAGTTGTCATGGTGGCCATGCACACAGTATCGCCCGAAATTCAATCCGGTTCACTGTGTAAATCGGGGGAGGAATGAAGGAGATAGCGGGGTGGGCGGGGTTGGCGGCTTTGGGGATTGCTGCCCTGGCAATACCCTGTCCATCAAAGCTACGACGGAGCACCCCGGCTGGCGGCGGGGACGCCGCCAGTAAAGCCGGTCGGGAGACCGGCGCTACAAAAGCGCGAGGGTGGGGCAACCGCAGTGCCGAAACAGATCAAGATGCGTGCGCGTCTATACTGAAGGAGCGATGTTTCCCTACCTGCATATTGGATCCTTCAATCTGCCTACATTTGGATTGATGCTATGGCTGGCGGCTGTAACCGGGGCGGTTGTGGTGGACCGCGCATTCAAGCGGGCGCGCCTGACCGCCGATGCCGTGGGGATGGTGGCGATTGCCGTCGTGGCCGGGATTGTGGGCGCCAAATTGTGGCACGTGGTGGACACTCCGAGCGAGTTCCGGTCAATCGGCTGGGCGGTTTTATGGGATAACGCCGGATTTGCCTGGTATGGCGGGCTGATCTTCGGAATCTCGGCGCTGATTTTGCAGGGCATCCGGGCCAAGATTGGCGCGCTGCGCACGCTGGATTTGTGCGCTCCGGCGGCCGCGATCGGCTACGGCGTGGGGCGCATCGGCTGCTTCCTCTCGGGCGACGGCTGCTACGGGATCCCCATCAAGCCGGTTCATTTGCTTGGCATGACATTTCATCCGTGGGGGATGGCGTTTCCAAATGGAATTGAGCCAGTGTATGTGCCGGTATATCCGACCCCGCTTTATGAGCTGGCGGCGGGGTTGCTCATCGGCGGGTGGCTGTGGTGGCGGCTGGGCAAACGGCATGCGGCGGGCTCGATCCTGGGGCAGTACCTGGCGCTAAGCGGGCTGGCTCGCTTTCTGGTTGAATTTATCCGGCGCAATCCCAAGGTTCTTTGGGGTTTATCGAACGCGCAACTGGCCAGCGCGGGGGCGGTCGTGGTGGGCGTCGCACTCACCTTGTGGGCCGCGACGCGGCCCGTTCAGGTAAAGGAAAAAGCACCGGCACCAGTGGCAAAGCCGGCGTAGGGCAGTCCCGATCGGAAGAACCTTCAGCGACCATCCACCCAGAGCAGATCGCCCCGTTCGCCGCTGGCCAGGGTGTGCGACTTGTGGGTGGCCAGATCGACCAGCGCCAGGAAGTGTGCCCCAAACTCCTCCTCAAGAACAACGAGCCGCTTCCCGTCCGGCGAGATCGACGGGAAGTACATTTCCAAGTTCTTGTCTCTGGCAATCTCGGCGAGATTGGTTCCGTCCAGGTTCACGCGGAAGATCGCGGACCTGTGATGATCGTCGTCGGTAAAGATGATCGAGACTCCGTCGGCACCCCAGCTTGCAGAGGGTATGAGGGAGCGTGAATCGACGATTTTCTTTTCGCCAGTTCCATCGGAGTTGATGATCCAGATGGAAGCCGGGCCATTACGAGCTTCCGGCGGCCGGAGGAAGACCAGCTTTTTCCCATCGGGCGACCAGCGGGGGAGGGAGCCGAGCGCGAGAAAATGGATCTCAGAGCGCACAAGGTCAAGCACCATGAGAGACGGCCCTTTGTTGGTCCCGGCGTTGAACGCGATTTTGAGTCCGTCGGGCGACCAGGCGGGAGCACAAGGAGAGCCCGCAATTCTAGTCAGCTGAGTTCGCTGGGTCCCGTCAGTGTTCACCACCATGATTTGCGTATACTGCTGCCCGCCACCGGGCAGGCCGCAAAAGGCGACGTAGCGGCCATCTTGCGACAGCGCCGGCGCCAGCCCATCGGCAACTTTTCTCGGCCTTGATCCTGCGGGATCGGTCACGAGGATATCGTCGGTCGGGTCAAAAACAAGAGACTCGCTGAGCGGCGAAGGAGGGGTAAGCGGCGAAGGACGGTCGAGCTTAGTTGAGTTGTACTGGACTACCATGGCCCCGACTTTCCAAGCCGGTGCAGTGTCGGGACTTTGACCGGATGCGGTACTTGGGAGAACGAGAACGCAGCACACCGCCGACACGAGCAGAAGCGGGGATGTCCGGATCATGTGCGGAATTATGCATCCGCGCGAGAACTGATTCAACGGCTAAAAGATAGAGGCCGCGAAAAAATCAGCCGGAGGGCCCAGATGGTCATGTGATTCACGTCATGTTTACTGCGACGGCTCGTGGTCCTCAAGTGATCTATAACACATGTGATGGCGAACACAGCAAGTCGTCTTTTGTCTTAAGTAACGTCGCTCACATTGGCCGGTAAATTCCTGAATTGCCCATTGCCTCCTGATTCTTCGGGGATTTACCGGCGCAGTACCGTGAGCGAGGTAAGCATGGGTCAATCTATTTGGCAGTCAATGCAGCAGAAAGGCTACAACCGCAGAGAGTTTCTGCAGTTCTGCACTGCAGCGGCAGCGGCGGCAGGGCTGGCGAAGTCGGCGGTAGGCCAGGTCGTTTCGGCCTTTGAGAAGAAAGAGAAGCCTCCTGTTGTATGGATGCACTTCCAGGAATGCACCTGCTGCAGTGAGTCGTTCATCCGGTCGTCGCACCCCATTGTGGCGGACGCGCTGCTCGATGTGCTTTCGCTGAACTATACCGAGACGCTGATGGCGGCCTCGGGATTCCAGGCGGAGAAGAGCCTGAACGACACCATCAAAAACAACAAGGGCAAGTACATCGTGCTGGTGGAAGGCGCGGTGCCCACCAAGGACGACGGCGTTTACTGCATGGTGGGTGGCAAGACCGCGGAATCGATTCTGCAGACTGTGGCTGCGGATGCGGCGGCAATCGTTGCGTGGGGGAGCTGCGCCTCGAATGGCTGCGTGCAGGCGGCCAAGCCGAATCCGACTGGCGCCACGCCGATCTCGAAGCTTGTTAGCAAGCCGGTGATCAACGTGCCCGGCTGTCCTCCCATCGCCGACGTGATGATGGGCGTGGTGACACACCTGCTTGTGCTGGGGCAGCTGCCGGCGCTCGACAACCAAGGCCGGCCGAAGGAGTTCTACGGACGGCGCGTGCATGACACCTGCTATCGCCGTCCCAATTACGACGCCGGGCTCTTCGTCGAGTCGTGGGATGACGAAAACGCGCGCAAGGGTTATTGCCTTTACAAGATGGGTTGCAAGGGTCCTGTGACCTACAACGCGTGCTCGGTGACCAAATGGAACGACGGAACGAGCTATCCGATTCAGTCAGGCCACGGATGCATCGGCTGCAGCGAAGCGGGCTTCTGGGACAACGGCCCGTTCTATCAACATCTGGCTTCATTCCCCGGATTCGGCGTGGAGAGCACAGCCGACACCATTGGCACGGCAGTGGGAGTGGCCACGCTGGCCGGAGTTGCGGCGCATGCAGTGGTAACCAACATACGCAAGCGCAGCGTGATCGCGGAAGTGCACGCTGAAGATCACAAGGAGTCGTAATCAATATGGCAACGCGTGTCGTCGTCGATCCCGTAACTCGCATTGAAGGCCACCTTCGCATTGAAGCGGTGGTAGAAAACGGCGTCATCACGGACGCATTCAGTGCCGGCACCATGATTCGCGGACTGGAGAAGATCCTCATCGGCCGCGATCCGCGTGATGCCTGGGCCATTACCGAGCGCGTTTGCGGCGTGTGCACTACTGTGCATGCGCTGGCCAGCGTGCGCGCGGTTGAGGATGCCCTGGGAATTTCGGTGCCACCGACCGCGGAGCTCATCCGCAACATCATGGCGACCACGCAATACGTGCAGGATCACGTGATCCACTTCTACCACCTGCACGCGCTCGACTGGGTGGACATCGTCAACGCGCTCAAGGCCGATCCGAAGAAAGCAGCGGAGCTGGCGCAGTCGTTCTCGAAGTGGGACAAGAATACGCCGGCGTATTTCTCGGCGGTGCAGGACAAGATCAAGGCGTTCGCCGCGAGCGGGCTGGGCATCTTTGCCAACGGCTACTGGGGCCATCCGGCCTACAAACTGCCGCCGGAGGTGAACCTGATCGGCGTGGCGCATTATCTGGATGCGCTGGAGTGGCAGAAGGAAGTCGTCAAGATCCACGCGGTGTTTGGCGGAAAGAACCCGCACCCGAACTATCTGGTTGGCGGTGTTCCGTGCTCCATCAACACCAATGAAGTGGCGGCGATCAACTCTGAGCGACTGAACCTGGTTTCGCAGCTCATCAGCCAGGCCGACGAGTTCGTGAACAACGTCTACATTCCTGATCTTCTGGCTGTGGCGTCGTTCTATAAAGATTGGGCGAAGTACGGCGGCGGGTTGCACAACTATCTCTGCTACGGCGAGTTTCCGACCAACGGCTACAACCATCCCGAGTCGTTCAAGTACGCACGGGGTGCGGTGCTCAATCGCGATCTGAGCACGGTGTATCCGGTGAATCCGCGCGACACGCAGGAGATCAAGGAGTACATCGCGCACTCCTGGTACACCTACGAGGGCGGAGACAATGTGGGCGTACATCCGTGGGCGGGCGAGACGAACATCAAGTACACCGGCCCCAAGCCTCCGTTCGAGAGCCTCGAGGGATTCGACAAGTACTCGTTCCTGAAGACGCCACGGTGGAAAGACAACGCGATGGAAGTGGGGCCGCTGGCGCGCCTGCTCGTCTCATACGCAGCCGGACACTCCGATGTGAAGGAGCTGGTTGGCTCGACACTGGGCAAGCTGGGCGTGCCGGTCGAGGCGCTCTTCAGTACGCTGGGCCGCACTGCGGCGCGCGGACTGGATGCGGCGCTGGCCATGATCTGGCTGAAGGAGTTTTACGGCGACCTGATGGACCGCGTCAAGTCGAACGAAGTCTCCACATTCAACGGCGAAAAGTGGGACCCGAAGACCTGGCCCGCGGATTGCGAAGGCGTGGGACTTGAAGAGGCTCCGCGCGGATCTCTGGCGCATTGGATCAAGATTCACAACGGCGCCATTGAGAACTACCAACTGGTGGTGCCGACCACCTGGAACGGGTCGCCGCGCGACGCCAAGCAGCAGCGCTCGTCGTTCGAAGCGGCGCTGATCGGCACGCCGGTAGCGAATCTCGAGCAGCCGGTGGAGATCATCCGCACCATCCATTCCTTTGACCCGTGCCTGGCCTGCGCCGTGCATCTGTACGATCCGCAGGGACGGCACCTTCACCAGATTTCCTTCGAGTAGAGGCGATGAGCACACAGAGCACTGGTGCAAGAGACGTTTTTCGGTTGAATGGCGGGGCGCCGGTCGAGTACCGCCGCGTGTATGTGTGGGAAATGCCGGTGCGCGCCTACCACTGGATCAACGCGATCGCGCTGACGATGCTGTGCATCACCGGTTTCCTGATCGGACACCCGATTCGCATCGCCTATGCGCAGGAAGCCTATCAGCAGTACTGGTTCGGCTGGGTGCGGTTCCTGCACTTTGCGTCGGCGTGGGTCTACGTCTTCAACTTCATGGCGCGGCTCTACTGGGGCTTCGTGGGCAACAAGTACGCCAAGTGGACCAATTTCTTCCCGCTGAAGCGTTGGCAACAGCAGGAGATCGTGGACGTGGTCAAGACGGACGTGCTGCAGGTAAAGATGCACGGAGAAATCTCCACCGGCCACAACGCGCTTGCGGCTTTAATCTACTTCCTCACGTTTCTGGTATTCGTCTTCCAGACCATCACCGGATTTGCGCTCTACTCCAGCATGAGCAGCTCGTGGATTCCAAGAATGTTTAAATGGGTGGTGCCGCTCATGGGCGGCGACGCCAGCGTGCGATTCTGGCACCACACGTTCCTGTGGTTCTTTGTCACGTTCGTCATCGTCCACATTTACCTTGCCTTCTATCACGACTACATCGAGGGCCGCGGTACGGTATCCTCAATCATTGGCGGATGGAAGTTCGACAGGGTGGAGAGTGGCGAGAAGCCAAAATAGTCTGAAGAAGACGCTGGTACTTGGCCTGGGCAACGTCATCATGGGCGATGAAGGCGTTGGCGTTCATGTGGTGCGGGCGCTGGAAAAACACACACTGCCGGCCGGAGTGGAATGCCTTGATGGCGGAACGGGTGGCTTCATCCTGCTGGAGCCGCTCCAGAACGCTGACCGCATCATTCTGATCGACGCCGCGGCCGACGGCAATCCTCTCGGAACCGTCACGCGCACCACGCCTCGCTTTTCGAAGGACTATCCTCCGACACTGACTGCCCACGATATTGGGGTCAAAGACCTTCTCGATGCTTTTTACATGCAGGGCGGGGCGCGTGAAGTGACGTTGTACGCGATTACCATCGATCCCCGGCAACCGATCGCGATGGAGCTTTCGGAGTCCGGGGCGAAAGCAGCGCAAGTAGCTGTTATCAAAATACTTAAAGAGCTGAAGACCGCCGCTTCGGGCGACTGATTCTGCCCCTTCAAGGGCCAGGGTGAGTGCCCGGCTTGCAATTCGGACCATTTCAGTCTAATATTCCAAACATGGGAGCGATGACCTGTTGTCGGTGCTGCTGTATGCCGAGCGCGCGGCACAGGACCCGGGTCTAAGCTCAAGACATTAGAATCCACGGCTTCCCCGATGCCCGCGAACCAGCCCAAAGCTGACGCGGGCATTTCATTTATGCGGTCGATTTCCTGATTATGAACATCAAAGGATGGCGATGAGCGAGATTCCCCAAAAAGAGACGAAAGCCCAACGGATGGAGCGCCTCAAGCGCGAAAAGAACCCCTGGGAGACCTTTGACGAGGTTCGTGCCTTCGCTCGTGCTGGACGTTCAAGCGTGGTACCCGAGTGGGCGTCAGCATATTTCAAGTGGTGGGGCGTTTACACGCAAGGCGATGGCGTGGGCGCTACGGGCGGCAAGGGTGGGGAAGGAATCGCTTCCGAATGGTTCATGATGCGCGTCGGCATTCCCAATGGCATCGTTTCTTCGCATCAGCTCCGCACCATTGGCGGGCTCGCGCGCAAATATGCGCACAACCTGGCCGACATTACCGTCCGGCAAAATATCCAGCTTCACTGGCTTTCGATCGAGTCCCTTCCTGAGGTGGTTGAGGCGCTGGACCGGATCGGCCTGTCGCCGAAGGGCGCATGCGGCGACGTGGTCCGCAATGTGACCGGATGCCCGCTGGCCGGCGTTGCTACCGACGAGTTGATCGATGCTTCGCCCATCGCATTCGCCATTGCGGATGAATTGAAGGGGAATGCGGATTTTTACAACCTGCCGCGCAAGTTCAAGATCTCTGCCACGGGTTGCCCGTCATGGTGCAATTATCCCGAGATTAACGACATTGCGCTGACACCCGCGGTGCGCGATGGGGAAGTGGGCTACTCGCTGCGCGTGGGTGGAGGGCTTTCGAGAGAGCCGCATCTGGCAGTTCGCCTCGATGCCTTTGTTCGTCCCGACCAGGCAGTGCGCGTGGTGCGAGGCGTGACCGAAATCTTCCGCGATCAACAGGTGCTGCGCGAAAGCCGCGAGCGGGCGCGCATGAAGTACCTGTTCGTGCGCGAGGGCTGGACTGCGGAGCGTTTTCTCGATGAGCTGCACGCGCGGATCGGCTTCAGGCTCGACCCCGCGGTTCCCGAGGAGATTCCCGACGAGAGTCTTCGCGATCATGCCGGCATCCATCCACAACGGCAGACGAATTTGGCTTACGTGGGGGCTTCGGTTTTGAACGGCCGCATGACAGGCGAGCAACTCGAAGCCGCTGCGGAGCTGGCCGAGCGGTTCGGCAGCGGATCGTTGCGCGCCACTGTTTCGCAGAACCTGGTCATCATCGATGTGCCGTACGCCAGGACCGGCGAGCTGGCGCGCGAACTCGGGCAGATCGGACTTTACGTTGAGGCCTCTCAGTTCTGGCGTGGCGCCATCGCCTGCACCGGCACGGAGTTTTGCAAGCTGGCCATCACGGAGACCAAGGGCTTCACGCGCTGGCTCGTGGACGAGCTCGAAGAGCGGCTTCCGCAGTTTGATCAGCAGCTAAAGCTGCACGTCACGGGCTGCCCCAACGGATGCGGCCAGCACTGGATTGCAGACATTGGTTTGGAAGGAAAAAAGATCAAGCACGATGGCCAGCTCACCGACGCGTACTACTTCTGTCTCGGCGGATCGGTGGGTGAAAACTCGGGCATCGCGCGGCCAGTCGGATATCGTTGCCCCGCGCCGCTTGTCCCCGAGGCCATCGAGCGTCTGCTGCGAAATTACCTCGATGGGCGGGACTACAACGAAAGCCTGCGGTCCTGGTTCGCGCGACATAGCAACGACGAATTGCGCACACAGCTTGCCGGTGAAGTTGCGGAGCCGGTGGAGCGCGATTTGCCGGCGGGGCCTGTGCCGCACGCGGTCGCGGAGTGAGAAAAGCAGGGAATAGGGAGTAGGGAATAGGGAATTGAAAGACAGGGACCTTGGAACGAGGGAGCAAGGGAAAAGCGCGATGAGCTTATTGCCGATCTTTTTGAATCTTGCGGGGCGACCTGCGCTGTTGGTGGGGGCGGGCGCTGTCGCTCTGGACAAGATTGGCTCGCTGCTCAAAACCGGCGTGCGCCTGCGCGTGATTGCGCCGCGAGCGCGCGCGGAGATTCAAGAACTGGCTGGCGAGGGCAAGCTCGAGCTGGTGTTGCGGGCGTTCGAGCCGGCGGACCTCGATGGCAACTTCATCGTGATTGCAGCGACCGATTTGTCAGAGGTCAACGCAGCGGTCTACCGAGAGGCGGTCGCGCGCGGCATTCCTTGCAACAGCGTCGACGATATTCCCAACTGCGACTTCTTCTTCGGATCAGTGGTCAGCCGCGGTGATCTGCAGATCGCCATTTCGACAGCGGGAGAAAGTCCCGCGGTAGCGCAGCGGCTGCGGCGCGAGATTGATGAGCAACTGCCGTCGGATCTGGGCTCCTGGCTCGCGGAGTTGGGCGAGTTGCGGCGCGAAGTTCTTGCCACGCACGAGCGCGGCGAGGAACGCCGTTTGTTGCTGCACGAGCTGGCGCAGCGGCAGATTTGCGATTCGGCCTTGTGCTCGTCGAAGCAACTGGCGCGAACGGGAAGGGAAGCGGCGCGCGCCCAGGCGGGAACGGCGTATCTCGTCGGTGCGGGCCCGGGCGATCCTGAATTGCTAACCGTGAAGGCGCTGCGCCTGATCGAAAGCGCCGATGTGATTCTGCACGACGACCTGGTGCCGCAACCGATTCTGGACCTGGCGACTCCGGGCGCCGCGATCATGAACGTGGGCAAACGCTGCGGCGCGAAAGGGATCACGCAGGAAGAGATCAACGCGTTGATCGTCGACCATGCGCGCGCGGGGCGAAGCGTGGTGCGGCTCAAGAGCGGCGACCCGTTGCTTTTTGGGCGTGCGGCGGAAGAGATGGCCGCGCTTGAAGATGGCGGCTTGCCGTTTGAGATTGTGCCCGGCGTTTCTGCGGCATTTGCGGCGGCCGCGGCAATCGGCCGGTCGCTCACCGATCGCGAATGGGCCTCGCATGTCATTTTGTCCACCGGGCATCATGCGCAGTCGCATCACCGCGAGACGCTGCCTGCAATTGAGGCTGCCACGCGGGTGGTATACATGCCGGGCCGCGACTTGAAGATGCTGGCCGCTGAGTGGATCGCCGAAGGCCTGCCGCCGGAGCTGCCCTGCGTCATGGTTTCCCATGCGGCGCAGGCGGAGCAGCAGGTGACTCAGACAACGCTTGGCGAGTTGGGCGAGCTGGAGCCTGCGGCGGCGCCGAGTGTGTTGCTGGCAGGATGGGCGGTTCGGGAGCGCCGGGTGGTTGATCGGGCCGTGGAAGGCGCGATCAAGTCACAAGCATAGAGCAGTTCGCAGTTTCAAATTTGTTCGAAATTCCTGCCTCGTCCCTACGAGCCTCACGAATCATTCTGCATGGGTCCCCCCGCTCTGCAAGATTGGGGAATGAATGCACGGTTCGACGTGCCGGCCCGCTTCAGCGGACGTAAGAAACGATCTCTGATCTCTGTTCTCTCGCGCTTTGGCGTGCAAAAACGCGACAAAAAGTGGCGCGAAACCGCGTTTTAGAGGTCAAATAATTGCATTTAATTGCAAATAATTCCACTTTCGCGAAATTGTTTGGTGCGCTTTGCTCTATTTCGCATGATTCCAGGCGCTTTACAGCCTCTATACCGAAAACCTGCACTAAAACCAGTGCGACGGCGTCTTAGGTTGCGCGAGATATTTCATCTCACCCTTTCGCAAAGAACGCGAAAAGGACGGGCAACTGCACTCGGGAAAAATTTGTTTGTTTAAATGTTTTTCATAATCCCGTCAAATCTTCGTCACATTTCCTTACTAAAGTCAGAACAACTTCTCGGGGTTCCCCACGCCGAAGAAATTTATTCGGAGGTCAACAAGTGAATAAGAGAACAGCAGAAGTGTGGCGCACAGCCACACTAACGGTCGTGTGCCTGATGATGCTCATTTCGGGAGTGCGCCGCATACATGGGCAGCAGAGCACGGGTACGATCCAGGGAGTCGTCGTGGACCAGAGTGGCCAGGCGCTTCAAGGCGCGGCCGTCGCAGTAACCAGCCTTTCGGGAGTGAAGAGCACAGCAGTCAGCGGCGCGGAGGGCAAGTTCAGCGTCGGCGGCCTGAGGCCGGGCGAGTACAAGGTAGAGGTTTCAGCAACCGGATTCGCCGCCGAGATCCGGCATGATGTGAGTGTTGGTGCGGGCGCAACCGTGAACCTTCCAGTCACTTTGAATCTGGCGTCGGTGTCGGAAGAGGTTACGGTGGAAGCCGAAGCAGACACGTCGGTCGCTGCGCAACTGTCGCCAGTGAAATCGGTGTTGGATGCGGCATCGGCGCGCACCGAAATCACGAGCCAGTACGTGAGCGAATTCACCTCGCCGGTCACGGACTTTGCGGATATTACGCAAGCGGCGCCGGGCACGGTGAGCTGGAGCGCGAACGGCATCGGCATGGGACAGGCGAAGATTTATTTCCGCGGCTTCAAAGACGACGATTACACGATGACCTGGGATGGGATTCCGTTCGAGGATGCGAACGACCCGAGCCATCACTCGTGGGCGTACGTTCCTGCGCCGGCGATTGGTTACGTGGACTTTGACCGCAGTCCCGGGACAGCAGCGGATATGGGACCTGCCAACTATGGCGGCTCGATCCACATGTTCTCGCCGCAGCTGCCCGACAGCATGTCGATGCAAGCGCAGGAGTCCTATGGATCGTTTAATACCAACCAGGTCCTGGGCGAATTCAATTCCGGGCTGTTTGGCGGAAGCAATCCCAAGGCAAATTTCTGGTTTGAAGGCCACCACATGACATCAGACGGCTATCAGACCGACAACTTCCAGGTGCGCACGGCGGGCAGCGCGAAGTTTACCTACAAGTTTTCGGACAAGACGTACCTGTCGCTGATCGGGACCGTGGTGCTTGTGGACAGCAACACGCCGAACAATGACGCGACGCGCGCACAGCTTGCACAATATGGCGACAACTTCCTGATGCAGTCGAACCAGTTCAACGCCGACGGCTCGTACAACGGGCTCTTTTATCGCTACTACACGTACCACGTGCCTACGGACTTTGAAATCGTCACGTTCACGAAGGATTTCGCGCACGGATGGCGGCTGGAAACGAAGCCGTACACCTATTCGTATTCGAACCACCAGCACTACAACAACAACCAGGTTGCGGGGACGGTTGCTTCTCCCGCCGTCAGCTCCACGAGCGCCATCAACAAGATGAACCAGTACAACCGCATCGGCGAGATCACCTCAGTGAGCGCGGCGTCAAAGTACGGGGTATTCCGCACCGGCGCGTGGTATGAGTTCACGCCGACGAATAGGTACCAGATCAAAAGCGATCCGCGGACCTGGGTCGACTCGACTCTGATCTCGAATCTGAAATTCCACGAAAACTTCAACATTCAATCTGTCCAACCGTTCGCGGAGTACCAGCTTGTCGCGATTCCCAGGTGGACGATCACGGCGGGCATCAAGGATGCCTACTACAACATGTGGCTGAAGCAGTGGGCGGATGGCAAAACCATCGGTCCCCTGAATTGCCCCAGCGGTTCCACCTCTCAGTCTTGTCCGAGTTACGTCACGCACGATGCCGGGTACAACAACTGGCTGCCGTCGTTCGAAGCGAATTTTCGAATTCGCGACAACTGGTCGGCGTATGGGCAATATGGGCGCGGCAGCATCATCCCGTTCAGCGCAGTTTTCGATGTGTCAGGGGCGCAGGTGGCAGTGACTCCGCCACCGACGATTGCGAGTACCTACCAGGGCGGGTCGGTGCTGAAGCTGAACCGGGTGAGCCTGGATGCGGATGCATACCACATCCACTTTGTGAACCAGTACTCAAGCTTCACGCCGAGTTCTGGGCCGGATGCGGGCTTTACGTATTACTACGCGACGCCGCCTTCAAACACGAACGGACTTGAGGGAGAAGGGAACGTCGCATTCGGCGCGGGGCTCAGCCTTTTCCTGAACGGCACGTTGGGCAGCGCGAAGTACGAAGCAGCTGCGGCGCAGGCTGCGACGACAACGGCTCCGGCCACAGCTGCGAGCCCGGAAGCATGGGTGGCGCTGGCGCCGCACGACTCCGAGAGCTTGGGCCTAACGTATCAGAGCAAAGGCTGGGATCTGGGCTTCTTTAACAAGCGCGTGGGCACGCGGTGGGAGGACGACGGCGCATATCATCAGACGGTTCCGCTGGATTCGTTCTGGATGAACAATCTGTTTCTGAATTACACGATTCGGAATGGATCGCGCTTCGAGAACTCGAAGATCAAGCTGAGCTTCAATAATCTGTTTGACTACCACAACGTGGTGGATATTGGAGCGGCCAACCCTGTGACGGCATCGCTGGTGCAGTACGCGCAGAGCCCGAACGACACGCTGGAGCTGTTGCCGGGGCGGAGCGTTATGGTTACGTTCCAACTGGGGTTCTCGCCGAAGGAACGGTAGGCGGCGGAAGATATTCCATCCCATCCTTTCGCAAAGAACGCGAAAGGATGGGGCAATCGGAATATTGGAACCAACCGGGGATTGCGCGGTTATTGCTCAATGACGATGACTGCGGATCGGGCCGGGATATTCAATGATCCGGAGAAGGGTTTGGTGTCAGGCTCTTCCGGCGTTGCCATTACCAGCGTGCCGGGATGGGGCAGGTCGAGCTTGGCCATGATGGGCTTGGCCTGCTCGAAGTTCACCACCACGACTGCGCGCTTGCCGTCGGAGCGACGGAAGACGGAATGGCGAACGCTGCCGTCAGCCGTGACCTTGGCGCCGATGTCGTCGCGGCAGTCGGCGTCCCAGACCCACGACTGATATTTCTTGCGCAGGGCATCGACTTTCTTGCCGTATTCGAGCGTGAGCGGGAAGGCGGCGATGCTGCCTTTGAAGTTGTAGGGCTCGTACTCGATGATGTAGCGGTACAGGAGGCAGAGGTTCACCTCTTCGCGCGCATTCCAGCCGCGAACGGCGGCCATGAGCGGGGCTTGCGGGTCGATGTAGCGCAGAGCATGGCGCGTGCCCAGGCCGATGCGGTAATAGCCGAGAACATAGTGGGGCATGAGCCAGTCGCCCGGGCCTTCGCCGGAGAAGAGGAAGTCGGGATTCACCTTGTCGGCGGCGGCGCGAAACTGCTTGACCAGCGGAATGTCGGAGCCGAAGAGAAAGCCGGGCGGGTTGTATCCGTGATCAGCGCTGAAGTTGTAGGCAACGCCGTTGTGCTGCATGACCTCGTCGAAGAGCCAACCTTGCGCGCCGAGGGCGAGGATCTTCTCGAATTGATTCGTTGCGATGTCGCGATACTCCTGGCAGCAGACGTCCATGATGGCGCGGCGGCGCCGATCGATGCCGGTCAAGCTGGGGGGCGTGTTGTAGCCGAAGCTGCCTGACTCGTAATTGTTTCCGTAGGGGTCGACGCACGCGTATTTGTAGAGGACTTCCCTGTAAAAGTCTGTGGACATGTCGGCAAAGACAGGCTTGGCGAAGAGAATCATTTTGACGCCTTTGGCCTGTAACTGCGCGATTGCGTCCTTGAGTTCCTGCCATGTGCCGAGGCCCGGATCGGTGTCGAGACATGGCTCGCCACCGTCCTGGCCGCCGCGATGCCATCCGACGAGTTGAATGGCAGCGACGCCGTTCTCGGCACATTCCGTGCCGTACTTCACAAGTTCGCGGTAGGGAATGCTGTAGTCCTGTTCCGAGCCGTCAATCTGCAGCTGCTGCCAGGAGTTGACTTGCCTAACCCAATCGGGAATATGCGGCTTGCCGAACCATGTTTCGCGCCACTGTTTGTAGATGTCGAGACCGGCGTGCCAGTCGCCGCTATAAGGGTGCAGGATGACGGGGGCAAGCTGGACCGCGGACTGCGGGTGAGCGTAGGTGAAATGGGTGACGCGAAATTCGAGATGCACCGGGAGATTGGAGATCTCGTCGGTTCGGGGCACAGCATTGTCATTCCAGTCGATGACGCCGGGATGTTGCTCGAAGGTGAACTGCGAAAAATAGCGCAGTGCGGGATCATGCACGCCGACGTAAATGCCTTGTTCGGAGGACTGAATGAGACAGAACTGGGTCTGAAAGGTGGGATCGGAGTTGACGGACTTGGTCGGATAGAGGATGCCCCAGTAACCGGTTCCTCCGGGATTCGAAAAGTGCGGATACACCTCGTCACCTTGCAGCGAGCCGACCCACATGTGTTCGACCGTGAGCGGCGAGTCCTGAGTGGGCGGATTGAGATCGCCCAGATAGGGATAGTCGATGGTTTCGATAGTGAGGGTGGATCTGTTTTCGAGCGTGGCATTGAAGGTGAGGCCGCCGTTTTCGAGGGTAGCCGTAGCCGTAAGCGTGAGCGGAACGACGCCACCGTGCTCGCTGACCGGATCCTTCCAGATGACCTGGACCTGATTTGGAGAAACTTTTTCGACTTTTGCTGCAGTCTGCTTTTGGCCGTTTACGAAATTGGCGCGCTGATGCGGCAGTGGAGCGAGCAGACGGAAAGAGATGCCCAGGGCGGGGCGTCGCTCGATGGTCCAGTGCGAGGCTTTGTGTTCCATCCGGGTAAGGGCGCCGGTGTTGGGATCGAAGGCAACGGCGAGGTCGGCGTCCTCAAGGAGGACTTCTCCGCTGGCGGCGGCCGCCTGCGCGGCGCTTATTTCGGCGTTTTCAGTGAGGGCAGCCAGCGCGGTGAGGCCCGCTAATTTGTTAAAGGTTCTCCTGTCCATTGTTTCCCCTCGATTCTTTTGATACGGTGAGTTGAGAGACCGGTCTCGCAACGGGATGGTAGCGGGTGCGGGCGGCCGATGTCAAGACTGGTATCGCGGCGGCCATTTCGCTCAGGATGAGCGTTGCATCGGTATGAACTTCAGGGATTTGAGCCTAGGACACGGGAGCGAGAGAGCGCCACGCGACGATGAAAAGGATGATGTAGCCGACGTCGCACCATGCCAGGGGGAGCCAAGCGGTGGGAATTCCGATGGTGAGCTGATACCAGAAGACCAGCCCCGAGAACGCGATCTTGACGCACGTCAGATAGGGGATGAGATCGCGGCGGGCGACCGGATTGGCCGCAATGTGCAGGAAGAGGGCTCCGACGATGACGACGAGCAAAGCAGGGAACTGTACAAACCCGATGTGGTAAGGCTGAGGGACGCCCGTGAACCGGAAGATCTGAGGCGATGCGAGAAACAACGACACGCCGAGCAGCAGATCGCAGATGCCGGCGATAACGAAGAGAACCTTGATCCATTTGATCGACATGGAGCCTCGAGGCAGAGTGAGTTCGCTGCGCCGATGGGCGACGGTGTTGCCCTGGAGATTCGTTCGCCGTTCCGATGCGCGGCTGCGCACGGGTTCGGCGTGGAGGAGTGAAGGCAGAGCGCCGGTTGCGTGTGCAAGTTGGCCAAATTGTAACGCAGAGGGAGTGCTTTTGGCTGGCAGATGTGAGCGTTCAGTTTGTTGTCAGTGGTCGGAGAGGGTCCGCAGATACATTGGAGTGATGGAGCAGTCGGGGGACAATTGGCGGCGCGAGCTGCGGGCGATGATCTCGCTCGCGGTTCCTGTGGTGCTGAGCGAACTGGGCTGGATGGCCATGGGCGTGGTGGACACCATTATGGTGGGTCGCCTGGGGCCTGCGGCCATCGGCGCCGTGGCGCTGGGCAACGCCGTTTGCTATACCCCGTCGATTTTTGGCATGGGGCTGATGCTGGGGCTCGACACGCTCGTTGCACAGGCCTATGGGCGCGAGGATCATGATGAATGCCACCGCTGGCTGGCGCAGGGCGTGTACCTGGCGGGGATTGCAACCGTGCCGATCATGGTGGGAATTGCACTGGCAAGTCTTTGGCTGCCGAAGTTCGGCATTGAAGCGGTGGTTGCGGTGCCGGCGAGCACATACTCGAGATGTTTTCTTTGGGGAACGCTGCCGCTACTCCTCTACGGTGCGGCGCGCAGGTATTTGCAGGGCGTCGGCCAGGTTCGCGTGATTACCGTGACCTATTTGCTGGCGAACCTTGTGAACTGGTTCGGCGATTGGGTGCTGATTTACGGCAAGCTGGGAATGCCTGCGCTGGGGGTGAATGGCTCGGCGATTTCCACGGTGGCGGCGCGCGTGACCATGGCGGTGGCGCTGCTGGGCTTTGCGTGGAGATACGAGCGCAAGCGCGGACATCCGCTGTTTCGGCACTGGGCAGGTCCGCAAGCAGCGCGGCTGAAACAGTTGCTGCGGCTGGGAGCGCCGGCGGCCGGGCAGATTCTGCTGGAGGTGGGCGCGTGGAATCTGGCGACGTTTTCCGCCGGGTACCTGACGCCGGTGGCGCTGGCTACCCATCAGATTGTGCTCAACTACGCGAGCATTACGTATATAGTGCCGCTGGGCATTTCAGCGGCGGCGGCAGTGAGCGTGGGCCATGCAGTGGGTGCAGGCGATGCGGCGCGGGCCCGGCGCGCGGGCTGGCTGGCGCTGGGGCTGGGTACGAGCTTCATGCTGCTGGCGGCTGTGGCGTTTGTGCTGTGGCCGAAGCCGCTGATCGAACTCTATACGCGCGATGCGCGGGTGATGGCTGTGGGACCGGCGCTGCTGGGGATTGTGGCGGCATTTGAGGTCTTCGACGGAATCCAAACGGTGTCGACCGGAGCGCTGCGCGGGTTGGGCGAGACGCGCGCGCCGATGCTGGCGAACCTGGTGGGCTATTGGGTTTTGGGGCTGCCGCTGGGATTTGTTCTTTGTTTTGTCCTGCGGTGGGGAATCTATGGACTTTGGATCGGGCTGACGGTGGCGCTGGTTGTGATTGCATTGGCGGTGCTGGCTCGATGGGAGAAGGACTCGAAGAGGCAGCTTTCGGCTACTAGCTTCTAGCCTTCAAAGCTCGGGCAAATGGATGGTTTATCAAGACGCATTCATCCGCCCTTGAATTGCAGGCGTCAGTGCAGATTCCACGGAAGTTACCTTGGGTGTTTGAAATGAGACGCACGCACCGGGAAGTGACTATAATCACATTTGGGGCACAAAGAATCGCGCCCGCTGAACGCTCAAAACCGCTCAGAATCTCCCTGAAGGGAATCCCGCCAAATGGCGACTGGAAACCTCGCCCTGGGTCATGAACAGGGCGCCCGCAGCGCGGATCAGCGCATTGTCAACGACTTCAGCATCATCGTAGCCACTGTAAATGGTTCAGGATCGCAGTCCGCCAACAGCGTGCTGCTGAAGAGCATTTTCGGAATGGGTGTTCCCGTCAGCGGGAAGAACCTGTTCCCTTCGAATATTGCCGGACTGCCGACGTGGTACACCATCCGTGCGAGCAAGGATGGTTACGTAGCGCGCAAGCGTGAGATCGACGTTCTTGTGGCTCTGAATCCCGAGACGGCGCGCGACGATATGATGGCGCTGGCGCCCGGCGCTGTTGCCATTTACGAAGAAAATCTGAACCTGAAGCAGTATCGCAGCGACGTAATCTGCTATCCGGTTCCCTTTGACAAGATCACTGTATCGATATGTCCTGAAGCCAAGCTGCGCAAGCTGGTGAAGAACATGGTGTATGTGGGCGTGGCGGCCCAGTTGCTGCAAATCGACCTGGGCATCGTGGAGAAGAGCGTACAGAAGCAGTTTGCCAAGAAGCAGAAGGTTTTCGATTTGAACTTCGGCGCGGTGAAGGCGGGCTGGGAGTACGCGCAGACTACGTTCACCAAGCAGGATCCGTTTTTCCTCGAGCCCATGAACCAGACCGCGGGCAAGATCATCGTGGACGGGAATGCGGCATGCGGCATGGGCGCGGTGTTCGCGGGGGTCACGGTGGTTGCGTGGTATCCCATTACGCCGTCCACTTCGCTGATTGAGGCGACCACCGATCTGCTGAAGAAGTTCCGCGTGACGCCGGAAGGCAAGGCGACGTTCGCGGTGGTGCAGGCGGAGGACGAACTGGCGGCGATCGGCATGGTGCTGGGCGCTGGATGGGCGGGCGCGCGAGCGATGACGTCGACGTCGGGTCCGGGCATTTCGCTGATGGGCGAGTTCAGCGGTTTGGGCTACTACGCCGAAATTCCGGGCGTGATCTTCGACGTGCAGCGTACGGGGCCCTCGACGGGAATGCCGACGCGCACGCAGCAGAGCGATGTGCTGTCGACGGCCTTCCTTTCGCACGGCGACACCAAGCATGTGCTGCTGCTGCCGGGCTCGGTGAAGGAGTGCTTCGAACTGAGTCAAGCGGCGTTCGATCTGGCAGAGCGGCTGCAGACGCCGGTCTTCGTTTTGACCGATCTTGACCTCGGGATGAATAACTGGATGTCGGAGCCGTTTGCTTATCCTGACAAGCCACTCGACCGCGGCAAGATACTGACGGCGGCAGATGTGGAACGGCTCGGCGGTTTTGCGCGATATCACGATGTGGATGGCGATGCAATCGGCTGGCGCACGCTGCCGGGAACGATGCATCCCAAGGCCGCGTATTTCACGCGCGGATCGGGCCACAACGATGCCGCCGGATACACAGAGAAGCCCGATGAGTACCAGGAAGTGATGGATCGGCTGGCGCGCAAGTTCGAGAACGCGCGCAAGCTGGTGCCTGCGCCCGTTGTCACAAAGAACGGAACTTCAAAGATCGGGTTCCTGGCGTATGGTTCCACGGATTTTGCGCTGCGCGAATGCCTAGACCAGATTGAAAAAGAACACAAATTGAGCGTGGACTATATGCGCATCCGCGCATATCCGTTCGCGCACGAGATCCACGACTTTGTGGCCAGCCATGAGCGTGTGTACGTCGTGGAGCAGAACCGGGACGCGCAGATGGATAGCCTGCTGAAGCTCGATCTACCCGCCGACCAGGTGGTGAAGCTGCGCAGCATTTTGAATTACAACGGATTGCCCATCGACGCGCGCACCATTACAGATGAATTTGCAACGAAGGAAGGCCTCTAATATGGCTACCACGACTGCGAATGGGGCCACCGGCCCGAAAGTGAATCACATTGGATTGCCGGTTATCGAGTACCGCGGCGGCAAATCGACACTGTGCGCCGGCTGCGGCCACAATGCCATCTCCGAGCGCATTATCGACGCCATGTTCGAGATGGGCGTGCAGCCGGAGCGCGTGTTGAAGATGAGCGGCATTGGCTGCTCGTCGAAGAGCCCCGCTTACTTTATGAGCCGCGCGCACAGCTTCAATGGTGTGCATGGGCGCATGCCGAGCATCACCACCGGCGCAGTGCTGGCCAATCGAACGATGATGGCGCTGGGCGTTTCCGGCGACGGCGATACGGCTTCAATCGGGATGGGCCAGTTTGTGCACCTGATGCGGCGCAACCTGCCCATGATTTACATCATTGAAGACAACGGCGTTTACGGCCTGACCAAGGGCCAGTTTTCGGCGACGGCCGATATCGGATCGAAGTTGAAGACGGGCGTGATCAACGATCTGCCGCCCATCGACACGTGCGCGCTGGCCATCATGGCGGGCGCAACGTTTGTGGGCCGGTCGTTTTCGGGCGACAAGAAACAATTGCTTTCGATGCTCAAGGCGGCGATCGCGCACCAGGGAACGGTAATGCTCGACGTGATCAGCCCCTGTGTCACGTTCAACGACCATGAAGGCTCGACGAAAAGCTACAAGTTTCTCCAAGAGAATGACGAGCCGATCAACGAAATCGGATTCATCGCCAGCTTCGACGATATCGAGGTGGATTACGATTCGGGCCAGGTCTACAACGTGGAGATGCACGACGGCTCGCAACTCCGGCTGCGCAAGCTACTCGAAGACTACGATCCTACCGACAAAGCGAACGCGGTCCGCACATTGATGGAAGCGCACGAAAAGGAAGAGATCTTGACCGGCGTCTTTTACATCAATGCGCAAAAGGAAACGTTCATCGATCAGCTGAATATTGTCGACGAGCCGCTGGCCACGCTGCCCGAATCGCTGACGCGTCCGCCCAGGCAGGCGTTGGAAAGCCTGATGGCGAATTTGCAATAGAACCGTACTCAGAGTTAAGGAAGAACGGTCAATCGGGGGCGAGTGCCCCCGATCGTTTTTGCGAAACAAAGCAAAGCATTCGCCAAGGGTTAGAGGGTTGGATAAGGGCTTGCTTGTGCCGGTCAGGATGCTCTTGCACGAAGTTCCTGCTCGGCGCGGAACCAATCGTCTGCATCGTACCCGTGCAAACAGCCGCGCTCGGTGAAGAAGCGGTGGGCGAGCGATGCGACCTGATCGATGGGAACGTTTATTTCTCGACTCTCTTTATTTCCTATGTGTTGTTGATTCTTTGCAAGGTTTGAGCCCGCGGCAACGGCGTTCTTGGTTGCAGTAGTTTTCTTAGGTGACTTTGCAGTGGCGTTCGTTTTCTTGACGGTCTTTGCCATGAGTATCCTCCTGGGGAATTGGCCAACGAGCGGCCGTCTTCTTCATCATAAACCGAATTTGGAAAATTCGTCCCACGCACGATACCGCGCAATGAATCTTCGATGTCATGAAGGATTCGCGCTGATTCAGACGCGCAGGTCGATGTACCGAGAGAGCGCAGCAAGCCTGAGTTCGCCGAATTCATTCGGCGCCTGAGGTGTCACCGTGTATCGTGAATGGAAGCCTCTACCGCCATGACGACAACGGCCATCGAAACCAATGCACTGACCCGCCGCTTCGGCGATTTTGAAGCCGTCAAGGACGTGCACCTGCACGTGGATGCGGGGCAGTTTTTTGGTTTCCTCGGGCCCAATGGCGCAGGCAAATCGACCACGATTAAAATGCTTACCGGCCTGCTGGCGCCGACTTCAGGCAGCATTCGCATCCTGGGCGAAGACTTGCAGGCCAATTCAGCGGAGATCAAGCGACAGATTGGCGTTGTTCCCGAAGGGATGGCGCTCTTTGGCCGGCTCACCGGGGAAGAATATCTTCGTTTTGTCGGGCGCATGTATGGTCTCGATCGCGCTACTACGATGCAACGCACGCGGGAGCTGCTGGAATTCATGCAACTCGCCGATGAAAACAAAAAGCTGATCACCGATTTCTCGCACGGAATGCAAAAGAAACTGGCATTGGCGGCAGCGGTGATTCATGGGCCAAAGGTCCTCTTCCTCGACGAGCCGTTTGAAGGCGTGGACGCTGTTGCCGCAGGCACGCTGAAAGCAATGCTGCAGAGAATGATTGCGCGCGGCGCCACGGTCTTTCTCACATCGCATGTACTGGAAATTCTGGAACGACTTTGCACGCACGTGGCCATCATCCATCGGGGGCAACTGGTGGCACAGGGATCGCTCGCGGAACTGCGCGCAGGCGGCGGCCGAACCGGGTACGCAGGTGGAGAAGCCAGCGGTGCGACACAGGGCGGTGCGCAGCGCAGCCTGGAAGAGATTTTTCTCGAGATTGTGGGCACGGATCGCGAAGGCAGCCCTGGCGCGACGGCACCGGAGCAGGAGCTCTCATGGCTGAGCTAGCGGGTGCGAGCGCGTCGCCTGCATCGGGTCGCGGGATTCCCGCGCGGACCCAGCTGCTTGCCGTCGCGTGGCTGCGCTGGCGCATCTTCATGAACAACACGTTTCGCCGGCGGCGCCCTACGAATACGCGCCAGGCAACCGGTCTTGCGTTTGCGATCCTTTTGCGCATCCTCGTGTGGCCGTTCTTTGGGTTGATGGTGATCGGACCGGTGGCGGGAAGCGGTTTTCTGGCGTGGGAGGCGATCGCCGAGAACCAGCCGCAGCACCTGATTCCATTGCTGGCGGGTATCGCTTTGCTCTGGCAGTTCGCGAGCGTCAACGGCCTGAACATTTCTGCGACAGTCTCAAGTTTCGAACCATCGTCTCTGATCCGCTTTCCACTGAAATTCGGCCGCTACCTGGTCCTTCGTACCGTGTTCGGCCTGATGACTGCGAGCACGATTGTGGGATTCCTGGCGCTGATGGCCGCTGCCGCCGGAATCGGCCTGGCGAAACCGAGCCTGGCGCTGCCCGCGGTGATCGCCCTAATGACCTACGCCTTCATGAATGTTTTCCTGAGGCGCATGATTGAGGCATGGATGGAGCGTTGGCTGTCGAACCGCCGATTTCGCGAGGCATTCGGCATGCTGATGGCGCTTTCTGCGGTCGGCTTTCAGTTTTTGAATTTTCAGCGCGCTCCACTGCACGGTCATGGTATGCCGCACAGTTGGGTGCTTGACTTTATGCGCGGATCAGCGGCGTATCTGAACTGGTTGCCTCCGGGATTCGCGGGGAATGCGATCGTCGAAACACCGCATTGGGGGATGGCGATCCTGCAATTCATCGGACTGCTGGCGACTACAGCGTTGTTCGCAGCGGCATTTGCTGTGCGACTGCACAAACAGTTTCTCGGCGAGTACTTGAGCGAGGGACCGGGCAAGCGAGGTCACGCGCATGCGGCAGCGCGCGAGCGGGCGATTGCCGCAGCACCGGGAGCGGCATCTGCTATGGCGCAACAGCGCGCGGGCGTGGAGTTTCCGCCGATTGTGGGCTCATGCCTGCGCAAAGAGTGGCTCACGTTTCGCGCCAACTCAACGCAGCTGGTCGGACTGGCAACTCCGCTGATCTTCATCGTGATTCTGAACCGGACGGCTTTTGCCGCGAATTCTGTGTACTTTCTTCCCGCGGCCATTGCTTATGCGCTCGTCGGCGTCCTTGCCGGTTTGTACAACGTCTTTGGTGCGGATGGACTCGGGGTGCAGATTTATTTGATGGCGCCAATCCGGATGCGCGAGGTGATTATCGCCAAGAACCTGGCGAGCCTTGTGCTGATTTGTGGGGAAGCAGGAATTGCCTGGATCCTGGTTGTGCTGCTTTCGCACGAGCCGATTCCGCTGCCTGTGCAAATCGCAACTGGACTTTGGACGGGCTTCGTAATTGCGGCCAACCTCGCCCTGGGCACTTTGCGCTCGATTCAAGCGCCGCGCAGGTACATCCCCGGGCAAACAAGACAGACGAGAGGCACACCGACCAGCCGCACCAGTCGCCTTTTGATTTTGGTTGTACTGTTCGGGAGCCTGGCGCTCCAGATTCCGGTGGTCCTGCTCTGCCGTTACCTCCACGAGCCGTGGCTAGCCGTGCTGATCTTCGCTCCGCTTGCGGCGGCGGGTATTCTGGCATACGCTCTGATGCTGTACAACGCTGAAAAGCTGGTGCTGGGTCATCGCGACGTGCTGGCTGAGGAGTTGTGCAAAGTTTAGTTTGCTTTGATACGACGCTCGCGGCGAAAATGCATCGCCGGCCGCGGAGTAGCTAGATTTCCCACCAGTCGAACTGCGCCATGCGGGGGTAATAGAGCCCGCCGAAGACGGTTGCGGACGCGCCGTGAAGATTGCGAAGCACGTTTGCATAGGCTTCGATCTGCGGGGCAAAGATGCGACGCAGATCGTGCAAGGCAACTGCGGGGTCAAAGCCTTCTTCGTGCGCGGTCTTGTAATCGATAATCCACCAGGCGGCCTCGCGCGGTGGATCCGCTGAGCTTTGCGGAGCATGGCCGGCGCGAAAGACGCGATCGACCTGCACGACGCGCAGGCGGCCATCGACGACGCCGCTCCAGCGGACCTCGCTGGCTGCGTCAGGGTGCGGGGTAAGAATCCATTTTGCAATAGGATCGTTGCTGGCGCGAAGCATGATTTCGAGGGCTTGCGCGGCGATGCGATTGGCGCGAGGCGCATCCACGCCGGCCGCGCGAATTTCTGCAGCAATGCCGGCCTCGGAGCGCGATAGGGCAGTGCAGGCGGCATCCCAGGACTGCCTCTCAAGAATTCTGGACAATTTCTGCAGAAGCAAGTGAACCGCTTTGCCAAGCACGCGCGAGAGGAGCCCGCCTTCATGCCGTTCGTAGAGGTGAGATGCGCCAAGAATCGGCGCCTCCTCGGCCGCTGAAGAAACGACGGCGGCCACAAGACGGAAATCAGCCGGTAGGCGTCGCAGGAGAGTTGGCTTTGCCGCCGGAAACGTCTCGGAGAGATTGCCGCCGACAGAGGCTGCAATGGATTCGATTTCGGCGGGCTGTGCGTTCGCTGGAGCGGCAACCAAGGCGATCTTCGCGCGCCACGAATCGAATCGGCGGCAGACTTCCGCTTCCAGTGCAGGCCAGGCAGTTTTGAGGAGACTTTCGGGAGGGTCAGCGAGAGTGAGCGAGCCGTCTGCTTCTGTTTTGTAGGATGGCCGCGCAAAGAGATGAACCTGCTCCCGCGCGCGGGTTGCAGCGACGTAGAACAGGCGGCGCATCTCCTGCTTTTCACGATCGCGGCGAACGCGGTCGACCCACTGTTTCGCCTTGCCGCGTTCCGCGCCCTTCGTCTGCATTGGAGCGACGAGAAATTCTGTAATCTCACCTGGCTCGCTGGCGCCATTTACATCGGCTTCCGGCGGCAGGCCGCGCTCGAGCCACGAAAGCATTTCGTGCCGGTCGCTGGCGGAGCGCGCTTGTAGGTCGGGCACGATCACCACTTCGAATTCGAGGCCCTTCGATCCGTGAATGGTCATCAATTGCACGCCGCAGTCACTGTCGGCGGCGGGATCGGGCATGGCCTTCAGATCGTTGAGCGCGGCATCGAGTCCCGGGCCGAGCAGGTCCGCCTCGCCCTCGGGAAGGCGGTCGAGCGTGGTCCACAGCAGATCGAGATTGGCCCGCACGGCTGCGTCGACACACTGCTCACCGCCAAGTTGCTGCCAAATCTGCTGGAGCCAGGTTCCGACCGATGTGCCGGGTTGCGTCGAGCGAATGCGTGCTGCGAATTCCGTTGCGCGCATCACGCGCTCCATCGCGATGCGGCCGTCGGCACTGAGAAGAGCGGCACGCTCGGAGAAAAGCTCCGGAATCGGTCGCGCCATCATTTTCTTATCGTCGGCACTGGTGAGCGCGTGTAGATCAGCGAGAGAGAGGCCGCACCACGGCGCACGCAACACGCCAAGCCAGGCGACGCGATCCTGTGGATTGAGGAGGGCGCGAGCGAGGGACTGCGCATCTATGATCTCGGGGCGTTGCTTTAACTCTTCGAGGTCCAGCGCGCGAAAGGGGATTCGCGCTTCGCGCAGCGCCTGTGCCACGGGGACCAGCGATTTGCGCGCACGGCCCAGTACGGCGACACGATATTTCTCGCCAGCAACTCGAGCCTCTTCAATCGCGGGAAGGTGGCCGCGGATAATTGCGACAATCTCTTCGATTTGTTTCCGGCAGGCTGCCTCGCGTTGTGCCGCGATCTCTTCCTTTTGATCAGGGCCAGATCGGGCGGAGCCGCCCGGCTTCGACTGGGGCGTGAATTCGAGATGAAGATGCAACCGGGGCTCCGGCTCAGTAACCAGATGAAGGCCGGGTTGGGCCGCGTCATCGCGCGCAGCATCCACTGCTGCGTATCGGATGCCGCTATCGTCGGATGCGAAGAGCAGCGCGAATGTTTCGTTGAAGTTCTGGACCAGTGGCGCTGCCGTGCGGAAATTGGCGGTGAGATGCACGGAATCAAAGAGCAGCGATTGCTCGCCGGGAATCTCCAGGCCGAGCTGCTCCACGCGCGGAAACAGTTCTGCGTCGGCATCGCGGAAAAAGTAGATGGACTGCTTTGGGTCCCCGACCACGAAGCAGGTGCGGCCATCGCGGTCGGGCCATTCGGCAATGAGATGCGCGAGTAACTGATGCTGGTGGCGGCTCGTGTCTTGAAATTCGTCGACCAGCAAATGACGCGCGCGATCGGCGACGGCGAGGACGGCATCGGCTGGTGCGCCGTCTTCGCCCTGAAGCACCCGAAGCGCGATCTGAGCGACCTCAATGTAATCGGCGGTTGCGGTTTCCGCGAAAACCACACGCAGCTGACCTGCGGCATGGCGGAGCAGCGTGAAGCAGGCCTTGACAATCTCCCACTCTTCATCGGTGTAGCGCGCGGAGGGGAGATCAGCCACGCCGTCGAGCACCGCCTCGAAGCCATCAAGCTGTGTGAGGCCTGCAATGAGCGTGTTCAGGCGGCCCTTCTCGATTTTGGCACTTGGAGGGAATCCGTGATTCTTGTTGACTTGTTTGCGAAAGTGGCCGTCGGTAAGCAACAGGTCCGCGAGGCACACCAACGCCAGGCGAGCCTCTTCAAGCAACTCGGGTGATTCGAACGGCGCGCCGGGAAACTCCGCCAGTTCGGCCAGATCCGAATGGCGTCGGCCTTCAGTTTGCTCGCAGGCAAAGCGCGCGAGCTCATGCGCTTCCTGACGCGCGCCGGGAAGCTGATCGAGCAGCAGGTCGAGACGTGCGAGATAATTCCGGACTTGGCGGGCGAATGCCCATTCCAACTGATTACGCAAAGCGCCCCAGTCCGGATCGCGATCAAGAACGAAATTGTGCATCCATTGATCGCGCTTGGCGAGCATCGCGACGAGCTGGCTTTCGAGATCCTGCCAACTGTTGTCTCGCCAAAGGAGGAGATTCTCAATGGCTTCGCGCAAGCCCGGATCGCCGCTCTCGATTTGTTCCAGCGTGTGACGAGCAGCGCGGCGGTAGAGCTCGGTGGGTTGTTCGCTGATTTGAAGGCCGCCGCCGAGGCCCGAAAGAAGCGGCTGCTGAAGAGCAAGTTCGCGACAGAAGGAATCGATGGTCTGAATGCGCAATTGCGAAGGAAAATCGAGGAGGTTCCAATTGAGGGCCCGTGAGTGTGCAAGCGCTCGCCGCGCCAGCGATTGCGTTGAATATTGATCTGAGCCCGCGTCGAGATCGGCTGCAGCTCGTGCTCCTGCCGTTTCCAGCTCCGAAAGAATGCGGTGGCGCATTTCGGCTGCGGCGGCCTTGGTGAAGGTGATGGCGACGATCTGGCCGGGGTCGTCGACTTTGCCGAGCAGAAGGAGAAAGCGGCGGGTGAGCAGATCTGTCTTGCCCGAACCAGCGGGCGCTTGCACGAGAACGGAGCGAGCAGCGTCGAGTGCGCGGTTACGCTCGGCGTGGTCGGGAGGAGAATTCCGCTGCGCCATGCTAGCCATCGGCGTCCACCTCGTCGTCGCCGTTCTCATCTGCTTGCAGCGACGCGTTCTCCTCAATGCGGCAGAGCGCTTGCAGGCCACAGCGCTCGCAGGTATTGGGATAATCGCGGGGGTCGACTTCGGCGCGCCCGTTGAGGAAATTCTGCGCCCGATCTGCGATATAAGCGCGCCAGTCGTCCAGGTCCTGATCTTTCAGTGGCTTCTTCACAAGGCTTGTCGTGCTGTTGAGATTGCCGAGCAGCGTTTCCCGCGCCTTTTTGATCCTTCCGGCGAATTCGCGATTGCGCTCACCGGCGCGCAGTTTGGCGAAGACGAGGCCGCCAATGCGCTCATCAGCAGCAGTCGCGAAGCCCGCGTAGAGCGGCAGTTGTACATCATCGGGGCGGGGCAGATCCCAGGATTTCGGAGTGACATTGCCGGTTTTGTAGTCGATGACGAGCAGCGAATTGTCGATGAGGCGGTCGATGCGGTCGAGGCGCAAGTGGAGCTCGAGGCCGGCGATGGATGCATCGGATTTCTGTTCGGTTTCGAGCACGGCGAACGGCACGCGCGTGGATTCGTAGCGCAGCCATTCCGTGACGAGATTGACGAGTCGCAGCTCCTCAAGCTCGAGATATCGCGGAGGCATGCCTTCGCGTGCGTGGGAAGGGAGCTTCTCGTCAAGAACACGCCGAACGTGTTCCGCGACAAATGAGGGCAGGTGATCCGCAATCTTCACAAGGTCCGCGTGCGAGCGGATACCATTCGGCGGACCAGCCCAAACGGAGTGAAGAACGTCGTGGACAAGCTGGCCGCGTTCGATCGCTGTAAGCCCGGCTTCGGCTGCGTCCCAATCCTCGGCGCCAAGTCGCGCGATGGCAAATGCTTTAAAGGGGCATTGCGATTGCGCGGTGAGGATGTTCGACCCGCCGGCAATTTCACCGGGGGGGAAGGGAAGTTCGGTTGCATCTCGAAACTCGACGGTCAACGGCTCAGGAATGGGCGGCGGCTTGAGCTCGGTTTGCAATGCTTGCGGCGGGCCGGCGAATTGCACGACGAGTCTTGACGGCCGCATCTCGACGCCGTCGCTCTGGCGCGCGAAGCTGAAGTGCACCTCGTGCGCAGAGGCGAGCAGGCGGCGCGTCATGATTGCAGCGAGGTCCCAGTCGAGTTGCGCAGTGGCATGGGGCATGACCGCCTGGCGCTGGACAGCGAGCGGGAGCAGAGGATTCGTGGTGCCGACCGCCGGCCAGGTGTCTTCACTGGCTCCCATGAACCACACGGCATCGGCCGTGAGGCCCGCGGTCTCGGCCGGGCCAGCGATCAAGATGGGCGCACCTTCTGATTCTGGCGCGAAAAGCGTCTCGCTGAGGGTGCGATCGATAGCGCGGAGAAAATCGTCCCAGTTGATGCGGCGGCCATCGAAGCCCAGGGACGCGCACTCGTCAATGGCTTGCTGCCAGCGGTGGTGCGCCTGAAACTCTGCACTGGTGAGGGGCCGCGCATCGGGCCAGCCGATGTCGTGGAGGAGTGCGGCCACGAGGTCGGCCCATTCGAGCGGAGTATGCGCGCTGCGAGAAAAATCGAGCAGGCGCTGGCGGACCGGCATCATTCGGGCAAGCCACGCGGCGGGAAGCTCTGCGCCGGGACGCTGGCGGATGAACTGCGGGAGGGGCCAGCTTGTGCGCTGCATATTGCGATGGCGGGTGGCGCGCATGAAGGCGGCCAGCACCTGCAATTCGTTGGGCGTGGCTGCGTAGCCGCTCGAAAACAGCCAATCAAGCTCCTGCTCGTCGATCGCATCATCGAGCCAATGCAGCAGCAGGCTCGCACTTCGGGCGAGAGCGACCTGGTCGAGGCGCATGCCAAGCGAGAACTCGAATGCGCCGGCGCGCGTGAAGCGGAGGAAAGCGCGTTCCATTTCGCCGCGGCGGGTGCGCAGATCCTGCGTGACGACGAGGAGGCGCGCGTGAGGATTAGCGGCGAGTTGCCGCCGGCACCAGATCGCGCATGCTTCAAGCTCCGACGAGGGATCGCTCGCGGCGTGAAAAGCAATGCGCGATGCTGCTTCGCCAGAGGGCGCCAGGGAGCAGGCGCCCCATGCGGCAAAGAATTCCTTCTGGACAGGAAGCAGGCGGTCAAAGCCCGCGAGCAGCAAGGGCGGGCGCTCGGACGAGTCTGCTTGCAGCACAGGGATCAACTCAAGCGGCAAGCGTGCAGCGCTGACGACTCTGCCGTTGCGGCACACGCCGTCGAAGGCGGTGAGCCAAGAGCTGAAGGCCGCAGCGTCCTGATCCCAGCCGGCGCGTGCGCGCTCATTCAAGAGCGCCGGAGCGTAGTTCGAGAGGAGGCGCAGTGCTTCCATGGCGAGGCTGGCCAGGCGATCGCGTGCGCCAGCAAGGTGCGCGGCCTGCGGCTCGGCGGCGGCGATGATTTCGGCCCAGAGTGATTGCTCCTGAATCGAGTTGAGGACGAGGCGTCCGTCTGAGACGCGCTCGGCCCAGGCGCTGCGTACGAAGGTTTGCCAATCGTGAATATTGGGCGCGGGCCATGCGGCGAGGCCTTCGAGCCGGCGAGCCCGATGGAACGCGGAGGTGAGAGAGCGCGCGGTGCGTTCGCTTGCAGTGACCACGAGTCCGCCGCCGCGCAGCCATGCATCGATCTCAACTGCCGAACTTGTGCCCATGCCAGCTTTATACGCTGATGAGCGGGGTGAACGCCAAACTCTCCCGGAGTGGACAGAGAGAATATCTTCGAACACCAGTCTGCGCCCTCGTTCTATACTTGAACGATCGTCGGCAGACAATTAGAAAGGCCGGGCTTTCATAATGCGAAGAATGCAGCTTGCCAGTTGTGCTTGCGGCGCGGCGTGGGTCACGGGAGTGGTATTGTGTATTGCAGCCCACACTCAGGCGCCGTCAACTTCAATTACACCGGCGACCATGCCTCGCGTGGGAGCAGTGGACGAACGGTTTGAGTCGTACAACATTGAAGCTGTTGAAATCACGGGCGGACGGTTTTGGAAACCGTACGCTTCGGTAACCGCCGCCGACGCGGGGACGCAGCCCACAACGCCTTCCTCGGGCGGAATCAACCCGTCACTCCTGGAGTATCGGCCGCCGATCGATTTGAACAGTCCGCGGCTGCGCAAACTTGCGGCAGCACTCGGCCCGGCCTACCTTCGCGTGAGCGGAACGTGGATGAATTCCACATACTTTCAGGATTCCGATGAACCGGCTCCGCTGAAGCCTCCGACGGGCTTTAACAGCGTGCTTACACGAAAAGAGTGGAAGGGAGTGATTGATTTTGCTCGCGCCGTCGATGCTGAGATTATGACTTTGTTTGCGATCAGCGCTGGGACACGCGACGCCGCAGGCGTATGGACTCCGAAGGTCGCTCAGGCATTCATGTCGTACACCAAAATGGCCGGCGGAAGCATTGCCGCGGCCGAGTTCATCAATGAGCCGAACTTTCCTGAAGTCGGGGGCGCGCCAAAGGGTTATGACGGGCAGGCCTACGCGCGCGATTTTGCTGTTTTTAAGTCCTGGGCGACGGCGAACGCTCCCGGGATGCGGATTCTGGGAACAGGGGGTGTGAACGAAGGAAGCATGATGGTACCGCCGATGATGCACGTGCTGAAGAGCGAAGACATATTAAAGGCCACGGGGCCTGTGTTCGATATCTTTTCGTACCACTCTTACGGAGCCGTCTCAAGCCGCTGCGCCATGGGTTCTGCGGCGGGAACTACGATAGATGCGGCACTTTCAGCGGATTGGTTATCGCGTGGAGCGAGCGAGGAGGAATATTATGCAGCGCTGCGTGACCGCTTCGAGCCGGGAAGGCCGATCTGGAACACGGAGACCGGCCAGGCTGCATGCGGAGGCGACCGCTGGGCTGCAACCTTCCTCGATACGTTTCGCTATCTGAATGAGCTGGGCAGCCTCGCTCGCCTCGGCGTGCAGGTGCAGATCCACAATACCCTCAACGCCAGCGACTACGGCCTGCTCGACGAAAAGACGCTTGAGCCACGGCCCAACTACTGGGCAGCGTTGCTGTGGCGCAAGCTGATGGGAACGACAGTTCTCGATCCGGGGACCCCGCCCTCGCCGAACCTGCATCTGTATGCGCATTGCCTGCGCAAGCGACCGGGAGGAGTCGCAGTGCTGGCAATCAACGCAGAGAAGGAAACGGCGCAGACGTTGCAGACTCCTGGGGGTGCGGAGCGCTATACCCTGACCGCAGGCAGCCTGACGGCTCCCACCGCTGACCTGAATGGAAAGCAGCTCGAGTTGGGTGCGGAAGATGCGCTGCCGGCCCTGAACGGAATCTCAGTCCACTCCACAGCGGTGACCCTTGCACCGGCAAGCACCACGTTTCTGGCGTTTCCAACGGCCGGCAATGCAAGCTGCAGATAGCAGGAGCCAGTGGTCAGTCCACCGGTTGTACACTATAATTGGTGATGCGCGCCCTTCTTACATGCTGTTTTCTTGCGGCATTTGCAGTGGCTGGATGCCATTCCGGCGATCATTCTACGACGCAGGCGGGGGCCGGCAATGCAGGCGTGAGCGTGTACCATTTGCGCGGGAAAATCGTTTCTACGGATAACGCCCACGGCATTGTGGTGGTCGATCATGAGGCGATTCCCGGGTTCATGGATGCAATGACCATGCCCTACCAGCTCAAGGATCCCACTATCGCGAGCGAGCTGCACCAAGGCGACACCATCACTGCAGATGTGCTGGTATCGAAGACCGCCGCACAAACGGTGTTGCTCGATCATGTTGTCGTGATTGCGCAGGCGAAACCGGATTACAAGCCGTCCGTGTTCTATCACGTGCCAGCGCAGGGCGACGCCGTTCCGGATTTCAGGCTGCGCAACCAGGATGGGCGCGCGATTCACCTGGATCAGTTCCGCGGCCAAGCGCTGCTGCTGACGTTTATCTACACGCGCTGCCCGCTGCCGAATTTCTGCCCGTTGATCACGCATAACTTTGCCGTCATCAATCGCCAGTTGTCTGCGGACCCGTCGCTTTATGCCAAAACGCATTTGCTCTGCATCAGCCTCGATCCGGTAAACGACACCCCGACGCGGCTGCGCGCCTATGGCGCGGAATACATCGGCAGCGATGCGAAGAGTGCCTTTGCGCATTGGGACTTCGCGGTTCCGTCGAAGCCTGAGTTGCTGAAGATGGCGAAGTATTTCGATGTGGGCATCACGCCGGGCCCGGACGACACGATCACGCACACGATGTCGACGACATTGATCGGCCCGCATGGCAAGGTGGCTCAGTTTTATCCGGGCAACGAGTGGACGCCGCAACAGGTGATTGCAGATGTGAAAAAGGCAGCTGCTAGCTCCTAGCTGTTTTGCGGTGGTGAGATCTAATGTTTGATCGAATTCTTTCACGAAGGTAAGGAGAGCAAGATGGAATACGGCTTGAATATCCGCAAAGATGGTGAACTGGATTTTCTTTCATTGGGAGCGCTGGTGCACCGGCTGGATCCGGGGATCATTCCTTTTCGCAAGGCGACGGAGTGCCTGATTCACGTGAGCGGCGGCGAATTTAACGTGGCCGCCAATCTTGCTGATTGTTTCAAGATGAAGACGGCTATTGCGTCGGCCTTGGTGGATTATCCCATCGGCGATTTGATTGCCGAGCGCGTGCGCGCCATGGGTGTGAAGCCGATCTACAAGCACTTTGAGCACAATGGCGCCACCGGGCCGAACATGGCGACAGTGTATAGCGACCGTGGCGCGGGTGTGCGGCCGCCGGTGGTGTTTTATAACCGCGCCAACGAGGCCGGAGCCATGCTGAAGCCGGGCGACTTCGACTGGAAGAAGATCTGCGGGCAGGGCGTGCGCTGGGCGCATTCGGGCGGCATTTTCGCTGCGCTGTCGGCGACCACAGCGCCGCTGGCGGCCGAGATGATGAAGGCGGCTAAGGCTGCAGGTGCGGTGACTTCGTTTGATCTGAACTTCCGCGAGAAGCTGTGGAAGATTTCCGGCGGCGCAGACAAAGCCGTGGAGACCATCGCCAAGATCGTGACGAACGTAGACGTTCTGATCGGGAACGAGGAAGACTTGCAAAAGGGCCTGGGAATCCCCGGGCCTGATGTCGCCGCGAAGTCGAAGCTGGACCCGAGCGTGTTCTTCGCCATGATTGACAAGGTGGTCAAGAAGCACCCGCAGGTGAAGATCGTGGCGACGACGCTGCGCGAAGTACACTCCACGAATCGGCATAGCTGGAGCGCGGTGGCTTGGATCAACGGGAAGACCTATACAGCGCCGACGGCGGAGCTGGACGTAGTGGATCGCGTGGGCGGCGGAGATGGATTCGCGGCCGGGTTGATCTATGGCCTGCTGACCGGCGAAAAGCCCGAGGATGCGCTGAGGCTGGGTTGGGCGCATGGCGCGCTGCTGACGACGTTCATCGGCGATACAACGATGGCGACGCTGGACCAGGTGCGCGCGTTCGCCAAAGGCGGATCGGCGAGGATCCAGCGGTAGCGAAACAGTGGTCAGTGATCAGTAGTCAGTTTGCCCTGGCATGGTGCGAGTCCACGGAATTCGTGAGGCTGCCCGGCCGCGAGGGAACAGGAAGATCAATAGATTTCTAACCGCTGGCCACTGAACACTGATTACTGAACACTGACAACTTGCAACTGTTATTCTTGCCATGCACAGAAGCGGAGGGCTGTCATGGCCAAGGTGACGATTGTTTTCGGAGTTTTGCTGATCATTCTCGGGCTGGTAGGCTTTTTCGCAACCGGCGCCATTCATCACACGGCGCTGATTCCTGCGTGGTTTGGCCTGGCGCTTGGGGTCGGTGGCATTCTGGCCATCAGCCCCAGCGAAAAACGCCGCAAGATTTTCATGCACATCAATGTCACTGTTGGGTTGCTGGGCCTGATTGGCGCCGCTGCTTCAGCTTTGCACGAATATGGACACGCGCGGTCGCTCGGGATGGATCCGGATTACAAGGCGCTGACCGCGCAGATCGTAATGGTCGTCCTGCTCCTCATTTATGTGAATCTTTGCGTCCGGTCGTTCATCCAAGCACGCAGTTCGCGTAAGGAATAGTCGATGGGTGGTTTGCGCGGTGGAGGAATCGGACTGGGAGCGCGCGCGGAACGATCTCCGCACGGGCGCAGTGTGCGCGCCCAAGGCGAAACGCCCAAGAAGAAGGTGGATTTCCGGAAAGCGATGCCGGAGATCTGGAGGCTGGTGCGGCCGCGGAAGTGGCTGCTCCTGCTGGGCCTAGCACTGGTGGCCATCAATCGCGTGGCAGGCCTGACGCTGCCCTTCGTATCCAGACCATTTGTAAATGATGTGCTGCGGAGGCATGAAGGCAACAAGCTGGTGCCGCTGGTGGTGGCGGT